>ENA-OPZM01000033-OPZM01000033.1-human-gut-metagenome-genome-assembly--contig:-NODE-33-length-52700-cov-11.495330_pt1 | contig 52700 bp, 55 predicted proteins | sample MGYA00242478_ERZ504493 | MGnify/ENA primary metagenome ERZ504493 (study PRJEB26092, sample SAMD00036227) | human gut metagenome | host: Homo sapiens | study: EMG produced TPA metagenomics assembly of... | reverse complement strand
TGGCGTCACGATACTGAAGCCTGCCATCTAACGGCGGGTACGGCTCGTTGCTGGAGTCGTGCACGCATACGCGCGTCGGCGTGCGTATGCCGTGATGTGACCTTTGTAGTGGAATTGAAGAATTGAGGGGCTTCTGCTGTTTTCGTGGGTTAGGTTCTTGGTCGTGGTAGGTGTATGTCGAGTCCGCCGCAGCGGAGCATGACGAGCGCGATGAGGCTGCTGACGCGGTGGAAGCCATAGGTCATGCGGATGGTGACCTTGATGCGGCTGTGGGGCTTCATCCGTGGAGCCAGCGTGATCATCATTTCGACGATCACGGCGCTGTGGCTGTTGCAAGGCATTCCCGTGCTCGCCGGCACAGGCGATTCACGCACGTCGACGATGTGCATGAATCCGCGTATGGTATGCTCGCCGACGCGGCCGCTCCTGTGTTCGCGCCAGCCGGTTTTGACGACTGGCATGCCTCGGCCGCGTTGATCACGGGATTCGTGGCCAAGGAGGTCGTGGTCGGTTCGATGTCGCAGTCCTATCACGCGGACGGAGAGGATGATACGGCTTCCCAACAGGCCGGAGAGGGGACGTTGGGACAGAAGCTGCGCGCCTCGTTCGACCAATCGTCATACGGTCATGGCAGGGCCGCAGCCATCGCCTTCCTGCTGTTCACGCTCGCCTACACGCCCTGCCTCGCGACGGTCGCGGAAATGCGACGGCAATTCGGCACGAAAATCGCGGCGCGTTCCGTTCCGCTGAGTCTGGCCGTGGCCTACGTCATCGCCGTAATCGCCTTCCAATCATTGCGATTGATATGGTGAACGGTAGAGGACGGTTCGACATTCCTGCACGTGGTTGGCGACTCACGTCACGTACGGTCGGCCCGCAGGACAATGGTCGGGGCGATATCGTTACACGTATCGTCGGCGATGTTGCGGCAGGATTGACGGTGCGGCAGATCGCCGCCGAACGACATCTGCCGGTCGATTTCGTCGACATGGCCATCGAACGCGCGCGAGAACGAGGATCGCTTGACGTGGTGGATATGCGGTCGCGGCACGCCTGCGGAGAGACGGTATGCCGACCCGACCCCGCTTCGTTGGTGTGCGTGGGATGTCCATTCAGGTTTTTCCCATCTTCGGACTCGTAAAATAGGAGAGGTTAACAAGACGAAGAACGATGACATCCGTCGATTCGCAAGGGGTGGACGCATATGGATTATCAGTATCAGGCCGTTGAACAGCCTTCCAATCCCCGCAAAACCTGGCCGATTGTCCTTTCCGTGGTCGTGGCGCTCACTGTGGCATGCGGCGCAGGAGTGTACGTCTACCACAACAAACGGCAGGAGGCGTTGGACACATGCCGGCAATCGCTTGCGGAATTCAGCTCGGCCCGTAAGGCCGTGCTCGACACATCCGAAAACGGTAGCGAGCTGCAGAAATTGATCCGTGGTGCGCTCGGCGTGAACGACATCATCGACGCGTTCGCGGACGCGGCCACCAGCGCAGAGAACACGGTCGATACGGAAGGCTGTAAGGCGGACGCCACCATCACGCAGCTCAATCTCGTCTCCAAAACATTGGACAGCGCAACTGACTCCCTGAACGGCAGTCTGAAGACAATCGAAAAGAACCAGCAGTCGCAAAGCGGCGGCGATACCTCCGATGGCACGTCGAATTCAACGCAATCCAATGATGGGACGAGTCAAAACAAGTCAGACGACAATGCCGAATCGTTGGAAGACTCCAAACTTGCTTTGCAGGAATCGCTTGACAAGGCAAACGCGCTTATCGACAAACTCGGCAATGACGGCGATCTCACCCTTATTGGACGCAAACTGTTGAGCGCGCTATCCAAAGCCGTTGATGCGGGCCAGCAGCTGATCGACAATAGCGGCGTCAAAGAATCCAAGTATTACAAGGCCGCCAAAACCACGCTTGATGAAGCCATCGAAATGGCCGACAACTGGGTGAATCAACAAGCAGCCAAAGCGCAGTAAAACATTTTCCAAAGTACCGCGTGGCATTCGAAATCTCGTTTGCGCTTACCGTGCCGTCAGTATGCGGATTCGCGCTGATTTTCGCCGCAATCATCTTCTCCGAAGTGCAACTCCCACATCGCAGCAAATCGTAATGCCGAATATGTGAACTTGACTGTTGATTCCACGCTGTATCTGCTTTATTCTTGAATGCTTGTGAAAGAGTTTTGTGAGAAGTGGTGGAAACGTATCGCCACCAAAGAGATGGTATTCATCGGCATTGTGACGCTGGCCGCGTCCATTATCGCCTCATGGCTGAAGCAATTCCCTGGATTCAGCCTGTTCGGTGCGCTGATTATCGCACTGCTGATCGGCATGGTGCTGCAGTTTCCGATTCGCAAATGGTATTCCAGCCGTTCACCGGAGCATAAGGCCGGTGTGAAAGACGCAGCAGGACTGATTTCCAACAAGCTGCTCCGCTTGGGTATTATTCTGCTTGGATTCAAGCTCAACCTGCAGGTGCTGTTCACGCAAGGCATCAAATGCTTGCCGATTGCCGCTGTTGTGGTGACGCTCACCATCGTCGTGTGCTACAACATCGCCCGTAAGCTCGGCGTTGACCCGCAACTGGCCATTCTGGTGGCTGGCGGTACCGGCATTTGTGGTGCCGCAGCCGTCATGGGACTTTCCGGATCCATCAAGGTTCCACCGGAACAGGAAGACGAGAAAGCCAACAATGAAGTGATGGCCGTGGCCATCATCGCCATCATGGGCACGATCTTCGCCCTCGTGGAAATCGCATTTGGACCGCTTACCGGACTGACCAACACCCAGCTGGGCATCACAGCCGGCGCATCCCTGCACGAAATCGCACACGCGGTGGCGGCTGGTGACGCGTTCGGCGCGGTCGACATCGCCACCATCATGAAGCTGTCGCGAGTGCTTATGCTCGTTTTCGCAGCCATCATCATCGCCATCTGGTGGGATAAGAACCATTCGCAGATGCCTTCGGACGGCAAGCGCAAGATCTCATTCCCGTGGTTCATGCTCGGCTTCATCGGAGCGTCGATCATCGGCACGTTCGTGCCGTTCATCGCCACCATCACCCCGCAGCTGGTCGATTTCGCCTACATCGTGCTTGGCATGGCCATGGCCGCATTGGGCATCACCGTGAACTTCTCGCACTCGCCAAGAAGGGGCAGAAGGCGTTCCTTGCCAGCCTCATCACTTCGATCCTGCTCATGTGCTTCGCAGCGGGAGTGGCAGCGCTGTTCTTCTAAAAATCTTCTACATATCTTTTAGATATCTTCCAAATACCGTTGTGCCGTGCGCTGGGATAATCAGTGCACGGCACATTTTTATTTGTATTAAAAGTAATCTGGTATTAATCCGAAACTTTGCGACGATCCGCAATCAAGGTACGAACCAGCGAACAAATCGGCAGCAAATACAGAAAACAGCTCAACAACAGACTTTCCGTAGGAGCCCCAACCGAAGCAAGCGGCACCGCGCCGGCAATCGACCATGGAATCAATGGAGCCACCACAACGGCGGTATCCTCCAAATTAATAACCTTGCGCTGCTCGTCGTTTTCCAAATTGCCGCACAACTGATCAGTCAACATAATCGACAATGTCTGATTACAGGCAACCGCGCTCGCAACCACAGACGTGACCAAAGTCGCACCAAACACGCTGATGCGCTCCGCCATCGAAGCGATAAGCCGATGCGTGCCATCCAACAACCCCGTTTCCTGGAAAATACCGGAATACGACGAGGAAATGCAGACGATCAGTATCACCTTGATCATCGAAACGATGCCGCCACCGTCAATCAACGACGCCACTTGGGCGTTCGAACAATGAAAACCGAACACCAAAGCACGGCCAATCTCCAGCCAATCCATATGCTGCACCAGCACGCAAACCGGCAATGCGGTGAGAATACTTGCGCCCATCGTAATGCGCACGTCCATTCGGGCGATCGCAAGCACCACAAGCACCAACGCGGGAATAACGGTAACCCAATGAAGATCGAACGCGCTTGAGAACAATCCCGTGATATCAATGGAACCTGCGGAAGGATGCGTGCACAAAGCCAACACAGCATAAATCGCACACGTGATGATGAACGGAACAATAGATGTTTTCAACATCAGTACGATATTGTCGAAAATATTCGTATGTGTGAGTGCTTTGACTAATTGCGCGCTGGTGGAAACAGGGGAGCAGCGGTCGCCGAAATAGACGCCCGACAGAATCGCACCGCCGAGGAATACGGGCGAAACCTGCATGGACGTGCCGAGCGTCATGGTGATGACGCCCATGGTGGCGGCCGTAGCGAACGATGATCCGGTCAGCAGTGACATGAGGCAGTTGAGCAGGAAGGCGAGCAGAATCACCACATGCGGGCGCACCAGGCTGGAAGTGTTCGCCACAATGAACGGCACGGTGCCGGCGGCGCGCCATAGCGTGGTCAGCAGGCCTATCAGCACGAACGTCACCGCCACAATGCTTGCGGCACGCATGGTGGCGAACCCTTTGGAAAGCATGGTCGCGAATTTGTGACCGGTGATTTTGCCATGGATGAGGAACATGACCACGCCGGCCAGCAGTGCGGGAACGATGGATATGTTGGTTATGATGCAGGCAATCAAAGCCGCACAGAACAGCGCCATCGTAACAAGTTCCGCCATGATGTTCCTTTCTTTGATGATTATCGCGCGGTACGTCAACGCCTTCGACATTCTTTTGACGAATCGTAAGAACTCGGCAAGCGTAGCAGTCATTATGTAAACGCGATGAGTTCGGGCTAAGACGTGGACATGGTCTTGTGCTGGTGCGGTGGAATGGCTGGTGCGGTGGGAGTGTCGGTTTGGTTCAACCGGACTTGAGATTGATAGTCTGTAATCGGTTATGCTGAAGCGAGCAGAATCGAGGAGGATTATGACTGATTTCGATATTGCGAAAGCGCAGGAATTGGAACATCGTACGGAAGATGCGTCAGCTCCCGAGGTGTTCTTCACTCCCGTGATTACGCCAGAAAGTCTGGTTGCCGCATATCATGCGTTGGGAGCTAGGCCGGAAGGTAAGGTCGCCATCAAAATCCATTCCGGAGAATCCGAAAAATCCAATAATCTGAATCCCGCGCTGGTCAGGGATTTGGTACAGGAGATCGGCGGAACATTAGTGGAATGCGCAACGGCATACGACGGCAATCGAGAGACTCCCGAAAAAAGCCTTGCCGTGTTCAAGGAACGTGGATACGCGGATATCGCACCGATCCAAATCATGGACATGGGCGGTGAAATCGAAATTCCGGTAGCCAAGCACCGTCATATCGCCTATGACATCGTCGGCAAGCATATTGACGACTATGATTCTATTTTCGTGCTCTCGCATTTCAAGGGGCATCCGATGGGCGGCTTCGGTGGCGCGCTCAAAAACGTGTCCATCGGCATCGCATCGTCGAACGGCAAACGCTGGATCCATTCCGCGGGCGTGGCCACCGACCACTGGGTGGAAGCCGACCAAGATGACTTCCTCGAATCGATGGCTGAAGCCGACGAAGCAGTGATCAGCCACATGCATGGCAACATGATGTATCTGAACGTCATGAACCGCCTGTCCGTGGACTGCGACTGCTTCCCCACCCCATCCGAACCGGACATGCACGATATCGGCGTGTTGTCATCGCTTGACCCGGTGGCGCTCGATCAGGCATGCGTGGACCTTATCCACGTTGCCCCCGACGGAGCTTCCGTCACCGAACGCATCGCTTCCCGCCACGGCGAACACACGCTCGAATACGCCGAAGAACTCGGCATCGGCTCACGCTCGTACCGTCTGACCGTGCTCGACTGACAGTGTCCGTAATGACCACGAAACCGGCGGGAACAGGCGGTGTCGTAATCGCCCATATTGAAGCGCTGCTTGCCGAACGCGACCATGTGCTCGTTGCGATAGACGGGCCATGCGCATCCGGCAAAACCATGCTCGCCGCAACCGTCAACAAGCGTTTCGGCGGCAACGTGCTGCATATGGACGATTTTTTTCTACGTCCCGAGCAGCGCACGCCGGAACGATTCGCGCAACCCGGCGGGAACGTGGACCGCGAACGGTTCGAAACGGAAGTATTGGCTCCGCTTTTCGCCGGAAAAACCGTGCAATACCGTCCATGGGATTGTCATTCGGGCGATTTCGCGGTCTCTCGTACCGTCGAACCGGCTCGGTTGACCATCGTGGAAGGCAGCTACAGCATGCATCCCGATCTGCGCGGGTACTACGATTGCATGATCTGTCTTGCGATTACGCCTGCTGGGCAACTGCGTCGGCTCGAGCAACGTAATCCGAGCATGCTGCGACGTTTCGTCGACGAGTGGATTCCGTTGGAAAACCGTTATTTCGAAGAGACCGGAACCGAATCGGCTGCCGACATGATCGTCGACACTGCATTGCCGGATAACGTATGACGACCATTGAAGAGAAGAAAACAAAAGGAGAATGAATATGTCTGATTCTGCAACTATGTCCGTGCGCGCTTTGCATCGTACCGACCTGCCGAAGCTGAGCCTGAGCACCAAAGCCGCGGCCACCGTGTTGGCCATTGTGGCCGCGGTCGCATTGCCGCAGCTGTTCCATGTTATCGGTGCCGTTTCCGGGCAGGGCACCATGCTTGGCGTAGCATTTCTGCCGATGCATCTGCCGATCATCTTTGTCGGCCTGATTGCCGGTCCTGCCGTCGGCGCCATCGCCGGAGCCGCCGCGCCGCTCGCCAGCTTCCTGCTGTCCGGCATGCCGATGCTGGCGATGCTGCCGCTGATGATGGTGGAATTGTGCGCGTATGGTCTTGTGGCTGGTCTGCTGCGCGAAGTCAAGCTGCCGAGTCTTGCGAAGGTGGTCATCGCCCAGCTGGCCGGCCGTGTGGTGCTGACCGCGGCCACTGCGATCGCTGTGTTCGCGTTCGGCTCGAGCAAGGCGGTCGCCGCAACATGGACGAGCGACCTGGCCGCCGGTCTGCCGGGACTCGCCTTGCAGTGGGCGCTGATCCCGCTCGCCGCCTACTGGACCGAGTCGCTGATTGCCAAGCGCAATCACTGAACAACGATAGTTCAAACGCGGCAGTCAGCCACGTTCTGAACAAAACCGATATTTTCGGGAGCCAAGCCATTACGCTTGCTCCCGTTGTCATATCAGTCGGGAAATCGGGAGAAACGGTCATGATCGCGGGAGTGTCCATCACCACATTGCTGCTGGTGCTCGCAGCCGGCATCGGGGCGGGATTCGTTGGATACGCGGTCGGCGCATCCTGCTGATATCCTATCCGGCGTTGCTGGCGTTCGGCATTCCGCCTGTGCTGTCCAACACCACGAACACGGTGGGCGTGTGCGGTACGGGCATCGGCGGACTGCTTTCCGCCCGCAGGGAGCTTAGAGGCCAAGGCGTGCGCGTGGCCGTCTACGCCTGCATCGGATTGGTCGGTGGCATCATCGGCGGGCTGTTGCTGCTGGAACTGCCGGCAGAAGTGTTCGAATGTGCGGTGCCACCGCTGATCCTGTTCAGTGCGTTAATCATCGCTATCAATCCTCGGAAAAAAGCTGCTGCGCGAGATGCCGTCGCGCAAGCGCTTCCTCAATCGCAGCAAGGCGAAAGGGCTGCACAGATCGCCAACAAAACCGATGATGGCAAACTGCATGACCCATGGTGGTTGTGGCTTGGCGTAAGTTTTGTCGGCATTTATTCCGGATATTTCGGTGCCGCAGCAGGCACGCTTGCCTTGGCGATTCTCGACTTGGGTAAGATCGGTCCGTTCCATCAGATTAATGCGTTGAAAACGGTGGTCGGTTTCGGTGCGAATATTTCCGCTGCGATCATGTTCATTATTCGTGGATCCGTGTATTGGCCGTTCGCCATCATGATGTGCATCGGATGTATCATCGGCAGTGCCATCGCACCTCCCGTAACCCGGCATATTCCCGAAAACATCATGCGTGCCGCCGCCGTGCTCACCGGCATCATCCTAGCCGTCAAACTCGGCTGGAGCACCTACCTGTGACATGCGCTGTACATTGATTCGCAATGTGAAGTCCTGCTGGAAGAACCGATTTCTCCAGCGGACTTCTTTTTCTAGCTACCTTGCGATTGAAGGACCTGCGAGCCGTCCATCGGCATCTCGCAAAACAGCATCGTGTCAGATAAGCGTTGACAGTGCTCGCATTACAATATCCACATCCTTGTTTTCCAATTCGCGAATGACATGCAGATAGGTTTCCTGTGTTGTGGTCATGCTGGCGTGGCCGAGGCGGCGCGACACGCTGGCGATTGATACGCCGGCGAACAGCAGTAGTGATGCGTGCGTATGCCGCAATCCGTGGATGGAAATGACCGGCGCATCCACGTTCTTGCAGTGTCTGGCGAGTACGCCGTTGGCTGTGGAGTTATAGATTTTGCCGTGCACGAATATGGGCTTGTCATGCGGAAGATTCTTGAGTAATCCGGAAAGCTGCATGATGAGCTGCCAGTCAAGCTGCACTTTGCGTACGGAAGATTCGTTTTTCGTGGGTACAAAACCGCCGCCGTTTTTGTAATCCCAGGTTTTGCTGACGGAAAGCGTTTGGTGGGTGAAATCGAAGTCGTCGGGCGTGAGTCCAAGCGCTTCGGAGAATCGGAGTCCGGTTTTCGCGATGAGGAGGATGAGCCAATCCCAACTTGCCTCAGCGCCAAGATCAAGATCGGCGAGCATAGCGTGCAGCTCGAATTGGTTGAGATACTTCATTTTTTTGATGCGTGGCTGCTTGCCTTTGATGATGACTTTGCGTGTCGGATCACGGGGAATGAGTCCTTCATCAACGGCGTCGAGAATGGCGCCTTTGATCTGGTGATGAAAATCCATGGTGGTCTGGCGCTCATGATGCTGCGCGTAACCGTTGATGAGCTGCTGATAGGCGGTGCGATCCATATCGGCAAGTCTTAGTTCAGGGATGAGTTTGCCGAGCCAAGATTGTGTGAGTCGATATTTACTCATGGTCACGTCTCTGATGGCACCTTCCTTATACGTTTTTACCCACTGGGCGTAGTAGTCGCAGAATAGCGATTCCGCGGTGATGTTTTCCTGCATAGTGTGCACCTTTCTAAAAAAGATACGGATAAGGTGCAGCCATCATACTTACGCTGATGAAGGGTGATGAGGGAGTCCAGACGGGAGAAAAATACTGAAATAACATACTGCTCTTCACGGCTGGGGAATGTGACCATTCCTTTCAAAGCGTTCTCCGCAGTAACCTTCATATCATTCTTTGCTCCCTTATTAACTAAGGGATGCATGTAATTATTCATCCGCTCATGCTGCTCAAAATATACTTGAATGAAATTGGCATAAACATTATCCCGCGGATGATAAATCGCGTACAGAGTTGAAACTATGCCCGGAATCCCCTTATTTACTTTGATAATCCCATACGGATTAGAGTTCAACGGGGACTTCGTATATACGACATCTCTGGTATTAACGACTCCATAATTAGAGACAGACGCTCCGGCAAATGAACGTCCTTGGAAGGTAATCTGATTTACCACGCCATACTCGCCAGAGACAGATAGGACGTCTTCCTTCCCGAATTTACCGTCAACATTTTTAGTAGTTGAAACAACGACGTAGTTCTCCAGCTTACGCTGTTCCCAAGCGGGGACAATGAGAACCCGAAAAACAGCCGTATTACCGTCAATCTATACGGCTGAGCTTCCTTCTTGTGAGCATTAGAGCGTATCCGAGCAGGTTCCGACCGCGCCATTGCCTCGGATCGAACCTAGCTAGGTCATGCATCGACAGGCCGATGCCCCAGATGCGGTCTTTGACGGCGCATTCCGCCAGCAGCGCGGTGCCGGTTACCTCAAGCCGTGCCCCGAGTTCGGCGTTCTGGCTGAATTTGGCAAGTAATCCTTCATAGACCTCGATTTGGCGAACGCGTTCCACACGTGATCGTCATAACTGGCCACCAGTCGACCAAGGCGTTTGATCTCGGCCACGTCATCGGTTTCGAGGATTCGCGCGGCTGTTTCGGCATCGTTAAAACAGCATGCTTTGCGATACATCATATACTGTTCCATTGAGGAAAACTCGACACCGTCCACAACGAAGCGCGATGGATACCAGTTGCTCAGGTACCCGTTCTCCTCATCGGGATTATGGAAGCAAACGATGCCTGTCATTCTTCGCCGACTTTCCGCGCCGCAAGTTCCAGATCGAGATCATGAAGTCCGAAATAGGCTTTCTTCAGGAAGTCCAACGGCACCCTGGTGATCACTTCAGAACTGGGAATACCGTAGAACCATTGGTAGTAGGCATAGAACTCACCGATCCAATCGGGCATGAACCCTTTAAGCGCCTTGCCGTCCTTCAATTGGTAATGCTCGGTCTCGGTGAAATACTTCCACAGCTCTTCCGCATCCATCGTATTGACGTAGGCTTTGGCTTCATCAATGCTTTTGCGTGTTTTGCTCGTCATATACGTGGCGATGAAATCCTCCGTGCTCTTGTTAGGGAACGACTGCGCCACGTAGTCGAAAAGCTTGCCTTGGTTTTCCACCACATCATCCCGATAGACTTCCGGATATGCCCGCATGGTTTTCACTCCCTAGAGCAACGTGCTGAACACGTTGGTCACCGTATTGGCATCGGAATCGATAAGGTCACGCATGTTCTGCCGCGCCTCAACATCCCTCTGATTGTATTTGTCGTTGAATTCGCTATAGCTGACGGAACGCAAGCCATCTTTGACTTCTCGCAATTGACCGTATGCCTTTTCGGTCTTGACACAATATTGGATCCCCAGTCCGCCAAGTGACAGCAGTTCCTCCAAGATATCGACGTCCACATTATCTCGAACGAATTCTTTGGCGATGTAGAAATACGAGGCGTTCGCACGCCAACCTTTGATGATGTCATAGCTGCTGGTTGCAATGCCGTATTGGGCGATGAATTTTGCAGCAAGCACGCGATAACGTTTGGAATCGGCAGCATCACGATGTTTCATCAGCTCGGCCAGCCAGGCAAGCACGCTATGCTCCTGAAAATCCAGGATGCTCAGCCCATTCGTGTTCAGTTCGTACTGGTGGACCCAGCCATTGGACTCATCCGGCCTGCACACGGCCCATTCCTTGGCGAGCTCGACACTTTTAGTCAGATAAAAACCACGACCGTAGTCATGCTTGTCGTTACCCAAACCATACTCGGGGGTCACTGACTCATGCGGGGAACCGTGAAATAACGTGATTGTCGCCATGAACACCCCTATACGAACATCTTGTCAAGCATGGATTTCTTAATATTCCGCAGTAATTCGAGCTTACGCTGATGAAGGGTGATGAGCGAGTCCAGAAGGTCGAAGAACCCGCCGATTCGACGCTGCTCGTTTTCTGAGACAGGCATAGAAATTCCAATTGAAGCAAAGTCATCGAATTTCAAAACTTGAGTGTCCTTGGAATTGCCCTGCGAAACCTGTCGATACTGTTTCAGCAACATCGGTTGCCTAAGAAGGCGCGCAAAGAATCGTGCATAAACCTCATAATTGGGCCTTGCTACTACATATGCGGGGCTTACGATGCCGTCGTACCGACTTGCATCTACAGCCCCCTGCCACATGCGCATACTGTTGTAAACGACATCTCCGGAATGCACTATTTTGTAGTTCGCGAGACTCGCGCCAGGATTCGTCTCCCTATCGGACTCAGATGCTGGGTATATCCCGTTAGCTACGCTGACAGACAAAATCTCTCTATCGGAAGCTCGTTCATCACTCTCCTCGAACAGTTCGCCCAGCTTACGCTGTTCCCAAGGGTCAGCGAAACCAGCGAAACGAATCTCCGGATACAGAGAACCCCCTTTAGGGAACATCTTGTCGAGCATGGATTTTTTCAGCACGCAGAGCTTGTCATACTTACGCTGATGAAGGGTGATGAGGGAGTCCAGACGGTCGAAGAACTCGCCGATTCGACGTTGCTCGGCGATGCATGGACGATCAAAAAACACATTCGCAATATCCTCATTGTGAATATGCACAACAGATTTGCCCTGGGCTCTTTTTGCTAAATCGAAATGCGGCTTTCCATAAGATAATTCCAAAGCAAGAAAAACCGGATTAACAACAGCTGAAGGCGTTATGACATTTAGGTCTCCGCCCAGAATAATTCCAGGTTTTTCAACGACTGACGCAATGGATATGTCCTCCGCCGTTTCCCCAGATGCAGGAACGATAACCTCTCCGCCTTCGGTGTACACAGAATTTTCAAGAGGGTCTACGAAAGTATCGACGGAATGTATCTGAGTTTCGTAATTTGTGTACAACCTACCATACAAAATAATCGGAGTGCCCTGATCTCTCAAATTGTTCTTCGAATACCCACATCCCTTAGAGAAAGAACACAGTTCCCCCAGCTTATGCTGTTCCCAAGGGTCAGTGAAATCAAAGAAACGAATCTGCGGAACTAGTGTTTTTCCATGCTGTTCGACCATAATTATTCACCCCCGAGCAGTGATTTGAGCTCTTCCAAGCCCGCCAGATCGCGAGCATTACCGATCAAATCGCCAAGCATTCCGGCCAATTCCTTCTCCGCTTCATCGATTTGGCCGCATACGTCGGCATATGTGGCGGCGTACTTGTTCTTCAACGCGTTCACTTTGCCAATGAATTCGTCGATCACCGCATTCGGCAGTTTTTCCAACTTCTTCTGCAATGGCGTAATCCACTTGGCTTCCAGCAACCTTCTGGCTTCGTCATCACTCAACGTCTTGATCGCGTCGCAGGTCTTATCCTCTAGCGCGTTTCGCTTGGTCTTGATGTCGGACTTCAGCTTCTTCGCCTCATCAAACAGCTTCTGGGCCTGCACCAAGCCACGCTCGAAATCGGAAGCCGGATTCTTGCCGATCGCCTTGACCGCTTTCTTCAGCTCGGCGGCAACGAAGGCGTCACCGTCCTGGTTGATCGCATCACTGTTCTGCTTGTCATCCTCATCGAAACCTTCCAATATGGTTTCAATCTCGGAATCGATGTCCTGCACACGGCGTTCGTCCGTCTCGATTGCAGCCAAATCATCATGCAACAGCTCGCGCTGAACCAGGTCGAACGGCAGAACGTGGCCAATCCAGCCATCTTGCACTTCCACATCCTTGCCGGCCTTCTTCTTGACGACCATGTTCGGATCCACTGCTCTTACCGCATCGAAACCTTCGGAACCTAACACTTCCAGATCAATGGAGATGCCGTTCCATGCGTCATCAAGATTCTGATAAACATCATACGGGTCAACCAGCGCGGTATTGGCAATCATCGCATCCAATTCCCTACCAATGGCCGCTTCTTGGGCGAGCGCATCCACCTGTTCAGGATGCTCTACCAAACGGGAGCGCAGGTCAGCAGGCAGGCCGGAAATAGCTTGCCCATACGAGGCAATGAACGCCTGTACATCGGCATTGTTGCGCACCACAGTGGCGATATCATCGTGATCGCAGGCATAGCAGGCACCATTGTCACGGAACAGTTCAGCCTTCAGACTCGGCCAGGCGTTCCAATATTTCTCAAGCTGCTCGACCTCATTCTTCGGAACGCCACCGAACATCGAAGCGTACACATCCCACGTCTCCGCATCCTCGATGAATCGACATAACGCGGAATGTTAAGGTTGTAATCGTTGGCGCGAATCTCATCAATGGACACCAGACGGCTGAACTTGGGTACCGTGCGATTGTTCGACACCACATCGACAATGCGTTTGATGTCGGAGGCCTGTAGCTTGTTGTTCTTACCGTCCTTGATGAAATGCTTCGACGCATCAACGATGAGCACCCTGTCATCATCGCGTTTTTTGCGCAACACCATCACGATGGTGGGGATACCCGTACCAAAGAAAATATTCGCAGGTAGACCAATAATCGCCTGAATATGACGGTTCTCGATTAGATTCTTACGAATCTGACCTTCCTCACCGCCACGGAACAGCACCCCATGCGGCAGAACGATGGTCATAATGCCATCGGCACGCAGATGGTACAAGTCGTGGAGCAGGAAAGCATAATCCGCCTTGGACTTCGGGGCTATGCCATAGCTAAAACGCGGATCGATCTCCTTGTCAGTGGAATCCCAATTCTGCGAATAGGTGGGTTGGAGACCACCGCATCCACGAACAGCGGATTGTACGTTTCCTCCTTGTTCTCCAACGTGTCGAACCACGGCCAGTCGTCCTCCAAGGTGTCGCCGTTGCGGGCAACGATATTGTCGGGAAGAATGCCACGCATCACCAGATTCATACGTGTGAGGTTGTAGGTGTTCTCCTTGAGCTCCTGCGCGTAATACATGATGGAATCCGGATTGCCGTTGCGCCCGAGCCACAGCCTGACCCAATATGAATCAGCAAGGAACCAGAGCCGGATGTCGGGTCGTAGATCTTGATCTGCTCGCGCCCCTGCAAATGCCAGGCGACGATTTCGCTCATCAGCTGGGAAACCTCAGAAGGTGTGTAGAATTCGCCGGCCTTCTTCCCCGCATTGGCGGCGAAATTGCTGATGAGATATTCGTAGATGAAGCCGAGAACGTCATAATCCTGACGACCATCCATCGGAATGTCTTTAATGAGGTAAATCAAATCTCGCGCGGCCTTGGACTGGCTTCTTGCATCGGTACCGAGCTTGGAAAGTCCGGTCTGTAGGGTGTCGAAAATACCGTCGAATAATTTCTTGTGCGCCGGATTGATGTTGCGGGAGAACGCCGAAAGCGCATCGCGTACGTTGGAAATCTCGAAATCGTTACCTTGTTTAATCCATGTGGAAAACAGGTTGTCATAGGCAATGAAGTAGCCGCACTCACCCTGCACGAATTCCACAATGTCCGGATTGTCCTCCGTGAGCTGCGGAAGGTCGTCCTCAGTGAAGTCGTTGGCTTTCAAGCGCATCAGTTCGGTTTCCGAAAGGAATTTGTAGAAGATGAAGCCAAGAATGTAATCCTTGTATTCGTTCGCTTCGATCTTGGAACGCATCTTATTGGCGGATTCCCAAATCTTCGAAGCGAGCTGCTGCTTATTCATCTATCCCTCCTCATTGCGGTACCGGCAAACCAATGCACGGCTCCACGAGTGACTGCATATCTTCCATAAGAATACCGCGCCCCCGCTTGGGAACAGCGTAAGCTGGGTGAATTTGGTTCTGTTGCCATGTGTAAGCGCATCTACAAAGAACAAACCTCGGAGCAGGGTGATGTTCCGTTCTTTAAGATTGGAACTTTTGGTGCGAATCCAGATGCCTTCATCTCCAACGAGCTGTTTGAAGACTTCAAACGTATTTATCCGTATCCAACCCCGGGTACGTTATTGATATCGGCTGCAGGTAGTATTGGACGGGTTGTTGAATACCAAGGTGAAAAGGCATATTTTCAAGACTCAAACATTGTTTGGCTCGAACATGATCATAGATTGAACGATGCGTTTCTCAAGCCTTTGTACTCGCGAATTGAATGGGGCTTAGAGGGCAGCACGATTAAGCGACTTTACAATAAGGACTTACTGAGTGCAGAAGTCACTGTCCCAGGCGGTAGAGAGCAAGAAGAAATCGGTCAATTCTTTGCCAAACTCGACAACCTCATCACCCTTCATCAGCGTAAGTATTGTGGTGTTGCTTCTTGGATGTTAGGGGCTGCGCTCGTAAGATTGGGCTCAGAAAGTGACGGTGCATTCGGGGAGATGAAACATGTTCTACGATAAAGAATCGGATTTCGAAGACGGTCTGGTCGCGGTGCTGAAGCGCCATGGATGGACCGATGGCGTGTTGGAATATCCAACTGAACAGGACCTTATCGACAATTGGGCCAGTATCCTGTTCGACAATAACAAAGGCATCGATCGATTGAATGGGCAGCGCTTACCAAAGGTGAGATGGCGCAGATCCTCGAACAGATCGAAACATTGCGCACACCATTGGCGCTGAATTCCTTCATTAACGGTAAAACTGTATCCATCAAACGTGATAATCCCAAGGATGAGGCTCATTACGGTAAGGAAATCAGCCTGAAGATCTACGATCGGCAGGAAATCGCAGCGGGGCAAAGCCGCTACCAAATCGCAAGACAGCCTATTTATCCAGCTAAAAACAAGATGCTGAACGATCGCAGGGGAGATGTTTGCCTTCTTATCAACGGCATGCCGGTCATTCATATAGAACTGAAGAAAAGTGGCATTCCCGTAAGCCAGGCCACCAATCAAATCGCCAAATACGCGCATGAAGGCGTGTTCACCGGGCTGTTCAGACTCGTGCAGGTCTTCGTGGCCATGAATCCGGATGATGCCGTGTACTTCGCCAATCCCGGTGAAGGCGATTTCAATAGCAACTACTTCTTCCACTGGGCTGACTTCAACAACGAGCCCATAGCGGCGAATAAACATGTCGGGCAGGACGAGTGGAAACGTTTCGCATCGGACCTGCTATCTATCCCCATGGCACATCAGCTCATCGGGTTCTATACGGTCGCCGATTCCGCGGACGGATGTCTCAAAGTGCTACGCAGCTACCAATACCAGGCGGTAAACGCCATTTCCGACCGTGTGCGCACCTGCAAATGGGATGAGCCGGTGCCAAGCGGCACGCCGGGCCGTCCGGGCGGTTATGTGTGGCATACCACCGGCTCGGGCAAAACCATGACCAGTTTCAAGGCGGCGCAACTCATTGCCGGCTCAAAAGACGCCGATAAAGTGGTCTTTCTTATGGACCGTGTCGAATTGGGCACGCAGTCACTGCTGGAATACCGGTCGTTCGCGGATGATGCCGATGACGTGCAGGGTACGGAAAACACGGACGTGCTCAAATCGAAACTGGCAAGCATTGACCCCAAAGACACACTCATCGTCACCTCCATCCAGAAAATGAGCAACATCAAAGCAGGCGAGGGGCATATTACCGAAGAGGAAGTGAAAAAGCTCGCCGGCAAACGCATCGTATTCATCATTGACGAATGCCATCGTTCCACATTCGGTGAGATGCTGCAGGATATTCGCCATTCCTTCCCGAACGCGCTGTATTTCGGTTTCACAGGCACTCCAATCCATGAGGAGAACCGCAAGAAGGGCTCGACCACATCAATGGTGTTTGGTGATTGTCTCCACCGTTACAGCATCGCTGACGGTATCCGCGATGGCAATGTGCTCGGATTCGACCCGTACATGGTGTTGACCTACCGAGACAAGGATGTTCGCCAGGCTGTCGCGTTGCAGAAGGCGAAAGCGGCGACGGTTGAGGAAGCCCAGGCGGATCCGGCGAAAGCCGAAGTGTTCTACTATTACATGGATCCGAGGCAAATGCCGATGGGACCTATGGAAACGCAGGCCGGAGAACATATCAAAGGCATTGAGGACTATCTGTCCACAGCGCAGTACGCGCAGGATACGCCTCATGAGGCAAGGTCGTGGAGGACATTCTCGACCAATTCCCATTGTTGAGCAGAGGCAACAAATTCCATGCGATGCTGGCCACGAGTTCCATTCCCGAGGCGATCAGCTATTATCATCTGTTCAAGAAGCGTGCTCCGCAGATGCATGTGACCGCGCTGTTTGACCCCAATGTCGATAACTCCAATGGTGCAATCCTCAAGGAGGATGCGCTCAAGGAGATCATCGGCGACTACAACGAACTGTTCGGCAAGGATTTCATCATCCCCACATGGCCGAAGATGAAGAAGGACGTCACCGCGCGGCTTTCTCACAAGCGTCCGTATCTGACGGTCGACCAGCACCGTGAGGAGCGGCTGGATCTGCTGATCGTGGTCGACCAGATGCTGACCGGTTTCGACTCCAAGTGGGTCAACACGCTGTATCTCGACAAGATCATCGACTACGAGAACATCATCCAAGCGTTCAGCCGCACGAACCGGTTGTTCGGCTCCGACAAGCCTTTCGGAACTATTCGCTACTACCGCAAGCCACATACTATGAAGGGATACATCAAAGCGGCGGTGAAACTGTATTCCGGAGACAAACCGCTTGATTTGTTCGTGCAGAAACTGCCGGAAAACGTGCGTTTGATGGATGCGCGTTTCGAAGAGATCGCTTCCGTGTTCCGTGCCGGGGGCGTAGAGGATTTCATGCGACTGCCGGAATCGGTGGAGGCGTGCCGTAAGCTCGCGAAACTGTTCGTGGAACTCAATGATTTCTTGGAATCCGCCCAAGTGCAAGGATTCACTTGGGAGCAGCGGGAATACCTCATCACCCATGACGATGGATCCGTGGAAGTTGTGCGGCCGAAGCTTGATGAACGGACATATCTGATTCTTGTACAGCGATATAAGGAAATGTTCAGCAGCGGCGAAGGTTCTGTCAGCGGTCCGGAAGCGCCATATGAACTTGACGGTCATATCACTGAGATAGATACAGGATTGATTGATACGGATTACATGAACGCTAATTTCGCCAAATGGCTCAAGGCACTTGGCGGAGGAGATCCAGCTTTGTTGATATCAGCTGAGGAGGAGCTGCATAAGTCGTTCGCTTCGCTCAGTCAGGAGGAGCAACGGTATGCCGAACTGTTCATGCATGATGTGGAACGTGGCGAAATCGAGTTGGAGGAAGGTAAGACGCTGCGCGACTACATCACGTATTACGCGAACAGCGACAAAAACAGCCAAGTGGAGCAAATCACCAAGGCGTTTGGCGTGGATGGAGCTTTGCTCAACGAGATGATGCGGCTTGATCTTACCGAAGCGACGTTGAATGAATTTGGTCGGTTCGACCAGTTGAAAGCGTCTATCAACAAGCCTTTGGCAAAGGCATTCTTCAGCAAGCCGGATAGCTCTGTCACCCAATTCACTGCGAATCTTCTCGCCACCAAGTTGCTGAAAAGCTTTATCCTTGAAGGAGGATTCGATCTGGACGATCGCAAATAGCGGACGGCAGTAAAACAGGGGGAGAATCATGGCGGTTGTTAACGAAGCGAAACTGGGGTATCTGGACTTTCTTTCGCGTGAGGATCGGGTACGCCACCATCGCTACGTTGAGGAAATGAAGCAGTATGACATGATGCGCTCCGGCGACATCAATGCCATTTCGGAAAGCGCGAAACTGTGGGATTCCGGACTATACGGCCATCTGTCGGACGATTCTCTGAAAAACGCGAAATACCGTTTCATCACCACCATTACCTTGGCCACGCGTTTCGCCATTGAAGGTGGCATGGACGAGGAAGACGCCTACAACGCCTCCGATTTGTACATCCAGAATCTGGAAAGCTGCAAAACCCCTGACGACGTGCGCCGTCTGCATACCGACATGATGACATTCTTCACTTGGGCCATGGCCGACATGCAGAAGACGGAAACGCATTCCAAAGCCGTCAACGAATGCATGGACTACATCCACTACCATCTGCATGAGAAAATCACTGTCGCGATTCTGGCACAACGCGTGCATTTGAATCCCACTTATTTGTCGGAACTGTTCAAACGGGAGACGGGCACAGCGATATCGCAATATATCACCGACAAACGCATGGAAGCCGCCGAAAACATGCTCAAATACTCGGAATACAGCTTCAATGAGATCGCGCAGATCCTCGCATACCGGTCGCAAAGCCATTTCACGAAAGTCTTCAAAAAACATAGCGGCATGACACCGGGGGAGTACCGCGCCAAGTACTCACAGAACGGCATCTGGCCGGAGTAGTAGTGTTCCGGCGTGTCGCGGGCGATGCGGTGAACCGGACGTAACGGCATCGCGAAATTCAGGTGTGCCAATCGTGAAATCGACGTGGTTTCGCGTGTGGCATACGTTCGAATCGACTACGGTGGAAGCATTCAATGATGATGCGCGCCGGCCGAATGAACGGCAGAACGAGAAACGCGCGCAGGATGTGGATGAAAGCAAAGGAATAAACGGATATGGGAATGCCCCTTGATTTGTATGTGATTCGACATGGCGAATCCGAAGCGAACGTGATTATCAGTGCCGGTGAACAGGGTGACAACTCGCTGTATACGCAGGACAACGTCACCGTGCCCGACCGTTCGTGGAGGCTTACGGCCACCGGCCGCAAGCAGGCGGACTGCATCGGCCGCTGGCTGGTCTCACAGCAGCCGTTGTTCGACCGCTACCTCGTCTCGCCGTACGTGCGCACGCGTGAGACGGCTGCCACGATGGCTCTGCCTAAGGCGAAATGGGAGGAGACACGCGTGCTGCGCGAACGCTCCTGGGGTGAGATCAACACCATCACGAAAGATGATTTCAAAACCAATTACGCGCGCAACTGGATGTTCAAGAACACTGATCCGCTGTATTGGCGTCCGCCGGCGGCGAGTCGATCGCCGATGTGGCCGAAAACCGTGTGCATAATCTGCTCACGTCCCTGAACCGCAAGTCGGACGCGGAATCCGTGGTGATGGTCAGTCACGGCGACCTCATGCTGGCGCTTATGCTCACTTTGGAGGACTTGTCCGACGAGGAATTCATGCACCGTGCGGCGTCCGACGAATGGAAGATCACTAATTGTACGTGCTTCCATTATTCGCGTCGCGATCCGGCCACCGGGCGCACGCATAAGCGTTTCCGTTGGGAACAGACCGCCCGTCCGGTGTTCGACGGTGCGGAAGGGCGTTGGGTGGTGAAGGTCGAAGATTGGCGTGAATTCAAGCGTCCAGTGCTGTCTAATGGCGATTTGGTGGACGTTGTTCATGCGGTTGACCGTCACCTGTGATGTGCGTTGGTCTGTTGATTGCATGATTGGATTGGCTGATATCGACGATTGATGCCCCCATCTTGCGTACGAAACGCGCCCGTGTCCACGCCCCACTACAATGGCTATGACACGCGGCGCGTTTTTGTTTGCCGTGCAAGAGAGTTAAGGAGACAATCGCATGTCCAATCTGTTCACGTGGCAGGTCCACGGTGATGGCAAGACGCTGAAGCCGGGCGAAGTCGTTGAGCCTGACGAGCGCCTGACTTGGCCGCGCACCGCCGAAATCGGTGCGCAGCACGTCATCGCCATGTTCGGCGCCACGTTCCTGGTGCCGATTCTGACTGGTTTCGACCCGTCCACCACCCTGTTCTTCACGGCCATGTCGACCGCACTGTTCCTGCTGATCAACAAGAACGTGCTGCCGAGCTACTTGGGTTCGTCCTTCGCTTCATTGCCCCGATCACCGCCGTCACCACGGCGAACAAGGGCATCGCCGTCGCATCCTTCGGCATTCTCGTGACCGGTTTGCTGCTGGCTCTGATTGGTGTGCTCGTGCACTTCGCAGGCGCCAAGTGGATTGACATCATCATGCCGCCGGTGGTCAACGGTGCAATCGTGGCCATCATCGGCTTCAATCTGGCTCCGAGCGTGTGGAGCAACTTCCAGAAAGCTCCCGACACCGCTATCGTGACTTTGGCGGCCGTGCTGCTGGTTGCGGTGCTGTTCAAGGGTCTGCTTGGTCGACTCAACATTCTCATCGGTGTGATCATCGGTTACGCATACGCTTGCATTCGTGGTCAGGTTGACTTCTCCGCCATTGGCGATGCCGCTTGGGTTGGTCTGCCGACTTTCCACCTGCCGCAGGTTGACTTCACGATTCTGCCGATGTTCGTTCCGGTGGTGCTCGTGCTCGTCGCCGAAAACGTCGGCCACGTCAAGTCCGTTTCCCAGATGACCGGCCGTGACTACGATGACCAGATCGGCACCGCCCTGTTCGCCGACGGTCTTGGCACCACCATCGCCGGTTTCGGCGGCGGTTCCGGCACCACCACGTACGGTGAGAACATCGGCGTGATGGCAGCCACCAAGGTGTATTCCACCGCAGCCTACTGGTGCGCGGCTGGCTTCGCGCTGCTGTTGAGCCTGTGCCCGAAGTTCGGTGCCATCATCAACACGATTCCGGCTGGCGTGCTCGGTGGCGTGACCACCCTGCTGTACGGCATGATCGGCATGGTCGGTATTCGTATTTGGGTTGAGAACAAGGTCAACTTCGACAAGCCGCTGAACATCATGGTTGCCGCAATCACCATGATCATCGCCATCGGCCAGTTCGCGTTCGCTTTCAATGGCATTTCCTTCAACGGCATCGCATCGGCACCATCGTGATTCTCGTCGCCTACCACGGTCTGAAGGCCATAGGCAAGGCCACCGGCACGATCGACAAGAACGACCCCGACATCCTGTGATGCAATAATCGTTTGCATCGCTCTGAAGGCCCTTCCCAAACGTTCCCTGTTCCGGAAGGGCCTTTTGCGTACGCCTGTGTAGCTTTCGCGTGTGCAAGACATTAGAGATGCGATGAGGATATGACGATTATTGAGAAGTTTCAAGATGAAAGCATACGTCGGAGTCTTCATCGATAGGGCATCTCTGAAATTTGGTTGTACGGGTCTATGGCTCATGGGGATACGAAATATGTGGGCTCGCTGAAAACGGTGTTGAATGTGTTACGTCAATCGTTTGACTTCATGTGGGGTTGAACGGTTATGATGGTGCAAGAGGGGTTGTGTTCATTTTTGAGTGAGGAGTTCGTCATATGAGTACCGCAGCCGGAAAGAAAATCGCTATCGTCACCGGTTCCGCGCTTGGATTGGGATACGAGCTGGCTCGACAGTTGATCGCCAAAGGATGGTTCGTTGCTGGTATTGATTTCAATGGCGCACGCCAGGCGGAGTTGTCGAAGACTTTTGCTGCCGACGAATACAGAGCTTTTGTGGGCGATATTTCCGACGAATCGTTCGTGAAGAACTCTGTTGCCGCAATCTCGAAAATCGGTCATATCGATTTGCTGATCAACAATGCCGGTCAGCCTTCGTTCAAAGTCCCGACCGCATACGAGGCGGCCGATGTGGACAAGTGTCTGAAGGGCCTGAAAGGCATGGTGCTGTGGAGCGTGGAAACACTGAAAGCGGACGGTGAGCAGGATCTCAAAATCGCCAACGTCATGTCTACTGCGGCAACGCGAGGCAACCCCAACGAATCCGTGTACTGCGCCACCAAGTGGGGCGAGAAGGGCTACACCAAGAGTTTGCAGGCCGCATACAAGGGGACCAGCGTGAAAATCGTGGGTGTCTATCCAGGTGGCATCGACACCCCGTTCTACCGTGACAGCCATGATTATGTGTCTGAAGAAAAGCAGCATACCTTCATGCGTGCGGATCAGCTGGCCGAAGTGATCCTGTTCAATCTGGTCAATGAAGCGAATCTGACCGTCACCGATATCGAAATCAACCGCAATCCGGCGTGAATATAACGGATATGAAGGATTGAAGGAACGTAAGCAAAAGTATTGGGCATAGGCTACAGTTATCAGGTTTGCGCAACGTGCGTAATATTTGACATGAAAGGCCATTGTGCCCGATACCGTTTTTGATGAAGATACCCTCGCAGCCGCTTCCGAAGCGATGGGCGAGGAAGAGGAACGCCCGCTGACGTTCGCCGAACTCGGCGTTCCTGGTCCGCTGGTCCGCGTGCTTGCGGCCGATGACAAGAAAACCGCTTTCCCGATTCAGCCGACACGCTTCCCGATTCGTTGGCTGGGCGAGACATTCTTGGCCGCGGTCGTACCGGCTCCGGTAAGACGCTGGCATTTTCGATTCCGCTGGTCGCTCGCCTGGGCGAAGTGGATGCCGGCGAGTATGAGAACATGAGCCAGTTCCGCCACGAGGTCAATCGTGTGAAGCAGGCCCATGCCGAGGAACGTCGTGCCGACGATTTCGTGCCGCATCCACGTGGTCTGGTGCTTGCTCCGACCCGTGAGCTCGCCAACCAGATCAACGATGTGCTCATGCCGCTCGCCCAGATCTACGGCATCAACACCACCACCGTATACGGCGGTGTGCGTTATGCGCGTCAGATTCGTGACCTTCAGGCCGGCGCCGATATTGTGGTGGCCTGCCCGGGTCGTCTTGAGGATTTGATCGAACAGGGCGCGCTCACCTTGGACAAGGTTGAGGTCGCGGTTATTGACGAGGCTGACGAGATGGCCGATATGGGCTTCCTTCCGCCAGTCAAGCGTCTGCTTGGCCAGATTTCGTTCGACGCGCAGATCATGCTGTTCTCCGCAACGCTTGATCATGGCGTGGACGAAGTGGTGGACACCTTCCTGTCCGATCCGAAGGTGCATAGCGTCGATTCCGCAACGGCGACCGTTGACGAGATGACCCACCATGTGTTCAAAACCACGCAGGGCAACCGTCACGAGCTGGTGCGCACCCTCGCTTCCGGCAAGGGCCGTCGCATTCTGTTCACCCGTACCAAATTCCAGACGCAGAAGCTTGCCAAGGATTTAACGCAGAACGGCATTCCTGCGGCCGAATTGCACGGCAATCTGAGCCAGAACCAGCGTGACCGCAATCTGGCCGCCTTCAACTCCGGCGATGTGAACGTTATGGTGGCCACCGATGTGGCCGCGCGAGGCATCGACGTTTCCGGTGTGGAACTCGTGGTGCAGGTCGAACCGCCGGAAGATCCGAAATCCTTCCTGCATCGTTCCGGACGAACCGCGCGAGCCGGCCATTCCGGTGACGTGGTGACCATCATTCTGCCGAACCAGCGCCGCAGGACCCGTCGCATGATGCGTGAGGCCGGACTGACGGTCGAGCCGATCGACGTGACCCCTGATTCGCCGGAAGTGTTGGAACTCGTAGGTGAAGTGGCCGAGCCGGTGTTCGGCTGGACGCTTGATCAGTCGCAGCCGGCAGGAAATCCGCGCCGTAGGAAGAACGGCAAGGGGAGTGTCGACGGCGAACGTTCCGGCAGGTCGAACCGTTCCGGCGGGCGTAACAAGGATCGCGGCAAAGACAAGGGCGGCAAGCCGTTTAAGTCCGAACGTAAGGATCGTCGCGATCGCGACCAGCGTGAGGAGCGTAACGACAGCGCGAAGAAGTTCGAACCGAAGAAGAACCGTGCGGAACGCCGTGCCGCCAAGTTCGAAGGTCGTGACAATCGTGAATTCGAAGCGCGTGAACATCGTTGGGAACATCCTGAAATTCAGGAGGAACGTCGCGAACAGCACGAGGAAAAGCGCAACAGCAAGCGTCGTGAAAAGTATGCGCGCCTGCATGAGCAGCAGCGCAGCGACAACGAACAGCGCGAAACGACGAACAAGCGTAGGAATGACAGCGATTACGGCAATACCGACAATCGCAGGAAGCTGGGAAAGAAGAAGTCCGGACAGCTTGCGAAAAAGCAGGGTGCGCCAAGCAAGAAGCAGCGCAAGTCTGAAGCCCGTGCCGAACGTCAGTATGACGATAATCGTCGGTCCAAAGGCAAGAAGCATGACGAACGTTCCTCGGATGCGAAACGCTATGACCGTCATACGGAAGTCAAGCGTGGCGGCCGTGGCGAACGTCACGACAAGCATGCAGGGCAGTCACGCCATCGCCATGCGAACATCAGGAAAGCGCCATTCCGCACGCGTTGATCGCTGAAAAGCAAAATCAAAGCTCGCGTAGCTGGTAAACAATAGAAAACGGTGTCCGCCAAGGTATATGAACACTTGGCGAACGCCGTTTTCTGTTAAATCTGATCGTCTATTAATTGCTTGGCTATATGAAAAGTTGTTCAGACTGCGACCGGATTGTATTGATCGTCTGCAGTGAAGCACTTACGGTATGCCATCACCATAATGAGACTGTCGGCCAGAAGCGTCAACGCTGCGATGGCGGCGAGAATCAGGAACTGGTATTTCGCCGCATCGATAGGATTGCCGCCGGCGATGATCTGACCGGCCATCATGCCAGGCACCGTCACAATGCCGCTGGAAGCCAGCGAGGCGGTAGTCGGCAGCAAACCCAAACGAATCGACGAGACGATGGACGGGCGTGCGGCCTCCCAAGCGGTCGCGCCCAACGCCAGCAGCGTATCCACTTCGTCACGGCGTTCCTTCATGCTTTCGAAGAACCGGCTCAACCCAACCGCCAAAGCGGACACGGTATTGCCGAGCAGCATGCCGGTCAACGGTACCACCAATTGCGGCGCATACCATGGTTGCGGGCGAATGATCAATTCGGTGACCAACGAAATCATAATGAGCATGGTGATGACCAAGCTCAAAAACACGGGACCGGCCAAGCCTTTCGGCACACCTTTGGCACGAGACAGGGTGATTTGCACGGCCGCGATCAGCATGAACATCACCAGCAACAGCACCAGCCATGGATTGTTCGACTTGATGACGAACTCCATAATGAAACCCATGGCGCACAATTGCAGCAACGCACGGCACGCCGACCATAGCAGTGTCTTGCCAATGCCCATGCGCATCGCTTCGGAAATGCCTGCGGCCACGGCGACCATAACCAATGCGATAAGCAGACCCCAAATATCAATGGAATAATAATTGCCGCTCATGCCTGCACTCCTTGCACCGAATCGGACTGTGCCGCGAAATCATTGGAATCATTGGTTGCTGCGGTGTGCGGAGCATTCGCACTCTGCAATACGCCATTGGCCAGTGTGAGAATGCGCGTGGCACGCCCATCCGGCGGGCGATGGCGAATACGAATCACCGCCATGCCCTGCTCTGCGGCCTGAGCCATGATGGATGCCACCTTATCGGCGTTCTCATCATCCAAACCGGCATCAACCTCATCGGCAAGCAGCACTTTCGGCGAAGTAAGCAAGGTGCGCGCCAAACTCACACGGGCGGCCTGGCCTCCAGACAAGTCATGCGGAGCACGCCCCAAATCAATATCCGCGCAGCCAATGGCGTCAAGCGTGGCTCGAATGCGAGCATCCGGCAGTAGATCTGTGGGTTTGAGAGACTTACCGGCCGACCATTTCCTGCCGAATCCTTGCTTGCCTTCGCCCGCACGGATAGCCAATGTGAACGGTAAACGAATCGCCTCGGCCACACTCGAACCGATCAATACCGGCTTCTGCGGCAAATACGCCACCTGACTACGCCACTGCTGCGGTGTGAATTCGCTGGCAGGGCGCCCTTCAAGCTGAAAATTGCCGTTCGCATTCGGATTCAATCGTGCGAAAGCGGTAAGCAGACTACTCTTGCCCGATCCGGAAGGGCCGACCAAATCCACAATCTCACCATGCTTCACATCAACGGATAATCCGCTGAAAATCGTGCGTTGTTCACCGTCGACCGGCACGACACAGGAAACATTCGACGCCGAAAAAACATACTGCATAATGCAACACCATACCGCTTGGCTGCCGGTCGGATGCATTGGACGCGTTTCGTAGTGTCTTCTTAGCTGGAATCACATTGCATGGGAATATTGCGTCTGCTGTACAAGGAACATGTACAGGGAACATGCGCAAGGAAGCGCGATCGGAGGAAACTGTGCCGCAGTCAGAGTATCAAACCGATCCGGCATGACTGATGCTTCCCAATGCGCTGTTGGTCGAAGGCGATCCCGACGTGGGGTCCGTTCCATGCGTATGGCGGGTATTGGAACGTGCGTTCAAGCATGATCGATGATCGGCAAAGGTAAGACGCTGCCTAAGAGCATCATCCATTCAGCTTGCTCACAGTATTTTTCGTCGATATTCCAAGGAAAATCAGCCTCAAGGATGAGGTCGTGCCAACGTTTCATGGACTACAACTGGCACATTGGACATGAAGAATATGAAAGCAAGAAGTGAGCATGCGTGCATGGTTGATGAACATAAGTTTGGTGGATGGCTGGTTTCCGGCAACGTTGTTTTCAGTAACCGCAGTGCTGGCGGCGATACTGCTGGGTACTGCAATATGGGAGACGGTTGCCGGAAGTCGTGACGGTGGCAAACGCACGTTTGCCGTAGTCGTGTGTCCGGTAGTGATTGCGATTATTGCAGCATTGCCGGATTGGTGATTGCCTGGTTGCTGTCGGACGTGTTTGTGGTGTTCGGTGTTGAGCTGGGGCCGCATGTGGTCGCATGGGCCGGTTGCGGTTGCGCGATCATTGGATTCGCGATTTGCTATGCGGTGCAGCATAGGGGAGTGTTGCGTGCCGTCGCCGTTGTATTGACGGTATTCGCGGTGCTTTCCGCCGCCACCGGCATCGATCAGGCGTATGGAGAATATGCCACCATCGGATCACTGTTCGGCCAAGACACCTATCGTGAAGCCGACCTGACGGGAATGGCGAAACGCAGCGATTTGATTAGCGTCACGCAATGGAAGCAGGAAAAAGCAGACGGTAGCGTCAGCAATATTCCCGCACATGGCGAAGTCAGGAAAGTAAATATTCCAGCCACAGCATCGCATTTCGAAGCGCGAAAGGCGCTGGTATATCTGCCGCCTGCAGCGCTTGCCACAGCCAAACACAAGCCGGCGTTGCCGGTCATACTGATGATGAGCGGCCAGCCGGGCTCTCCGGGTCGCGTGTTTGCCGCGGGCGGCATTCAAACCATGATGGACGATTATGCGCAGCATCATGGCGGACTCGCACCCATTGTTATTGCGGCCGACCAGTTGGGAGACGATTCGCATAACACCCTATGCGTGGATTCGCCGGTGTACGGCAATGCGTTGACCTACTTGACGAAAGACGTGGTCGACTGGGTGAAAGCCAATCTTCCGGCGGCACAGCAAGCGCAGGACTGGGCGATCGCAGGTTTTTCACAGGGGGCCACATGTTCGCTGCAGATCGGTGCGAACCATCCGGATTTGTTCGGTACCATCATTCCCACCGGCAGCGAGCTCAAACCGACCAATGGCAGTGAAAGCAGTATGATCAGCCGGTTCTTCCACGGCGATCGCACCGCATACGAGAAGCAGATCCCCATCAACGCCATTCGCAACCATGCGCCTTCGAACCAGACGCTTGTTATCGGTGCGGGGGAGCGTGATCGCGAGTCCGTGCGCAATGTCGAACGCATCGCACCGGTTGCTCAACAGGCGGGCATGCATGTTACGGCAGTCGAATCGCTTGACAATGCGCATGACTGGCATGCCGTGCAAGACACGTTGCGGTACGGACTTGCCGTATTCGGCTACAACACGGGACTGAGCGATGCCAAGCCGAAATTGGTCGACTATCCGAATCTCAAACGCATTTCAATCTGAATCATCGAACGGAAGTACTGTATTATGACGCAATCGCAGGAATCAACAGTGAAACCGTTATTTGGCTTTCGTGCGCTTATGGCCGATCTTGCGACTGGATTCGTGAGCATCGCATGACCTTGGGGTTTGTGCTGTTCATCACGCTGTTCAATGTCGGCATGCAGCTCGTATGCGGCATTAGACATACGCAATTTCCGCCGCAATTGTCGCGCGTGAGTTTTGACGCGCTCGCGCATGGGCGCTGGTATACCGCGCCGATTTCACTGCTGTCGGTGCCTCAGTTGGGTCGTCTGCTGATCGACATTCCACTGATACTCATCGCATTCGGCTTATGCGAAACGGTGATTGGAAAGGCGAAGACGGCATGGGTGTCGCTGATCACCACGCTTGGCGGCATAGCGCTCGGTATGGGATTATGCTCGCTGTTCGCAGGCAAAAGTCCGCAATGGCATGCGATTTCGCATGATGGTGCGATTTTGGGGCCGCTGGTTGTTGTGGTGGGCACGCTGATGTGTGCCAGCGCGTTCACCGCCATGCTGTGGCGTCGGCGTATTCGTGTGATCGGCTATAGCGTGGTGCTGATCCTGTTCCTGTATCGTGGTGAAGCCGGCGATTACTGTTTGCTGGCGTCGGCGTTGCTTGGCCATGTGCTTGGCTATTTGATGGCTTCCGAGAGTCAAGGTGATGTGTATAGGCATGGTGCCTTGTATGAGATGCGCAGGCTGATTGGTATGGCTGCCGGCGTACAGGCGGTCGGTTCGCTGGTTGCCGTTTCCTCAAGACAATCATTCGGATTGCTCTCCATGTTCGGCTTGCTGACAGGTTCCACGGAATTCGACACGGAACAAGTGTTGGATTGCCTCAACGGTTCCTCGCATGCCAACTGTTTCGCGCAATATCGTATGATGCGATTCACCATGCCCGGAAACTGGCTGGTGTCGTTGATGCCGACGCTGATGCTGCTGTTGATCGCATGGGGTCTGTATCGCGGACGCCGTATTGCCGCAGCGTTGAGCGTGCTGTTCAATGCGTGCACAGTGGTGCTTGCGATGCTGTTTTATGTGGTGCTTCCGCTGCAATATGTTGGCGATTCGCAGGCTGATGCGTTGCCTGCGTTGGCTCGTCATGGTGCGTTTCATGCGATGTTTTCCACTATGCATTGCCGTTGATTTTTATCGTTATCGTCATTGCGTTCCGTCAGTGTTTTACGATTCGCACTAGAAGTGAGATTATGTTGCGTGCTGCGGCAGGTGCATTGTCGGCTTTTCTGTTGTTGGGATTGATGTATGCCGGATATGGGCTTGCCTCTCCCGACGATTTCAATGAAAGTCCGCAATTGATCGCATTGCTTGCCGATTATGTGCAGCGATTGTTGCCGATCGGACTGCTGAGTGGTATCGAACCTGAGTTTGTGCCCGTCGGCCGAATCTCCTTGCTGGTATATCAGTGCGTCGGTCCGGTGTTTTGGATTATCGCTCTGCTGTGTGTTTGGGATTGTTTGCGGGATCGTTCCATGGTGAATGACGCTTTGCACCATCGTGTTGACGCGATTATTCCGCTTGGCGGCGAATCCATGTCATTCATGGCAACTTGGAAAGGCAATGACTATTGGTTTTCCGCAACCGGACGTTCCGCGATCGCCTATCGAGTGTCGTACGGCATCGCATTGACGGTGACAGGACCATTCGGAGATCCCAGCGAATATGCGGAAGATCTTACTGATTTCGCAACATTCTGCACACAACATTCCTGGACGCCCGTGTTTTACAGTGTGCACGAATCGCAGCGAGCCGAACTCACCAAAGCCGGATGGGATTCGCTTGACGTCGGTACGGAAATGGTCGTCAATCCCAACGAATGGCAGACCCGAGGCAAGAAATGGCAGGACGTGCGCACCGCCATCAACAAAGCCAAACGAGACGGCATCACCGACGTGCTCACCACTTTCAAGGAGGCACCCTTCTCAGTACAAACGCAGATTCGTGAGATCTCCGCACAGTGGGCCGGCAAAAAGGCCCTGCCGGAAATGGGATTCACCTTGGGAGGCGTCGACGAACTGATCGACTCCCGGGTGCGCCTACTCTACGCGGTTGACGGCAATGGCAAAGTCCTTGGCGTAACCAGCTGGCTGCCCACCTATCGTGACGGTACGATCATCGGTTGGACGCTTGACTTCATGAGGCATCGCACCGACAGCGTCAACGGCATCATGGAATTCCTGATTGCACGCATGGCTGAACGACTACGCGACGAAGGCAACGTGGAATTCATGAGCTTATCGGCGGCGCCGCTGGCCGGTATGGGATCCAACGAAAGCGAACACGAGGAAAGCGAAGTGTTGCGTCATGCACTGCAAATGGTCGCAGACATCATGGAACCAGCATACGGATTCCATTCACTATTCCGTTTCAAACTGAAATTCCATCCCGATGAAGAGAAAGTGTATATCTGCTATCCCGACGCAGCCAAACTGCCGCAAATATCGCTTGCCGTGGCACAAGCCTACGTGCCGTCGCTCACACCTGCCGAAGCCATGCGATTCGTACGTACGATTGCGCCGCGTGATTGACATGATGTCAGACTTGAGACGGTCCATGGTTCTGGGGTAGCTCGGGTCTACACTAAAGAACGGTTCATAAAGTACTACTTTTCCTGATGGAAGGGGCCAGCATGTCAGCTGAAGCAAACGTCGGCGTAGTCGGTCTTGCCGCAATGGGCGGTAGCCTCGCACGTACCTCGCACACCACGGCAACAAGGTGGCAGTGTTCAACCGCTCTTACGGCCGTACCGAAAAGCTCATGAACGAACACGGCAACGAAGGCGAATTCTTCCCGGCAAAAACCCTCGAAGAGTTCGTGGACAGCCTCGTCAAGCCGCGTACCGCCATCATCATGGTCAAGGCGGGAGAGCCGACCGACGCCATGATCAACGCGCTCGCCGACCTGATGGAGCCGGGCGACATCATCGTCGACGCAGGCAACGCCTACTTCCCGGACACCATTCGCCGCGAGAAGGAAATCAGCGCTCGCGGACTGCATTTCGTCGGATGCGGTGTGTCCGGCGGTGAGGAAGGCGCTCTGCTTGGACCTTCCATGATGCCGGGTGGCTCCGAAGAATCCTGGAAGACTCTGAAGCCGATTTTTGAATCCATCGCGGCCAAGGCCGAAGGCGAACCGTGCGTCACCCATATCGGTCTCAATGGTGCTGGCCACTTCGTCAAGATGGTGCACAACGGTATTGAGTACTCCGACATGCAGCTCATCGCTGAAAGCTACGATCTGATGCGTCGTGGCCTTGGCATGACTCCGGCTGAGATCGGTGACGTGTTCGAAGAGTGGAACAAGACCGAACTCGACTCCTATCTGATCGAAATCACCGCCGAAGTGCTGCATCAGGCCGACAAGAAGACCGGTAAGCCGCTGGTTGACGTGATCGTCGACCATGCTGGCATGAAGGGCACCGGCACGTGGACCGTGCAGACCGCACTGTCTCTGGCCGTACCGGTCACCGGCATCGCCGAAGCCGTGTTCGCCCGTGGTCTTTCCTCCGAAGCTGATCTGCGTGAGGAAGCCGCCAAGCAGGGCTTCAATGGCCCTGACGGCAACCTGAACCTCACCGACGATGAGAAGAAGGCCTTCATCGAAGACATTCGTCAGGCACTCTACGCTTCCAAGATCGTCGCCTACGCCCAGGGCTTCAACGAGATTACCACTGCTGCCGAAGAATATGGCTGGGATATCGATCTGGCTGCCGTGGCACGCATCTGGCGTGGCGGCTGCATCATCCGTGCGAAGTTCCTCAACCGTATTTCCGAAGCGTTCGAATCAGGTGAAGCCAACGTGTCGCTGCTGTTCGCTCCGTACTTCAAGAACGCCATCGAAACCGCCGAAAAGTCTTGGCGTAACGTGGTGGCTCAGGCCGCCGTCAACGGTTTGCCTACTCCGGCGTTCGCTTCCTGCTGTCGTACTTCGACGGACTGCGTTCCAAGCGCCTGCCCGCCGCCCTGATCCAGGGTCAGCGCGACTATTTCGGCGCTCACACCTACCAGCGTGTGGATCAGCCGGGCGCATTCCACACGCTGTGGGCCGAGCCGGGCCGCGAGGAAATCGAAGCCTGATAGACGTATTTCTGCAACGAATCTAGCGGATTAACAGATGAAAAGAGCCTCACGCTTTATGAAAAGTGTGCGGCTCTTTGTGTTGCGGCAAATATGATCAGCCGCAAGGGAAACTCGTTGAGTTGCCTCCTGAATTATTCGCGATGCTGGTTGCGTGGGTTGCCGCCATTCATGATTGCGGCGACCGTCGCGTCAGAGCGCGGGGGAGTAGTCGTTCCGCTGCGGCTCCGGCTTTGGTGAGGTAGCGTGGTAGGCAAGCGTGCGCCCCTGCTTCATCTTCCGATACGCGTAGGTGGCAAGCTGGTAGGCGGTGGCCGGTTTGGTCAGCGTGAAGAAATTCATGCCACGCATGTTCGCGGCCTTGGCGAACCCTGTGGATGTCGGCCCGGGGCATACGCAGGTCACACTCACACCGGTATCTCGCAATTCGTACGACACCGCTTCCGAAAGCATCGTACGAACGCTTTCGACGCGAAATATATCGCCATATATGGGCCTGCCATCATTGAAGCAACAGAAGAGATGTTCAATATGCGTCCGTGACCCTGCTCGCGCATATCACGACCATAACGGTACGTAAGTTCAGCCAACGCGGCCATGTTGAGCTGCATCATCTCATGCTGGCGATGCCAGTCGGCGTCGAGAAAACCCGTCCAATCCGCAAAACCGGCGTTATTGACGAGATGATCCACTTCAAAACCTTGCGAAACTGTGTAATCATGCAACTGTTGCGGTGCGTCAGACTCGCTTAGATCAAGCGCAACCGTCTCCACATGCACGCCATAGCGATGTTCCAGCGTGCGCTTCACGTCATCAAGTTTGCCTTGACTGCGTGCCGTAATGATGAGATCATGCCTGTCGGCCGCAAACAATGCCGCCATCTCACGCCCAATGCCACTCGAAGCCCCCGTTATCAACGCATATGCCATAAAACCACCTTTCTTAAGTATTGATGTTCATGGTAGTCAATACGCATGCAATAACGCCATTTGCAACGTAATGGTCCGGAACTTTTCGACTGGGCTGGCTGATTGACAGTTTTCATGCACTTCTCGCATGGAAAGTAATACATCATTTACATTAGTTATTTTGGTTTGGTTCGTTCACAATGGGTGCGTCAGCATGAATGTGAAAGAACCAGTATGGAATGTTCGAAAGGCCATGTTTTTGAACTCATACAACAGGGCGGCCCGACCGACAAAGTCATTACAATGCATGTCGTGAAACCGGGATCATTCACAGCTTGCATTTGACTTCGTCCACTTGAAGTTCTTAAGTTTGATGGCATGACTTACGATTTCGACACTCCCGTAGACCGATCCGGCACGTATTCGCTCAAGTGGGAAGAGGCAGGAGATGCGCTGCCCATGTGGGTGGCGGATATGGAATTTCAAACCGCTCCACAGATTCGAGCCGCACTGCAACAGCGTCTTGACCACGGTATTTTCGGATATTCCATCGTCCCTCCTGCATGGAATCAGGCATACGTTGACTGGTGGCACCGTAGGCATAATCTTGATATCGACCCGGAATCGCTCGTATTCAGCACCGGCGTGGTGCCGGCAATCTCCAGCATGGTACGAAAACTCACCACAGCAAACGAAAACGTGCTTATCCAAACTCCGGTCTACAACATTTTCTTCAATTCGATTATCAATAATGGATGCCGCGTGCTTGAATCACCGTTGGAATACGACGGTTCCGGACATTACTCCATCAACTGGGCCGATCTGGAATCCAAGTTGGCCGATCCGCAAACCACGCTGATGATCCTGTGCAATCCACACAATCCCGTAGGCCGAATCTGGGATCGCGACACCCTCGCACGCATAGGTGAGCTTTGCTGGAACCATCATGTGACCGTAATCAGCGACGAAATTCATTGTGATCTTACCGATCCGGGATATGATTACGTGCCCTTTGCCTCGGTGAATGAGCAGTGCGCAATGACTCCGTGACCTGCATGGCACCGACCAAAACGTTCAATATCGCCGGTCTTAACACGGCTGCCGTAATGATTCCAAATCCCGTGCTGAGGCATAAGGTATGGCGTGCGCTCAACACGGACGAAGTGGCCGAACCGAACGCCTTCGCCATGACGGCCACGCTCGCTGCCTTCAACGAGAGCGAGCCTTGGCTTGAGGAATTGCGCGCATACTTGGCAGGCAACAAAGCCGAAGCACGAGCCATGATCAACGAATACAATGCTGCCGCGGCACCGGAACGACGCATCGCCCTGATTGAAAGCCATGCCACCTACTTGTTGTGGGTCGATTGTTCGAAACTGACGCACGATACCGCTCTGTTGTGCGAACATCTCAAGCGCAATCATCAGGTGATGTTCTCCGAAGGTGCCGAGTATGGCGGCAACGGGCATGATTTCATTCGCATCAACGTGGCTTGCCCGCGAAGCACCATGCAAGAAGGATTCAATCGTCTGTTCGCCGGGTTGCATGATTTTTCGGCAGAGTAATACATTGATCATCGATTGTGATATTGCTCACAGCCGCTAAAAAACGGCTGGTTTTGTGGGTTTTCACAAAATATGGAAAGGACGTTTTCGGATGGTCACTGCCGTCCGTGACGTGTTGGCGATACTATGAAGCACATGACTGAAACTGTTTCATCCGTACTTGGCACGCCTGAAGAGTGGACGAATCCGCTGCGCGATCCGCGCGATCTTCGACTTCCACGTATTGCAGGCCCGTGCAGTATTGTGATTTTCGGCGTGACCGGCGATCTGTCACGCAAGAAGCTGCTTCCCGCCATTTATGATCTGGCTAATCGTGGCCTATTGCCGCCAAGCTTCGGTTTGACGGGTTTTGCACGTCGTGATTGGACCGAGGATCATTTCAAGGATTTCGTGAAGGAGAACGTGCAGGCGCACTGCCGCACGCCATTTAAGGAGGCGACCTGGAAGCAGCTCGCCGACGGTATTCGTTTTGTGCAGGGCACGTTCGATGATCCGAAGGCGTTCGAACGATTGTCGAACACTGTTGCCGAGCTTGACCGTGATCGTGGCACGCGAGGTAACCATGCGTTCTACATGTCGGTGCCGCCGCGCGCGTTCCCGCAGGTTTCCCGACAGTTGGCGGATTGCGGTCTGGCGAAGTCCGACAAGGGCGCTTGGCGTCGTGTGATCATCGAGAAACCGTTCGGGCATGATCTGGCCAGCGCTAAGGAGCTGGATCGTGTGGTTTCCGAGGTGTTCGACCCATCGAGTGTGTTCCGTATCGATCATTATCTCGGTAAGGAGACGGTGCAGAATATTCTGGCGCTTCGTTTCGCGAACGCCATGTATGAGCCGATTTGGAACAATAATTACGTCGACCATGTGCAGATTACCCACGCCGAGGATATCGGCGTGGCCGGTCGTGCCGGATACTATGACGGCATCGGTGCCGCACGCGACATCATCCAGAACCACCTGCTGCAGCTCATGGCATTGACGGCCATGGAGGAGCCGGTCTCCTTCTCCGCCGCTGATCTGACGGCTGAAAAGACGAAGGTGCTGTCCGCAGTGCGCTTGCCGAAGGATCTGGCGGCGCATACGGCCCGCGGACAGTATGCCGCCGGATGGCAGGGTTCTCATGAGGTTGTCGGCTATTTGGATGAGAAGGGCATTAATCCGGCTTCAACCACAGAGACTTACGCAGCGATCCGACTGGATGTCGATACGCGCCGTTGGGCCGGCGTGCCGTTCTACCTGCGTACGGGCAAACGTTTGGGCAAGCGTGTCACGGAGATTGCCGTGGTGTTCAAGCGTGCCCCGCATCTGCCGTTCGAGTCGACCGCAACGAAGGAGCTCGGCAAGAATGCGATCGTGATCCGCGTGCAGCCCGATGAGGGTGTGACCATGCGGTTCGGCGCGAAGGTGCCGGGTGGCACGTCGATGGAGGTCCGTGACGTGTCGATGGACTTCGGTTACGGCCGTTCGTTCACCGAATCGTCTCCGGAAGCCTATGAACGTCTGATTCTTGACGTATTGCTGGGCGATCCGCCACTGTTCCCAACCACACGCGAAGTGGAATTGAGCTGGCAGATCCTCGATCCGATCGAAGAGTTCTGGTCCACGCTTGGCCAGCCGCAACCGTATCGTTCCGGAACGTGGGGCCCTCAGGAAGCCGTTGAAATGCTGGCCCGCGATGGACACCGTTGGAGGATGCCGTGATCATTACCATGAAGAACACCGAAACCCGTGAGATTTCGGCGAAAATCGATGAATTGCACGAGGAGCGTGGCGAAGCGGCTCTGGGTCGCGTGCTCACACTGCTGATCTCCACGAATGAGACGTCGCTGGAGCATGATCTCGCCGTGGCGAACAACGCCAGCCGTGAGCATCCCTGCCGTGTGATCGCAATCGCGCCGAATTCACGTAGGGTGGATGCCGCTGCCGATGATGGCAAGCCGCACACCTTTCTCGACGCGGAAGTGCGATTCGGTTCCGACGCTGGCGCGGGCGAGATCATCGTGTTGCGTCCGATTGGTGGGCTGGTTCACCACCCTGATACATTGGTGATTCCGCTATTGGTGCCGGACGCTCCGGTGGTGGCTTGGTGGCCAAACGAAGCCCCCGCGAACCTATCGAACGATTTGCTGGGTTCCATGGCGCGCAGCCGTATCACCGATGCCATGCATTCCTCGAATCCGATGCGGACCATGGATGATCTGCGCCGCAACTGGTCGTCGAAGAATGTGGACATGTCGTGGACTCGCTTGACTGTTTGGCGCGCAATGCTCGCTTCGATGCTTGACCAGCCGCCGCATCTTCCAGTAAGCGGCGTGCGTGTGACCGGACCAAAGAACTTCCTGCCGTTGAATCTGCTGGCCGCATGGCTTCGTCTTCGTCTGAACGTGCCTGTTGTGGTGGAAGACGATCCGAATGCAACCGCCGTGACCGGCGTGTATCTGACCCGTTCCGATGGCGTGCTGAGTTTGGAACGCCCATCCACCGACGATGGCATCGCCGTATTGAACGTTCCAGGGCAGTCCCCGCAAACCATGAGCGTTCCCGCACGAACCATCGAGGAATGCTTGAGTGAGGAATTGGGTCGACTCTATCCGGACGAGATCTATGCGGAAGTCGTGACTCAAGGCTGGGATCTTATCAATTCGAAGCACTGAATCGATTCTCCGAAACAATAAAGGAACAATGCAGGAAAAGCATATGGCAGAACGCACCACCGTTGTATATCCCAATCCTCAGATTCTGGCTGAAGCCGTGGCCGCACGTACGCTGTTGACCATCACCGATCTTCTGTCGGAACCGAATCGCACCCGCGTTGACATTGCCGTGACCGGTGGAACCGACGGCAATCGAGTGTTCGACGCCATGAACGCGAGCCCATTGAACGATGCCGTGGACTGGAGCCGCGTGCACGTATGGTGGGGCGACGAACGATTCGTGGCCGCCGATGACGACGATCGCAACGCCAAGCAGGCGCGTGAGGCATGGTATGGCAAACTGGTTGCCGACGGCCGTATGCCGGCAGGCAACATTCATGCGATGCCGTCCGATGAGCGTAACTTGGAAGGCGTCGCGGCAGCCTCACCCGAACAGACTGATGCGGTGCTGGCTGAAGCCGCCGCGCAATACCAGCGTGAACTCATTGAACAGTTGGGTGAGAATCCAGCTTTGGACATCGCCATGTTCGGTATGGGACCGGACGCGCATTTCGCATCCCTGTTCCCCGACCATGGCGAGTCGGAGATCGACGATCCGCATGTGCTTGTCGCCGGTGTGCGCGATTCACCGAAGCCGCCGCCACTGCGCCTGACGCTGACCGTGCCGATGATCGCACGATCGAAGCACACGTGGGTGTTCACATCTGAAGTACGCAAGGCGGATGCGGTTGCTGCAGCATTCGCGCAACGCAACAATCCGCATGCGCCAAGCTCTTATGCCGATGGTGAGGAACTGCTGTGGCTTATCGACAAAGGTGCCGCCTCCAGATTGTGATGCAAGAACCGGGACTATGGAATCCCGATAGCCGGGTTCCGTTGGTTCCGTGACGGGCACGTCACCTAAGTCTCTGCCTGTCATGGATTGCTCCCATGGCTAAACATCAAGCTGAATCGTTTGGATGAGTGAGCGCGCAACGCCATGCGTGTAGTATGGCGGCAGTCAAACATGACAGACCCTGCATTATGACTATGAGAGGAAACGGCATCATGGAACAGCCATCTAAGTTCCAACATCAGCTTCAGCCGATATGCCATCGTCTTCCACGATGTCCACGTCACCTCATCCGGAACAAACTCCGCCATGGGGCGCGCTATGGGTGTTGGCTTTGGGACTGGCCATGATTGTGCTGGACAGCTCAATCGTCAACGTCTCCATCCCCACCATTATCGACGATATCGGCATCGACCTGACCGACGCCCAGTGGGTCACATCACTGTACAACATCGTACTCGCCGCGCTGCTGCTTCCCTTCGGCAAGCTTGGCGACGCCAAAGGACGCAAACTGGTATTCCAAATTGGAACTGTGATTTTCGTGGCAAGTTCATTGCTCGCCGCCACATCGCAGGACGCTGGCATGCTGCTCACCGCTCGCGCGTTGCAGGGCATCGGTGGCGCGATGATCATGCCGAACACCCTGTCCACGGTGTCCGCCACGTTCCGTGGCAAGTATCGCGCTGCGGCTTTCGGAGTCTGGGGCGCGGTAATGAGTTCAGCCGCCGCTCTCGGACCGTTGCTCGGCGGCGTGCTTACCGAGACCTTGGGGTGGCGATGGATTTTCCTGGTGAACCTTCCGCTAGGCATCATCATTTTTGTGGCAACCATTCCTTTGGTGCCAAAGACCGGTGGCCATACCTCGAACATCACTTCCTCAACCGCTTCTTCTACCATTCGATTCCAAAGCATTGATGTGGACATTCCAGGCGTGGTGCTGTCCGCACTGACTTCTGCCCTGCTCGTATTCGGACTTATCGAAGGCGAGACCTACGCTGGTGGAAGCAGACTTCCACTCAGTTGAAGATGGGTGGTCTGACATGGAACCACGGCTGGCTGTCGCCGGTGCCGATTTGTCTGGTCGCCGGTATGCTCCTGCTGGTCGTCTTCATAACCGTAGAACTTGCACGAGGCAAAGCCGGGCGACCGGTGATGCTGGACATGACCCTGTTCCGCATCAAGACATTCTCGTGGGGCAATCTGTCGGCTGCGGCCATCGCCGCCGGCGAGTTCGCGCTGGTGTTCGCGCTTCCGCTGTATCTCATCAACGCGCGCGGACTCGACACGCTACAGGCCGGTGCGATGCTGGCCGTGATGGGATTGGGCTCTATTATCGCCGGTAGTCAGGCACATATGCTGGCCTCCAAATTCACTCCGGTCGGCGTGGTCCAACTTGGCTTGGTGATTGAGATCATCGCGGTAGCCGTGATTGCAGTCCTCATGCCGGTGGAATTCGCAGTGTGGTGGCAGCTTCTTCCTTTGACCGCCTACGGCTGCGGCTTAGGGCTCGCTTCCGCGCAGCTGACCAGCGTGGTGCTGTCCGAAGTGCCGATTCCCCAGTCCGGTGAAGGATCGGCCACCCAGTCCACCGTCCGTCAGCTTGGCACCGCCATGGGCTCGGCCATCTCAGGCGCGGCATTGACCATGGCCATCAATGGGACGTTGCCGGCACGACTTGAATCCCTTGGACTGCCCGCTAAAGTCGGCGATGGACTGGCCAAGGCGGTCAGCAGCTCGGCTGGCGGTGTAATTGGCTCGTTCCGCAGCGGAGATGGATCGGCGGCCCAATTCGGTGACGAAGCGCCGAAAATCGCCGATGCGATGACTTCCGGGTTCATTGAGGGCAACCGTTGGACACTTTTGGTGGCAGGCTGCATGCTGCTCATCGGTTTGCTGGCTTCGGTCGCTGTGCGACGCGCGGCATCAACGCATAGCACACACTGACAAACATGAGGCAGGGACGATCTGCTGAATGGTTTTGGTGGGCCAGCAGCTCAACGGCGAAAAGTTCTACTGAAGCCGGCCGATACCAAGGCGAAACTGATCGCGCGGTAAGGTGGGTTTATGAAAGTAGTAGTGCAACGAGTGAGCCAAGCCAGCGTCGACGTCGTCAACGAACTGGGCGCCGTAGACCCCACCTTCGAACCTCAGCAGATCGGATCCGGATTCATGCTGCTCGTAGGCGTAACCGATGAGGATGGTGAGGAGCAGATTTCTTGGCTTGCCCACAAAATCCTCAACCTGCGGGTTTTCGAAGACGAGCAAGGCAAAATGAACCGTTCCATCAAAGACATCGGCGGTGAAATCCTGTCCATTTCACAGTTCACGTTGTTTGCCGACGTGAGGAAAGGCAACCGTCCAAGCTTCGTCAAAGCGGGCAAGCCGGAACATGCAACATTACTTGGATCAAATTCAACGAAGCGCTGCGATCCGGCGGTGTGCCAGTACGCGAAGGCCGCTTCGGAGCGCACATGCGCGTTGGACTGATCAACGACGGTCCGGTAACCATCGCCATTGATACCGACAATCTGTAATCAATAGTAAAGCGACGATTGCTTGGTGATATAAAAAATATTTGAGGAGCTGTGATATAATTTGCAGCTCCTCAAATATTGTTTTTTGATTGACAATGATGTTTACCTGTTGTCGGTAATTATCGTCACCTTGTTCGGATCAATCTTCGTTGGGTCAAGAGTCAATTCCTTGATGACATCCGCACGAATCGTGCCGGACGAAGGATTGAATACACTATCGATAGTGCTGTGAATATCGGCATCCACATTCGAATATTCGAAAGCAAGCGTCGTATTGATTAGACGGCAATTACGTAATACGAGATTATCCACATAGCACAAACCCTGCAGACTTTCGATCGTACAGTTCTCAAACGTGACATTACGGGAATTCCAAGCCAAATACTCGCCGGAAATGAATGAATCACGTACTGTCACATTCTCGCAATTCCAGAAGCAATCCTTGGAAATCAATCGAGAATTTGTGATTTCAATATTACGTGCGCCATCAAATGGATAATTGCCAACCAAACGCAGATTATAGGCTTTAATATCGGAACAATTCATCGCCAGATAATCGCCACGAGCGCTCACATTTTCCAGTGAAACGTTCGAACAAGCCCATAATGTTTCCTCGGCATTGACGAAATCAACATTCCTCAACGCAACATCATGGCACCGGCGGAAATTCTTCGGCGCTTCAAACGTGCAATCCTCAACACGAATGGTATTCGTATACCACACGCCCGCGCGTGCCATCTCGAACCATGTGCAATCCTTTGCCAAAATATCCGAGCAATACCACAGCGGATACTTCCATTTGAACGAACTCGACTTAAGCTCAATATCATGCGCATGCTTCAACGGTGATTCGCCATCATCGAAAATCGTGTCGATATATCGCTTGCCTGATGCTTGGAATTCGGCGCGTTCGCCGGTCAGTAACGCCTGACGAACCTCGTGCATGTCACTCACTGATAACTCTCCTTGAAAACGTTCTGTTGCCAAGATAGAAAGTTCAAGTACTTGAAGTCAAACGCATGCCCATGTTTCGCTGGCGGGCGAAGCGGATGAGCGATGGAACGCGTTATAAGCAATGTCGATATGCGTGCGGGTGTTTGCGAAACATGACTGTCGGTACCATGAATTGAACGATTAGACAATTGGGTGGTTACAAGGCATTGTGGTCGCGAACGGGCTTGCCACGTATGGCAGGGAGGAATGCGGATGAGCCAGCGGAATGGGGGAGTGAAAACGCGTGCGTTCAAAGCCGCGTTTCCCAAAGTGCTGCCGATTTGCATCAGCTTCTTCTTTCTGGCCATGTCGTACGGAGTGCTTATGGGAACCCGCGGGTTTTCGTTCCTGTGGCCGTTGTACATGAGCGCGTTCATCTACACCGGTTCCATGGAATTCGTTACGGTGAATCTGCTGGTTTCCGCATTCAATCCGTTCGCCACGCTTATGTTGGCGCTGATGATGGGAACAAGGCACCTGTTTTACGGACTGTCCATGCTGGGGCGTTTCAAGAACATGGGGGCGAAAAAACCGTATTTGATTTACGCCATGTGTGATGAGACGTTCGCGGTCAACAACAGCGCGCAAATACCGGCGGATGTTGACCGCGGCTGGTTCTATTTCTTCGTGTCGCTGCTGAATCAGGTTTCCTGGGTGGCTGGAGCGACGCTCGGAGGCATTGTCGGCGGGCGATTGACGTTCGACACCACCGGTTTGGATTTCGTGATGACCGCATTGTTTGTGGTTATTTTCGTGGATCAATGGTTGACAACGAAACGCAAAAGCCATATGGCGGCGTTGACGGGCATTGTGGTGCCGGTGATTTGCATGGCGCTGTTCGGTGCTGACAATTTCATGATCCCGTCGTTGATTGCCATGCTGGTGATGTTCATTATGTTGCGTCCGTATTTGGATGATTTGAAACCTGATGATGTTGGGAAACGTGATGATGCTGATGGTGCGGTCGAATCCGCTGCGGATCGTAACGAAGTAGGGGAGGCGCGGTCATGATCATGACCACATGGCAGGGCGTCGTCACTGTACTGATGGCGGTGCTTGGCACCATCATCACCCGTTTTCTGCCGTTCGTGCTCTTTCCCGAGTCAAAGAAACCGCCGCACATCATCGACTATCTTGGCAACGTGCTTCCGTATGCTATGACCGGACTGCTGGTGGTGTATTCGCTGAAAAACGTCAATCCTTTTGCTGGAAGCCACGGCATTCCCGAAGCGATCGCCATCGCCGCGATCGTCGTGCTGCACGTATGGAAACGCAACATGCTGCTCTCGATCGCCGGCGGCACCGTCGTGTATATGGCAGTACTTCAGCTTGTTTTTGCATGATTGTCTGTTTTGTAGGATTGCCCAAATCTGAAGTGAGTTTTATAGGGATTTTCCACAGTTGTTATTGCTGATATCCCATATCGTGAGAAGAAATGCGTTGATGCGATTGACGCGCCTACTCTTTTTCTTTAGCCAATAAGGAGCTGTGTTGAGCGGCTCTGGCTGTATAGAAGAGTTATATCTAACGAGAGAGAACAATATGACTAGTGCAGCAAGCACTGCCAATGCCGCGGTTCCAGCGCCCGGCAAACTGGAGTTCAAGGATGATTACACGCCTGAGGAAGCGGAACGCGTCATCCGCAATTCGAAGGGGCTCCCTGTCGGTGTGAAGCCGAAGATGGTGTGGACGTGGCCGAAGGCCCTGCTGTGGGCCGTCATCGCCATTGTGTGCGCTATTGGTTGGGCTATTCTGGCGGTTTCCCGTGGCGAGCAGATCAGCGCCATCTGGTTCGTGGTTGTGGCATTGTGCTCCTACGCGATCGCTTACCGTTTCTACGCGTACTATATTCAGATCAAGATCATGCGTACCGACGATGCGAACGCGACGCCGGCCGAGCGCGTGCATGACGGCGCCAACTTCGAACGTGCCGACCGTCGCGTGCTGTTCGGCCAGCATTTCGCCGGCATTTCCGGTGCGGGCCCGCTTGTTGGTCCTATTCTGGCCGCCCAAATGGGTTATCTGCCGTCCGTGATGTGGATCATTCTCGGTGTGATTTTCGCCGGCGCCGTGCAGGATATGCTCATGCTGTGGATCTCCGCCAAGCGTCGCGGCCGTTCCTTCGGTCAGATGGCAACCGACGAAATGGGCAAGTTCGGCGGCACTATCCTGTCGATCTTCCTGATCGTGATGACCGCCATCGCCATGGCATTCCTTGCGCTCGTGGCCATCAAGGCCATGGCTTCCTCGCCGTGGGCCGTGTTCTCTATTGGTATGACCATTCCGATCGCCTTGATCATGGGCTGCTTCCAGCGTTTCCTGCATCGTAGCGTTATCGAAACCACGGTGCTCGGCTTCGTGCTGCTCGTGATCGACATCATCGCTGGCGGTTGGATCTCCAGCGTTCCGGCAATCGCGACGTGTTCACGTTGAACGCCAAGGAACTGGTTATCGCACTGGTGATCTACTCCTTCGCCGCCGCCGCGTTGCCGCACTGGCTGCTCGTCACCCCGCGTGACTACCTGTCCACGCTGATGAAGATCGGCACGCTTGTGCTGCTCGTGCTTGGCATTCTCATCGCCAATCCGTCCGTGCAGATGCCGGCTCTGACTGAATTCGCGTCCACCTCCACGGGACCGACCTTCGCAGGCGACCTGTTCCCGTTCCTGTTCATCACCATCGCGTGCGGCGCTCTTTCCGGCTTCCACGGCGCAGTGAGCTCCGGCCTGACCCCGAAGCTGTGGAGAAGGAAAACCAGATCCGCATGATCGGCTACGGTTCCATGCTGGTTGAATCCTTCACCGCCGTGATCGCACTGATTGCAGCCATCACCATTTCCCAGGCGTCTACTTCTCCACGAACATGTCCGCCTCGCAGATCTCCACCGCTTCCGGCGTGACCCTGACCGCCACTTCCACTCCTGACGAGCGGGCTGAGGCCGCGGTCAAGGCCGTGGATTCGATGAAGGTTTCCGACATTGAAGGCAACCAGATGAAGGTCACTTGGGATTCTGTCGACGAGAACGGCAATGCCAAGACCTATGAAGGCGCCGACGCTTTGAAGCAGGCCGCTTCCGACATTGGCGAGAACACCATCGTTTCCCGCACCGGCGGCGCCACCACGTTCGCTATGGGTATGGCCAACTTCCTCAAGTCCTACCTCGGCGGTCATGACTCCATGGCCTTCTGGTACCACTTCGCCATCATGTTCGAAGCGTTGTTCATCCTCACCACCGTTGACAACGGCACCCGCGTGGCCCGTTATCAGATTGGTGAGTTGCTGGGCAACGTGCGCAAGCTGAAGAAGTTCGCTGATCCGACGTGGAAACCGGGCAACATCATCACCACACTGATCGCAACCGCCCTGTGGGGTGGCCTGCTGTGGGTCGGCGTGTGCGATACGAATGGTGGTATCAACGCCATGATGCCTATTTTCGGTATTTCCAACCAGCTGCTTGCCGCCGCATGCTTCATGCTGGTCACCGTTTGCGTGGCCAAGCTTGGCTATAAGAAGTACCTGTGGATTCCTGTTGTTCCTCTCGTTTGGGATGTGGCCGTGACCTTCACCGCCGACTTCCAGAAGATCGTCGGACCGATCAGTTACTTCGCCACCGCTTCCAAGTATCAGACGCTGATCGATGGTGGCACTTTGGAAGGCGAAGCGTTGGTCAACGCCAAGGCTGCACTCTCCAATGCGTACCTTGACGGCGTGCTCTCCGTGTTCTTCATGGTCATGATGGGAGTCTTCCTGGTCGTCGGCATCTACCAGACCGTGAAGATTCTTGCCAAGGGCAAGTTCGGTGTGGAAACCACGTCTGAGGAGCCGTTCGTGGAATCCGAATGGTTCGCACCGTCCAGCCTGATCGCCACCAAGCTCGAAAAGAAGGTGCAGCGCGAATACGCGGCCAAGAGCTATGAGCTGGCGCAGAAGGAACAGGCCGCAGCCTGATGCAGGGATTCACCACCATGGTCAGACGAATCTGGTCCGCATTATTGAAAGCCAAGGCCGGATTCGTCTGGTATGTGCGCGAATTCAGCGGAGAAGCGAAATACGACCACTATCTGGAGCATTTCGCAAGCGAACATCCCTGCGAAACCCCGCTGACCGAACGCGAATACTGGCGCATGCGAGAGGAATACGATCGCAAGCATCCCAACACCAGTTGCTGTTGCTGAAACTAACGGCCATACATAAACAATCCCCGTCTTTCATTTCGGAAGACGGGGATTGTTTTTCTTATATTTATGTTGCTTGCTTGCGATTATTCCTATACCGAAGATATTCGATTGCATGTTCCGCAATCAATATTTCGCAATCAAGAAGCGAGTCCCATGCTGTATTTCAATGTCATCACACGAATTGCGGACTGCGTTACTTTGTCTGCAAAAGCGGAATCAGCCGCGGCCTTCGCATTCAAACCATCCAAAACCTGCTGAACATAATCGAAAGCGCCAATGCAGGCAAGATCACCGCCGGCCTCAACCAATCGCACACCCAAATCACTCGGCTGAATGCCACCCAACGCAGTGGCGGACAAAGAATCCGAAGTGATGACACCTTGGAATCCGACCGTATTGCGCAAATAATCCGTTACCAAAGCGCTGGAGAACACGGCGGGATTATTCGGATCAATAGCCTGATAGGTGGCAAGCGACATCATCACCATGGAAGGGTTCGCCTCCAACGTACTGTTGAACGCGCCGATTTCCGCACCGTCCAACGTGGTGGTGGTATCAAGAATGCCGTCGGCGGTGAAATCGGTGTTGCCCGTCACCGAACCCAAACCAGGATAGTGCTTGATGGCGCTGCCTACACCCGAATCCGCCATGCCCTGAATGAACGCCTTGGCATGGTCGGCATTGCCGTCCGCATCAAGACCAAAATCACGATACAGTGCGCCGATCGGGCCATTGGAAGCCCTATCTACCGTTACCGTGCCCACCACCGGCGCCAAATCAACATTGATGCCGGCCGACTTGAGTTGGGAACCCCATACGGCAGCCGATTGCCGTAGCTGGTTGGTCGACATTGAACCCTGATTGGTGGCGGAAGGCATCTGGTCGAAACCAGCGCTTGAAGATGCTGCACCAAACCACCTTCCTGATCAGTGGTCATCAACAGCTGATTATTGGCCGGCGCATACGATTGCAATGCGGATGTGGCTGCGGCGACACCGGCCGTTCCCGAATTCCAGTTGCCGATGATCAGCACCGAACCGACATGCTGGTTCACAATGAGATCCTGTAACGAGGAAGGATCGGATCCCGCATACAGGGGTGCCATGACGAGCTGACCGACGCGCTCTGCAAGACTCATGGCATTGACTGCAGCCACAGCTCTGCCATGCGGCGAGTCATCCACCACGCTTGGCACGTTGGATTTGTCAAGCGCATCATGTGATGCATCGGACTGCTGCGAATTGGATTGCTCGGATTGGTTGGAGCCAGCATTCAAACTCGCGCTGGATGAACACCCAGCGAACGATAGCGGCAGTGCGATGGCGCACAGTGCGGCAGCACAACGAGCGAAATGAACGTGAACTCTCCTCATAGTGTCATTATCTATCACATGCCGGTGATGGCGAATACGATCGCATAAGAAAAGAACGGGTGGATTCGTGTTCGTGAATTGCGTAAACATTAGGCTAGCGGCATAAAGCCGTTCCGTGCCTGTCGATAGGCTATTAGTATGTCTTTTTTTGATATGTTTGGTCCCATGTTCGACCCAGAAAGCGGTCCGAACCGCTCCCAAGGGCAGCGTGCCAATAAATCCGGCAACGATGATCCCATCATTCTCAATGTCGAAACCGATGGTGATAACACCGCCCGGTCTTCGGCGAACATGCCTCCAAGAGGTCCGTCCGGTCCGCGTATCACACGCCAGCCGAACCGTCCGCGCAAATCGTCGAACGGCAACAAGATTCTAATCGGTGTGGTGCTGGCGCTTGCCATCATCATCGGCCTGTTCTTTGGCTTGGCGCAGTTCATCACCGACGTCATGTGGTATGCGCAGCTTGGCTTCCAAAGCGTGATTTGGACGCAGTTGGGTACCAGGGTAGGCCTGTGGGTGGCGTATGCGCTGCTGATCGCCGCGGTCGGATTCCTGTCCGCGTCGCTGGCGATCTGGCTCGCCCCGATGCTGCCGATGGTTCCACGATTCGTATTAACGGCGACACCATCGAAGTGGGCAAGGGCGTGAGCTCAAAGAGTGCACGTCGTGTGGCTGTGGTGATTTCATTGATCGTCGGCTTGATGTTCGGATCGCAGTTTAATGCGAATTGGTCTGAAATCCTGCTGATGTTCAACGCGCAGAGTTTCGGCACCACCGACCCGCAATTCGGCATCGACAACGGTTTCTATGTGTTCGTATTGCCTGGCTTGAAGCTGATCATGTCGGCAGTGTCGTTGCTGCTGCTTGCCGGCATCATCTTCTCCATCGTCACGCATGTATGATGGGCGGCATCCGAATCACCATGCCAGTGCATGGTCGTGGACTGTTCCACATCACCAAGCGTGCGCGTAGACAGATCGGCATCTGGCTGATGCTCAACATGTTCGCATGGGCGACGAATCAGGTGCTTGGCGTGTTCTCCCACCTCACGCAGGAGGGTAGCCGCATCACCGGTGCCACGTATACCACGGTCAACGCCACGATTCCCGTCACCTTCATCATGGCTGCCATCACCGTCATTCTCGGTGTGATTCTCGGCGTGTGGATCATGAAGTCGCATGCGTTGGAAGGCCAGGCTCCGATTGCGGTGCGTGCTTCCGAAGCGCTTAAAGCGTGGAAGGTGCCGACCGTGGCCATCGCATCCGCCATTGTGGTGAGCTTGGTGCTTACCGTGGCATGGCCGATGCTGCTGCAGCGTTTCCGTGTGAATCCGAACGCGCAGGAAATGGAATCTACCTATATCCAACGTAATATCGACGCCACCCGTGAAGCATACGGTCTGAACAATGTGAAGACCGAACAGTATCAGCCACTACGGAAGGCGAGGCTGGTGCGTTGGCTGATTCCGCGGAATCGACCGCGCAGATCCGACTGCTCGATCCGCAGATCGTTTCCCCGACATTCAAGCAGCTGCAGCAATCCAAGCAGTATTACACGTTTGCCGATACTCTTGCCGTCGACAAATATGAGGTCGACGGTGTGAGCCAAGATACGGTGATCGCAGCACGAGAACTTGACCTTGCCGGTCTTGACAATCGTAACTGGGTCAACGACCATACCGTATACACGCACGGCTATGGTGTGGTGGCCGCCTACGGCAACAAGGTGACGGCCGACGGCCAGCCGAAGTTCTTCGAGGCGGGTATTCCAACCCAAGGCAAGCTCACCGAATCCGAACAGTACGAGCCGCGTATCTACTTCTCGCCGAACGCTTCCGAATATTCGATCGTGGGCGCTCCGGAAGGTACGCAGTCGTGGGAGTTCGATTACCCGACCGGTTCCGAAGGCGCCACCAACACGTTCGGTGGCAATGGCGGCCCGAAGATCGGTAATATCTTCTCCCGACTGCTGTATGCCATCCGTTTCGGCTCCGACCAGATTCTGTTCTCTAACCGTGTGAACTCCGAATCGCAGATCCTCTACGATCGTTCCCCGAAGGAGCGTGTGGCCAAGGTCGCGCCATACCTGACGCTTGACGGCCGTGTGTACCCGGCGGTCGTGGATGGTCGTGTCAAGTGGATCGTCGATGGCTACACCACGTCTGACGCCTACCCGTATTCGCAGATGACCGATCTGGCGAAGCCTCCAAGGATTCCACTACGGAATCTTCGGCCACGGTGAGTGAGCTGCTTCGAAGAACGCCAACTACATTCGCAACTCCGTGAAGGCCACCGTCGATGCGTATGACGGTTCCGTGGACCTGTACGTGTGGGACGAATCCGATCCGGTGATCAAGCATGGCAGAAGATCTTCCCCGGCCAGTACCACCAGTTGTCGGAGATTTCCGGCGATCTGATGAGCACCTGCGTTACCCGGAAAGCCTGTTCAAGGTGCAGCGAGAACTGTTGACCAAGTACATGTGTCGAGCGCCAGCCAGTTCTTCTCCGGTGAGGATTTCTGGCAGACTCCGGTCGATCCGACCGAATCCCAGCAGGCTCAGGAACGTGACATTCTGCAGCCGCCGTACTATTTGACGCTGCAGACCGGTGGATCCAACGAACCGGTGTTCTCGTTGACGTCGTCGTATATTCCCGCAGGCACGTCAACTCGAGAGATTTTGACGGGATTCCTGTCTGTCGATTCCGATGCGGGCCACGAAAAAGGCAAGATCGGCGCGAACTATGGCACGCTTCGATTGCAGGAGTTGCCGAAGGATTCCAATGTGCCAGGCCCCGGTCAGGCACAGAACAACTTCAATGCGTCGGCCGACGTGTCGAAGGAACTTAATTTGCTTGAATCCGGTTCCACCAATGTGCAGCGAGGCAATCTGCTTACACTGCCGCTCGGCGGCGGATTGGTGTACGTGCAGCCGGTGTACGTCAAGTCTTCCGGTTCCACCAGTTTCCCGCTGTTGAAGAAGGTGTTGGTGGCCTTCGGCGACCAGGTCGGATTCGCCAACACGTTGGACGAAGCGCTCGATCAGGTGTTCGGCGGCAACTCCGGTGCATCCGCTGGCGATGCTGAAAACGTCGACGGCTCGACCAGTGGCAAGACTGATACGTCCGATACCAACGGCGATGCCTCCACCGATGGTTCTTCCGGAACCGATGGCACGGATTCGTCATCTGGAACAGACTCGGGCAATGACAGCAGTTCCGGCAATACCGGTAGTAGCTCCGGCACGATGAGCAACGGTCTGAAGAGCGCGCTTAACGACGCTTCCCAGGCAATGAAGGATTCCGACGCGGCTATGAAGAAGGGCGATTGGTCCGCTTATGGCGAGGCGCAGAAGAAACTTCAGGAAGCGTTGAACAAGGCGCTCGAACTCGAGCAGTAGTTTCCGCACAAGTTCCGTACGATTGCTGTTTGCATAAGGCGGGAGACTGGTTCCATATGGAGAACCGGTCTTCCGCCTTCTGCATATGCCCGGTATGCTCAAAAACATGATCGAGTATTCCTACCGCATCGCGACGCAAGACGACATTCAAGCAATCACCGACATTTACAACGCTGCAGTCATACGAGGTGGATCATCGGCCGATATAACTCCACGCACATACGAACAGCGCAAAGCATGGGTTGAATCGCATCATGATCCGTACGCGGTGTTTGTCACGGAAACGGTAGATGATGACGGAGAGAGGCGGATCATTGGATTCAGCGCGCTTTCCGTTTTCTACGATCGCGCAGGATACGACGGCGTCACCGATCTCGCCTATTATATCGATCCGCAATGGCAGGGCAGGGGAGTCGGTACGTACACACTCACCAAACTGCTTGAAGAATGTCGAAAGCGTAATATGCGTAAGGCATGCGGCATTATTTTCGCAGACAATGCCGGTTCGATCGCACTGATGAAACGGTTCGGTTTTACACAGTTTGGCCTCATGCCAACTGCCGCCACCGATTCCACCGGCACCATGCGTGACATGAGTTACTGGTATCTCGACCTGTAAGTACAATCTTTGCGGTTATCAAGACGAGACAACGTGACGCAATATGAACGCGCACAAACGTATGTATGAATGAATGGAACGATTTCAATGGCATCTGATTTCTGGTTGATCGCAGGACTTGGCAATCCGGGATCCAAATACGAAGGCACCCGTCACAATATGGGATTTATGGCGGCCGATCTGTTGGCCGAACGTTGGTCGGTCAACTTTTCCGACCATAAAGGGCTTGCCATGCTCGGCAAAGGCGTGATGAACCTGTCTGGCCGTAACGTCAAATTCTTCCTGGCAAAGCCGCTCACCTACATGAACGAGTCAGGTAATGCGTTGGCTTCCATCAGTGCCTACTATCAGATTGAACCAGACCATATTGTGGTGATTCACGACGACATGGATCTTGATTTCGGACGTATCAAAGTCAAGGCAGGTGCTCCGCAGGCGCCATAACGGCATCAAATCAATTGATCGTGCCTTGGGAACGCCAAAGTATGCCCGAGTGCGCATGGGAGTCGGTCATGCGCAACGCGGCGCCCACGCCCACGACAACACGGTCGAATTGGGTGCTGGGCGGATTCGGTCCGG
>ENA-OPZM01000032-OPZM01000032.1-human-gut-metagenome-genome-assembly--contig:-NODE-32-length-55678-cov-3.100754_pt1 | contig 55678 bp, 62 predicted proteins | sample MGYA00242478_ERZ504493 | MGnify/ENA primary metagenome ERZ504493 (study PRJEB26092, sample SAMD00036227) | human gut metagenome | host: Homo sapiens | study: EMG produced TPA metagenomics assembly of... | reverse complement strand
CATCAGAAATCTGTCGGACCGTCCGGATGGAAAGAAAATACCTATTATTGCAATGACGGCAAATGCATTTGCAGAGGATGTGCAGGCTGCTTTGAATGCTGGAATGGATGATCATGTGGCGAAGCCGGTTGACATGGAGATTTTAACATCTGTCATCACAAAAATATATAGAACGATGACTCGTTTGTTGAAAAATGGAACGGAAAATTAGCACTCACCTCTTGACAGTGCTAACAAATCGTGTTATATTTCTCCTAGAACAAGAAAAAAGCTACAGCATTTCCGAAACGAAAGTGCCGGAAGTGCTTTTTCAGGAATAGGAGGAAAGCCTATGAATATCAGTAAATTTACACAGAAATCCGTACAGGCTGTCCAGGATCTGGAGAAGGTTGCTTATGAATATGGCAATCAGGAGATCGAAGAGGAACACCTTCTGTATACTTTACTTACACAGGAAGACAGCCTGATTCTCAAATTGATCGAGAAGATGGAGATTCAGAAGGAATATTTTGTTGACACTGTTAAGAAAGCTCTGAATGCGAAGGTTAAGGTTCAGGGCGGAGAACTTCGCTTTGGTCAGTATCTGACAAGGCACTGGTCAGTGCGGAGGATGAAGCAAGGCTATGGGAGATGAGTATGTTTCTGTAGAGCATCTGTTTCTTTCCATGCTGAGATACCAAAGCCCAAGCATGAAGAAGATCTTTGAGGAGTTTGGAATCACCAGAGAGCGTTTCCTTCAGGCATTATCTACAGTCAGAGGAAACCAGAGAGTTGTCAGTGACAACCCGGAGGCAACCTATGATACCTTGAATAAATACGGTGAGGATCTTGTGGATAAGGCGAAGAACCAGAAGCTTGATCCGGTGATCGGCCGTGATATGGAGATCCGGAATATTATCCGTATTCTTTCCCGTAAGACCAAGAACAATCCGGTTCTGATCGGTGAGCCTGGTGTCGGTAAGACAGCTGCCATTGAGGGACTGGCACAGCGTATTGTGGCAGGAGATGTACCGGAAGGCCTTAAGAATAAGAAGATTTTTGCCCTGGATATGGGTGCGCTGGTTGCAGGTGCCAAGTATCGTGGCGAGTTTGAGGAACGTCTGAAAGCAGTACTTGAGGAAGTGAAGAAGAGCGAAGGCAGATCATTCTGTTTATCGATGAGCTTCATCTGATCGTGGGTGCAGGTAAGACAGACGGCGCCATGGACGCAGGAAACATGCTGAAGCCTATGCTTGCCAGAGGTGAGCTGCACTGTATCGGTGCAACAACTTTGGATGAGTACCGACAGTACATTGAGAAGGATGCTGCACTTGCCCGTCGTTTCCAGCCGGTTATGGTAAATGAGCCGACAGTGGAAGATACCATTTCCATTCTCCGTGGCTGAAGGAAAGATATGAGGTATTCCACGGTGTTAAGATCACAGACAGTGCCCTGGTTGCAGCTGCCACACTTTCACACAGATACATTACAGACCGTTTTCTTCCGGATAAAGCCATCGACCTTGTTGATGAGGCCTGTGCGCTGATCAAGACGGAACTGGATTCTATGCCGACAGAGCTGGATGAGCAGAGACGTAAGATCATGCAGCTGGAGATTGAGGAGTCTGCCCTGAAAAAAGAAACTGACAACTTAAGCAAAGAGCGTCTGGCTGATCTGCAGAAAGAACTTGCAGAGCTGAGAGATACTTTTAATACCCAGAAAGCTCAGTGGGATAATGAGAAGCATTCCGTAGAGAAGCTCCAGAAATTACGTGAGCAGATCGAGGATATCAATAAACAGATCCAGAAAGCAAAACAGAATTACGATCTGGAGAAAGCAGCTGAGCTGCAGTACGGCGAGCTGCCGAAGCTTCAGCAGCAGCTGGAGGTTGAGGAGAAGCAGGTTAAAGAGAGTGACAGAAGCCTGGTACATGAGGCTGTCACCGATGATGAGATTGCTCGTATCATTTCCAGATGGACTGGTATTCCGGTAACCAAGCTGACAGAAGGTGAGAGAACCAAGCTGCTGGGCCTTGAGGATGAGCTGCACAAACGTGTAGTAGGACAGGATGAGGGTGTTCGTCTTGTAACAGATGCGATCCTTCGTTCCAAAGCAGGCATCAAGGATCCTACGAAGCCCATCGGTTCCTTCCTGTTCCTTGGACCAACCGGTGTTGGTAAAACAGAGCTTGCAAAGACTCTGGCTGCCACACTGTTTGACGATGAACAGAATATGGTCCGTATCGATATGAGTGAGTACATGGAGAAATATTCCGTGTCCCGTCTGATCGGAGCGCCTCCAGGATATGTCGGATATGAGGAAGGCGGACAGCTGACAGAGGCCGTTCGAAGAAAACCGTACAGTGTTGTTCTTTTTGATGAGATTGAGAAGGCTCACCCGGATGTATTCAATGTACTTCTGCAGGTACTGGACGATGGACGTATCACGGATTCACAGGGACGTACGGTTGATTTTAAGAACACGATCCTGATCATGACCTCCAACATTGGTTCTCCATACCTTCTTGACGGTATCGACGAGAAGGGAGATATCAAACCGGAAGCACAGGAACAGGTTATGAATGATCTTCGTGGTCACTTCCGTCCGGAATTTCTGAACCGTCTGGATGAGATCATCATGTTCAAGCCGCTGACCAAGGATAATGTAGGTAAGATCGTAGATCTTATGGTCAAGGAGCTCAGCGACCGTCTGGCCGACCAGGAGCTTTCTCTGGAGCTTACAGATGCTGCCAAACAGATGGTAGTGGATAACGGTTATGATCCGGTTTACGGCGCACGTCCTCTGAAGCGTTATCTCCAGAATTATGTTGAGACACTGACAGCCAAGAAGATCCTTTCCGGTGATGTACATGCCGGAGATACCATTGTGCTGGATGTGAAGGACGGAGAGTTTACTGTCAGCACGAAGTAAAAAATAACTCCATAAATTTATGATAGATTGACAAGGAAAAGGACTGTCGGTTCTGATGGAAATCCATTTCAGGATGAAGATCAGAACCAGGCAGTTTTTTTCTGGACAGGGAATTGGATATTTTTATCAGATACTGAAGAAATAAAAAATCCTGAAAAAATCTGCTCTGGCTCTTGACAAAAAATAAAATTGGTAAGATAGTAAATCTGATATTTCAGATCAGACAGCTCTCCAGCAGCATCTGGGATATTGGATAAATATCAGATAAAAGGATGGAAACAGATTATGATACCAAAGGACCCGGTAATGCTTTTAAGTTACGTAAATACACAGCTGCGGGATTTTTACAGATCCCTGGATGCCTTCTGCGAGGACAGAGGACTTAACCGGAAAGAACTGGAGGATAAGCTTGATATAATCGATTATGCTTATGATCCGGCTGTGAACCAGTTGTATAAGAAAATCAGGAACAGAAAGAAGTACCCGTTTCGAATAAAAAATGAAGCGGGTATTTTTTTGCGAAAAAACAGCAGAAAATAAATTAGTTTGACAAATTAATTAATAGATTTCAGTTGGGAATTAAAGAAGCTATAAATCTTAAAAAAGTGTAAAATCTACAAAAATCAGTTGCATTTTTTGTGCAGATGTATATCATATATAGTTAGCCGACTAATTAAAAAGAAAATGGCCACTGCTTCGTATATCATTAACAGGGAGCAGGGGTCTGATCGGATGAGAGAGGAGTGACAGCATGTTTTGTAAGGAGGAAGATGAGAAAGAAAAGCAGAGCAGTTTTTTTATCTCTGTTTATGAAGGTAGACCGTCATTTTATGACGAAATGCTTTAGTCAGATGCAGGAGCTTGGGATTTATCCGGGACAGATCCCGGTTCTGGGGCTTGTGTCCGGAAGGGATGGCCTGAGTCAGCGGGAAATTGCAAAGATCCTGCATATCAAGCCGCCTACGGTAAATGTATCTATACAGAGACTGGAGAAAGCAGGCTTTCTTTATAAGAAACCGGATGAAAAGGACCAGCGTGTGACCAGGATCTACATGACAGAAAAGGGAAAGGAAATCAAGGCAAAAGCACTGGAACGGATCCATAAAAATGAGGCTGTAATGATGGAAGGCTTCAGTGAGGCGGAACAGTGCCTGCTTCGGAGATTTCTGGAGCAGATCCTTGTAAATATCGAAAAGATCCAACCGGAGGAAGCCATAGGAAAGCTTCAGCCGGATGAAATGACAGAAAGGAAGGAACAGAAACGTGATTAAACTGATGAAATATCTGAAACGATCTGCAGGTTACATCGTACTCATCATTGCGCTTCTTTTTCTTCAGGCATACTGTGATCTGTCTCTGCCGAATTACACATCCAATATCATTAATGTGGGAATTCAGCAGAACGGTATTGAAGACAGTGTTCCTGAGAAGATCAGAAAGACGTCCATGGACAGTCTGAAGCTGTTTATGGAAGAGGATGATGCGAAAACTGTGGATGGATTTTATGAGGAAGAGGGAGATGATCTGGTATTAAAGGATAAAATCTCCAAAAAAGACAGAGAAACGCTTAACGATATCTTCGGCAAACCGATGGTGATCGTTTCTACTCTGACGTCCGACAGTGAAGAATCAAAGGCAGCTCTTGCAAAAATGGGAATCCCGGAAGGGACTGATCCACTGGCGGCTCTTTCTCAGATGCCTGCAGAGGCTCTGGCTGCTATGAAGGAGCAGGTCGGAGAAAAGATCGACAAGATGCAGGAATCCATCATCACACAGGCAGGTGTTTCCTATGTTCGTGCAGAATATGAAGCTATGGGTGAAGATGTGGACGCCATACAGATGGATTACATGAAGTCAACAGGTATCAGCATGGTGCTTATGGCATTTGTCACTATGATGGCTGCAGTATGTGTGGTATTTCTTTCATCCAGAGTTGCGGCATCTTTCGGACATGACCTCCGAGGGCTGGTTTATAACAAAGTCATAGGTTTTTCCAGCAGAGAGTACCATAAGTTTTCAACAGCGTCCCTGATCACACGATGCACGAACGATATCCAGCAGATCCAGCAGGTAATGGCTATGATGTTCCGTATCGTGCTTTACGCGCCGATCCTTGGAATCGGTGGTGTGATCCGCGTGCTTCAGAGAGATTCCTCTATGACATGGATCCTTGGGGTGGCCATTGTACTGATCATGGCATTTATGGGACTGCTGTTCAGGATCGCAATGCCGAAATTTACAGCTTTGCAGACCATGGTAGATAAGCTGAACCTGGTAACAAGAGAAATCCTTACCGGTATTCCGGTTATCCGTGCATTCAGCCGGGAGAAACACGAGGAGGAGCGTTTTGAGGATGCAAATATCACTCTGACGAAGACAAACCTCTTTGTAAACCGTTGCATGACATTTATGATGCCGGTGATGATGCTGATCATGAACGCAGTTTCTGTACTGACTATCTACAGCGGTTCCTATGCGGTAGACAGCGGAAGCATGCAGGTTGGTGATGTTATGGCATTTATCCAGTATGCAATGCAGATCATCATGTCATTTTTGATGATCACAGCAATGTCTATCATGCTGCCGAGAGCAAATGTATCTGCACGCCGTATCAACGAGGTACTCGAGACAGAAGTCAGTGTCCGGGATCCGGAGGATCCGGTACAGCCTTCCCAGGATGTGAAGGGTACTGTAGAATTTGATCATGTAAGCTTCGCATATCCGGAGGCAGGAGAGAATGTTATCACAGACATTTCTTTCAAGGCAGAAAAAGGTGAGACAGTAGCGATCATCGGAAGTACAGGAAGCGGTAAGAGTACACTGATCAATCTGATCCCGCGTTTCTATGATGCAACAGAAGGATCTGTGAAAGTGGATGGCGTGGATGTCCGGGAAATGACACAGAAGGATGTCCGTGACAGGATCGGTTACGTTCCACAGAAGGGTGTACTTTTCTCAGGAACCATTGATTCCAATATCCGTTACGGAAAGACAGAGATTTCGGAAGATGCAGTGAAAAAAGCAGCAGGGGTTGCACAGGCTACGGAATTTATCGACACCAAGCCGGAGCGATATAAGACTCCGATCGCACAGGGAGGAAGCAATGTTTCCGGTGGACAGAAGCAGAGGCTTTCCATCGCCAGAGCTATCGCAAAAGATCCGGAGATATTTATCTTTGATGACAGCTTTTCCGCACTGGATTTCAAAACAGACAGCACACTTCGAAAAGCGCTGAAAGAACATACAAAAGAAGCAACAACCATTATCGTGGCACAGCGTATCAGTACGATCTTAAATGCAGATAAGATCCTTGTACTGGACGACGGACATATGGCAGGGATCGGAAGCCATAAGGAGCTGATGAAGTCCTGCGAGGTATATCGCCAGATTGCCATGAGTCAGTTATCAGAGGAGGAATTGGCATGAGTCAGCAGAGAAGAAGAGGCCCGATGGGCGGACACGGAATGCAGCCAACAGAGAAGGCCAAGGACTTCAAAGGCTCCATGAAAAAGCTCTTTGGCTATATGGGCAGATATAAATTCCGTTTTATCCTGATGTTTATCTTTGCAGTGGCAGGTACAGCGTTTAATATTGCAGGCCCGAAGATACTTGGAAAAGCTACCACAGAGCTGTTCAATGGTCTGGTTGCCAAGGTAAACGGCACAGGCGGTATTGATTTCGGTAAGATCGGAATGATCCTTTTGTGGACTTTGGGACTGTATGTGGCAAGTGCATGTTTTTCCCTGATCCAGGGCTTTGTCATGACGGGGATTTCAAATGATGTCACATACAATCTCCGAAAGGATATTTCAAAGAAGATCAACCGTCTGCCAATGAATTATTTTGAAAGCAGAACAAACGGTGAGATCCTTTCCAGGGTGACAAATGATGTGGATACCCTGCAGATGAGCATCAATCAGAGTATGACACAGCTGATCACATCCGTAACAACACTGATCGGTGTATTTATCATGATGCTTTCCATCAACGTGTGGATGACACTGGCAGCAGTGCTGATCCTGCCGGTTTCCATGTTTATCATTAATAAAGTAATGAAACACTCCCAGAAATATTTCCAGGCACAGCAGGAGTATCTGGGAAAAGTAAATGGTCAGGTGGAAGAGAATTTCGGCGGCCATGATGTGGTAAGAGTATTCAACAAAGAGCAGGATGTGCTGAAGGAATTTGAGCATGACAACCAGAAGCTTTATGAGTCTGCATGGAAGTCACAGTTCTTTTCCGGAATGATGATGCCGATCATGCAGTTTGTGGGAATCTGGGATATGTGATGGTGGCACTTCTCGGAGGGATTTTTGCCATCAAAGGAACTATCGAGGTTGGAGATATCCAGTCCTTCTTCCAGTACATTCGTAACTTTACACAGCCGATCCAGCAGATCGCCCAGGTTACAAACCTTCTGCAGTCCTCGGCGGCAGCTTCTGAACGGGTATTTGAATTTCTTGAGGAGCCGGAGGAAGAGCTTCAGCCGGAGAACCCGGATTCCATTGAGGGACTGGAAGGAAATGTACAGTTTGAGCATGTGAAATTCGGTTATAATCCGGATAAGATCATTGTAAATGATTTTTCCGCAGATGTGCATGACGGTCAGAAGATCGCCATTGTAGGACCTACAGGCGCAGGAAAAACGACGATCGTAAAGCTGCTGATGCGTTTTTATGATGTAAATGACGGAAGCATCAAGGTTGACGGACATGATATCCGGAACTTCAACCGCAGCAATCTCCGTGAGATGTTCGGAATGGTGTTGCAGGACACCTGGCTGTTTTCCGGAACCATTATGGAAAACATCCGCTACGGAAGACTGGACGCAACGGATGAAGAGGTGATCGCAGCAGCAAAAGCGGCCCATATCCACAACTTTATCATGCAGCAGCCCGGCGGCTACCAGATGGTCCTGGATGAGGAAACCAGCAATGTTTCTCAGGGGCAGAAACAGCTGCTTACCATTGCGAGAGCGATCCTGGCAGACAATAAGATCCTGATCCTGGATGAGGCCACATCTTCCGTTGATACAAGAACGGAAATGCAGATCCAGAAGGCTATGGATAACCTGATGAAGGGCAGAACCAGCTTTGTTATCGCTCACAGACTTTCTACCATTAAGGATGCAGATCTGATCCTGGTAATGAAGGACGGAGATATCATTGAGCAGGGAAATCATGAAGAGCTGCTGGCACGGAAGGCTTCTATGCGGATCTGTATAACAGCCAGTTTGAACAAAAACAGGCATAATCCTGTTTTGTTCATGAGGAAGTAGCGAAGCGGATTCCGAATGTCTGCTTTGCTGAAAGAGGCACAGGCATAAGATAACCTGAGTATTGGGCAGGATTACAGCACCGGAAATGTATTTCCATCCGAAAAACGGATCGGCCACGTTTCCGGTGCTTTTTTGCGGATTTTTTTCAGGTTAATGTGGTGAATAAATATTGTATAATTCATATAAAAATGATGGGAATAATAATATAAATTATATGAAAATAGCACAAAATCGTAAAGAAAGTACAGTCTGTTCGGAAGAATAAAGAGGAATTCCATGATTCATACAGTATAATAGGATATATCGAGTGTGTGGAAAAACTACAAACTGGAAAATACGGAATGTTAAAGAGAAGAGAGGTATTTTTATTATGAAACAGAAAGCAATGGATATGAAACTTGTAGTAAAACCGTTGGTTGGATGTCTGACACATACACATTTCTGGGAGGGACCATGTCGTGCCGGACATAAAGAGGATATGACTGTTGAAGCTGAGACAAAAGCAGCTGATGAGGCATTCAAAAATTCAGTTAAGGGATTACAAGGGGTTATTGATGAGGTAGAATTCACGGAGCCTGTGGATGTCCGCTATAATGAATCTTTTGTTGTAGATAAAGACCTTTTGCAAAATCGGAGAGGATGTTGATGAGATCGATTGCTTCCTCTGCATGGGATGGAGAATTCCTAAGCTTGAGCGTTTCGGAAAGCCGGTCGTTATCTGGCAGAACGGAAACGAAGGAATTGATTTTGCAGCATACTGCCGTTCCATCGGAGTAGAGGCATATGTATGTATGGATCTTCAGGATGTGAATGAGATCATGCATATTCTCTGGGTAAGAAAAGCAGTTCGCAATACAAGGGCGCTTGTACTGACAGCAGGATCTCAGCCTACATTCGGAATTCAGAGTCTGATCCGCGATCCGGAGATCCTTCGTCAGCGTTACGGAGTTGAAGTGGTGAAGCTTCCATTTACATCCATTTTCAAATATATGGATGAGATCACAGATGAGGAAGCAAAGCCGATTGCAGATAAGATCATTGCTGGATCTACTGATACACAGGTAAACACAGACTGGTTTATCAATGACGTGAAATATTATCTGGCTGCCAAAAAGATGATGGATATTTATGACTGCAACGCTTTCTCAACCGCATGTCATGAGCTCTGTACAACAGAAATCCCGCAGAACCGTAAATTCACACCATGTATGTGTCATTCCATCATGAAAGACGAGGGAATTCCAAGCGGATGTGAGGAAGACCTTAACGCATTGATGGCCATGCTGATCATGCAGTATGCCGGAAAACGTCCGGCATTCATGGGTAACCCGAACCACGAGACAGACGAGCTTCTTCGCATCCACCATGCAGTACCGGCTCTTCAGATGAACGGTTATGGAACAAAACCGCTGGCATACAAACTCTGGGCATTCACAGGCCAGGGATTCGGTGGAAAACTGCAGGTTGACTTCACAGAGAACGATGATGATTATATCACACTTGGACGTTTCAATCCGGCAGGCGATACCATGTGCATCAAGAAAGGCAAGGTTATCCGTTCTGAATATGCAGATACATACTGCAGTCCGTTCTACTACATCCAGATGGACGATGCAAGAGAATTCATGCACAATCTTGCAGGATTCGGACATCATCAGGTGCTGATCTTCGGTGATTACACAAAGATGATCAAGAAGATTGCAAAAATTATGAACTTCAATATTCTGGAAGGATGATTGGATGATATATCTGAACAACGGGGCAACTTCCTGGCCGAAGCCCCTGCTGTTTTGGAAGCTGTGCAGGCGTGCCTTAGCGGCACGCCTGCTTCGCAGTTCCGGGGCGGCAGCTCGATCATGAAAAAAGATGTGGAAGTACTTTGCCGGGAAAAACTGGGACAGCTCCTTGGAATCAGGGAAACAGAGAGAATATTTTTTACATCAGGGGCAACAGAAAGCATGAATACAGTCCTTGGGGGGCTGGACTACGGTGAAAAAGGCAGTAGCATCCTGGTAACGCAGACAGAGCATAACAGTGTGCTACGTCCGGTATATAATCTGGAACAGCTGAGAGAACATCCGGTGCTGGTAGTGAAGTGTACGATAAACGGGACAGTGACGGAAGAAGCCCTGGAAACAGCAGTACGACCGGACAGCCGTGTGCTGATCGTGAACCACTGTTCCAACGTGACAGGCTGTGTGCAGGATATGGAGATGATCCGGGAATTTGTAAAGAGACATGGACTGATCCTGATCGTGGATGTGTCGCAGAGTGCTGGCTGTATCCCTGTTGATGCAGATAAATGGGAAGCAGATGCGCTTATTTTTACAGGCCACAAAAGTCTGATGGGAATTCAGGGAACCGGCGGATTTTATGTCAGGAGCGGAATTGAGCTGAAGCCTCTGAAATATGGGGGAACCGGAAGAAACAGCGCACAGCTTACCTACGAGAACAAAGATTATGAGTATGAGGTAGGAACTCAGAACATGCCGGGAATCACAGGACTTCTGGCTGGGGCGGAGTTTATTGAGCAGACAGGACTTGCGGCAATTATGGAAAAAGAAGCTCGTCTGATGGAAATGCTTTATTGTGGTCTGGAACAGATAGAGGGTGTAAGGAGCTACGGAAACCATGACGTATGCAGAGGACCTGTGATGAGCCTGAATTTTCAGGGACTGAAAGCTTCGGATGCCGCGTATATTCTGGAAAGCGGATATGGGATCATTGTCCGTTCAGGGCTTCACTGTTCGCCATTGATCCATAAGGCAATGGGAACAGAGGAGGGCGGAACTGTGAGAGTAAGTGTTTCGTGGTTTACGGAGGAGAAGGATATAAAGGAATTTTTAGGAGCTGCGAAGGAAATAGCAGCATCTGTGGCACGGAATATTTAGCAGGCAAGTTACAGAGCAAATTTATACGGATGTATTACGAAGAACGATCACAGGAATCAGTCATATAGGGCAGACAGCAGATCCACGGGAAATCTGCCTGTAAAGGAAAGGGGAATACACGATTATGAAAATAATAGGAAAACAGCCTTCCAGGGAAAAATGTGCAGAATCCGGCTGGTTTGCCTGGGATTATCTTCTGGATGAACCGGTAGAGCGGGAATCATTCTGAAGCTGAGACCATTGGGTGGATTCACATATCTTGATATGCTGAAACAGCCGTTTTTTAAGATTGACAGCGATTACTATATGATAAAAGGAATTCAGGGTAATGATTATTTCCGCATTGCTGTCCATGGGAAGCACGAAGATCAGCTGGAAGAGTTAGAACGAACTATCACAGATTGCATGGAAAAATAATATCTGCTATAATATTGTGAGCGTAAGAAGACACTGGAAAGGCTGCCGGTCCTGCCGGAAACAGCTGATGCGATGACAGTGTCTGCGTTTACAGGAGGCAGAATTTGCGATTAGAGAGAGACAACATACCCCTTGACAAAGAATTTCCTTTTCAGATTTCAGAGGTGGAACTGACACCGGAGAACAGTCGGCCTGGAAGTTATCACTGGCACAGCTATTTCGAGATCACCTGTGTGTTGGGGGGCAAGGGAAATTATTTTGTAAACGGGCAGGAATATACAATGGAAGAAGATGACATCATCATCTTCAATAATGTGGAGCCTCATGGATGGAAGCTGATCGGTGGAGACATGAAGCTTCTTGTGATGATCTTTTCACCGGAATTCGTGGCCGAAAAGCTGAGTATTTTTGATACGGAATATCTGAAGCCTTTTGTTGAGAGAGGAAGTAATTTTAAGAACCGTATCGGCAGGGAAGAAGAGGTAAGCGGAGAGATCCGTTCCAGTATCTGGGAGATCTATCACGAATGGCAGCAGAAAAAAGAAGGCTATCCGCTGATGATCAAGGCGAATGTACTTCGCATCCTTACCATGCTGATCCGGGCTTATCAGGATGAGAGCAAGTCAGGGGAAATGCTCCGTGAGAAGAAAAATGCAATGAAGCGTCTTGAGCAGGCTTTTAATTACATAGATGATCATTACTGTGAGAAGATCACTCTGGAAGAAGTTGCTTCTTCCGTATATATGAGTTCCAACTATTTTTCTTCTTATTTCCGTAAGGTGACAAATATCAGTTTCAGCGATTATGTCACAAGGATGAGGATCAACCATGCGCGTGAGCTTCTTCGGGAAACAGATAAAAATGTTACGGAAATCGCCATGGAATGCGGATTTAATAATATTTCCAATTTTTACAGACTTTACAAAAAACACGTGGGGAAACCGCCGAAAGATGAGAAGCAGAAGAAACAGTAAAAATAGTTAAAATTCATGAGCGGATAAGTCATAGACGGAAATCAGGCTTCGATGTTAGGATAAAAGTAAGAAATTTTGTCCTGATATCGGAGCTTTTTTTATTAGAAAGGCTCCGATATCAGAAACGGAATATTAATGTCTGATTTACCGGACAGATAAGGAGAAGGGAAATTATGGTTAAAACAGATAGCTATGTACAGTTTGAAGCAGGAAAGCTGACATACCGGGTGGTTCCGGTGACAGAGGAGATCATCCGCATGATCGTTTCCGGAAAAGAGATCAAAGAGGCACAGGCTCCCTGATCATTGAGAAAAAAGAATATCCTGAGGTTGATTTTTCAGCAGAGGAAAATGCAGGAAGTATCATTGTGAAAACTGTGAAAGTTTGTGCAGAGATCAACACTGCATCCGGTGATATCATCTGGAAGCATGCAGACGGAAGCAAGTGGCTTTCCCAGAAGAAACCGGAACTGACTGAAACAGATGTGATCCACTATAATACAGGCGATGAGGAGCCGATCATCAACCGTGTAAAGACAGTTGACGGTGAGAGGAATTTTATCCAGAATCTGAAAGCTGAGAAAGTAAGAACAGCATATCGTGGAAAACTGTTCTTCACATGGAAAGAGGATGAGGAAATCCATGGGCTTGGCCAGGCAGAGGAAGGTATTTACAATTACAGAGGTCACTGCCAGTACTTATATCAGCATAACATGCGTATCCCGATGCCGGTTTTGGTTTCCACAGAAGGATATGGAATTCTTGTTGACTGCTGTTCACTTATGACTTTTAATGATGATCTGAAAGATTCCTATCTGTTTCTGGATACTGTAGATCAGATCGATTATTATTTTATGGGCGGTCATACTATGGATGAGATCATCCATGATTACCGTTATCTTACAGGCAAGGCGCAGATGCTGCCGAAATGGGCTTATGGCTATGTACAGTCCAAAGAGCAGTATTACACGGCAAAAGAGCTTCTTGAGATTGTTCGCCACTACCGTAAGATCGGGGTTCCGCTTGACTGTGTGGTACAGGACTGGAATACCTGGGATCCTGGAAACTGGGGCGAGAAGATCCTGGATCAGAAGCGTTACGGAGATATGAAAGAATGTGCGGAGGAAATCCACAAACTGAATGCCCATACCATGGTTTCCGTATGGCCGAATATGAATGCAGGCGGCAAGAACCATACAGAGTTTTTTAAGACTGGTCATCTTCTTTATGATTATGCGACTTATGATGCTTTTAATGAAGAAGCGAGAGAAATGTACTGGAAACAGGCACAGGAAGGACTTTTTGACCAGGGCTTTGATTCCTGGTGGTGCGATTCCACAGAACCGTTTTCCGGTCCTGACTGGAGTGGTGCAGCAAAGAGAGAGCCATGGGAAAGATATGAGCTTGTCGGCGGTGAGCACAAGAAATATCTGGATCCTGCTGTTGCCAATGCTTTTGCACTGATGCATGCAAAGGGAATTTATGAGAATCAGAGAAAAACTACAGAAGAGAAACGAGTTCTTAACCTGACACGTTCCGGCTATGCTTCCGGCCAGAAATATTCTGCAATGCTGTGGTCAGGCGATACCTGTGCATCCTGGGATAATCTTAAGACACAGATCGTGGAAGGCCTGAATATGGGACTGAGTGGATATCCATACTGGACACTGGATATCGGCGCTTTCTTTACAGTTGCTGATAAGTGGCAGAACCGTGGATGCGGCTGCAACACAGATCCGGAGCCGAAATGGTTCTGGCAGGGCAAATATAACGAAGGTGTGAAGGATAAAGGATACTGTGAGCTGTATACAAGATGGCTGGAGATGGGAACCTTCCTTCCGATGTTCCGTTCCCATGGAACTGATACACCAAGAGAAATCTGGAACTTTGGTGAAAAAGGAACCATGTTCTATGATGCCATCGAGAAGTTTATCAAGCTCCGTTATCATCTGATGCCGTATATTTATTCCCTTGCAGGTGCTGTACATTTTAATGATTATACGATTATGAGAAGCCTTCTCTTTGACTTCCCGGAGGATAAAGAAGCACGCAAGGTTGAGAATGAGTTTATGTTCGGACCGTCCCTTCTGATCTGTGCTGTTACAGAGCCGATGTATTACGGACCGGAGAGTACTGAGCTCCATAGAGAGAAAACATGGAAATGCTATCTCCCGGCAGGTACGAAATGGTACGATTACTGGACAAACAAGGAGTATGAAGGCGGCCAGTACGTAACCGTAGATGCTCCGATCGACCGGATGCCGATCTTTGTAAAAGCAGGAAGTATCCTTCCTGTTGCAGAGGGACTTGTATATGCTTCCCAGAAACCTGAGGAGTCGGTGAAACTTATGGTATATCCAGGTGAAGACTGCAAGTTCACTATTTATGAGGATGAGGGAAATAACTACAATTTTGAAAACGGTGCTTATGCAACAACAGAGCTTACCTGGGATGATAAAACAGGAACTCTGACTGTTGGCGGGCGTCAGGGAAGTTATCCGGGAATGGAAGAAGTTTCCTATGTGACTGAAGTTGTAAAATAAATAAGCGATAATAAGGAAAGACTGTCTGAAAAGGTGCCTGGCATCTCTTTGGGCAGCCTTTTTTTACTCTATACATCGTGACGGCTTTCGGGTATAATTCTGTAATAAGGCATTTTTATGCCTGAGAAAAAACAACAGAAACGGGAGGATTTTACCATGATCATAACAACAACGCCATCTGTAGAGGGAAGAGCAATCCGTGAATATAAAGGAATCGCATTCGGAGAAGTGATCACAGGAGTAAATTTCATGAAAGATCTTGGAGCAGGTCTTCGGAATTTCTTTGGCGGCAGAAGCGCCGGTTATGAGGAAGAACTTCAGAAAGCCAGAGGAGAAGCCTGGCAGAGCTGGAGCAGCGTGCAGGTGCAATGGGAGCTAATGCAGTGATCGGTGTGGATATTGACTACGAAGTGCTTGGTGCAGATAATGGAATGCTGATGGTAACAGCAAGTGGAACTGCTGTAGTGGTGGATTAAGGCTTATGGCAGCGGTAAAAAACGGACGTGAATACCTTTCACATGTGACAGAGACATTGAAGCACAGGATCGCACAGCTGGATGAATCCATAGAGGTCGGGCAGAAAGAAATCGAAGGTATGCATGAGTACTACTGGGAAAACTATACAGAGATGGACCAGTACGGATATGAGAATTTTGATAACCAGCAGGCACTTCTCCATGAGATCAATGCCAGCAATGAGAAGATCGAACTGCGTCGGAGATTCAGGAAGATGATGGATTCACCGTTTTTCGGAAGGGTGGATTTCTGCTATGAAGGAGAAGATGAGCCGGAGATATTTTATATCGGAATTGCGAACCTGGCTGAGGAGAACGGCGGACTTCCGTTGATCTATGACTGGAGAGCACCTGTGTCCGGACTGTTCTATGATTTTGACAAGGGACCGGCTTCCTACCAGGCTCCGCTTGGCGAGATCCACGGGGATATTTGCTGCCAAGTGGCAGTACAAGATCCGCGGTGGAAAAATGATCTATGAGTTTGAGAGTGATGTGAAGATCGACGATGAGATCCTGAAGGCAGAGCTTGGAAGCAACGGTGATGTACAGCTGAAGAATATTATCCGCACGATCCAGAAGGAGCAGAATGCGATCATCCGAAACACTTCGGATCGTATCATGGTGATCCAGGGAGCAGCAGGAAGCGGAAAGACTTCCATTGCCCTTCACAGGATCGCTTATCTCCTGTATCATGACAGGAAAAATCTGAAATCTTCTTCTGTGCTGGTGCTTTCACCGAATGGGGTGTTCTCGGACTATATTTCCCATATCCTGCCGGAGCTTGGCGAGGAGAATATCCGGGAGATGAGCTTTGACCTTTTTGCATACAAGAGACTGAAAAATGTTGTTTCTGACTGTGAAGACAGATATGATCTGATCGAGCGTCAGATTGCAGGATTATGCGATGAAAAGCTTCTGAAAGAGAAACTGTCACGGGATTTTCTGGATCGTATGGAAGGATATCTGGTGGAGCTTGAGGACAGCCTTATGAACTTCCGTGATGTGGAACACAGAGGCGTGGTCAAAAAAGAGCAGGAGATCATAGAGCTTTTTTACTTTAAATTCATGGATATCCCGCTGCTTTCCAGAATGGATGCAGTAGCAGAATATTTCATTGATGAGGTGGAGACTCTTAAGGGATTCGATCTTCCGGATGAGGAAAGGGAGGCTGTGAAGAACCGTTTCTACAGGATGTATGAGACAAGAGATCTCTATGTGCTGTACAACCGTTTCCTGAGACAGGAGGGTTTTCCTTCTCTTCCACAGGTTCAGTATGAAAAAAGAAAGCTGCGCTATGAGGATGTGTATCCGGTTTTGTATCTGAAATATCGGCTGGAAACTCAGCAGGAGGATTCCGGTGTGCGCCATCTGATCGTGGATGAGATGCAGGATTATTCCATGATCCAGTATCTGATCATTCAGAGACTCTTTAAATGCAGGATGACTATTCTTGGGGACAGAGAACAGACTATGGACGGCGAGCAACAGGATGTGCTGACATTTCTGCCTAAGATCTTTGGAAAAGATATACGCAGGATCGTGATGAACAAGAGCTACCGTAATACTGTTGAGATTGCGTCTTATGCCAATAAACTGGCGGGAATTACGGAAGTGGAGCTTTTTGAACGTCATGGAAAACCTGTTGTGGAAAAAGAATTTCCGGGGCTTGAGGAGGCACTGGAGAGCGTAGTGAGAGAGCTGCGGTTGAGAAGCAGGCAGTCATAGCTGAGAATGCAGATGAAGGTGTTGAAGATATTATTTCATATGAAACAGCAGCAGTGATCGCAAGAACTGCAGATGAAGCAAGGGAAACTTACTACATTCTGAAGGAGAAGCTGGAAGCAGAAGGCTTTGATACCAAGGAGCGTTTGTCCCTTCTTCACAGAGACAGCACAAACTTCCAAAAAAGGCCTGACTGTCACAACATTCTACATGGCAAAGGGTCTGGAGTTTGATCAGGTATTTTCTGTATTTCCTGGGGAAGACCGAAGTCCGATCGTGGAGCGGGCGAGATATATTGCGGCGACGAGAGCTCTTCATGAATTGTATATGTATGAAGTTGTGAAATAAAATATAAAAAGTCATTTCAGAAGCCGGATGCTTTGGGAACAGAGCATAACCGGACGTCGTGAAATGACTTTTTTGTTTATATATACCTGGAAAATTTATTAACTGATCTGCTGGCTCTCTCCCTCATCTTTATATTCCAGAGGGCTTTTCCCTGTATGTTTCTTAAAGATCCTGCTGAAATATCCCTGGTCGTGATAGCCGCACATTTCACCGATCTGTTTTACAGAAAGGAAGGCTCATGGATCAGCAGCTTCTGTGCATGGCTCATCCGGAGATTGATCAGATATTTGGTAGGGGTGCAGTCATAGACCTGACAGAAGATTTTGGTCAGGTAGCTGGGACTGTAGTTCATGGTTCCTGCAATCAGGTTCAGGTTGATATCCTCTGCATAATTCTGTACCATGAAGTTCTTGAGAAGCTCTGCAATCTGTCCCGGTGACATGCAGGAAGCACCTGGGGCGAATACGGTTTCGTAGTCATCACGTTTGATCTGAAGTTCCTATTTGATCTTAAGGAGAACATTTTGGAGTTCGTCCGGATCTACAGGCTTCAGAAGGTAATCAGAAACCTTCAGCGTGATGGCTTTTTTTGCATATTTAAAATCAGAAAATCCGCTGGTGATCACAAATTTCGTAAAGGGAAACTGATCACGGATCCTGGTGAGCAGGGTGATTCCGTCCATGACGGGCATCTTGATATCCGTAAATACCACATCCGGCTCATCTGTTCCACCAGCGAGAGGGCCTGTGCACCTGTCTGTGCTGTGCCGATCACCTGAAAATCAGGATCTGCTTTTTCAATCTTATGTACCAGATTATTCAGAAGAAGTTCTTCATCTTCTGCCACAATAACAGTATAGTTCATAGTATTATTCCTCCGCATCTGTCTGAAAATACCGTCCAATAGAAACAATTCCGTGGCCGTCCGCTGTATTTCCATACCTGAAAATTATGTCATCTTTGCAGAAGAGTTTCCAGCGGAGAAATACATTGACAGTGCCAAGACCGTTGATCTTCAAAGCAGGCATGCCGGGATTTCGAATGGCATTCATGATATCTGAATTTATTTTTTTCTTGGCTTTTTCAGTGAATCCCGGTCCGGTGTCTGTAACATCGATCTGCCAGCTGTTTTGGTTTATTGTACTGCTGATTGTGATAGTCCATGGCGGTTCGCAGTCAGAACCATATTTGATAGCGTTTTCCACAATAGGCTGGATGATCAGCTTCGGAACCGGCTGATCCAGAAGAGATTCATCTACATCAATGGAATAATTCAGACTGGACTGGTAGCGGACCTTCATGCAGTAGAGATATTTCTGGACATAATCAAGCTCTTCGCGGAGTGTTACAGTTGTTTCAGCAGTATTGGTAATATAACGCATGATCCTGGAAAGATTGCGGCACATTTTTTCCACGGTATCCGTATCTCCGTTTTCTGCAAGCACCATAATGCTGGAAAGAGAGTTGTAATAAAAATGAGGATTAATCTGACTCTGCAAAGCCATGCTGCGTGCTTTCATTTCCTGCTCCTTGGCTTCGTTAAGCTGAGTCATGGAATCTTTCAGGTTATCGCTCATCAGCTGGAATGCCTGATACAGTTCTTCCAGTTCATTGACGGAAACTGGATAGGAAGTGACTTTTTCCTGGCCGAGAGTGTCCAGTTCCATACGCTGGATAATGTGCTTCAGGTGTTTCACCGGTTTTACTACAGAGCGGGAAAGCCTGTAGGAAACGATTACTGCTGCGGCAAGAAAAGCAGCAACAACAGCCAGAAGGATCTTCAGCATTTTGTATGCAGGGGCAAGGATCACAGATTCCGGCTGGATAGTCAGATAAGTGTAGCCTGTATATGCGGAATTCAGTCTGGAGACGTATTCCTTCTGATCTGTGGTGGGACTCTGTACAGTGATAATATCCTGATCAGAGTCTGTAAGACTGTAGTATCTGGAAATATTATCTGCCTTGTCCTCGGTGATATCATAAGGATAGATAAGATCGCCGGACTCATTGAAAACGTATACACTGGCAGCATTTCCGCGATTTTTTTTCTCATAGGAGATAATGCTTTTGAAGATGGATTACATTGTTTCGCTGTCTCGATCACACCTACACCACGGCCGTACTGGTTGGTGAAGGAACGGTAGAGGGAGATGAACCACTGAGGATAACGGTTTGATTTTGTATAAACACAGGTACTGTAAGGTGCGGTGACTACTTTTTTCCGTGAGAGTTTTTAGCTGTTTCAATCCATTCGTTCTGTGAAGCATCGGTTTTTTTTACCATGGTGGAAAGACCGGATTGAAGTACATATCCGGAAAAATCGTATAAATTCACCTGATCAGCCTTTAATTCTGTTCCACTTAAAGAGATAAAAAGATTGGACATGTCAGAAAGCATTTTATCGGATATATTAAGATCAAATGTCTGATTCAGAATAGTTTTTGATATGCTGCTGTAATTAATATTTACAGAAACAGTATCCAGATTCCGGATTGCGGAATCAGTCTGTGTCTGAAAGGTGGAATTTAGTGTAGTCATGGCACTGAGCTGACTTTCTTTTAGTTGATTGGATGTAAATATATAAAAAATACAGCAAAAGAAAAAAGGATCAGGCAGGCCATACCGAGATAGGCACTGAACAGTTTTGATTGCAGACTGTGTGTTTTCATAAAAAGCTCCTTTCCGCTGCCTTTAAAAGACCGCATAAAATATCAGGCAAAAGTATAGCATATTTGTAATAAAAGTACAAATCATGACAGGAGAAATTTGAGATATTAAATAAAAATTCATATATAGAATACGTACAGCGGAAGAATAATATAAAAAAAATACAAATACAGGGACGAAATATCTATAGACATAACAGAGGGCAGATGATAGACTACCAAAATGTTATGAAAATATGAGAATAATCAGCAGAAAGGTGATAATAAGTATGACGATAGAGAGGAATAAGTCAGTTTTTTTGACACCACCCGTGGCAGTGCCGGATGGTAATGTGGATGTTTCAGGAGGTGGAAGATGGAAAATCTGGCAGAATGCAGGGACAAAAATCGATGCACCGATACTGGGAAATGGTGACTTGCTGGCAGCAGTGGCGGGAAATGCGAGATATCCGCAGTTATGGTTTTCCACCAATGATTTCTGGCAAATGGAAAGTGCGGCAAACTGGGAATTTTTTCATGACAACAGTGTGGCAAAATGTGATCCGGCAGTAGGGGGAGGAAGTCCCAGACCAATAGGAAGAATGGTATTTGATATTCCTGAAATGGAAGGAGCTCAGTGGCATACAGAGCAGCAGTTTTCTACAGCGACAACAGTAACGACACTGACAGATAAAAAAGGAAAACGATGTTTCATGAAAAGCTGGGCTGCAGCAGTTGAAAATATTCTCGTAATAGAATTTGAAACAGAAAAAGATCTGGAAATAGAGTATGATTTTTTATTTTTCCTGATGAATTGGGAAAAGGCTGTGAGACCGCGGCAGATATATGGGGATATGGAGAATCGGATAACATTCAGAATGGGATGTTTATGGGACTTGTAACCGGAAAACCGCTTCAGGTGAAGAAGATCGGCGGAGGAATCGTTAGCGGATACAGGCAGTTTTCAGATTATGTGGATATGCCTGTTAAGGCCGGATTTGCGGGATGTTTCCTGAAAGAACAAAATCCTGATAAAATAGATATGCGTGACAGAAATACCTGTAAAAAGCTGAAAAAAGGAGAAAAAGCCATTTTTGTCCTGCCAGTGCGTTCATGGGCAAAATGCAGCAGACCGTATGAATATGCTTTTTCCAGAGCAAGGTGGATAAACAGGGAAAATATCAAAGATCTCCGTGAAAGACATCTGGCCTGGTGGAAAAAATTCTGGAGTGTTTCCGAAATTTCCCTGGATGATCCGATAATTGAGCAAAGATATTATCTGTCAAAGTACATGCTTGCAAGTCTGTCGAGAGATCCGGAATATCCTCCGAATATTCTGGGTATAAGTACATTTGACCGTCCGGCTGGAACGGAAATTATAAAATAAATTACAATCATCAGTCACCATATCTGAATCTGATGGTTTCCGGGCATTTTGCACAGTCTGATCCTCATGATGCACCATATCTGAAGCTTATGGAAATATCAGATGAAATGTGCAAAAGGCTTCTTAAGCATGACGGGCTGTATTATCCTCTGGGACTGGGGCCACATGGAATGGTAAGCGAGGCTCTGATCTTACATATGAAATCGCCGGCACTTCATGGTGCATTAAATATGATCTTTCGATATGGAATTACGGAGGATGAGGATTATGCTGAAAAAGTATATCCGTTTCTTCGGGGAGTTGCTGATTTCTGGGAAAAAGATCTTGTTCTGAGAGATGGTGTTTATCATGTGACAGGGGATGGAATGCATGAACGTACAGAGGAAAATATACGTGAAAACGGAGAGCCGGAAGATCCGGTAAATACTCTGGGATACCTGAAAACATTTTTTCCTGGATGCCAAGAATAAGTGAAGCACTGAATCTGGATGCGGAAAAACGAGATAAATGGAGAACAATATCGGAAAATCTGGCACCTTATCCTAAGGGAACAGTTCGGGATATCCAGAATAATCCTACTTTGTGGAAAGAAGTAGATGTGAAACTGGAAGAACTGCTTCCGGAAGAACTTCTGGATAAAGAAATTTTTTATGATGAGGGGATTGGAGGAAAATGGTCATTTCATTTTCCGGGAAATATCATGCAGATTTATCCCGGCAGTGCAATAGGTCTTGGAAGCATTCCGGAAGAACTTGAAGTGGCTCGAAATACTGTCCATATCCATGCTATGGCAGAAAATGCCTGGGAAAATATGAATATGAAAAAGAATGCAGAAAAACAGGTACAGTTCCTGAAAAAAATCAGCATTTTTATAAAGCGGGCGCATTTAATGCTTCTAATCTCAGCTGCCTGTTTTTTACAGCGCAGTGAGGGTTGGGTATGATCCTGATATTATCTGGAATGAAATGAAAGATATGATTCTTCAAGAGGACTTCCAAATGGAATTTCTGAAAGAAAATCCACATGGAATCGAGCAGCTGAATACGGTCACGGATGCAATCCAGGAAATGATGATGCAGAGTTACGAAGGATTATACGTATCTTCCCGGTATGGCCAAGAAAAAACTCATCCAAATGCTTTTATTTCAGAGGATTTCGTGCATGGGGAGGATTTGAAGTGGATGCCGGCTTGAAAAATGGTGTTATAGAACAGGTGACAGTACTGAGCCATAAAGGCCATATCTGTAAAATTGAAAATCCATGGCCAGGAAAACCGGTAAAGATAGTATATGAATTTGGAAGAGACGATGAAATATGCAGTGGAAAAGTGATCAGCATCAATTTGCACAAGGAGGAAAAAGCTATCCTGACGGAAGAAGGTAAGGTTCAATAAAATAAATATGAAAATAGTATAATGAAATGTGAAAAAAGTACAAATACAAGGCGAGAATATCCATAGCTTTTGAAAAAAGCAGATGATAAAATGTTATCATCAAATGAGGGAACGAACGATTAATTAAAGTTCAAACAAAAAGGAGGAAACAATAATGAAAAGAAAGAGATTTCTGGCAGTAGCCTGTGCAGCAGCAATGATCGCTTCCATGACGACAGGACTTGCAGTGAACGTATCTGCAGCGGATGAAAAGAGCGATTTCGCAGGTGAGGAGCTCAGCATCCTGGTTTCAGCAGGATGGATGGACAATCGTTACGATGAGACAATTAAACGTTTTGAGGATACCTACGATGTTACCGTAGACCTTCAGACAATTCCTGCTGACCAGTATTCAGATCTTCTTCAGTCCAAGCTTGCTACAGATTCCTGTGCAGACATCTTCTGGATCCAGTCCAATCCGTTTGCAATCGAGTCTACTATCGTTGATCCGGAGAAATACTGCATCGACTTTACAGGAGCTTCCTGGGAGAACGTTATGTCTGAGTCAAGAAAAGAGTCCTGTACATACAATGATAAGCTGTATGGACTTCAGATTTGGAATGGTTCTCCGGAATATGTAATGGTTTACAACAAGACACTGTTCGAAGAGAACGGATGGGAAGTACCGACAACATATGATGAGCTGAAAGAACTCTGCGGTAAGATCCAGGATGCAGGAATCACACCTTGGTTCATGCCTGGTGCAGATGGATGGCAGCATCAGCTGGCATTCTTCCAGATTGGTGGCGTTTATGAAGAAGCAACACCTGGTCTTTATGACGCATTAAATGAAAACAAAGCAACATTTGCAGACAATGAGAAAATGCTTGAAGTTCTGAATCAGTTCAAAGAACTTTCTGATGCCGGATATTTCGGTGAGGACTGGATCGGAACAGACAGTACAAATATTTCCAATGAGTTTGGTGACAGAAACTGTGCGATGGCACTTGCAAACTCCAGCTTTATCAAACAGATTCAGGAAGATACAGGCACATCTGATGAGTTTGGAATGTTCCTTGAGCCACTTGGTGATAACACCTGGTATCCAAGCAGCAACTCAGGCCCGACAATGTTCGGTTACAAGGGAACAGAGCATGAGGATCTTGTAAAAGAATTCTTCAACTTCGTTACAACAACAGAGAGCCTTCAGGAAATCCTTGATAACTCTCCTGCATACACAAACCTTGATGTAAACGATGACAAGCTTGAGCAGCACTGGCTGCCGGAGGAGCAGGAATTCCTCAAGACAGTTCCGGATGACAAGAAGACTGTTGTAACACTTCAGACTGGTACAAAATATACAAACGACTACTGGATGCAGTTTGGACAGGATATGGTTGCGTTCTGCCAGGGTGAGATGGAAGCGAACGATGTTCTCAAGAACATGGATACCAACCGTGCTGAGGCAGCAAAAACTGTAGGTGATGAAAACTGGAAATAAATAACAGAACTTAAAACTAGTTGACTTGAAGGCAGAGCCGGTATTTGCCGGCTCTGTTTTAACTTAAAAACAGGAGGTGCTTTCTGTGAATAAGAAGAGAATCTATCCACAGTGGTTTCTGATACTGCCACTGGCATTATATATCATTTTTTTCCTGCTTCCCAGTGTAATGGGTGTTGGTTACTCCTTTACAGACTGGAACTCCAGAAGTGTTCTTAATGGTACTCATTTTGTGGGACTGCAGAATTTTGCGGAAATTTTTACATCTGATAAGAATTATCTGAGTGGTATTGGCAATACATTGAAGTTTACTATTATTTCAAACATCGTTAAGCTGATTCCGGCTCTTCTGATCGCGATTATGCTTCAGGAGGGACTTAAAGGCAAAGGGGTTTACAGAACATTGCTGTATTTGCCGTCTATTCTGCCTTTTGTAATCATTGGTCTTGTATTTAAGTCCATCCTGAATTATAACAACGGGCTTTTAAACACACTTCTTGATGCTTTCCATCTTGGAATTTTCAAACAGAAATGGCTGTCTGATCTGGCTATTGTATGGAAATCTATCTATGGCGTAGATGCATGGCGAGGTATTGGTTATGTTATGACTATCTTTCTTGCAGGTCTGAATACGATTCCGAAATCTTACTATGAGGCTGCACAGATCGATGGTGCAAACTTCTGGCAGAGACTTCGTTATGTGACACTTCCGATGCTGAGTGGTGCTATCATGATCAACCTTGTATTTGGTGTTACATATGGTCTGAAAGTATTCGATATTGTTTATGTACTTACAAACGGCGGCCCTGGACATGCAACAGAGGTTCTTACAACTTATGCATTCCAGCTTTATTCCAGAGGACAGTATGGAATGTCTTCAGCATTGAATACTATTCTTCTTGTAATTACAGCAATCATAGGTGTATTTATTGTTAAGACATTAAGTAAACAGGAGGTACAGCAGTAATGGCAAAAAAAAGAATTCAGAATATATTAAAACATGTTGTATGTATCCTGCTTTGTTTATGTGTCGTGCTTCCATTTTATATGGTATTGATCAACTCTTTTAAGACAAAAGCAGAGGCAGCCAGAATGAGTCTGGCACTCCCTACAGAGTGGGTATTTTCCAACTACTCTGAGGTTATTGAAAAAGGAAGTCTGATCCAGGGATTTCTGAACAGCTTTTCTTATGCGCTGATCGCTACAACACTTGGCGTTGTACTTTGTGCAATGGCTGCATTTGTTATGTGCCGTAAGAGAACAAAGTTAAATGTATTTCTGTACTATTTTGTGCTCTGCGGACTGTTTTTCCCGGTCAACTATGTAACTCTGGTACGTGTACTCAGTACACTTCACCTGAATGATACAAGAGCCGGTATTATTATGGTGTTCACCAGCGCGATGATTCCATTTTGTATATTTACGATTCGAAATTTCGTGATTTCAGTTCCTGTTGAGCTGGATGAGGCTGCCGTTATTGATGGAGCAGGTCCGTTAAGTCTGTTTTTCAAGGTTATCATGCCTCTTTTGAAGCCAACTATGGTGACATGTTTTATTCTTCAGTTTATGGGAGTATGGAGTGATTTCCTTACACCTCTGTATCTGTCAAGTAAGAGTAAACTGTTCCCGATGACAATGGCTGTATATCAGTTCTTCGGAAAGAACAAGAGTTACTGGAACTACATTTTTGCTGATATCGTACTTACCTGTATCCCGGTTATCATTGTTTACATGATCGGTCAGAAATATATTGTAGGTGGTATGACATCCGGCGCAGTAAAAGAATAAAGAAAAATATTATAAGAATTATAAAAAAGCACTGCGTGATGAAAAGTTGAATTCATCTTACAGTGCTTTTACTATAGAGCTCTCAGAAATTACTGCATGTTTTTGCAGAAGATATCCTCCATGGAAGCCTTAAGCGGAACGCCAAGCCTGCGTAAAGTTCCGTCCAGGGCTGCAAAAACTTCTCTTACATTATAGAATGCAGCGTTGTTTCCCATATGTCCGATGCGGATCACTTTGCCAGCCAGGACATCGAAGGAGCCTGCCAGCATAATGTTGTAGTCTTTTTTTACTCCCTCAAGGATCGCTTCGGCTGTTGTGCCTCCGGTACTTCAAAAACAGTAACTGTACTGGAATATCCGCTGTGCAGGTAAAGGTTCAGGCCTGCGCCTGTGATGGCCTTTCTGGAGGCACTGGCGATCTTTGCGTGGCGGGAGAGGATGGCAGGGTCTGCTGCGATGTTGTCAATGGCAGCGCGGAGTCCGTAGATATCGCTGATCGGCATGGTATATGGAAACCATTTTTCTTCATAATAATGTGCGAAGGTTGTGAGATTTGCGTAGAAAGAAGCAATGGGTGCCTTTCTTTCAGTCATTGTCTTCTTTGCATCACTGCTGACTACAACAAAGGTAAGTCCCGGAGGTGCAGATACCACCTTCTGTGATCCGCCGCACATGATATCGATCTGGCATGCATCAATGTTCAGAGGCTCGCCGAAGGAAGCGGAGACAGAATCTACAACGGTAAGGATGCCGTATTTTTTCAGGAGCGGGCAGATGGCAGATACATCGTTGAGCATACCACTTGGGGTATCGCCGTGTACTACGGTTGCATATTTGTAGTCATGGTTATCCGCAAGGAAGGCTTCCAGTTCCTTTACATCGAGAGTGTTCTGATAATCTCTGGTATAAAGCTCCGGTCTGCTCCGTACATGGAAACAAAATCGGCAAAGCCTTTTCCGTAGATACCATTGTCCAGAACAAGAACCTTATCTCCGGGCTCAGTCATGGAGCAATGGCAGCCTCCAGTCCAAGGATACCCTCACCGCTTAAGATGAGGGTTTCGTTGGAGGTATGGAGAAGAGTGCTGATCTTCTCGCAGGTTTCTTTATAAAATTCGACAAAATCTTCGTCCAGATCCGGATTTGTGCATTCCATGCTTCTTGCCAGACGGACATTTTCTGCGACCTGTGTAGGTCCCGGTGTCATGATCTTATACATAAGCTCACCTCTTGATCTTTATATTATTTCCGCAAATTACGGCAGCTGTTACAGCTGTTTTTTTAATCCGGTTTTTCTTGCTGCAAGGTTTAATGGTGTGATCACTACGAGAACGATGACAGCTGCAACACCGATCTGGACCAGGTTTCCCGGGATGGAAGATACCGGTGCCAGTGGATTTCCATAGATGATAACCTCTGCAAGGTAGTATCCTGCAACCTTGATCACGCAGGCTGCGGCAATGGCGATCACATACCATTTCATGTTCTGGTGCCGGGGATCCTCTGTGAGTTTACCTACTGTGAAGCCCATGATCCCTACAATAATAAGAGTAAATGGTGCCCACAGGGTCCATCCGGAGAGAAGGTCAAAGAGACCCATTCCGATCCCACCGGCAATGGCTCCGGTTTTCTTTCCAAATAAAATGGCACCGATGAATAACGGCACATTTCCAAGGTGGATCAGTCCGCCGCTGGCTGCGATCGGAAGCTTAACATTAATAAATGCGGTGAAGATATAAGTCAGTGCAACAAATGCGGCTGTAATGGTGAGAAACTGAACAGATGAAAGCTCCTGGTCAGTTCTCTGAGATGTCTGAACTGCTTTTTCCATAGTGATAGATCCTTTCCTGAAAACATCGATGTATGGATGTCCTCTTTTCATATATTTTTGGTTGGGTATACTTTACAACATGAGTGTGCATGAATAAAGACACAATTATAGAAAAAAAAAGAAGGGACAGATTCAATTGGGATATTTGTCATTAAAACAGGAGGATTACTTGATGGGGGAATAAACAGAGCTTTCGTAATGAAGGCGTAAAACGGGAAATACAGGATCAGCAGAAGAAGAGAATAAGATAGATATATCCGGGAAGATTATAATGTTAGAAAAATCCTGTACGGAGCAGGATATCTGCTTACAGGATATTCATAAAGTACAGGGAGAAATCAATTGACAAAGCTGTAATAAAATCGTAAACTATAGCAAAGAGTGTGTTCAGAAGTGAATATTCCGGACACACTTTGTGACTGATGATGATTAAGAGGAGGATACTATGAAGAATAAAAAATTTATTGCACTTTTAGCTATGACTGTTGCTCTTTCTGGTGTCATGACGGCATGTAGTTTCGGAAGAGGAAAAGAGGACAGCGTGGTTGTGGAGTCTACTCCTACTCCTACACCGGCGAAAAAAGCGAAGGTTACACCGACTGTTGCAGCAGACGCACAGAATACAACCTATACATCCAAGGATAAATCCGTAGCGATCAAGCTTCCGGATGCAACCTGGGCCAACAAGTCCGATGAGACAGATATGGTGAGCTTCGAGTCTCCGGACCAGGGCAGGATCCTGATCCTTCACGGCTCCGGTGCTGACCTGGAATCCGCAGTGATCCCGAACTCCCAGGATATGGCAGTTTCCATGACACAGGCAGAGAACATGGTAAATGGAACCGATTTTGAGATCCAGGATTATAAGGCAGATCAGAAAGACGGAATCAACATTTATTCCTATACTGTGAAATATAAGGATACGACCAAGAGTGATGGTTATGTATATGCTATCAATAAGTACTTTGTAAGTGACAGCGAGTATTACAGCATTGTGGCCTCTGTTAAAAAAGAGGATGCTCTGAAAAAGGTTCAGGAGTCTGTCGACAGCTTTGCGATCCTTGGTGATTCCACTCTGAAGAGTGCGGCAAATGGTTCCGCAGCCAAGACTGCCGGTAAAGATAATGCAGCAGCTTCCTCTGACGGAAATGCATCTGCAGATGGTAATGCAGCAGCTTCTACTGACGGAGCAGCAGATGGAACTACAGCTGCCGGCGGAAGCACATCTGCCGACGGAAGTGCAGCGTCTGACGGAAGTAGCACATCTGACGGTTCTTCCGATGGAACTGCATCCACTGACAGCAGCTCCTCCGGTGCTATCGTAAATGGCGGATTTACAGATGAGCAGCTTGGCAACACAGATGAGACAAGAACTATTTACAGAAACTCCGATGGTAAACCACGTGTTATCGTTCCGGACGGAAACGGTGCATGGATGGATAACGAAGGAAACCGTTTCACCTTCTCTTCTCAGTATGACTGTGATGTATATGAAGAGGATGGAACAAGCTTCTACTGGCACGGTGAGGCTGCAGACGTATACTATATGCCTGTACAGTAAAGCCTGGAGCAGCAGGAGATTCGGTTAGATAAGAATTCCGGGATCACAGCTTTTGTGGCTGCGGTCCCGGATTTTTTGTGTCATATTATGTCAGAGGCGTATACTTATACAGGAAGACATGGTATAATGTGAACGCTGCGGGCGATGGAACGCCCGGAAAATATTTGGAGGTTTTTATGGAAGCATACAGTGATTTTGCCAGAGTTTATGACATTTTCATGGATAATGTGGAATATGAAAAATGGGCGGAATATCTTATAGGAAGTCTTAAAGAATACGGAATTGAAGACGGGATCGTGCTGGAACTTGGCTGTGGGACCGGAGTGATGACAGAGCTTCTGGCTGAGTCCGGTTATGATATGATCGGTGTGGATAACTCTGAGGAAATGCTTGGCGAAGCCATGGAAAAACGTGCAGAATCCGGTCATGAGATCTTTATCTGGAACAGGATATGCGGGAGTTTGAACTTTATGGAACGGTACGTGCTGTCGTCAGCGTCTGTGACTGTATGAATTACATCACAGAGGAGAAGGATCTGCTTACTGTATTTAAACTGGTGAACAATTATCTTGATCCGGATGGAATTTTCATATTTGATATGAACACCCCGTATAAATACCGGGAAATGCTTGGAAATACGACTATTGCAGAGAATCGGGAAGAGGGAAGCTTTATCTGGGAAAATGAATTTGATGAGGAGACCGGGATCAATGTGTATGATCTGACTCTGTTTCTTCCGAGAGAAGATGGTCTTTATGAGAGAGACGAGGAAATTCATTACCAGAAGGCCTATGATCCGGAGAAAGTAAGGGAACTTCTTGAAAAGGCAGGCCTGATCCCGCTGGCGGTTTATGACGCATACACCAAGGATGTGCCGAAGCCGGACAGCGGAAGACTGACTTTTGTGGCCAGAGAACATGGAAAGGAAATTCCGTCAGAAGAGAAATAAAGGAGGAAATTTTTTTATATGAGTGATTATATTGTAAGAGCAACAGCGGCAAACAGCCAGATCCGTGCATTTGCGGCTGTTACAACCGATATGGTGGAGACAGCGAGAAAGAATCATAACACCAGTCCGGTGGCAACAGCGGCACTGGGACGTCTCCTTACCGGCGGTGCTATGATGGGAGCTATGATGAAAGGAGAAAAGGATCTCCTTACACTTCGGATCCATGCAGGCGGACCACTGCAGGGAATCACAGTAACTGCAGATTCTCACGGAAATGTAAAGGGTTATGTGGGAAATCCGGATGTATGTATCCCGGCAAACAGCAAAGGCAAGCTGGATGTTGCGGGAGCTGTCGGCGTAGGCTTTATGGATGTGATCAAGGATATGGGACTGAAAGAGCCATATGTGGGACAGGTTGCTCTTCAGACCAGCGAGATCGCAGAAGATCTCACCTATTATTTTGCAACCAGCGAGCAGGTTCCGTCTGCGGTAGGACTGGGTGTGCTGATGAATAAGGATAATACAGTCCGTCAGGCGGGAGGCTTTATTGTACAGCTGATGCCTTTTGCAGAGGAAGAAGTGATCGCAAAGCTTGAGGAAAACGTATCAAAGATCGATTCTGTTACCAATCTTCTGGAGCAGGGACATACACCGGAAAGTCTTCTTGAAAAAGTACTGGAAGGCTTTGACATAGAGATCAATGATACACTGCCCACACAGTTCCATTGCAACTGCTGCAGAGAGCGTGTGGAAAAAGCGCTGATTAGCATCGGAAGAAAAGAACTTAACGAGATGATCCAGGAAGGCAAGGACATTGAGATGAACTGTCATTTCTGCAATAAGAATTATAATTTTACCGTGGAAGATCTTAAGAGGATCATAAGAGAGTGCAAGCGATAAAACTCGGGAGGAAGAAAAAATGAAGCATGGTTTTATCAAGGTGGCAGCGGCAACGCCGAGAGTTACCGTTGCAGACTGCAAGGCAAACGGAGAGGAAATCCTTAAGGCCATTCATGAAATGGAAAAGGAGCATGTCAAGCTGATGGTATTTCCGGAATTTTGTATCACAGGATATACCTGTCACGATCTTTTTCTCCAGAGATGTCTTCTGGACAGTGCGTGGGATGAGCTTCTGCATATTGCGGAGGAGACAAGGGAGACGGACGCCCTGATCTTTGTGGGACTCCCGCTGCGTCACAGAGGCAAGCTCTATAATGTGGCAGCAGCTCTGAATCATGGCCGTATCGTGGGATTTGTGCCGAAGACTCATATTCCGAATTATAATGAGTTTTATGAGCAGAGACAGTTTGCGGGTGCAGAGGAAGAAGATGTGGAATTTGTGGACTTCCTGAAGTGCGAGAAAAATGAGGAGGATGAGTTCTGGGATGAAATTCCTTTTGGAACAGAGCTGATCTTTGAATGTAAGGAATTTCCGGAATTCACCGTTGCAGCAGAGCTTTGTGAGGATCTCTGGGTCCCTGCGCCGCCAAGTATCCGTCATGCCATCAACGGTGCGCATATCATCGTTAATCTCTCTGCCAGTGATGAGATGGTAGGTAAGGATTCCTACCGGAGAACTCTGGTAAGCGGGCAGTCAGCACGACTGATCTGCGGATATATTTATGCCAGTGCAGGGGAAGGGGAGTCTACCCAGGATCTCGTGTTTGGCGGACAGAATATGATCGCAGAGAACGGTTCCATGCTTGCGGAAAGCAGACGCTTTGAGAACAGCATCATTTACAGTGAGATCGATGTGCAGAGACTGGCTGATGAGAGAAGAAGAATGTCCACGTATCCGGCAGTTTCTACCTGCAGTCATACAAGAGTTGATTTTTCCGTAGCAGAGGAGGAAACAAGACTTACCAGAAAATATCCACAGTATCCCTTCGTTCCGTCTGTGAAGGAAGAGCGTGATGAGCGCTGCGAGGAGATCCTGAACATCCAGGCTATGGGACTTAAGAAACGTATGGAGCATATTCACAGCAGGAGTGCGGTGGTAGGACTTTCCGGAGGACTGGATTCTACCCTGGCGCTTCTTGTAATGGCACGTGCCTTTGACAGGATGGGAATGCCGAGAGAACAGATCCACTGTGTGACCATGCCATGCTTTGGAACCACAGACAGAACCTATCAGAATGCCTGCAAGTTAAGCCGCTGCCTTGGTGCAAGGCTTACCGAGGTAAATATCAAAGAGGCGGTAAATATCCATTTCCGGGATATTGGACATGATCCGGAGATCCACGATGTGACGTATGAGAACAGCCAGGCACGTGAGCGTACCCAGATCCTGATGGATACGGCAAACAAGGAAGGCGGCGTTCTTGTGGGAACAGGAGACCTTTCCGAGCTGGCTCTTGGCTGGGCAACCTATAATGGCGATCACATGTCCATGTATGGTGTGAATGCTTCTGTTCCGAAGACACTGGTACGTCATCTGGTACGTTATTATGCGGATACCTGCGGAGATGAGGAACTGAAGGAGGTTCTTCTGGATATCCTGGATACTCCGGTAAGCCCGGAGCTTCTTCCTCCTAAGGATGGCAAGATCGCTCAAAAGACTGAGGATCTGGTAGGACCTTATGAGCTTCATGATTTTTATCTGTATTACATGCTGCGTGCAGGATTTACACCGGATAAGATCTACAGGCTTGCCTGCCTGACCTTTGATGGAATTTATGATAAAGAGACGATCCTGAAATGGCTGAAAACCTTCTATCGGAGATTTTTGCCCAGCAGTTCAAGCGTTCCTGTCTGCCGGATGGCCGAAGTAGGTAGTGTGGCACTTTCTCCAAGAGGAGATCTCAGAATGCCAAGTGATGCAAGTGCAAGGATCTGGCAGGATGTGCTGGAGAAGATTGAAATCTGAATGTAGATCGCAAAGCGGAGAGCTTAAGTGTTCTCCGCTTTTTTTTACTGCGTCCGTGATAGCTGAAAGGAGCACCTGGGAGGTATATTTCCGGTCTCCTGCATACTGAATGTCTTCCAGGGACTGACTGGAATAGATCTGACTTGCCAAAGAATCCAGAACCGGTTCCATAAGAGGATAGGAAGCTTTTGTCGTTTCATTTAAATTCACCAGACGGATGGCCTTGATCCTGTCAGCATTTACAGTAACTTCCACATCGAAGGTATTATCATTCAGAGTGATGGAAGAGGTATAGACGCCCGGCTTGTAGCGGGATTTTTCGCCGGCTGTATGACTGGCATTTTTTCCGGGACCGAACATGAAGAAAAGAACGACAGCCAGAACAACAGCCAGAGCCAGAAAGACAGCTGTGTAAATGATCTCTTTCATATGTAGAACGATGATCCTGGTTTTGGAACTCATGGCGCACGCTCCCAAAGCTTTTTGTATAGTTTATTATCGGGATGGAGGATTTATGCCACAGCTGTGCGCAGACCATCCGATACCGTGTCCGGAAAAATAAGGAAAAGAGCAGGCAGATATTTCAGAATATGGAGAACTACCGTTCTATAGGAGCAGAATTTGTGGTATGATAGGAATACTTCAGGCGCAGGAGGGCGCCGGAATGACTGAAAATCTGCAAGTGATCGGGAGGATGAAGATGTCATTACAGTTTATCATAGGAAGTTCCGGAAGCGGAAAATCCTGTTATGCTTATCAGAATATAATAGAACAGGCGGGGCTGCATCCTGAGAAGCTTTTTTATGTGATCGTGCCGGAGCAGTTTACCATGCAGACCCAGAAGACACTGGTGGAGATGAGTCCGGGCAAAGGAATCCTGAATATTGATATCCTGAGCTTTGAGCGTCTTGCATACCGTGTTCTGGAGGAAGTTGGAGGAGACAGCCGCACCCTTCTGGAAGAAACCGGTAAGAGTATGGTGCTGCAGAAGATGGTACAGCAGCATGGAAAGGAGCTTTCCTATCTGGGAGGTCAGATGCGTAAAGCAGGATACCTGGATGAAGTGAAGTCTATCCTGTCGGAGTTTATGCAGTACGATATCCGGGACAGTGAGATTCAGGAGATGATCGAGGATTCCGGTGACAGAGCGTTACTTCAGATGAAGCTGAAAGACGTAGCTGTTCTTTACCAGGCATTTACCGGATATCTGAAGGATCATTATATGACGGGAGAAGAAGTAATGGATGCGCTGGAAAAAGCTCTTCCGTTTTCTGAAAAAATGAAAAACAGTGTACTTCTTCTGGATGGTTACACCGGTTTTACTCCTATTCAGATGCGTGTTGTGGGAGAACTTCTTGCTGTCTGTGAAAAGGTGATGGTAACGGTGACTATGGATGCGGATGAGAATCTGAGCATGAGAGGAAAACCTTATCAGCTTTTTTATATGAGCCGTCAGATGATCCACGGGCTTTCGGAGCTGACCAGGGAGATCGAGACGCCGGTTCTTTTGAAGGATGTGGGAAAATCCCGCTTTTCCCAGGCACCTGCCTCCATTTCCTTGAAAAAAAATATTTTCCGTTACCGAAAAAAATATATACAAAAAAGCGCAGGATGAGATCTGCATGTTTTCGGCAGTGAACCCGCAGAAGGAAATGGAAGAAGCTGCCCGCCGGATCGCCAGACTTGTAAGGGAAAAGGGCTGCCGTTACGGTGAGATCGCCGTGATCACAGGTAATCTGGAGGAGTATGGCAATCTTGCAAAGCAGGTATTTACAGCAGCAGGAATCCCGTATTTCATTGATGAGAAGCATACGGTCCTGATGAATCCGTTTGTAGAATATTTCCGGGCAGCACTTGAGATGGCAGTGCAGGATTTTTCCTATGAAAGTGTATTCCGGTATCTCCGCTGCGGAATGTCCTGTGTGACCAGGGAGGAAGCAGACCTTCTGGAGAATTATGTGCTGGCTCTTGGTATCCGTGGATTTAAGAGATGGGATGAAGTGTGGGTGCGTATTTACCGGGGAATGCCGCCGGAAAGCATTCAGAGGCTTAATGAGATCCGGAAGCGGTTCGCAGATGAGACCAGAGAGCTTGCGCTAAGCTTTAAAGGCGGGAAAAAGACGGTCCGGGAATATTGTACTTTTCTCTACGAGTTTGCAGTGCGGAGCCAGGTGCAGCAGAAACTAAAGCATCAGGAACTGAAATTCAAGGAACAGGGCGACAAGGCCATGGAAAAGGAATATGCCCAGATATACGGAATTGTTATGGAACTTCTGGATAATATGGTGGAGATCCTGGGCGAGGAAACCGTGAACCGTCAGGATTTCCGACAGCTTCTGGAAACAGGATTAAACCAGGCCAAAGTGGCTCTGATCCCGCCAAGTATGGACCAGGTACTTGTGGGAGATATGGAGAGAACCAGGCTGAAGGATATCCGTGCACTGTTTTTTGTGGGAGTAAATGAAGGGAATATTCCGAAGAATACATTCGGCGGAGGAATGCTCACGGAGATTGACAGAGAATTTTTTAAAGATCAGGGAATCCAGCTTGCACCGGGGCCAAAGGAACTGATGAACATGCAGCGGTTTTATCTGTATCTGAACATGACCAAGCCAAGAGAACTGCTCTGTCTGTCCTTCTGTCAGTCTGACAGCCAGGGAAAAGCCCTGAGTCCGGCTTTTCTTGTCAGTAATATCCGGGAGATGTTTCCGGAAATGGAGATCCGGCAGTGCGGAGATATGCAGGAACCTATGGAATTACTGGAGCTTCCGGGAATCAGCCTGGATTATTTCCTGAGAGGGCTTGCAGGAGAAGCTTACCAGGATAATGCGGTCTTCCAGGAGCTGTACAGCTGGTATCTTCAGAGCCCGGAATACAGGATCCTTGTAAAAAAACTTACAGAGGCATCTTTTTCAGAACGACCGTCAGACAAGATCGGAAAAACAGTGGCAAAGATTCTCTATGGAGAAATTTCTCCGTACAGCGCTACCCGGCTGGAGCGTTTTGCGGCCTGTGCATTTGCACATTTTCTGCAGTATGGCCTGAAGGTTACAGAACGTGCAGAGTATGAGTTCCGGGCTATGGATATGGGAAATGTCATGCATATGGCACTGGAAAAATTTGCGGTGGAAGTCCGCAAAGAGGGACTGGACTGGGCAGAGCTTACGGAGGAAGAGCGAAACCGTATCATAGACAGTTGTCTGGATCAGGTTTCAGCAGATTACGGAAATACGGTTCTTAAAAGCAGTGCGAGAAATGAATATATGCTCGAACGGACCAGACGTATTTTGCGGCGTACAGTGTGGGCTTTGCAGGAACAGCTGAAGCATGGAGCATTCCGGCCGGAAGGTTTTGAGGTGAGGTTTCAGGGCGGAAGGATCGACCGTGTGGATATCATGGAAGAGCCGGAGAACAATCGGTCTATGTGAAGGTGATCGATTATAAAACCGGAAATACTTCGTTTGATCTGCTGGCGTTGTATCATGGCCTTCAGCTTCAGCTGATGGTCTATCTGGATGGTGCGTTACAGGTAGAAAAAAGAAAGTATCCGGATCGCGAGATCGTTCCGGCAGGTGTGTTTTATTATAATGTGAAGGATCCTATGATACAGGAGAAAATCCATGCGGATATGGAAAGCATCAATGAGCAGATGCTGAAGAAAATGAAAATGAACGGGCTTGTACAGGCAGATGATAATATGAGCACCAAAATAGACAGCACTATGGCCTCCATACCGGTGTCCCTGAACCGGGACGGAAGCTTCAGCAAAAGATCTTCTGTTGCATCCAGGAAGCAGTTTGATGTGCTGGGAGCGTATGTGCGGAGAAAGATCTGTGACATCCGGGAATCGATCCTGGATGGAAATGCGGCAGTGGAACCCTATGAACTTGGAAAAAAGAATGCCTGCACATACTGTCCGTATCTTACTGTGTGCGGCTTTGACAGGAAGATACCGGGATATGAGTTTCACAGACTGTCGTCCATCGGAGAAGATGCACTGTGGAAAAAGATCATGAAGGGAGAGGAAGAGAATGGCAGTGAAATGGACTGAAGAGCAGAAAAAGGTCATCACGCTCCGGGACCGGAATATTCTGGTCAGCGCAGCAGCCGGTTCCGGTAAAACTGCAGTGCTGGTGCAGAGAATCTTAAGTAAGATCATGGACCCTTTGAAACCGGTGGACATTGACCGTCTTCTGATCATGACATTTACAAGGGCGGCAGCGGGAGAGATGAGGGAACGTATCGAACGTGGACTGGATCAGGCACTGGCTGAAGATCCGGATAATGAGCATCTGCAGAGACAGATGACGCTGATCCATACGGCACAGATCACTACCATTGACGGCTTTTGCGCTATGTGATCCGAAATTATTTTCATCTGATCGGACTGGATCCGGGTTACCGGACTGCAGATGAGGGTGAACTGAAGCTTTTGCAGGAAGATGTGCTGAAGGAGCTTTTTGAGGATCATTATGCAGAAAGAAAGGCAGATTTTACTGCATTTGTGGAATGCTATGCGCCAGGAAAAACGGATGAAGGACTGAAAGAACATGTGCTGGAGCTTTATAATGCTGCGATGAGTAATCCATGGCCCGAAAAATGGCTGGACAGCTGTGTGGAGAATTATCATCTGGATCCGGAAAAAGGTCTTGAGGGAACGAGATGGTTCCGATATCTGTGGGAGGCAGCAGACTGTGCACTGAAAGAAGCGGAAGAGCTTACAGAAACCGCAATGAAGACCTGTCAGCTTCAGGATGGACCGGAGCTTTATCTGGAGGCTCTGGAAAAAGATATGATGCTGATCCTGCAGTTGAAGCAACTGTCCGTTAAAAGGGACTATGATGAGATGGCACAGAATCTCCGGGATCTGAAGTTTGCAAGACTTTCCTCAAAAAAAATGGAGGGGGTATCGGAGCAGCTGAAAAATCTGGTAAAAGCTCTTCGCGAAGATGCAAAAGACAATTTGAAGGAACTGGGAATCCGATATTTTTACGGAAATCTGGATGAGCTGACGGAACTGACAGAAGCATCTGCACCACCGCTGGAGATGCTGGTGAAGCTGACAAAGGATTTTGCAGAGCGTTTCCAGGCAAAGAAGCGTGAAAAAAATGTTCTGGATTTTTCGGATATGGAACATTTTGCCCTGGATATCCTTCTGAAAAAGGAAGGAGAAAACTATGTGCCCAGCCAGGCGGCAAGAGAGCTTTCTGAAAAATATGATGAGGTTCTGCTGGATGAGTATCAGGACAGTAATCTGGTCCAGGAGATCCTGATGCAGACAGTTTCCGGCTGGGTCAATGAACGTAAAAATATCTTTATGGTAGGAGATGTAAAGCAGAGCATCTACCGTTTTCGTCTGGCCCGTCCGGAACTGTTCATGGAAAAATATAAGAGCTATTCGCTGGAAGACAGTCAGGAACAGCGGATCGACCTGCATAAAAAATTTCCGAAGCAGACCGGAAGTTCTTGAAAGTGTCAACTTTATTTTCCGGCAGATCATGGGGGAAGATCTGGGAGGAATTGCCTACGACGAGGCGGCAGCTCTGTATCCCGGAGCTTCTTTTCCGGAAGGCCAGGATCAGGAATTTGTAAAAACAGAGATCCTTCTTGTGGATAAATACAGTCCGCTGCTGGAAGATGAGGATGAAGAAGTAACGGAGAATGAGAGAGAGCTGGAGGCCCTAGCCATTGCAGGAAGGATCCGATCTATGGTAGGGCATGAACGGGTGCTGGATAAGGAAACTGGAGAGTATCGACCTCTTCAATATGGAGATATCGTGATTCTGCTCCGGTCTGCTTCAGGCTGGGCAGAAACCTTTGGGGAGGTATTGAGTGCAAGAGGGATACCGGTATATACGGCATCCAGAACCGGATATTTTTCTGCAACAGAGGTTGTGACACTGCTGAATTATCTCCGGATCCTGGATAATCCGCTGCAGGATATTCCCATGACCGGCGTACTGCGTTCACCGATCGTTGGATGTACCACAGAAGAGCTGGCTGAGCTTCGGATCGCATATCCGGAAGGAATGATCTATGAATGTGTGTGCAGGTTTGTGGAGGATTACAGAGAGCATGGGAGCTTTGAGGAAAACAAAAAAATCCTCGGAGAGAAGCTGTCCTGTTTTATGGACACTATGAATGCACTTCGTGACAAGGCGGCTTACACGCCGGTCCATCAGCTGATCCTGGAGGTACTTGCACGCACCGGATATGGAGACCATGCAAAGGCAATGCCAAATGGTGAACAGAGGAATGCAAACCTGAACATGCTTGTGGAAAAAGCAATGGAATATGAGAAGACAAGCTATCGAGGCCTTTTTAATTTTGTAAGATATATCCAGAAGCTTCAGCAGTATCAGGTGGATTACGGGGAGGTAAATCTTTCCGGAACCGGGGAAAGTGCGGTACAGATCATGACGATCCACAAGAGTAAGGGACTGGAGTTTCCGGTAGTGTTTGCAGCAGGAATGGGAAAACGCTTTAATTTCCGGGATATGAACGCAAGTATCCTGATCCATCCGGAGCTGGGGATCGGTGCGGATGCGATCCTGCCGGAGAAGAGGATCATCGCTCCATCCCTGTGCAAGCAGATCATACGGAGAACGCTCCTGATGGAAAGCCTCGGAGAGGAGCTGAGGGTACTTTATGTAGCACTTACACGTGCAAAGGAAAAACTGATCCTCAGTGGAACTATTGGAGCCTTGCGTCCGGAATTGGAAGAATTGTCCGCATTAAGGGACAGTGAGGAACCATTGCTTTCTCTGGGAAGAAGGCTTTGCGGAAAGACTTACTGGGATTATGTGCTTCCGGCACTGGTAAGACATCGCTGCATGGCACCATTATTTCATGAATATGGCATCTTTATGAATACCGCAAATCCTCTGTACAAAGATCCGGCAGAATTCATAGTTACAAGAGTCACAGCACGGGAACTGACAGAAAGTGAGGTTATGGAACAGGCGGAGCGGGAAATGAAGAAGGAAACGCTGGAGAACTGGAATCCGGGCAGAGTTTTTGACAGTGAGATCCGGGAGGAGATCCAGAGACGTTTTTCTTTTGTATATCCATATCAATATCTGGAAGATCTTCCTGTGAAGGTCAGTGTATCAGAACTGAAAAAGCGAAGCTACCACAGTGAGCAGGATCTGGAAGAAACGGTGGATTATGAGACGGAAGAAGAGATCCAGCCGCTGGTTCCCCGATTTATCGAGGAGAAGAAAGAGGAAGGATATACAGGGGCACTTCGTGGAACGGCTTATCATCGTGTAATGGAATGCCTGGACTATCAGAAGACAGCAAACAGGGATGAGATCCGCAGACAGCTGAGAGAATGGGTTGACGCCAGGAAGATGGAAAGAAAAGAGGCTGAGTCGGTCCGGGTAAAAGATATCTGGAATTTTGTGGAAACACCCCTCGGACAGCGGATGAAAGCAGCTTCAGAGAAGAGACTTCTGTTCCGGGAGCAGCCTTTTGTGATCGCAAGAAAAGCTTTGGAGCTTGATCCGAAGTGGCAGTGTGAGGAAAATGTTCTGGTACAGGGAATCATTGATGCGTATTTTATAGAGGATGAAGAAATCGTTCTGGTGGACTATAAAACGGACTTTGTGAGACGTGGAGAAGAAAAGAAGCTGATCGACCGTTATCATGTACAGCTGGAGGATTACGCCCAGGCATTGGAACGGATGACAGGCCGGAAGGTGAAGGAACGGTATATTTATTCGTTTACTCTTGGAGAAGCGTTCAGTCTCTGATCTGAAAATGAAAAGATATGTTAATGTGGGCAGATATCCTGCGGCGGAGAGGTTATACTCTCCAGCCTGCAGGATATTTGTTTTTCAGGATCCCGTTTACAAGCTTTCCGAAGCCGAGAGGATAACCGTCCACGCAGAGAAGATGCCAGCCTTTTTGGTGTGCGGCCTCTTCCGGCTCGATCATAAGAGTTTCGCCTTTAAGATAACGGGTAAGCCGCTCGTCGGAAACCGGCAGGGAGATAACTGCTTCCACATCTCCTTTGTGAAGAGCCAGCGCCAGAGGCTGAGACGGCTCAAAACGGTTTTTCTTCAGATCACCTAGATAGAGGCCGTTTCGAAGAAAGGAGATTCCTCGGAGATCCAGCGGGAAGGGCAGCTGATAGTATACTTTATCTTTGCGGACCTCCACACGGTTCCAGTCAAATTCCTGACCGCCGATGGTTTTCAGGCCAATTTCAGAGAAAAATTCCTCCAGCCATTTCCGGGTGTTTTTGTCCGGTCCTTTTGCGGAAAAGCGGAAAACAGGTGGAAGAGAGTCGCCTTTTTTGCGGAACAGGGCGAGAAAATGGCCTTCACCATCCATTTTGTGTGGAAAGATTCGGACGCATTTTTGAAGTTCTTCCGGATTAAATGTATTTAAGTTTAATGCAATTTCGGAATCGGAAGTGTCTGCTGTGCCGGCATATTCCGGTCGGCCGCCGGAGAAGCCTTCATATCCTGGCATTTCCATAAGTTCCATATCCGGGCGTTGTCTGAGAAGATAGGCTGCCACTTCTTCGTCTTCACATGGGGAAAAAGTGCAGGTGGAATAAAGCAGCATTCCGCCCGGACGGAGCATATCGGCAGCTTTTAAGACCAGGTCTTTCTGGATATCAGAAAGCTCTGCGGATTTTTCCGGTGTCCAGTCGCGGGCAAGGGCTTCCTCTTTTCGGAACATGCCTTCCCCGGAGCATGGAGCGTCCAGAAGGATTTTATTGAAGAAAGCGGGAAAACGCTGGGCAAGTTTGGCGGGCTTTTCATCGGTGACGAGCATATTTTTCACACCAAAAAGCTCCAGATTCCTAAGAAGGGCTCTGGCTCTGGAAGTACTGATATCGTTGGCAAGGAGAAATCCGGTGTCATTTAAGGCTGCACCCAGGGCAGTGGCTTTTCCTCCGGGAGCTGCACAGAGATCCAGGACAAAATCTCCAGGTTCGATGGGAAGCCTGGAAGCCGGTGTCATGGCACTTGGTTCCTGAAGATAATAAAGACCCGCCTGGTAGTAAGGACATCGTGCAGGGCGGCTTTCTTCTTCGTAGAAGTATCCTGTATTGATCCACGGGATCGGCCGGATGGGGAAAGGGGAAAGCGTCTGAAAGTCCTGGCAGGAGAGCTTGGCGGTGTTTACACGTAGACCGTAAGTGCGGGGATTTTTGTAGCTTTTCAGGAAAGCATCATAATCATCTCCCAGCATTTCTTTCATACGCTCCAGAAAAGGAAGCGGTAATGTCTGTATTTTATCTGAATCTGTCATAATTTCCTCCATAATATAAACTTGACTCTCTCGATATTGTGTGAAAAGAGTGGTTTCCGAAAATATTATAAAGTATAGAGGGATTTTTCTAAATACTATTGACAAAACTATATTATACGATATATAGTATTATTCACAGAACAATATTACATGACTTATCATGTGAGCGTTGGATCGTGAAGTGATCGCGTTCATCAGCATGTAGTAAGACGGAATGTGAATGTCTGTTTTACAGGTCATAGAGAGGTGAGCAGATGGTATTTAATACAGGAGCAGCCCTGCTGGATGCGATCGTCCTGGCTGTTATTTCCAGAGAGAAGGACGGTACCTACGGGTACAAGATCACCCAGGATGTGCGAAGTGTTCTGGAGGTTTCAGAATCTACGCTGTATCCGGTCCTTCGCAGGCTTCAGAAGGATGAATGTCTGGAAGCCTACAATATGGAATATGCAGGAAGAAACCGGAAATATTATAAGCTGACAGATAAGGGCGCAGCGCAGCTGAATCTTTACAGAAGTGAATGGGAGATCTATTCATCTAAGATCACCAGGATGTTTGAGGAGGGAGTTTGATCATGAACAGAAAGCAGTTTATGGAACAGCTTGAACGGCTGCTTTCCGATATTTCAGAGGCAGAGAGACAGGAAGCACTGGAATATTATGAAGGATATTTTGATGATGCAGGTCCTGAGAATGAAGGAGAAGTGATCCGGGAACTGGGAAATCCGGGGAAGGTTGCTGCGATCATTAAGGCAGATCTTCAGGAGAACAGTGAAGATTACGGGGAATACACAGAGAACGGATATCAGGATACCCGTGTGAAAGAGAACGGGGAAATGCCGGACCATTATACAGAAGTAACCGTATACGGAAATGGACAGGGAGGGTCCATCGTGATACGGGAAGCAAAGAAAATTTTGAAGACCGCAGGAAAAGACGTGCCCAGCGCGGCTATCACGCAGAGAAAAAGCAGAATAAGGCAGGGATCATTCTTGCGCTTATCGTTCTTGTTTTTGCGGCTCCTCTGATAAAAGGATTATTTGGCGGAGTACTGGGGATTTTGGTGACACTGGCATTGTTGCCTTTCCTGCTGACATTTTTTTGCAGGAGTAGGATGATCATCCTTGTGATCGGTGCAGCTGCGTGTATTGTTGTTGGAATTGCCATGCGGTGTCTCTTCCGCCGGCCGGGATCCTGACTATCGGTATCGGATGCCTGATGATGGCACTTGGACTTTTGCTACTGTTACTGACGGTGTGGTTTACAGGTAAGATACTGCCGGCGATCCTGCGGAAATTTACGGGATTCTGCAGCAATCTCCTGAATGGAAGAAAGGCGGGAAAAGTATGAAACGTTTTCTGAAGGTAATCCTGATCCTTGCAGCAGTATTCGGTGTGGCAGGCCTGGGACTTACTGCCGGCGGAGCTGCCATGGGAGCGACTATGGGAGATGTGAGTGTGCTGGATCATGGAATCACGCAGGTGCTTCGTGTTCTGGATCATGAAGACAGCTGGGAAGTGGAAGACTCCGAAGAAGATATGGATGAGCAGGAGGATGATTTTCAGGCAGATGCAGAGAGAGCGGTAACTGAGAAAGGCATTCTGGCAGACAGTGCAGACAGTTCCGCATATACGAAAGTATATGAGGCTTCGGCTGTGTCAGACTTTCCTGTGATCTGAGATATGAAGAACTGGTTTTGAAAACATGGAATGAGGATAAAGTCCAGGTGAAAGTTTCAGGGAAGGATCACAATCGCGTTCAGATCAGCAATGACAACGGCAGTCTGAGAATTGCAAGTGATCAAAAAGTGAGAAACCGTTCCGTGGAAATCTTTTGCCCGGAAAACTTAAGCTTTCAGAAGATAAAACTTCAGATGGGAGCCGGAACCATCGAACTGGATGGTGATTTTAAAGCGGAGCAGATGGAAGTAAATGTGGGAGCCGGAACCATTGAAAATTCCGGCAGCTGGATATAAAGGAAGCAGACTTTACAGTCGGAGTGGGAACTGCCGACATCAGTGAAATTCAGGTGGAAAAATTAAATGGCAGCTGTGGCATGGGAAATATGGAGCTTACACTTACAGGAAAAGCAGCTGATTATAATTATGAGCTGAAATGTGGTCTTGGAAATCTGGAGGTGGATGATTCTCTAGAAACCTCCATCACTTCCGGAAATAAACAGATCACAAATGAAGGTGCTGTGAAAAATATAAAACTGGATTGCGGAATGGGAAACGTTCAGGTTGAATTTGAAGAAGATTAAAGGAGAAAGCATTATGAGCAACAAAAAACTTTACAAATCATCAGTAAACCGTATGTTATGTGGTGTCTGTGGCGGAATTGCAGAATACTTTGATATCGATCCGACTCTTGTCAGGCTGGTATGGGTGATCATTACGCTGATGGGCGGAGCCGGAATCCTGGCGTATATCATTGCAGCGATCATTATCCCGGATTAAAAATGACAGTATCTGTAAATGACGGATATATTTTTCAGAATGCATAATTTCTCCGAAAATTGTTCATACTCCATAAAAAAGATGAGGAGTGTGGAAGATGAACAGGGAGAAAGAAGTAAAGGCATATCTTGAGGGAAAGCTTTCCCAGGCGGAAAAACTGAAATACGAGATTGCCGATGAGATGGGAGTTCTGGATAAAGTGATCAAAGACGGGTGGAAAAGCCTTTCTGCAAAAGAAACCGGACGGATCGGTGGTCTTATGACAAAAAAGAAGAAACATAAAAAGTAAAATACAGCCTGAAGGAACAAGGCGAAATGACGCCGGAAAAGTCCTTCGGGCTGTATTGAATTATAAGAAAATTTTTCTGAAAAAAAAGAAATTTTTTTGACGGTTCAGGGTGGACTGACCAGTGGAAAAGAGCTATACTGTTGGAATAACAGAGGAGGTATGAATGAACATGGGTGAAAAAATTAATAACATTCTAAAGGGTGAGATCATCTCCTCAGTATTTTATATACTGCTTGGACTTTGCCTGATCCTGATCCCCACGCAGACGGTGGATGTGATCTGCAAAGTAGTATTCGGGCTGATCCTCATCGGAGCTGGCATTTATCATATCTATATTTACATACGTGGAAAAGCGAAAGCTACGATCATGGATCTTCTAAGTGGTGTGGTTGTTTTTGTACTGGGTGTGTTTCTTTTTATGACACCTTCCATCGTGATCAAATTGCTTCCATGGATGCTCAGCGCATTTGTACTGGTTGACAGTCTGTGGAAGTTTAAAGGAGCTTTCCTTCTGAAAAAAGGAGGAAACGGCGCATGGAGCGTGCTTTTGATCGGAAGTCTTGTTTTCATTGTACTTGGAATCGTGATGCTGTTTGGAAGATTTCCGAAGATCATGACTCTGCTGATCTTTTCCGGCTGGGTGCTGGTGTGTGACGGAGCTGCGGATATCGTATTCTATATTATTATGAAGCTGGGGCTTCGTAAGATTGCAAAAAAGCAGAGACAGAGAAGGAAGATTCTGGTGCAGACAGTTCAGATGCTGTAAATGAAACGGCAGATATGGATGTGCCAAATGATACAAAAACCCAGGATGAAAATGCGCCAGGTGAGCAGCAGAGCGGGAATGAAACAGAATATCCAACAGACACAGACGGATATTCTGCGGACAGAAAAGAGACAGAAGAATCGACAGAACCGGAAGAAGAGCAAAAGCAGGAGAATTCCTGCTGGGAAAAAGAACCGGAGGATGTGGAGATGAAGCTCTGGGATGTAGGCAAAGACCAGGCGGAAACCGGCAGCCTGAAGAACCTTCTGGATGGTTCCGATGAAGATCTGGAAGAGTGGAAGGACTGACCCTTCTCTTGCATCATCTGTCATTCCGTGGTAAGATGTGCACATGAAAAATACAGATAAAAATATAAAGATACTGATGATGGATTTTTCCGGAATATATGAGGATCAGCAGTTCTGGAGGGGAAAAGAAGTATCCCGGGTGGAGGCCAGGGACATTCCCGGAACCAACTGCTACTGCGATGAGGATGCGATGAATACCATTCGCAGCCGTATTGCCCCTTATTCTTCCGGAGGGATCCATTTTATTGATTCCGGAAACTATCACTATATGACAAGGATCTGGCTGGAAAAGATATCGGAGCCTTTCTCGCTTCTTGTATTTGACAATCACACGGATATGCAGCCGCCAGCATTCGGAGGTCTGCTTTCCTGCGGAGGATGGATCTATGATTCTGTTATGGAACTTCCATTGCTTAAAAGGGTGATCCTGATCGGCCCGGATGAGGAGGCTTTTTCCAGAGTGGAATCGGAGATTCAGGAAAAGGTGGAGTTCTTGAGCAGAGAGAAGCTTCTGGAAATGGAAGAAGCGCAAGTGTGTGCGTTTGTAAGTGAGCATGTGGGAAAGCTGCCGCTGTACATTTCTGTGGATAAAGATGTTCTATGCAAGGATGATGCGGACACGAACTGGAGCCAGGGAGACATGCGCCTGAATACTCTGCTGGAATGTCTGAAGAGGGTCAGAGAAATATGTGCAGAGGGAATCCGGGGCGTGGATATCTGTGGTGAATGTGATGTGGCAGAATCTGGAAACAGCGCCTTGAATGACCGGGCCAATGCTGCTTTGCTGGAGTGTTTTCTGTCCGCATACGTGAGCGAAGATCATGACGGAAATAAGAATAAGATAACAGGAGGAAACTGATGAAAAATGAACTTCTTACCATCGGGCCCTTTACGGTATACGGTTATGGTCTGATGATCGCCATTGGAATTGTGGCAGGTTGCCTGACTGCAGAATACAGAGCCGGAAAACAGAAGCTTGACAGTGAACAGATCTTTCCAATGATCCTGTGGTGCCTGGTAGGGGGATTTTTCTGTGCAAAGCTTCTCTTCTGGATCACAGAGTGGAAATCAATTGTTCAGGATCCGGGATTTATAATGGAAACTTTAAGCTCTGGTTTTGTGGTGTTTGGCGGCATTATCGGCGGGATACTGACGGGGCTTTTGTACTGCAGGATCAGAAAGCTTGTATTTTTTAAATATGCAGATGTGATCCTGCCATCTGTGGCACTGGCTCAGGGATTTGGACGGATCGGATGTTTCCTGGCGGGCTGCTGTTATGGAAAAGAGACAGAGAGTATTTTTTCTGTGATATTTCAGAATTCTGAATATGCGCCCAATCACGTGGCGCTGATCCCGACGCAGTTGTATTCCAGCGGACTGGATTTTCTGCATTTTCTTCTGTTGCTGCTGATCGCACGGAACAAAAAAGAAGATGGTCAGGTCACTGCCTGTTATCTGATCTTTTATAGCATTGGACGGTTTGTGATCGAGTTTTTCCGTGGGGATATTATCCGTGGAAGTGTGGGGATTTTGTCGACATCCCAGTTTATCAGTATTTTTACCGGGATTGCGGGAATCGTGCTGCTGACATTGATCAGGAAAAAAAGAGACAGCAAGAGCTGCGTTTAAATGAATCAGGGAAGTTCCATGTATCAGGAAAAAGTTGGACAATAGTGGTATAAGGACAGGCTTTCGCTGCATACATCTATGAAAAAGGCGAAAGCAGGCCTGTCATGCTCAGAAAAGAAGATTTTGAACCAAATATGAAAACAGAGGATAAGATCCCCGGAGCGCAGACGGAAAATCCGGCACAGAGTCAGCGCTTCGGGGATTTTATCGTGAAATATATGCAGGATGTCCAGGATACTATGGAACTTTTCCCGGGGACATCTTTTCAGGCAATCAATGAAATTTTCGGTGTTCTTTATGTTCCGCTGGAAAGTATGGGAGAGATCGAGGTTACGGGAATCTCCTATAATTCAATCCCGAAATGCTATACCTACATGGATATGGAGGCAGCAGGGAAATCAGGAATCAACAGGCTGCACGATCACCCTATCTGAAGCTGCGTGGAAAAGGTACTGCGGTGGCGGTGATCGATTCGGGGATTGATTATCAGAATGAAGTGTTTCGAAATGCAGGCGGCTCCAGAATCGCTTATTTATGGGATCAGTCCATAGAAGATGAAGAACAAAATCAGTCTGGGCGGGAATCGGAAGCTGAAAATGGAGATGCAGATAATTTGCCGGAAGAGGGGGATGATATAACAGATACAGAAGTTCCATATGGCAAATTATTCCGGAAAAAGGATATTGACCGGGCACTGGATTCCGAGGATCCGTTTGCCATCGTGCCATCCAGAGATACCAACGGCCATGGCACGGCACTGGCAGGTATTGCTGCCGGAAATATGGTACCCGGAGAAAATTTTACCGGAGCAGCGCCGGAGGCAACCCTGATCATCATCAAGGTAAAGCCGGCAAAACAATATCTCCGGAATTTTTATCTTTATCCTCCGGAGGCAGAAGCTTTTCAGGAAAATGATGTGATGATGGCCATTGCTTTTGCGATTACCCAGGCCAAAAAGCTGAAGATGCCACTTTCTATCTGTCTGGGAATCGGAAGCAGCCAGGGCGCACATCTGGGGACCAATGCGTTAAGCCAGTATGTGGACTATGTGGCAAATTTTTCCCAAGTATCCGTATCTGTGGCAGCAGGAAACGAAGGAAATACCAGAAACCACAGTGCAGGCTTTTTTTCTCAGGGAAGGGAGCAGATCGTGACGGAGCTTCGTGTGGCGGAAGGAGAGCAGGGCTTTACCATGGAATTCTGGGGTGAGCCGCCGGAAATCTACGGGCTTTCCATTCAGTCACCTACAGGAGAGATACTGGAGGTAAGCAGCTCCATCGGTTTCAGGACTCAGGAGCTGTCATTTGTTTTTGTGGAAACAAAGGTGTATGTGAATTATATCCTGATCGAGCGTCAGACCGGATATTCGCTGGTGTATATTCGATTTTTCCATCCGGCGTCCGGTATCTGGAAAATTTTTACCAAGGCAAGAAATCAGCAGAACGTAAAGTTCCATATGTGGCTTCCTGTGGAAGGGCTGATCTCCCAGGATACTTATTTTCTGGAACCATCCCCCTATACTACGGTGACAGCGCCGGGAGATGCCAGGAACAGCATCACGGCAACCGCCTACCAGCACCGTGACGGAAGCATCTACATTGCAGCAGGCAGAGGCTATACGCCAGATGGCATGATAACTCCACATCTTGCAGCTCCTGGCGTTAACGTAAAAGTGCCGCTGGTACGAGGCGGATTTGGAACCCGCTCCGGAACCAGTATATCCGCTGCACAGACCGCCGGCATCGCGGCACTTCTGTTTGAATGGGCGATCATACGGAATAATCAGCCGTTTTTTACCGGGAGCAGCGTGAAATATTATCTGCAGAGAGGCGCAAGAAGAGAAGAAAACATGCAGTACCAAACCCGGAGTGGGGGTATGGGAGGGTGGATCTGTATCATACCTTTGAGTTGCTGACGTGAGCTGATGAGAGTTGGAAAAAAATATGAAAAGCAGAAACAGATCATTTCCTTTGCAAAGAGCAGATGATCTGTTTTTTTTGATCATGTATGCTGCTTATTATTTATATATAAAGGAAAAACGATTTCCCGGATCGCAGAAGAAACTCAATGGAAAGATGTATAGATATTACATTTGGAAAAATAATAAAAGGATACGAAAGTACTAATTTTGGAAAAAATATTCATATAGATAATTCACTTTGTATCGTGTACTATAAATATATGGAAAAATCATATAATGACACAACAGGGAGGAATTTTACTTATGGAGCTTTCAACTTTGGTAAAAATGTCAAACACTTACGGAAGCAATCCGGCCTATGTTCTGGCAGGAGGCGGTAATACTTCTGTAAAAGACGATACAACACTGTATGTAAAGGGATCCGGTACACAGCTTGCTACCATTAAGGCAGAGGAATTTGTCAAAATGGACAGAGCCCGTCTGAATGAGATCATGAAAACGGAATATCCGGCGGATGATGTGAAGCGTGAATCTGCATATCTTGCAGATGTAATGGCGGCAGTGACCGATGAGGATAAAACCAAACGTCCCAGCGTGGAAGCACTGCTCCACAATCTGTTTGCCTATACGTATGTCCTGCATGTTCATCCGACACTTATCAATGGACTGACCTGCGGAAAGGGCGCAAAGGCTCTTTGCGAAGAGCTTCTTGGAAAAGATGTACTCTGGATCGATATCTGCAAACCGGGATACACACTTGCCCGTATCTGCTTCGAGAAAATGAATGCCTATAAAGAAGAAACAGGAAAAGACGTGCAGGTTCTTCTGCTTCAGAATCACGGAATTTTTGTTGCGGCTGATACTGTAGAGGAGATTGGCGTTTTATTCGATGGTGTGATCGGAAAGCTGGAAAAGCAGGTAAAGAGAACTGCAGATGTAAGTGATGCAGTTACACCTGAAAAAGAGCAGGCAGCACAGAAGCTTTCCAGTCTGCTCGGACATGCGGTGGAAGTCGTACCGGCTGCGGAGGCGGATAATTTTGTAAAAGATAAAACTGCTGCGGCACCTCTTCTGAAGCCTTTTACTCCGGATCATATTGTATATTGCGGACCTTATCCGTTATTTGTAGAAAATATTGATGAGGCGAAAAATGCGATGGATGCATTTATGGCAGAGCATGATAAAGAGCCAAGACTGATCTTGGTACAGGGCGTTGGTGCATTTATCATGGAAGATGACAAAGGAAAGGCAGCAAAGGCACAGCTTCTGGTAAAGGATGCGATCAAGCTTGCAGTGTATGCAGAGAGCTTTGGCGGCCCGCTGCAGATGACCGATGAGATCACATATTTTATCACACACTGGGAAGCAGAAGCATACCGCAGTAAGAAATAAAAAAGAAAAATATATATAGAGAAATAAAGAAAATGCATCGGGAACTATTAGGAAATTCCCGGTGCATTTTTTATTGAATGACGGATAAACAGTTACTCAGGACAGAGTTACGCAGCAAATGTGGATATTTTTATCCGCATTACCACAAATCTTATTTCCGATACACGAACGCCGGCAGTCCATCCTCACCAACCGGAACATTTACAGTTCCCTGGATCAGCGGGCGGGCATAGCGGATAAAGTCTTCGGTGACATCGGAGCCGTCTTCTGTGATCCATTCCACAGGGACAGTCTTTTCTTCGTTGCAGATAACGTTGACATCCTCCAGTGTACATTTCATGGAGTACGGAGAATCACTCTGACGTTTAAATGCGATCATCTTTCCGGTTTCGCCGTTCAGGGCAGCCTGTACACCAAATTCACCGGCGAGGATGCCTTCTTGCTGGTCTGTTCCGGCGAGCATAGCTGCAGAGCAGCGCTGGCTTACATTGAGCTCTACGGAGCGGGCTTTGACGCCAAGACGGCTGCGTACAAGATTCTCAAGATATTTACCGCAGCCAGCAAGCATCTTGTGACCGAAGGCGTCGGTTCCGGCAGCGCTGTCGTATTCGCAGATGAAAGTGCCGTCTTTATCATGGATTCCCTCAGATACACAGACTACGACGTTGCAGTTTTTCTCGAAGGCAGCATGAACTTTCTGGAGAAATTCTTCTACATCGAAATCGGTTTCCGGAAGATAAATGAGAAGCGGATTGTCTCCGACGTATTTCCGGGCAAGGGCAGCAGCTCCGGTGAGCCAGCCAGCGTGACGTCCCATGATCTCGATGATAGTGACGGATTTTTTCTCATAGACACAGGCGTCCAGGGTGATCTCACGGACGGTGGAGGCTACGTAGCGGGCAGCACTTCCGAATCCGGGAGTATGATCGGTGTTTACAAGATCGTTATCAATGGTCTTCGGCTCACCGAGGATACGGATGTCGCTGCCGATCTTTTCAGCATAGCGGGAAAGTTTGCTGACGGTATCCATGGAATCGTTGCCGCCGATATAAAAGAACCAGCCGATATTCATCTCCTCGAATTTCTGAAAAAGCTTCGGATAAACCGGATCCTCCAGGGATTCCGGAAGCTTGTAACGGCAGGAGCGAGATAGGCGCCGGGTGTCCAGGTAAGAGCGAGAAGCTGCTCTCCCGGAAGTGCTTCCTGGAAATCAAGGACTGTTCCGTTTAAAAATCCCTCAATGCCGTTGACCATACCATAAACATGGTCGATCTCCTCTGTATGTTTAAGTGCTTCAGATACCACACCGTAAAGACTGCTGTTGATAGCTGCGGTTGGTCCGCCGGATTGTCCTGCGATAAGGTTCTTTTTTGACATTTTGATACCTCCTGGGTGTTGTTTTTTATATTGTAACAGAAATAGGAGAAGATAACATCTAAAAAAATCACCTTTTTTATAAAAAAATTACTCTAGCAAATGGTTATATCATAGTAATATAATAGTATAAACAGAGAAAAGAGGTGAAAAAACGATGACAGTAAGAAAAGTACAGTTTGAGAGTATGGATGAAGTGAACCGTTTTCTTGATGTGACGGAGCATTTTCCGTTTGCAGTGGATCTGAAAAGGGGAAACAGGACAGTAAATGGCAAATCCATTCTTGGAGTTGCATCTATTGGCCTTGGCAGAGAGATGGACTTTTGTGCACATGTGCCGGAGCTTGCGCCGGAGATCACATCCAGTCTTGGTTTTTGCATGAGGTAGGTTTAAGAGGAGAAAAAATAAATAATGGTTGATCGATGGTGAATGAGGATATCGTAAGGTCGCAGAGGCGATGCTCGGTATCCTCATTTTTGATATATGACAAATACAACTATTTAGAAAAAAATCTAAATAGTTATTGACTGGAAAAGCCGAAAATGATATATTCTATTTAGAAATATTTCTAAATACCATCCGAAAGGAGGAAGCCATACACGATGGCGTTTGCAGAAACCTTCAAGGCACTTTCGGATCCTGTGCGGAGAGAAATCCTGCAGCTTCTGAAAAACGGGAAAATGTCAGCCGGTGAGATCGGAGGACATTTTGACATGACAGGTGCAACCATATCCTATCATCTGAAAATTTTGAAGAAAGCAGATCTTGTGTGGGAAACGAAGGTAAAGAATTTCGTGTATTACGAACTGAATACCACAGTTGTAGAGGAGCTGCTTCTGTGGCTCAGTGATCTGAAAGGGGGAAAGAATGATGAAAGGTGAAGAAAGAAAAGAGTTTCTGAAGGAATATAAAATGTCCCTGATCTCCGGGAGTATCCTTACGATCTCACCGTCACTGGCAGGGATCCTGCTGTGGGACCGTCTGCCGGAGAAGATCGCAACACATTTTGATCAGCACAATGTGGCCAACGGCTGGAGCAGCAAGCCGATGGCAGTTTTTGGAATTCCGTTTCTGCTTTTGCTGATCCATCTGTTTTGCGTGTTTTTTACAGCCAATGATCCAAAGAGAAAAAATATCAACAGGCGTATTTTTACCATGATCCTGTGGCTGGTTCCGGTGGTGTCTGTGATCACCTGCATGACGATCTATGGTCTTGCTCTGGGTATGGACATTGATATAGGTGTGATCGTGAATATCATGGTGGGGATCATGTTTATCATTCTCGGAAATTACGTTCATAAGGTGAAACAGAATTATACAGTGGGAATGAAGCTTCCCTGGACCTTGAACAGCGAGGAGAACTGGAACCGTACCAACCGTATGACAGGCTGGATACTGATCCTGTCAGGGCTGCTTTTTCTTATGAATTCGCTGCTCCTGAAAACGGAAATTGTTTTTGCGGTAATTTTGCTGGTCATCCTTGTGCCAATGATCTATTCATTTATTCTTTATAAAAAGGGAATCTGAGAAAAATCTTCAGACCGTCATTGTCGTAAAAAGGCAGTGGCGGCTTCTTTTTTACCAAAAAATAATGTTCAAACAAAACGGTACGTGATATGATAATGTCATACAAAAGCATTTTCTCGAACACTATAAACCGACAGCAGACAGGAGGGATCATTATGACAGAATTAAGCCGTTTTCAAAAAGATGTGGAAGTTGCTGCCACTGCTCTTGAAATGCGGGCAGAGAACGAGGATGCCAAAGAAGAGGCTATTCATCTTTACCGGAAATTCGGAAGTACCAAACAGGAGCCGCTGCGGCTGGCAGTTGCCCTGCGGGGATATTTTCTGGAGGAAGGTGTGGAGGAAGAGGAACGCGCGCATTATGGAGCATATCTTAAGAAAAGGATCCGTCCGGCTGTGGAACGTCTGATCCTGGAAGATGACTGGGAAAAGATCGAGAAGCTTTATGAGAACGAATGGTTTGGGGAACAGGAACTGGAAGTGTTCCTGAAACTGGCCGAAGAGTGGAGGAGACCTGCGGCGCTGATGGGACTTCTCCATTTGAAAAAAGCAAATTATGGATTTAAAGAGAAAAAATTCGAGTTGTGATTTTTTTTCAGGAAATCAGGAAAGGAGGCGTTCGGTGGACCGGAGGCAGGAAGAGCTTGGAATACATATCCTGGAAAACATAAGGAACGAGCTGTACTACTATTTTCCATATCTGGACGGTGCCTTTGCCTGTATTTCCGGGAAGGGCTCAGAGCAGACCGGAACCATTGGAACAGATGGAGCTTTCTTCCTTTTTTCCCCGGAATATCTGCTGGAGCTTTATGTAAAAAGGCCGGAGGCAGTACGAAGAGGTTATCTGCACATGCTGCTGCACTGCCTGTATCTGCATCTTTTTCGGGAAGACCAGGAGGACAGACGCTTATGGAACCTGGCCTGTGATATTGCAGTAGAACAGATCATTTCCAGGGAAAAGATTCCGATTCTGGAGACAGGCGGCGATGCGAAAAAAATCCGTGAAAAGGTTTTTCATATTCTGGGAGACAGGTCGGATTCCGCAGAAAAGATCTGCCGGAAGCTGAAGGAACAGGCTTTTCCGTTTCACCTGGAAGAACTGGAAGAAGCCTTTCATTTTGACGATCACACCTTGTGGGACACCTGCACAGGAGAAAAAGGAAAAAGAACAAAGGAAAAATGGAACAAGCTTCTTTCCTATACTGCCGCTAACCGTCAGGATCACCGGAAACGGCGGGGAAGCCAGAAAGGGGA
>ENA-OPZM01000030-OPZM01000030.1-human-gut-metagenome-genome-assembly--contig:-NODE-30-length-55714-cov-12.024952_pt1 | contig 55714 bp, 57 predicted proteins | sample MGYA00242478_ERZ504493 | MGnify/ENA primary metagenome ERZ504493 (study PRJEB26092, sample SAMD00036227) | human gut metagenome | host: Homo sapiens | study: EMG produced TPA metagenomics assembly of... | reverse complement strand
AAGTCTTGGACTTCTTCGGCTTTGCCTGACGTCCCTTACGGACGAGCTGTTCAATAGTAGGCAACTTGAATTCTCCGATTCAGTGGTTTCTCTTGCTTTTGTGTGACCGCCGCACTGCACCCACACTCCACGCATCTGAATCGTGAAGATAGCCACAGTCCACCGGCCCGATGGCCCATCCCTCTCTCACCGTCGCATTGCTGCGCGTGATGCAATCGAGTTCCGGGATATCCAACCCGCACGCCTGTCACATAAGGCATGCCGTTGGCACACACGAATTATCAGTATACGGATTCCCAAGACATTCCAACATGCCGTGTCGCAAATCGCAAAAGGAATGGCCCCGGATCCTTTCGAATCCGGGGCCATCCACTCGGGAAGGAGGTTCCCACTTCTTTGCTACGCGCTACCTTACGCGCACTCTTCAGTCTCGTTGTCTGTTTTGCATTTGCGGCCCGGCGCCTGCGCCGTACTACCCCATTGCCGCTGTTTCGAATCGCTATTGTTCAGTTATATCTTAAAGGCGTTGCGCATGAACCTCACGGCCATCGGCGCTTCGTTGCGACCTGACGAATTCTCGACTGATCCACAACTCCGGCCTTCAGTTACAGTATACCTCAAAACGAACAAAAAACACGGGTGAAGACGCCCTTAAATCCCAATAATTTCAATCATTTTGCCTGCATCAGTATAAAGCAACAAAACATCACAATGACACGTTTGCACCACTCAAAACAAAACATTCCCTGAATCGTTTTGAAAGATTCAGGGAATGCGCAATATGACGACGGAATCTACTGACGAATGTCAGCTGTTAGCTGTTTCGGCAGCGTCTTCGCGGACCTTCGCAGCCGAGCCCTTCTCGCCATTGTCGGAATCAGGATGGATCTGATGCCTGTCATCATGCTCACGCCACCAGCTGGACAGCACGGAACCGGAAATGTTGTGCCAAACGCTGAAGAACGTGGACGGCACCGCGGCCAACGGATTGGAAGCGAACGACGTCAGCGCCAAAGTCGCTCCCAAAGCGGAATCCTGCATGCCGACCTCGAAGGTGATGGCTTTCTGCTGTGCATAACGGAAGCCCTTCGGATATACCTTGTACATAAGTTTGGAGAAACCGAAGCCCAACGCGTATCCGCACAGGTTGTGCAGAATGACCACCGGGATGGCGAGCAGCGAGGAGGCCACGAACAGCTTCGGACCGTTGGCTGCGACGACCACGCCGATGATAAGCAGGATGGCCACCTGGGACACGATCGGCAGAGCGACCGTAATCTTCTCGATCTTCTCGCCGAAAATAGCATGGCAGATCACGCCAAGAGCGATCGGGAACAGCACCACCTTGACCGCATTGAGGAACAGGGATTCCACCGGAACCGACACATACTGGGAAGCCAGCCACTGCATCAACAGCGGAATCATGAACGGCGCGCACAGCGTGGACAAAATGCCGATGGACACGTCCAGCGCCACATCGCCACGACTCAGATAGCTCATCACGTTGGACGAGGTTCCGGACGGGCAGCAGCCGACCAGAATCACACCGACGGCGAGCGCACCATCAAGACGGAAAATCCAGCACAGCAGCACAGCTACCAACGGCATGATGACGAAGTGGGCCACGGTACCGACGATGACCATCAGAGGCTGGGTGAGAATGCGCTTGAAATCGTCAAGAGTCAAGGTAAGACCCATGCCGAACAGCACGATACCCAGGAAATAACCGGTATAGGATTTGCCCCACAAGCTTGCCTGCGGCACGAAATAGTTGAACACGGCCCACACAATCACAATCGCGGTGAACCACTTGGTGAGCCAATCACCAAACGCTTTGACCTTCTGCATGAATCTCTCTTCCTTCACACTTCACAGCTTTTCGGCTGATGATCCGCATACGCCGAAAACACTCCGAGACGGCCCACACCGTCATTACAGCACACCCTTACGCATGCAGCGACTACAAAGTACGCATGAGTTTCGGCCTTGCGTAATATGCCGTTCACATAATGAACAGTCCACAGCGCAAGCCGACGACAGGCACACGCAACACGCCGATGTAGACATAGCTGGAAAATCGTGTATAGTTTTCATCTGTTGCGCTTCTGCATGAAGCGAAAACATGGTGGCTATAGCTCAGTTGGTAGAGCATCTGATTGTGGTTCAGAAGGTCGCGCGTTCGAGCCGCGTTAGCCACCCCGGTAGAGACCTCGGAAGAAATTCCGAGGTTTTTTGCTATCCGGACGGCTTGAATACAGCAAACAGCCGGTCGCAAGTCATCAGCATAGGTCAGATACAAGGAGCGCATCATGCTGTCTTTTGAAAACGACTATTCCTGCACGGCAACACCGGAAATCATCGAACGCATCAGCGAAATCGCACAAAACCAATATCCGGGTTACGGCAACGACAGCATCTGCGAAAGCGCGAAAGCCAAAATCCGCGAAGCATGCGCCTGCCCTGACGCGCAGATCTTCTTCCTGGTAGGTGGCACGCAGACCAACCAGACCATCATCGACTCCATCACACCGCAGTATGCCGGCGTAATCGCGGCAAGCACAGGCCATGTGAACGTGCATGAGGCGGGCGCCATCGAATTCACCGGACACAAGGTGCTGACGCTCCCCCACCATGACGGCAAAATCGATGCGACCGAACTCGACGAGTACTGCGCCACGTTCTACGCGGACGGCAACTATACGCACATGGTGTTCCCCGGATGCGTCTACATTTCGCAGGCCACCGAATACGGCACGCTCTACACGCTCGCCGAACTTGAGGCGATCCGCAAGGTCTGCACGAAGTACGACATGCCGTTGTTCATCGACGGCGCACGACTTGGCTACGCGCTGACCGCAACCGGCAACGACGTGACGCTTGAAGACATCGCGCGTATCGCGGACGTATTCTATATCGGCGGCACCAAGGTCGGAGCCATGTTCGGTGAGGCCGTGGTGTTCACGCACGGCAATATGCCGAAAAACTTCGTGACGCTCGTCAAGCAACATGGCGCGCTGCTCGCCAAGGGATGGCTGCTGGGCGTGCAGTTCGACACGCTGTTCACCGACGATCTGTATTGCGGGATCGCCCGCCACGCCAACGATGCGGCCGACCGTATTCGCGAAGTGCTGGTGGAACGTGGCTATACGCTCACCTTCGACGCGCCGACCAATCAGATCTTCATCACGCTCGACAACGCGACATCCGAGCGTTTGCAGCGCAATGTGCGCCTCGGCTTCATGGAAAAGGCCGACGACACGCACACGGTGATGCGCATCTGCACCAGCTGGGCCACCACCGATGAGCAGGTGGAGCAGCTGATCGCATTGCTGTAGCGCGCATCGTCGCTGTCAATCGGAAAAATAATCATTACGACAAACAACAAAAAGGCGCAGGAATTACATCCCGCGCCTTTTTGCTTACGTTACGATCATTTATCACGCATGTGGTTCCATTTATGCTGATTGTTACGCATTGATTTGCTTATTGGCATTATCGGCGATCGCCTCGCGTTCCATAGCCACGAATTTACGTACGGAAGCAGCCACCGAATAATGCTCTTTAGTGTGTTCGGCATAGATTTCGCCCCATTTCGACAGTTCATCGGGGTGATCGACCCACCAATCGATGCGCCTTGCCAACGCTTCCACATCGTCGACAGGGAATAGCGATTCGTCACGTAACGCGAACTGGCCTGCGGCGCTCAACGGAGACGATGCGATGACCGGCACCAAACCGGCGGCCATACCTTCAATGACGCTCACCGATTCGAGATCGGCAATCGAAGGATGCACCAGCAAATCGCCGGAACGCAGCAACGCGGGCATTTCGGTGTTCTTATGAAATCCGATCGATGCCGGTCGGGAAAGCAAACGTGCGGCGAGTCGCTGCAATTTCTTTTTCAAAGGACCGGTGCCGGCAATCGTCAGTTCAATATCTTGCGCATGCCTGCAACGGGCGATCGCATGAATTAATGCGACATGATTCTTTTCGTTCGTCAATCGTCCGGAAGCGACAATGTGGAACGGAACCGGAGCAGACTTCCCCGCATCGCGCTGCGTTTTCGCAGTGAATCGTGATTCATATCCGTTGGAAATCACATGCAGTTTCGATTTGTACCCGTGAGAACGCAGCAAACTTGCGCCAAGCTCGGTCGGCACATGCACATGGTCGATTTTGCGGTACAGCCACAAATTGAACAGCCAGTAGATGAACTTGTCGATGCCCGGAATATATTTCAGCGGACCTGCCGAATACGTGATGTTCTCCGGCTGCACATGATAGCCCGCAGTAACCGCGATTCCCATCTGTTTGGCGACTTTGCACGCATGCTGGCCAAAACGGAACGGCGTGTAAATGTGCACCACGTCCACGCCTCGGAACGCGGTTCTGAACAGCGTGTCGCTCGGTTCGGCGAACTGCATCTGCTGCTTTTTCGCCACCCAACTGACCAGAGGCACATGGTTGACTCGTGCCGGGTATTCAGGCGCACCAATGCCCACAAGCCTGACCGTATGGCCTTGCCGCTTCAATTCCTCCGCCCACTGCAACGCCGAATTCGATGTGCCGTTACCTCGGTTTCCCGACGTGTCGACCACCATGGCGATGGTCAGGGGTCGCTGTGTTTCTTCCTGTTCCGTCTCAGACATGCACTCCATCCTACGCCGATGGCACAATGGAAGGCATGACTGAAGAGAATCGTGCCTTGGGCACTCCGCTTGGTAAGCATCCGACTCGTGTTCTGTTTCTTGGCTCCGGCGAGCTGGGCAAGGAAGTCGCTCTCGAACTGATGAGCTTGGCGCATGGGTATGCGCGGCCGATTCCTATGAGGCGCTCCGGCACAACAGGTGGCGCACGAATACCGTGTGCTCGACATGGCCAATGCCGAACAGTTGCGAACATTGTTCGACGAAATTCAGCCGGACATCATTGTTCCGGAAGTTGAAGCGATCGCCACCAGCGAATTGGCTGCCGCGGCCGAGCGTGGCGCACAGGTGGTGCCAAGTGCCGAAATCGCATCCATTTGCATGGATCGCGAACGTTTGCGCGTACTTGCGCATGAGGAATTGGGATTGCCGACCACGCCGTACCGCTTCGCAGGCTCGCTGGAAGAGCTTCGCGCTGGGGCAAAAACGGTTGGCTACCCGTGCGTGGTCAAGCCGATTATGAGTTCTTCCGGTCATGGCCAGTCCGTGGTTCGTTCCGCCGATACGATTGACGCGGCTTGGGTTGAGGCACAGGAAGGTCGTCGCGCGCACGACGAGGGTGACGTTTCCCGAGTGATTGTAGAAGCGTTGGCTCCATTGGATTACGAACTGACCGTGCTGACCGTCAGCTCCAGCGCCGGCATCGTGACCTGCGCTCCGATCGGACAGCGTCAGGAAAGCGGCGACTATCGCGAATCCTGGCAACCGGCCTCCTTCACACAGGATGTGCTTGCGCAGGCGCAACGCATCGCGCGTACCGCAGTGGAAGGTCTGGTGGCGAAGGCCAAGGCTTCCGGCGAGAAGGGTTGGGGTGTGTTCGGCGTGGAGCTGTTCGTGCTGACCGACGGTTCCGTGCTGTTCAATGAAGTCTCCCCACGTCCGCATGACACTGGCATGGTCACGATGGCGTCGCAACGGTTAAGCGAATTCGCGTTGCATGCGCGTGCGATTCTCGGCTTGCCGATTACGCAGGAACATGTCGCCTTATCCATCCCGGACGGTGCCGTCGCGGCAAGCCATGCGATCGTCATTCAGGGCGATGGTGAGGCCGAATTCCGTAACGTCGCCGACGCTTTGTCTCAGCCGGGCACCGACCTGCGTATCTTCGCGAAGCCGGAAGTGCACGGCCATCGTCGTATGGCGGTCGCGCTGGCCATCGGAACAGATGAGGTCGACGCGCGTGCTAAAGCCGAGAATGTGGCCGAATCGCTCGAAATCGACATCGCCTGACGCACTATTGCCGGATACTGACGGAAGACTGCCGGAACGCGCCCAAAAACCATTCGATTGTACCTCCCGTTGGTATCTTGTTAACCGTCAAGTTCACCAAACTATCTACCTCCCAAACACCAGGAAAGGCGAGTAATGGAGAAGTTGGAAAAGCTCTACGAGGCAAAGCCAAGCAACTGTACGCAACTGACGATCCGGAGGTGCTCTGGGTCGAATACAAGAACTCCGCTACCGCAGGTGACGGCGAGAAGAAGGAAGACTTCGCCGGCAAGGGCAGGCTGAATAACCTCATCACCACGCTGATCTTCGATCTGCTCAAGAAGCGTGGTATCGACAGCCATCTGGTGGCCCGCGTGGGCGAAACCTCCCAGCTGGTCAAGAAGGTCACCATGTTCCCGCTCGAGATCGTGCTGCGTAACACCGCCGCCGGCCACTTCTGCTCTCGCTTGGGCGTGGAAGAGGGCATCGAGCTCAAGGAGCCGGTGCTGGAGTACTTCCTGAAGAACGATGATCTGCACGATCCGTTCGTGAACGACGACGATCTGGTTGCGTTGGGCGTCTGCACCCGTGAGGATCTGGCTGAGATCGCACCTCTCGCACGCCGTATCAACGAAGCCCTGATCGAGATCTTCGCCAAAATCGGCATCAAGCTTGTTGATTTCAAAATCGAAATGGGTCGCACTTCCGACGGCACGCTGCTGCTGGCCGATGAGATTACGCCTGATTCCTGCCGTCTGTGGGATCAGCGTGACGGCTCCGGCAAGGTTGAGCATCTCGACAAGGATCTGTTCCGCCGCGATCTGGGCGACATCATTCCGGCTTACGAAGAGGTCGAAAGCCGCTTGGCTGAACTCGCCAAGTCCGAAGGCATTGAAGTAGCCGAATAATACTTGCGATAGCCCGCATCTGCAGTACAAACTCGGATGCGGGCTTCATCGTTTTTAAAAATCTTATTTTTATCAATCTCACCAAGCCCCTCTTTCAAGGAGTCAACCATGGTTTTTCGCGTGTACGTGGAAAAGAAGCAGGGTTTTGATGTCGAGGCCAAGCAGCTCGCCAACGAGCTGAAGACCATTCTTGGCATCGCATCGCTGAAGAATGTGCGTCTCGTCAATCGTTATGATGTGGAAGGCATTAGCGAGGAACTGTTCGCACAGGCCACCCCTACCGTGTTCAGTGAGCCGCAGGTCGATAATGTTTCCGCCGATTTGCCTGATTTCGGTTCTGATAATGTGTTTGCTGTGGAGTATCTGCCCGGTCAGTTCGACCAGCGTGCGGATTCCGCCAGCGAATGCATTCAGCTGATCTCCCAGGCGAGCGCCCGACTGTTCGTTCCGCCAAGGTGTATGCACTTGAAGGCGAGCTGGGCGACGCCGACATCGCCGCCATCAAGCATTATGTGATCAACCCGGTCGAGGCTCGCGAAGCTTCGCTGGATACCAAGACCACGTTGAAGACGCAGGTGCGGTACCGGGCAAGGTGGAGGTCATCGAAGGTTTCCGCACCATGAGCGACGCCGATCTTGAGCAGTTCATCGCCGACCGTGGCCTGGCCATGGATTTGGCTGATCTGCAGTTCTGCCGTGCTCACTTCACCGAGGAACAGCGTGATCCGACAATCACGGAAATCAAGGTGATCGACACGTATTGGTCCGATCATTGCCGTCACACCACGTTCGGCACGCAACTTGATGATGTGCAGATTGACGACGCGACCGTGCAGGCCGCGTTCGATAAGTATCTTGAGATGCGTCACGAGCTTGGCCGCGACGAAAAGCCCGTATGCCTTATGGATATGGGCACCATCGGCGCGAAGTGGCTCAAGAAGAACGGTATTCTGAAGAATCTTGACGAATCCGAAGAAATCAACGCCTGCACTGTCAAGGTGAAGGTTGATGTGAATGGCCATGATGAGGATTGGCTGTTCCTGTTCAAGAACGAAACCCACAACCACCCGACGGAAATCGAACCGTTCGGTGGTGCGGCAACCTGCATCGGCGGCTGCATCCGCGACCCGCTTTCCGGCCGTTCCTACGTGTATCAGGCCATGCGCGTGACCGGTGCCGCCGATCCGACCGTGCCGGTGTCCGAGACGCTTGAAGGCAAGCTCCCTCAGCGCAAGCTCGTCACCACCGCCGCCGCCGGTTATTCCTCCTACGGCAACCAGATCGGCCTGGCCACCGGTCAGGTGGACGAAATCTACCACCCCGGATATGTGGCCAAGCGCATGGAGGTCGGTGCGGTTGTGGCCGCGACTCCGGCCGATCATGTACGCCGCGAAACCCCGGCTCCGGGCGACAAGGTCATCCTGCTCGGCGGGCGTACCGGCCGTGACGGCATCGGCGGCGCCACCGGCGCTTCCAAGGCGCATAACGTCGAATCCCTGGAGCTTGACGGCGCCGAGGTGCAGAAGGGCAATGCTCCCGTCGAACGTAAGCTGCAGCGTCTGTTCCGCCGCGGTGACGTATGCCGTCTGATCAAGCGCTGCAACGATTTCGGCGCCGGCGGCGTATCCGTGGCGGTCGGCGAGCTGGCTGACGGCCTGTATGTTGATCTCAACAAGGTTTCGAAGAAGTACGAGGGCCTGGACGGCACCGAACTTGCGATTTCCGAATCCCAGGAGCGCATGGCCGTGGACGTGGCCGCCGAGGATGTGGACGAGTTCCTGCTACGCCAAGGAAGAGAATCTCGAGGCCGAAGTCATCGCGACAGTGACCGAAGAGCCGCGCATGACGATGGTATGGAACGGCGACACGATCGTGGATCTGTCCCGCGAGTTCCTCGCCTCCAACGGCGCTCCGAAGCATCAGGTGGTGCATGTCGAGGCGCAGCACGGCTACGCCACCCCGTGGAAGACCGGCACGCTCGCCGAACGCATGCACACCATGCTCACCGATCTGAACGTGGCTTCCAACAAGGGTCTTTCCGAGCGTTTCGACTCCACCATCGGCGCAGGCACCGTGCTCATGCCGTTCGGCGGCAGGAAGCAGCTGACCCCGAACATGGCCATGGTCGCCAAGCTGCCGGTGTTCGGCGAGACCACCACCGCCTCCGCGATGGCTTGGGGCTTCAACCCGTACATCATGGAGCAGAACCAGTTCACAGGCGCTTATCTGTCTGTGGTCGAGTCGCTCTCGAAGCTGGTGGCCGCCGGTTTCGAACATGAGAAAGCGTATCTGAGCTTCCAGGAATACTTCGAGAAGCTACGCGACGAGCCGGAGCGTTGGGGCAAGCCGATGGCCGCCGTACTGGGCGCTCTGATGGCGCAGGTCGATCTAGGCGCTGGCGCAATCGGCGGTAAGGACTCCATGTCCGGCACGTTCGAACAGCTGGACGTTCCGCCGACCCTGATCTCCTTCGCCGTGGCTGTGGGCAACATGAAGCGTGCCACTTCCCCAGAGTTCAAGGGCGCTGGTCACCGTGTGATCCGCATCGCGCCGCGTTACCAGGCCGACGGCCTCACACCGGACAAGGATTCGCTGCTGGAGGTGTTCTCCGCAGTCGAGGAGCTCACCGATTTCGGCGATGCGCTGGCCGTGTCCACGCCTGGCTACGGTGCCACCGCCGAGGCTATCTTCAAGATGACTGTCGGCAACCAGATCGGCGTGAAGCTGGCCGATGGCATCAGCGTGGACGACCTGTTCGCCCCGGCCTATGGTTCCTTCATCATCGAACTTGCCGACACCGCGAAGGTTCCGGCCGTATCCAACCTGGTTGAGGTCAGTGAGGTCGGCGAGACCACCGAGGCTACCAGTTCGTGGCAGCCGGTGAGACGCTGGATCTGGCCGAACTGCAGGACGCTTGGGAGGGCGGCATCGAATCCGTGTTCCCGTACCGATCCAAGGGCGACGAAAAGGGCAAGACCGTTGAGACCGTGTCCTTCAATGCGCCGAAGAAGACCGTATACACCGGCGCCGGCGTCGCTAAGCCGCATGTGATCATCCCGTGTTCCCCGGCAACAACTGCGAATACGATTCCGCAGCCGCCTTCGAGCGCGCGGGTGCCGACGTGAGCACGCTCATCGTGAACAACCTCACCCCTGCTGCTGTGGCTGAGTCCACCGCAGCTTTGGTTGAGGAAATCAAGAAGAGCCAGATCATCATGATTCCCGGCGGCTTCTCCGGCGGCGACGAGCCGGATGGTTCCGCCAAGTTCATCACCGCGTTCTTCCGTGCTCCTGCCGTTACCGAAGCGGTGCGTGACCTGTTGAACAACCGTGATGGTCTGATGCTCGGTATCTGCAATGGTTTCCAGGCGCTGATCAAACTCGGCCTGGTGCCGTACGGCGACATCGTGCCGATGACCGCCGAATGCCCGACGCTGACGTTCAACACCATCGGCCGCCACCAGAGCCGTCTGGTGCGCACCCGCGTGGCGTCGAATCTCTCCCCGTGGCTGGCAAAGACCGAGGTGGGCGACATGCACACCATCGCCATCTCCCACGGCGAAGGCCGTTTCGTGGCTTCCGACGATATGCTCGCCCAGCTCAAGGCCAATGGCCAGATCGCCACGCAGTACGTGGACGAGGCCGGCGTGCCGGGCATGGACCTGAGCGTGAACCCGAACGGTTCACTGCTGGCCATCGAAGGCATCACCAGCCCGGACGGCCGCGTGTTCGGCAAGATGGGCCACTCCGAGCGTTACAGCAACGGTACGTTCAAGAACGTGCCCGGCGAGAAGGATCAGCCGCTGTTCGCAGCCGGCGTGGAGTACTTCGCCGCCTGATCCGCGACCGCATCCATAAAAGCGTTCTGACGTAGATTCGAACATACAGAGGCTGTCTGGTTTGATCGGGATTCCTCCCTAATCAAACCAGACAGCCTCTTTTTTGGTCTCCGACGCATGTTAGGCGGAGAGGTAGCCTTCGGAGAGATTGACGGGGGTGTTGGCGCGTTCCACTGCTTCGTTGGAATGGGTGGCGGCTTGTTTGATGATGTCGTCGTAGCCGGTGAGAGCGGCGAAAGGCATGAATTGCGCGGCACGGTTGTGCATGCTCATGTGCGGACGCGTGCGCGAGCGATGATGAGGCAAGTTGATGATGTCATCGTAACGGTCGGTTTGCTGCAAACTCACGCTGCATGACCTCCAATCTGTCGGTTGCGCTGTTGACCTGTGGCATCAGCGAACATGTCCATTCCTTTGATGACGGCGTTTTTGCCGAACTTGCGTTTGATGTCAAGAATCGTCTGCTGCACATGCTGTTCGGAAATCTCATCGACAACCTGCATATCGTCAGTATAGGAAGACCGCGCGTTGTTATCGACGTTATCACTGCAATCGTTGCTATCGCTTCCATTTGAGACTTCCTGCATATCCGAAAACAGATCGGGCTGAACGTAATTCGCCGCAGCATTCCGCTCAGCCAGCTGTTCGACCGTTTGCAAATCAGAAGCAACCACATTCAATCGACGTACCAACAGCCGATGATCGACGATTCTGCAGAACAATTCGTCAACCGCATCGCATATGCGCGTGGTGGATGACGTATGGTCGCCCAGACCAATCGACCCTGTAGCCGGCTTGGGCACACGCCGACCATACCTATCAAGAGTTACGGGACCGCTATATTCGGCAATGGCTCGCTCAGCCATCGCCTTCAATTCCGGAGTGCCACACTCCCCTAGCCGCTTTGGATCAAGACTGGCGGTATCGTAACCGACCATCAACCCCATATGGCCGGCTTCACACCTTTGGCAACCAAGTCCAAAGACAAGGCGTCCGCCATTTCTCTCACAATCAGCCGCGCCGAGTCAAAACCGACCGCGCCCGTAAGCACCTGCCCCGAACTCATACTATGACCAGCTGGCTTATACGCTTTGATGTCGGCGATCGTGCAAGGTTCCCAACCCCACGCATGGTCGATAAGCAGCTCGGCGTTCACACCGAACATCTTGTACAGCAGGCCCTCGTTGTAATACTCGTCGGCACGGCCTATGGAACATCGGGCTATATCGCCCATTGTCATTAGACCTTGGCTTCGAGCTTCTTCGCATACCCTCGTCCCACACGCCAGAAATCAGTCAACGGCCTGTGCGCCCATAACAGCCGACGATACGACATCTCATCCAATTGCGCGATACGCACGCCATCCTTATCCGCGGGAATATGCTTGGCGACCACGTCCATAGCCACTTTCGCCAAATACATATTCGTACCGATACCGGCCGTTGCGGTGATGCCCGTCTCCCGAAGAATCTGCTGGATCATTTCACGGGCCATATCATGCGCGCTTTTGCCGTAAGCCCGCAAATACCCGGTAACATCCATGAATACTTCATCTATCGAATAGACATGAATGTCAGCTTCGGATACGTATCTTAAATATATGCTGTAGATTTTCGCACTGATGTTGAGATAATGCGACATTCGAGGCTTCGCTATATACACGCCGGCAGCCAGATTCGGATTAGCTGCGAGCGCTTTCGCATCATACGATTCACCTCTCAGTACACCGCCCGGTGCCGCTGCCCGCCGTGCAGCATTGACTTCTTTAAGCTTCGCTTTGACTTCGAACAGTCTCGCCCGCCCCGGCAGTCCATATGCTTTGAGCGATGGCGACACGGCAAGACAGATGGTTTTGTCGGTGCGCGATTGGTCGGCCACTACCAGATGCGTGGATAGAGGGTCGAATCCGAGTTCCGCACATTCCGAAGACGCATAGAAGGATTTCAGATCGATAGCGATATAGGTACGTTCGGCCATCTTCAGACTCCTTCCATGATTTGGCTCCATCTTGAAACGTCAACGAGCACTTCGCCTCGCAAAGCACCGACAAAGCATCGCCGATGCACCGCACTGTATTTTCCTGCATTCAGCATATCAGAGAGTTCGAACAATTGTTCGACACACCCGACATGCCAAGTGCCCCTAAGGACTCCACGAAAACCGCCAATTGTAGCCTCCGGTTGGTAGGGTTGAACGGTAGCGAACCCCTTGTCTCCATGGTTTTGGAAGGAGCTTTGGCTTGTCAGCTGAACTCGAAGACATCCACGAGGAATGCGGTATTTTTGGCGTTTGGGGTCACCCGGACGCGCCCGACTCACCTACTTCGGCCTGCACGCGCTGCAGCATCGTGGTCAGGAAGGCGCCGGCATTGTCTCGAACGATAACGGTCATCTCATCGGTCATCGCGGAACGGGTCTGTTGACCCAAGTGTTCGGCGACGAACGCGAAATCGAACGCCTGAAGGGAGACAAGGCGATCGGCCATGTGCGTTACGCCACTGCCGGTTCAGGCGGCACCGACAACATCCAGCCATTCATCTTCCGCTTCCATGACGGCGATATGGCCTTGTGCCACAATGGCAATCTGACGAACTGCCCGACTCTGAGGCGTCAGTTGGAAGACGAAGGCGCAATCTTCCACTCCAATTCCGACACCGAAGTGTTGATGCACCTGTTGCGCCGCTCCACACAGCGTACGTTCATGGACAAGCTCAAGGAAGCGCTCAACACCGTGCATGGCGGTTTCGCCTACCTGATCATGACCGAAGACGCCATGATCGGCGCGCTTGATCCGAACGGTTTCCGCCCGCTTTCCCTCGGCAAGATGAAAAACGGCGCTTATGTGCTCGCTTCCGAAACCTGCGCGCTTGACGTTGTCGGCGCCGAATTGGTGCGCAATATTCGCCCGGGCGAAATCGTGGTTATCGACGATCACGGCTACAAGATCGTGCAGTACACCAATCAGACCCAGTTGGCCATCTGCTCGATGGAATTCATCTACTTCGCACGCCCCGATTCCGACATTTACGGCGTAAACGTGCATTCCGCCCGCAAGCGTATGGGTGCGCGTCTGGCCCAAGAATCGCCGGTCGATGCCGATATGGTCATTGGCGTGCCGAATTCCTCGCTGTCCGCGGCCTCCGGCTATGCGGAAGAAGCTGGTCTGCCAAACGAGATGGGCCTGATCAAGAACCAGTATGTGGCTCGAACCTTCATCCAGCCGACGCAGGAACTGCGCGAGCAGGGCGTGCGCATGAAGCTGTCCGCCGTGCGCGGCGTGGTCAAAGGCAAGCGCGTGATCGTTATCGACGATTCCATCGTGCGCGGTACCACGTCCAAGCGCATCGTGCAGCTGCTGAAGGAAGCTGGCGCCGCCGAAGTGCACATGCGTATCAGCTCGCCGCCGCTGAAGTACCCGTGCTTCTACGGCATCGACATCTCCACCACCAAGGAGCTCATCGCCGCAAAGAAGTCCGTTGAAGAAATTCGCGATTTCATTGGCGCCGATTCCTTGGCGTTCCTGTCACTCGACGGATTGGTCGAATCTATCGGCCTGGGTGCGGACGCCCCGTACGGCGGTCTGTGCGTGGCCTACTTCAATGGCGACTACCCGACCGCACTCGACGATTATGAAAGTGATTTTTTGAAGTCCCTCACCCCAGAAGATCGCGTGCGTCTGCCTGAATTCGCCTTGTATAAGAGCAAGTACGAGGGCAACGAATACACCACTACTTCATCCCAAGAAGAACACTGAACCCGAGAAAGGTTTGATATGCCAAAAGCATATGAGGAAGCCGGCGTAAGCGTCGAAGCCGGTTACGAAGTCGTCAAGCGCATCAAGTCCCATGTGGCGCGCACCAACCGTCCGGGCGTGGTCGGCGGTATCGGCGGCTTCGGCGGCCTGTTCGATCTGGCTTCCCTCGGATACAAGGAGCCGGTACTGATTTCCGGCACTGACGCGTCGGCACCAAGCTGGTCGTTGCCAAGATGGCCAACAAGCACAACACCATCGGCATCGACTGCGTGGCCATGTGCGTCAACGATATTGCCGCTCAGGGTGCGGAACCGTTGTTCTTCCTGGATTACATCGCCTGCGGCAAGAACGATCCAGCACTGCTCGAGCAGGTTGTGGCTGGCGTTGCCGACGGCTGCGTACAGGCTGGTTCCGGTCTGATCGGTGGCGAAACCGCTGAAATGCCGGGTATGTATGACGAAGACGAGTACGATTTGGCCGGTTTCGCGGTCGGTGTTGCCGAGAAGTCCGCAATCGTGGACGGCTCCACCATCGCTGAGGGCGATGTGCTCATTGGTCTGCCGTCCACCGGCGTACATTCCAACGGCTTCTCTCTGGTGCGCAAGGCCCTGTTCGAGAAGGCTGGCTATACCGTCGATACCGTGCTTGACGAGCTCGACGGCGAAAAGCTCGGCGACGTGCTCCTCACCCCGACGAAGATTTATGTGAAGGCCCTCTCCCCGCTGTTCAAGGCCGGCGTGGTCAAGGGTGTCGCCCACATCACCGGCGGCGGCTTCATCGAAAACGTTCCGCGTATGATTCCGGACGGTCTGGCCGCACACATCAACCTCGGCTCCTGGCCGGTACTGCCGATTTTCGACGTGCTCGAAAAGGCCGGCGAAGTCGACCATATGGAAATGTTCAACATCTTCAACATGGGTATTGGTATGGTGCTGGCCGTCAACGCCGAAGATGCCGATAAGACCATGGAATTGCTCAAGTCCAATGACGAAGCCGGTTACGTACTCGGCAATATCGTCAAGAAGACCGATAGCGACGTCGAACTGCAGTAAATACATATACGGGGGTGAGCCATAACGGCCACCCCCTTTTATTTCCAAAGACTTTCCTGAACATAGGATTTTCCCAAAAGGGACACAACAGGAGGAAACATGAAGGTTCTGGTCATCGGTTCCGGTGCACGCGAGCATGCCATCGCCCATGCACTTATGCGCGGCGCAGCGTCAGCGAAGTCACAGTGGCTCCGGGCAATCCAGGCATGGAGCTTGACGGCATCCGCACCACGCAGATCAACCGTCCAATCATGCCGCGCTGATTGATTTCGTGAAGAACAACGGCTACGACTGGGTGTTCGTCGGTCCGGAAGTGCCGCTTATCGAGGCATCGTCGACGATTTCGCGGGAGCTGGCATCAAGCGTTTGGTCCGAGCAAGGCCGCCGCGCAAATCGAGGGTTCCAAGGATTTCGCCAAGCAGTTGATGGAACGTCACAACATTCCGACTGCGAAGTATCAGACGTTCGACGATTTGGAGCGTTCCACCGCTTATGTGCGTGAACATGGCGCTCCGATTGTGATCAAGGCTGATGGTCTGGCCGCTGGCAAGGGCGTGACCGTTGCCATGGATGAGGAAACCGCCATCGCCGCTCTTGAAGACATTTTCGTCGATCATCGTTTCGGCAACGCCGGTGCGAAGGTTGTCATCGAGGACTTCTTGGAGGGTCAGGAGTTCTCGCTGATGAGTTTTGTGAATGGCACCGATTTCTGGCCGATGCCGATTTCTCAGGATCATAAGCGCGCTTATGATGGCGATAAGGGTCCGAACACCGGTGGCATGGGTGCGTACAGTCCCGTTCCGCAGATCGGTCAGGATGTGGTTGACACCGCTATCGAAACCATTGTGAAGCCGACCGTGCAGGCTATGTCCGATGAGGGTACGCCGTTCACGGGCATTCTTTACGCTGGCTTGATCGCCACCGCGGATGGTCCGAAGGTTATCGAGTTCAATGCTCGTTTCGGCGATCCGGAAACGGAAGTCGTGCTGCCGAAGCTCACGTCTGATCTCGGCGCCGGCATCAGCGCTCTGCTCAATGGCGAGACTCCGGAGTTCACTTGGGATAATGACAACGCCACGCTTGGTGTGGTGCTCGCCGCCGACGGCTACCCTGTCGATGTGATCAAGGGCGCTGCGATTCCTGAGATTCCAGTCGATGAGGATTCCCACGTCTATTACGCTGGCGTGGCTCGTAGCGAAGAAGGTCTGGTCGCCAATTCCGGCCGCGTGCTGTTGGTGGAAACCTCCGCAGCCGACATCAAGGCCGCTCAAGACAAGGTGTATGCGATTATCGACCAGCTCGACACCAAGGGCATGTTCTACCGTCACGACATCGGCGCCAAGGCACTGAACATCTGAATGCACCCAGCGATTGCATACCATCAGAAATGTCTGTAACCATACAATCGCAATCATATATATAAAAAGGACGGCGTTTTGTGGTCGGACAGAGAGGAGTCCGACTGCAAAACCGCCGTTTTTTAATCACACAACACAGGCAAGCTTATATTGATTACTTCTGCTCTCCCGGCTTCGGAATGAGCAGGGATGCGCAGAACGCGAGGCCGAGCAGAATCACACCGCCAACCATGGCTGCGATGTAGCCGCTGGTCGCACCGCCGGATGCGGTGAACGCGTTCTGAGCAGCGTACAGCACTGCATAACTCAGACCGGCACCCAGGTTGAATGCACCGGAGTTCAGACCAGGCAGGTAGCCGGATTGTCTTCCGGAGAGAGCACGATGCCCAGACCGTTCAGCATGATGTTGGCAGTACCTGCGTAGGAAACACCCAAAGCCAAAGACATGACCACAAGTGCCCAGATGCTCGGAACGTTGCACACGAAGATGCCGAACAGCACGCCCACAACAGAGACGATCAAGCCAGTACGCAGCACCGCACGGTAGCCGAACTTCGAAGCGAGCACGCCTGCGACCGGGCCGAATGCGAGACCGATCAACGCATACGGAGTCAGGGTGGCGAACGATACCACGCTGGCGCTCATGCCGGCGCCGACTTCGGTATCCTGAGCGAGAGCAGGCACGATACCGTTCATGATGCGAACACGCCGGTCATGGTAAGCAGGGTGGTCAGCAGCAGACCCCAAGTACGACGCTGCTTGAGGTAATGCGTGGTGACCATCGGAGCCTTCTGACGCTTCTCAACATTCCAGAACACCACGAACAGCACGGCTGCAATAATGATTTCGACAGCGACCAGCGCCCAATTGGCGGAGCCCAGCTTCTGAATCTCGTTGATGGCCAGATATGCGGCCAAGAATGCGGCGGCAAGGGAAACCACGCCAACCCAATCCATCTTCGGAGTCTCGGAAGCGGTGGATTCTTCCGCATACACGAACACAAGCACAATGGCAAGCACCGCAACGCCAACCATGACCCAGAACACGGAACGGAAACCGAACGTGCCAGCAAGCCAGCCGCCAAGAATAGCGTCGACACCGCCGATGCCACCATTAACGGAAGTCAGAATAGCCATGAGCTTGGCGTACTTCTTATCTTCAGTAACCTTGGCGTGCAGCATGATCAGCGTCATCGGCACAATCGGACCGGCAACACCCTGAATCACACGACCGATCATCAGCATCGGCACGTTGACCGCGAGCGCGGAAACCACGCAGCCCAAAGCGGTAAGCACAAGAATGCCAAGCAGCACTTTCTTGCGACCGATCAAATCGCCGAGTCGCGGCAGGAACAGCGAGAACACTGCGCACGAGGTGAAGAACACCGTCTGGGTCAAGCCAATCTGCGCATCGGTGGTGTTGAGTTCAACACGCATGGTCGTCAATGCAGGCGAAAGCATGGACGCGTTGAGCTGGAACGCGAAGATGGCTGCCATCAATGCTGCCATCAATGCGACGACGGACTTGCCGCCTTCGTCGAGCATTTTGCTGTTTTTGGTCTCTGTCATTAGAGCACCCCTTTACTTATCTTTCTCTTCTTTCAGCCGATGGTCTTGATTGCGTCGGTTACCAAATCCCAGAATTTGTTGAAATCAAGCTTGACTGCAACCTGGGTGTGGCATTCTTCGGCGCTCGGCTCTGGACCTCGCAGGTCGGCGACGGTCATGCCAAGTGTGAGATCTCCATGGATTTCGACATCAACCGGGCAACGACGGGTGGTCATGACGCTCGGATCAATGAGGTATGCCACCGTGCACGGATCATGGACCGGAGGATCGATGAAATCTTGATTGTCTTGATAGGTCTTGCGGAAGAAGTCCATCAGACCAGACACGAACTTGGCGAGATCAGTGCCAACGCCTTCGATACGCTGCTGCACTTCGGGCGTGCACAATGCCTGATGCGTCAGATCCAATCCGACCATGGTGATCGGCCAGGCTTCATTGAACACGATGTGAGCGGCTTCCGGATCGACCTTGATGTTGAACTCGGCCACGGCACTCCAGTTGCCCACATGGTATCCGCCGCCCATAAGCACGACTTCCTTGACACGTTCAACAATGCGCGGCTCCATGCGGGCAGCCATGGCAATGTTGGTCAGCGGTCCAGTCGGCACCAGAGTGATGGTGCCTGGCTCGTTGCTCATAATGGTGTCGATAATCCAGTTGACGGCATGTCCGGCTTCCAGCGGACGGCTGGGTTCAGGCAGTTCAACGCCGTCAAGACCGGTTTCGCCGTGAATGGAAGCTGCCACTTCCTGCTTGCGCACCAGCGGACGGTCACATCCGGCATGCACCGGCACGTCGGTGGCATGCGCCTTTTCCAGCACTGCACGGGCGTTGTAGGTCACCTTGTCAAGGCTCTGATTGCCACCTACCGTGGTGACGCCCAGCAGATCGATATTGGGATTGCCCACGGCAAGCAGGATGGCGACGGCGTCATCATGTCCCGGATCGCAATCAAGGATGATTTTCTTGGACATTATGGTTCCTCCTTATGTACTCCAACTTTGAACCGATAATGAGATGGTCGACGATTGACTGACTCCGGCTCATCGGTCACACAACTTGTTGCAAGGCCGGCAATGGCCTTTGATATCAGCGACTTCCGAAACCTTCGAGCAGTTGTTCGGCTGCCTGAAGATCGATGTCACGAGGTGTGTTTCCTGCAAAACGCTCGTCAACTACGGCCTGCGCATTGGAAACGAGTTCTTCAACGCTGATGCCGTAATCCTCAACAGCATGCAGACCGAGCATGCGGTCGCGGAAATCCTTGAACGCTCTGCTTGCGATAATCGCAACCTGCTCGTCCGGCGCATTTTCCGGGTAGACCGCACCTAGAATCTGACCGATCTCACGAACCTTATGCGCACGTACGGGAGCAACGAACTCCATAACCGCCGGCAACGCGTAGCCAACGGCTTCACCGTGCACGATGTGGTATTTCGCTCCGAGCACGTGTGCGATGGAATGCCCCGCAATGGTTCCCGCATTGTTCAGCATCCATCCTGCAAGCGTCGACGCGACCATCACACGTTCCCTGGCTTCACGATCCTGACCGTTTGCCACAGCACGCGGCAGATAGTTGTACAGCAGGAACATCGCTTTTTCGCAAATGGCATCCGTGACCGGACTTGCCATTCGGGAAAGGTATCCTTCCGCGGCGTGGCAGAATGCGTCAAGTCCGCAAGCGATGGTCATTTTTGCGGGCAGTGTCAGCATGAGATCCGCGTTCAGCACGGCATATTCGCTGACTGCCGGATCGGCAAGCACCGCGAGTTTACGACCGGTGGATCCTTCGGTGACCACCAGCGCGTTGGACATTTCGCTGCCGGTGCCGGCGGTGGTCGGAACTGCGATCATACCGTTGCATGGTGCGATCGGCTTGGCTGGATCGGTGTATTCGATGATGGATCCGCCGTTGACACGCACGATGTTGATGCCTCGGGCAACATCCATGGAACTGCCACCGCCGATGGCGATGATGCTGTCAGCCTTATGCGCTTCGAATGCTTCGACGCCGGATTCCACGGTTTCGCAAAGCGGGTCGGGCTTGACCTGGTCGAATACCGCCACATCGACACCGACCTGTTCAAGCTTGGTACGTGCGGCAACGACCAGCGGCATGCTTCCGACGAAGGAATCCGTGACCATCAGCGGACGAGAATAGCCCGCGGTCTGCATGATATCAACCAGAGTCTCCCCTAAATCGTCAGTGCAGACCACTTTGACGGGTTGCAGCAGTTTGACTTCCATAGCCATCGGTCACTGTCCGATCTTTGCGGCCGCAGCGTCGGCATTGATGCAGAATTGACGAACCTTGTCGATGTCTTTCTCCATGTAGCCGCCGTCGTATTTGATGCTGGTCTTCGTCAGGGAGTCCACGCCATACGGCTTGCACTGTTCGATGGCTTCGGCAACATTGTCTGGTCCAAGACCGCCAGCATGATGACCGGTTTGCCGCATTCGGCCACAATACGGGCGTCAATGCTCCAGTCGTGGGTCAGACCGCTGGCACCAATGCCGGTGTCGGGGGCCAGACCGGAGTCCGTGAGGATGAGATCGCAGTATTGTGCGTACTTCTTGGCACGGTCGACGGCGGATTCATCGTCAACGAGCACGGCCTGCATGAGTTTGGTGTTCGGAGCGGCTTCCTTAAGTCGGGCCGCGAATGCTTCATCTGCGGCGTACCCATCGCCTGCGATATGCAGAATGTCAGGCCGCACCTCTCTGGCAAGCTCGATCATCTCGTCGGGATCGTTGGTCAGCATGATGGCCACGGAGGTGACGCCACGACGCTTGCATTCGTCGAAAATGCGGTGCACGCGTTCGATTGGCACACGATGTGCCGGAACGCCACCATGCTGCATCGGCACCAGTCCAATGTTGTCGGCACCAGCTCCATGGTTTTGACGGCCTCATCGTATTCGATCAGAGAATAGATCTGCTTGACTACCATTGTCGGTTCTCCTTGTGTTTGTATGGGTTGATGGACGTGTGATGTAGCAAAATTCAGGCGGTACGCACTTCGTCGAGCAACGGCTCGATCTCGCCGGACATCTTCTTACGTATGCGTTCCACGGTGATATCGGGCACTGCTTTTGTGCATTCGAGCGCGATGCTGGATGCTGCCTGCGCAATTTTGCCGACTTCTTCAAGATCTCGATCGGGGTTATCGAAGAAGCTCCAGGTGATGGCTGCCATGCCGGCATCTCCGGCCCCATTTGCCGTGGCGATTTCGGTACGGTATGGCGGCACATGCTTGAAGCTGTATTCGTCGTTTTCGTGTCTCGCGCACAGGATTCCGTTGGCACCCAATGAAATGAATACGTTCTTCACGCCCCTGTCGAGCAAGGTCTTCGCTGCGGCACCTGCCGAATACTGGTCGGCGATACCGATGCCGGTGAGTACGGATGCTTCCAAATCATTCGGCTTGAGCACGGTCATCTTGTTGAGGATCGTGTCGAAACGGTGCGCTTTGACTGTGGAAACGGTGTCTCCGAACAGTGGCGCGGTGACGTGTTCGCCAATCCATGCCATGGTTTCCGGTTCAAGATTGGCGTCAAGCAGGCAGATGGCGGCACCGTTGATGAAGTCGAGGCGAGATTCGAGGAATGCCGGATTGATTTCCTTGCAGATTTCCATGTCGTTGACGGCCACCAGCAGATCGCCCGTATCGTCGGTGATGAACATGTAGGTGGAAGAACGGCGTCCTTCCAGCTGTGCGGCATAGTCAAGATTGATGTTGTTGGCCGCGCACGAACGTTCCAGGGTCTTGCCGTTTTCATCGTCGCCGTAGACGGTGATCAGGTATGTCGGCATGCCCAGATGAGCCATGTTCTGTGCGATGTTCTGCCCGACACCACCTGCGGACATGCTGACGACGCCGGATTCGAGTCTCGGTCCACTACGGTGCCCGTCGGTCTACCACAGATGTCCATGTTCATGCCACCGATGACCACAACGTAACGGTCAGGAACAGTATTTCCTGAAGTCATATCCGCCATGGATATTGCCTCCTACATTTTCGGGGATATATCTGCCTTGATACACCCTTGATGAAACGTTTTATCTTCAATTTAGAGTACAACAAAAGTTTAAGCCAGTCAACTTTTGCTTATATTTCATCGATGTAACATATGGAAAAATCGCGTGTCTCGCGATTACGAAAGAAACAAATGTAAGACCGCCATACCTGCGTTACTGCAGCAAATCAGCTTTGCGCCGCACAGCTTCTTCAGAAAAATCAGCGCAAATCGACTGCACCTGAGACATATTCATCGCAGCCGCCGCAGACGCATATCTAGCGCATTCCCGCTGTGTTTTATGCTCACGACGCGCCCACACCAGCGCACTCAACGCCGCCGACGCACCACCATTGGTATATCGACGTTCCTCCGCCCTTCCCGGCAAAGACCAGAAAAAGCTTTCATGTTCGCAGCAATACAGCATGTCCGAATCATCCACAAAAAGAAACACATTACGCACACCGGACCGCAGCAAATGTTCGGCGCAATCTCTGGCACTGGCCTCGTCATGCACCTCAATCCCCGACACGAATTTGGCTTCGGCGGAATTAAGCACCATAGTGTCGATGCGATCGAGCACCGGCGTGATTCGCGCCGCTTTATTAACGGAAACCACGCGCACGAAAATCGGTCGACTTGTTTTTTCGCAAACCCATGCTATGGCATCAGACGGCAAGCTCGAATCAATCGCCACCATTTCCGCATTGACGATGGTCTGCTCTCGTTGCGCTAGAAATTCCGGGGTGATTTCCGCACTGATCTGCATATCATCAAGACCCACAATCTGACGCCCCTGCGCGGAAACAACCGACAAGAAGGTGGAAGTAGGCATATGGGAAATCTGCTTGGCATGCGTGATGTCAATGCCGTTGGCATACGCGTCCTGCTTGACGCGTTCGCCGTTCTCATCATCACCATAGACGGAAATCAAATAATTCGGCACGCCAAGCCGGTTCAGATTGTAGGCGATATTGTAACCAATGCCGCCCACGGATGACACAATGCGCCCCATGTTGGAACTTTCCCCAACCACATCCTGCATGGCGACACCGTAATGGTCTATATTGATGGCGCCAACAACAGCCACATAGCTGGGCGGAGTGACGATATACCCTTTGCCTTGGATGTACCCTTTTTTCATCAGGTTGGAGATGTGCGCGGCCACCCCTGAACGGGTGATGCCGCACAGTTCCGCAAGCTCGTTTTGGCTGATCAAAGGATTCTGCTTAATCCACGCCAAAATCTGCTGTTCGCGATCGGTTGCGGCCATCTCTTCCCCCTTGCCTCTAGGGAAGATCCATGAAATCGGTGTCTTTCAGGTAGTTCTTCCCTGTGGTGATATCGTACTGAATCAGCTGGTAGTCGGCAAGCAACTGCTGGGTTTCCGCGTCGAAGTCGCTTTCGGCCATGGGATTGCCGTCAGCGTCGAGATAGATGTTCTGACCTTCAGGGATACGGTCCCATCCCTGGATATTGTTGACGACAGGTGGCTCCATGGCGGAGATTTTCTCATGCATTTGCGTGAGGAACGCCAGATACGGGGACACCTTGGCATTCATATGCTCGGCGGCCTGCGCCACGAAGAAGTTCGGCGACGAATAGTCGGCGTTGTCGATCTCGTTGCCTTGCGAGCTGGACGCCTTGTTGGACCAGATGAAATAATCCGTCAGATGCAAGGCAAGCGAATTGTTGTCGTCTTCGGAAGCGGACGAATAAATGCCCGGCAGATGATCGCCGTAGAACACCACGGTGATCGGCTTGTCGATGGCGTCGAGCTTGTCAAGGAAGTCGGCGGTCGCCTCGTCGGTCAGAGCCGCACCCTTCTGATAGGTTTCGATGGACTCCTTCTCATCGTCCTCCAAAGGAGTGTCCGTAGTGGATTCGGCCTTGAAATCGTTGTTCTTATACCAATCGTGGTATGGCATGTGGTTCTGCATGGTGATGACCTGCAGGAACTGGTTGCCATCGGTTTTCTTGACTTCTTCGATGGTGCTCTCGTACGTCGCTTCGTCAGACACGTACGGCGAATCGTCGATCTTGTCTTGATGCGAGATGACGTCCGGACCGGTCAACGTGTAGAAATGCGAGAATCCGAACTTCTTATAGTTGGTCGCACGCGAGTACATAGACGATTCGTACGGGTGCAGTCCGATGGAATTCTTCGACGCCCCCCACAGCTGGTTGATGGTCGGCGTCCAATGCTCGCTCGGCACAAGCTGCTGATACGCTGGTGAGCGACGAATCGAAATTCGACATGCTCAAACCCGTCAATCCCATGTATTCGAGGTTTGCGGTACCACCGCCATATCCGGAAGAAAGCATCAAACCGGAGGTCGTATTCTCTTTGATGGAACGAATGTTGGGCATGGAATCCTTGTTGATCTTAAGCCCCGGCACGCGAGACGGGTCGGAGAAGGATTCGGACAGCACATAGATCACCGTACTGTCGGTCATGTTCTCGGTACGAGATGCGTTGATCTTCTTCGCTTCTTTTTCGTATCGTGCCGCGACTTCCTTCATGGTTTCTTCGGAATAGTCGTCAGGCTTCACCATGACTTTCGGATTCAGCTGCCTGGTGAAGGCGACCATCGGTCCGTTGCGCTGCGCATCGTAGACGGAATCCCACATGGACGGCATGTCCCCCATTGCCGAAGAGAAGGTTTTCGCCCAAGATCCGACAGTGCTCACCTGCATGGAATACAGCGTGAAGAACGTTCCCGGCACGATGATCAGCAGTAGTCGCACGATGGCGTTCAGCGAGCGCGACTGCTTGTCGTCGCCACGGAAAAGCTTGCCGTGACGGCCGTCACGATGATTCAGGAATACGAAAAGCGCAATGAAAGCAACGAATATGACGACGGCGAGCAGAATGGTCCACTGTGCGCCTGCCGGCATGAAGCTCATAAGATTGCCCGCATCGGCTTTGAGGAAGTTCAGATCGCTGGGAAGAATCGCCTCATATCGGATGGATACTTTGAAATGTTCGATCACCGCGATAATGAATGTCACCGCCAGAAATATTGGCGTGGCGATCCAGAAGCGGTTGATGAGCATGAGCAGTATCACATACAGCACGCCCCACAAAATCAGGTTGAGCACCGCCACAAAGTTGAGGTTGGTGAACATTTTGGTGACGAAGCCCCAACCGGTCAGCCACATGTTGTTCGAAAGCTTGACGCGTGTAGCGGATTGACTGACGCCAATCTGTAGCGCTGCCACACCGATGGCGTCGAACACCACAAACAGTATGCCGTACAACCACCCTGGGAATTCCTTACGTTCCTTGGCGGGTGCGTTGGATCAATCGTCGAGATCTTCAGTTCCTCAATCGTCTCTGTATTCACGGATTCGTTCGTCAAGTGTTTATCTCCACTCGTAACGTGTCAGTTCGCTTCGTTTCCCGCCTTACGGCGACACCAAGGCACCATTCTCGCGACCATATCTGACAAAAAGCTGTAATGATCGATTTCATCCACAGTTTCTTCTGATTTTCTTACGCATATGTCGATGAAATCGCAAAAGAACGATGAGGGGGTATAGACAGTTCGGATGGCAGTATCTAGTTGTCGTCAAGGATTCCGCCGTCCACATAACCGTTGTTGCTGAAATCGGCGAAATTGTTGAGATCGACGGAATTACCGTCGTGCCTCATTCCGGCAGTCGGGGCATAGTCCGAACACCTCAAGCGTATGCCGTTCGATGGTGAATCCGTATTTCTCGCTGATGCCACGCAGCCAAGTTTCGGATGGCGATTCGATTTCCACGGTTTTGCCGCAATTCGTGCATACGAGATGATGGTGATGCCCGTCATCACCACACAGACGGAACAGCTGTTGGCCTTCCAAACGCACGGTATCAGCCTCGCCTGCCTCAGCCAAGGCATTCAATTGACGATATACAGTGGCAAGGCCGACCTTCACGCCTTCGTCTTCCAGCTTGCGATGCAAATCCTGTGCGGAAATGAATTCATCGTTTGCCTTCAACGCATCATGAATCAGTTCTTTTTGTTTGGTGTTGCGCTCCACGCGTCCGTCCGTCAATCTATGTCCGTTCTTGATGGCTTCGCGCGCCGCCCTCCCCTCAGGGAAAGGCTGACGCGCGAAACATGCCGTCATCGGTTTTATTTCAAATCATCCCAGCAGCCGGTCCGTTCAAGATCCGCCACAGTTTGCCTGGTGTCGTCGGTCAGCACGGTGATATGCCCCATCTTGCGATCATGACGCACTTCAGCCTTGCAATAGTCGTGCATATTCCATTCGGGATGCTCGGCGATCAGCGCGCGGGTCGGTGCCACATGCTGCCCGAGCACATTGACCATAACAGCCGGCTTGAGCAGTTCGGGCTGTTCGAGCGGCCACCCGGCGATGCCTCGAATATGCGCGTCGAACTGGTCGAACGAGCACGCTTCGATGGTGTAATGACCGGAGTTATGCGGGCGCGGGGCAAGCTCGTTGACGATAACCCGCTCATCCTTGGTAACGAAGAGTTCGATGGCGAGGATGCCGGCCAGTTCGAAGCCTTGCGCCAAACGCAAAGCGAGTTCGTGCGCTTCCTTCGCCACGTCTTCGCTGACTTCGGCCGGAGCGATGGTCATGTGCAGAATATTGTTACGATGCTCGTTGCGCACGATCGGGAAGGTCACATAATCCTTGCCGTTACCGGCAACGAGAATGCTCGCTTCGAATGCGAAATCGACGAATCCTTCGAGAATGCTCGGCGGGAATCCGCCACCGCGATCGGCACGGGCTCGTACCTTTTCGAGATCGGCATCGGATTTCAGCACGGTCTGGCCGTGGCCGTCGTACCCGCCGGAACGGGTTTTCAGCACGGCCGGGTAATGGATTTCACCGAGCGCCGCATCAAGCTCCTCAACGCTGTTGACGGCCTTCCATGGTGCGGTCGGCGTGCCATGATCGTTGATGAACTGCTTCTCGTTGACGCGATCCTGCGTGACACGCAGCAAATCGGTGCCTTGCGGGGCTGCAGACAAGGAACGCACTTCGTCGATGGCGTCGGCGTTCACGTTTTCGAACTCGTACGTGAGCACGTCGGACTTTTCAGCCAGTTCTCGGATCGCGGTGATGTCGTCGTATTCGGCAGTGACTTGGAAGTCGGCCACCTGTGCGGTCGGGCAATCCGGAGTCGGGTCGAGCACGCCGATGCGGAAGCCCATGTAGCGGGCGGACAACGCATCATGCGGCCAAGCTGACCGCCACCGATAATGCCGATGGTGGCCCCTGGCATCAGACGTTCAACACGGCCATTGGTTTCCTCAGACAAGCTGGGCATTGGATTCAGCCACCTTTTCCTTCAGCGAGTCACGATATTCCTGCAAAGCATTGGCCAAACGCTCATCGGTGGTGCTCAGAATGCTCACAGCCAAAAGACCTGCGTTTGTGGCACCGGAGTTGCCGACCGCAGTGGTGGCGACCGGGATGCCGCCCGGCATCTGCACGATGGACAGCAGCGAATCCCAACCGGACAGCGCATGGGAACGCACCGGCACGCCGATGACCGGCAGGGTGGTCTGGGCCGCGACCATGCCCGGCAGATGTGCCGCGCCGCCGGCTCCGGCGATGATGACCTTCAGACCGTTGGCACGGGCACTATGCGCGAACTCGCCCATCAATTCCGGGGTGCGGTGCGCGGAAATCACCTGCTTCATGTACGGCACTTCGAACTGGTCAAGCATCTCGCAGGCATGCTTCATGGTTTCCCAATCGCTCGCCGACCCCATAATCACTGCGACTTCAGGCTTGTTGTCTGCCATCAAGGACCTCCGAAAGAATCCAAAAGAACATGTTCTTGAACACCGTTTACTTTACGCAATCGGCTAGATGTGCAGCACGATTTTTCCGAAAACGTCGCCATTCACGATCTTGGAGAACGCAAGATGCGCGTCGTCGATCGCATATGCGGAATCGATGACCGGATGCAGATCGGCATGTTCCACGAATTTCAGCAAACGTGCGAAATCCTCACGGGAGCCCATGGTATTGCCCTGCACCCGAATATCCTGGAAGAAGATTCTCGTAAGCTCTGCACCCGGCTGGTCGCCAGTAGTCGCGCCGCAAATGGCGATAGTTCCTCCCGGACGTACGGATTTGACGGAATGACTCCATGTGGCCGCGCCGACGGATTCAATGACGGCATCCGCCTTGCGTGGCAGTCGCGCACCCGTTTCAAAAGCCGCATCGGCACCGAGCTGCAACACTCGCGCACGCTTGTCTTCGCTTCGTGACGTGACGAACACTTCCAATCCGGCCGCGTGAGCAAGCTGAATCGCCGCGGTCGACACGCCGCCTCCGGCGCCTTGAATAAGCACCGTGTCTCCCGGCTTCACATTCGCCGATGCGAACAGCAGGGAATATGCGGTAAGCCAGCTGGTACCAATGCGGCAGCCTCATCAAGATTCAGATTCGCGGGCTTGGCGAACACGTTGGCGCTGGGCACCTGCGTGCATTCGGCCATGGTTCCCGCATACCGTTCGGACAGGATCGAGCGTCTCTCCCCCGGCATCACACCGGCGCCATCGGTACCAACGAAGGTATACAAGACCACTTCGGAACCGGCCTTAAGTCCTTTCGTACGGGAATGTCTTCTTCCAACACGCCAGCCGCGTCCGTGCCGAGGATCATCGGCGTCTGCTCGTCGGAAAGCCCCACACCTTGCAGATCCACACGTCATGATGGTTCACGCTCGCCGAGTTCACACGAATGGTGGACCAGAATGGCTTGGTTTCAGGCTCAGGCATAGTGCCCACTTCAAGCACGGACAGCGGATCATCATAATTCGTTCCGGTGGCATATACGGCTTTCATGTTCGCGCTCCTTTGCGAATAACGGCTTTTCACGATTGCAAACACCTCTATTGTGCCTCAAGTTGAGAAGACTTTGCGCTCCTTTGCCCGCAAACACCCTCGTCGGGGCATACAGTGGGATATGATTTCGCACTTGGTTGCACTGATCGTAGGGAAGGGTGATTGCGCACGATGACCGCTGGCATTTTGAGTTCGATTCACACTCCGGCGGACGTACATGCCCTTTCAGCCCAGCAATTACGCGATCTATGCCTCGAAATCCGCGCCACGCTGCTCGACTACGGCAAACAACATGGCGGGCATATCGGCTCGAATCTTGGCGTGGTGGAGCTCACTGTGGCATTGCACCGCGTGTTCGACTCGCCCCGCGACCGTTTCATTTTCGACGTGTCGCACCAAAGCTACGTGCACAAAATGCTTACCGGCCGCGCCGAAGCATACTTGGACCAATCTCGTTTTGATGAGGTGACCGGTTTCACGAATCCGCTGGAAAGCGAACATGATTCCTTTGTGCTCGGCCATACCGGCACTTCGATTTCTCTGGCCTGCGGTCTTGCCAAAACCCGCGATATGCAGCGCTGCGCCGACGGCGAAAGCACTATCGGCAATGTTATCGCCATTATCGGCGATGGATCCCTGAGTTCGGCCATTGCGTTCGAGGGGCTGAACAATGCGGCCGAACAGGGCGGTAATCTCATCATCATCGTCAACGACAACGAAATGTCGATCGCTGAGGATTTCGGCGGTATGTACGGGCAGCTTGCCAAGTTGCGTACGTCGAATGGCATGGCCGAACTGAATCTGTTCAAAGCATTCGGCTTGGACTACCGCTATGTGGAGCAGGGTAATGACGTTGACGCGCTGGTGGAAGTACTGAACGAGGTCAAAGACATTGACCACCCGATCGTAGTGCATATCCACACCACCAAAGGCTTGGGCTTCAATGACGAAACGGAAGCCGACAATGGTTCGGATGGCTGCAATCAGACCAATCCTCAACCTCATGCGGGCCAATGCGAGGCCAACCATTGGCAGGATCCGGAGGCCTCGCTCGGCAAACCGCTCGACGCACGCAAATATTATGGCGAAATGGCCATGGCATCGCTGGAACGTCGTTTCGACAATGAGCCGGGATTGGTGGTCATCTCCCCCGCAACCCCCGGATCGAATGGCATCACCCGAGATTTTCGTGAACGTGCCGGCGCCCACTACGTCGATACCGGTATCACGGAAGAACATGCCGCCGCGTTCGCCGCGGGTATCGCCAGGGCTGGCGGACGCCCGGTGCTTGTGACTTCCGCCACGTTCTTCCAACGCACGTTCGACCAGCTGCAGCAAGAGTTGGCATTGAATCATGTTCCCGCCACGCTGCTGATTTTCGGCGCGGGAATTTCCGGCGCGGACAATACGCATTCGGGCACATTCGATATGACGATGTTCGCCAATGTTCCCGACGTGACCTGTTTGGCTCCCGCGAGCGGCGAACAGATGCTTGACATGTTGGCTTGGGCTACCGGCCCGTCCGAACATGGCGTGGTGGCGATTCGTATGCCCGGCGAGCAGATTCTCGCACTTGAACGTGCCGCCGATATGGCGTTCGACCCGTTGCAGCGTGCCGAAGAGCATGATCCAGCCGTCAATATTGCCGGAGCATGCCCGTTCGCCCGCTATCAGATCGTTCAGCCCGGCAGGATGTGGCGATTCTTGGACTCGGCAATACCATGCCGTTGGCTGCCGAAATTACGTCGGCACTGGCCGAAAATGATGAAGAACATGCTGCGATTACCGCAACGCTTGTTGACGCATTGCAATATTCCACGATGGATGCCGAATTACTGGCGATGCTTGCCGATGGGCATCGTTTGGTTGTTACGTTGGAAGATGGCCAGCTAGAAGCGGATGGGGTGAGAAAGTCACCGCATTTTATGCCAATTCCAGTAATACCAAGGCTTCTCACGTTCGTGTGCTGAATTTCGGCGCAGCCAAAGAGTTCACCGACCGAGTGCCTCTTGGCGAGCTTAACGAACGTTACGGATTGACTTCAGAAACCATCGTCTCTCGAATCCGCGGTATTCTCAGCGAATAATCGATACATAAGCGAATTGGCGGGAATGATCGGTATATCTGTGGACCATTCCCCGCCAATCTATAAATCAGCGATCTGTAATCAGCAATCACTGATCATTCTTGATGGCATCCAAAGCGGGAATCTTCACAGCCTTATTGGCCGGGCCGAAACCTGCTACCACACCAACGGCGATCGAAAACAGCATGGCCACCACAAAAAGCCACCACGGAATCACCGAAATGCGAGTCACATCGTCGCCGCCCATAATCGCTTTGCCGATATTCTCAATGCTGAATCCACCCAAAGACGCCATATTGATGCCTATCGAACCAATCGCGGAAATCAAGCAAGCGATCACACCGCCGACAAGGCCGATCGCACCAGCCTCGCACAGGAACATCATGCGAATATCGCGCACATAGCAGCCAAGAGCCTTCATAATGCCGATTTCGCGAGTACGTTCCGACACCGACATAATCATGGTGTTGGCAATACCAATCGCGGCAACGAAGAACGACACCGCGCCGATGCCGCCCAAAGCCAACTGGATGCCCCGCGACTGCTTTTCGATCTCCTTACGCGTTTGCTCAAACGAGGAAGTCTGATAACCGGCGCCCTTGATTTGCGCTTCAACGTCGGCAACGTCTTTGATGTCTTGGGTGTGCACCAATACCTGATCGTAAACGACCTTGCTTGACATGTTGGTCTTGGTATCCCCCGATATTTTGGCGTTCAACGTTTTCATATCGTCGATGCTCATCACAATGCCGGAAGTGAACGCATCATAGTTGTTGGCGGAGGAATCAATGACACCCACCACCGTGTATGGCATGGTAATGGTGGGACTCTCACCACTGCCGGAATCGGATGGCGCCACGGATCCGCCGCCCACCTTGCGGTAGTCGTCGGGACTTTGATAGTTGGCTCCGGTAATCAACGTGATTTTGGAGTTCAGCATATCGAAGAACGGGTCTTCGCCTTCGGATTGGGCGCAACCGTGCTCATCGCAGTAATAACCGCCCGCTTCTATACGATGATTGCTCGGATCTGACGCATACTTGTCGTAGAACGAATACACGAAGGATTTGCCCGCCAACACTTCGCCGGCACGCATCGGAAGACGTCCGCTGGCCAATTTATAGCCGGATTCTTCCAATTGCGTGGCGTCGACTCCCACCACGTTGACATATTGCGACACGTACCGGGAGCCAGCTCCTTGCGTGGCATCCACACTGTATGACATCGTTTTCTGAGGAAGCACTCCGGCCACACCGGCAATGCTGCGGAAATTCTGCACGGCGTCATCGTCGAGTTTCGCCTGTTCGCCGTCGGCACCGCTCACGCTGGATGACGTTGCCGTGGAATGTGAACCTCCGCCGTCCGCATATACGGTGATGTCGTTCAGGTTGCCCATGTTTTTGAGCATCTGCTCGTTCTGTTCGTTGATGCCTTGGCCAATGGAAATCATGAGCACGATCGAACAGCAGCCGACGATCACGCCAAGTACCGTAAGAATCGTACGCGATTTGCGACGCAGCAGATTCTGCGTGCATGAACGTGCAATATCCGAAAATCGCATGCTCACTCCTTGGCGGAGGGCACGGAATCAATCACCTGGTCGGCGCGTCAATGGCACCAGCCGTATTAGCCGCACCATCATCAGCACCTGCATGCGAATCGGAGGGATCCCAATCCCAATCGTCATCCTCGGCAGCCTTCTTCGCTTCTTGCGGCGACGCACAACCACCACAACCACAATGGCGATCACGGCAACGACAGCCACGGCAACGACAATCCACACCCAAGTCGGAATGCCTTGATTTTCCTGCGGGTCAACATCCATACCAGGATCGGCGGGAGCCGGAGCCTCAGACACCGTAATCTTCACCGGCGATTCCTTGGTCTGCTGCTGGCCGTCGGCATCCTCGTACGTCACCTTCAGTTTGGCATCATATTCGCCGGCCGCATCCGCAGTGAAAGCGAATCCGATGGAACCAGAAGCGCCGGACGCCACATTGCCGATATACTGCGTGGCTTGCGTGGCGGTGATGCCGTCACCCTCGATGGACGCTTCGACATTGGATACATCCCCCTTGCCCTTGTTCACGTATTCCATGGAATGGTGGATTCCTCGCCCGCATTGATGGCGTCTGGAAGCACGGGATCGCCCAGTTCGAAACGGTCGGGCTGCGAAACAGGTACGGAAATCTTGATATCCGAAGTGTTGGAATTGCGGGTGCCGCCATCGACATACTCGTATTTGAAGTTGACATCGATGCCCTGCGCGCCGTTCTTCGCACTCGACAGCACCTGCATGGGCACGGTCTGGGTCAGGGAATAGCCCGCCCACAGCGAATCGTAGTAGAACGTGTTCGTACCGCCGGAAATGGCGAAATTCTCGCCGCCGTCAACGGTCACGACCATATTGCTGACCGCGACCTTGCCCATATTCTGGAAGGTAAAGCCAAGATCGAAATTCGTGCCGACCGCCACGGAACCGTCGCCATAGGTGAAGTTGGTGATGATGATGTTCGGCACCGGACCGGCCGGCTGCACGGTGGAGCCGCCGTTGTTGTCGTCAGTGCCATCACCGTCTTCGGCGAGCGCCGTCGGCACAATGCAGGTCAGCGCGATGGCGATGGACGCCATCAATGCGATGAGCATGTTGATGAATTTTGCGGAATGGTTGCTGTTACTCATGGAATTTCCTTCTCTTCTCTGCCGTCACGCGTTGTTCATCAGACGGTCATCGATGATGCGTCCGTCAAGTAGCGTTACGATACGGTCGGCATATTGCGCCATATTGTCATCGTGGGTGACGAGCACGATGGTTTGGTCGAGGTCGCGAGCGAACGCGCAGATCATGTTCATCACGTCGGTTTTGGTTTTGGAGTCGAGGTTGCCGGTCGGTTCGTCGGCGAATACGACTTGCGGTCTGGCTGCGAACGCTCGCGCGATGCCGACACGCTGTTGCTGTCCGCCTGACATTTGCGTCGGGTAGTGTTCATGCGTTTGCCGAGCCCTACTCGTTTCAGCATTTTCTTGGCGATTGCCTCACGCTTGTTTTTCGGCATGCTTGGAACATCAGCGGCATTGCCACGTTTTCCACGGCAGTCAGATTGGGAAGCAGGTTGTATGACTGGAATACGAAACCAAGATGTTTTTGCCGAAATTCCGCCAATTGTCGTTCATTCAACCGAGAAATGGGCACTCCCCCGATGCGCACGCCGCCTTTGGTCGGTTTTTCCATACCTGCTAGCTGGTTCAGCAGAGTGGATTTGCCAGAACCGGATTCGCCGTAGATACAGCAGATCTGCCTTGCGGAATGGTGAGATTGATGCGTTCCAGTGCCACGACGGTTTCATCGAGCACCGGATATTCCTTACGCAGATTCTTGACTTCGATGATGGGTCTGCGCGCCCCCTCCATCGACTCTTGCCCTTCATGATCTGTCATAGTCTTCATTGCCCTCCCCCACACGGCGTCAATACGTCTGTCCCACAACCGAGTTTATACCGTTTTCCAGTTCCCTGCATCCCTTAGGGGAATACCCCGAGAAGCACAGACCCCCGTCTCACATCCTCCTAAAGCAACCCTAACTAGGGTGGTTTTCTCGTTTCGTGCCAAAAACACTTCGTTTCATGCCAGACGGCAAAATCCCCGAATCTCGCAAAAATAGAATGAAAACAACGAGGCAGACATTCGGATGACGTTGTCGGAAGCGTCATCCGCATACCACACAAGGGGAACCATCATGCGTCGTCGTTTTACTCAAACCGAGGTGTATTACCTGAACACCCTGCCCGCGGTGGAGCGAGCTTCCATGGACCGCATCACGTACTCGAAGGAATTTCAGGTGCGTTGCATGGCGCAATATCTGCGCGGCAACGGTCCTACCAGTATTTTCGCCAGCGCAGGTCTTGATCCGAAAATCATGGGAGGCAAGCGCATCGAACGCGCGATCGCCCGTTGGAAAGCCGATCCGAAAATCATGCTTGAAGCACAAACGTTGGCAAACAAATCCGATTCCGGGCAGCGCGATCTGCTGGTGATCACCCAAGCCATGACCATCAAATGGCTGGAAAAGAAAGTCATGGACCTGCAGAAACAGCTTCACCTGCTTGAATCACATGCGATGAACTGCTCACTGCCGAATTCAAACTCCAAGGAAGGTCTTGTCAGCATGGCGTGACATACGCCGAAACGTATGACATGCGTGCGCAAAACACGGTCATTGCCGACAGGCCAATCACATAGACGTGCGTTGCGGTACGGCAACGCGCCAAACAATAATCCCTCCTTTCACCGCCGCGCTCTCCGTCACATATAAGCGGCCGTCTCGAAAGGAGGGATTCTTCATGCCTCTGGAACGTCAGCGAAACATCCTCGCCCCGTATCGACACTCTGCATTTCGTGTATAAAACGCGCTGTCCTTACTCTGCATTTCGTGTAAATGCCTTAATTTTCAAGGAGTACACCATGCTCTTCAGGCGCAAGGCATATCAAACACTCATGGCTTGGAAAAGCCCGTCGAATGGCAAGCGCGCCATGCTTATTGAGGGAGCACGACGTGTTGGAAAAAGCACTTTGGCGCAAGAATTCGCACAACACGAATACGAAGGTCATCTTGTCATCGATGCAGAGCATCGGCACGGCTATTTTGCGACTATTTCGCAGCTTCGTCCGCGGACATCATGGCCTGGGTGATCTGGTCGCGCATCTCGTTGAAACCGCCAGGCGTCGAAGCCGGCAACACCACCGTCTTCGCATTCTGCGACGAGGCGAGATTACGCATGGTGTCGAGATACTGGTTGAACAACACCACATTGTTCACGTCGTTCACGTTCATGCCGACTGCCTGCAGACTCTTGATCTGGTCGACGATACCATTGGCGATCTCACGACGATAGTTGGCCTGGCCTTCACCCTGAAGACGGGTCTTCTCAGCCTCGGCTGCCGCCTGGGTCTCGATCTGAATACGCTGGGCTTCGGCGCGCTGACGGGTGGCCTCCTTCTCACGCTGGGCAGCGTTGATGGAATCCATGGCGTTCTTGACCTGCGGACTCGGATCGATGGCAGTGATCAGCGTCTTGACCACAGTGAAACCGAAGCGGGACATTTCGTTGCCGACGGTCTTCTGTACGTCAAAGGCCACATCGTCCTTACGGGAGAAGGCGTCGTCCAAAGACAATGCAGGAATGGCGGAACGCAGCGCATCCTCCATGTAGGAACGCAGCTGACCAGCCGGATCACGCAGCTCATAGTATGCGGTGGCCACATTGCTCGGGTCAACACGGAACTGAGTGGACGCCACCACCGTGACGAACACATTGTCAAGCGTCTTGGTCTCCAACTGCACATTAAGCTGATTGACGCGCATGTTGGTTTTCATGGCGATACGGTCCACGAACGGGATTCGAATATGAATGCCGGCGAACTGCACCTTGTTGAATTTGCCGAAACGCTCAATAATATAGGCCTGCTGCTGCGGCACGATAAACAACGTGGACAGGAACAGGAACGCGACGATAAGTGCAATGACAAGGAGCGTAATAAGGAACGGCATGACATTACTCCCTTCTTTGGTTTTCTCTCGAAAGCCTGTTGATTGACGGCTTTCCGTAGGTTCTGCAACCATTGCCGAACCCAAGCAAAAACTTACCAAAGAATGCAATCACGTGCAGACAATGTCCGCGAGTTGGGCAAAGTCCATTCGGAAGCCGGACATCGACCGTCCGGAAGCCGACCCACATACGTCTACGAGCCGAACAGGAGACAATTCTCCTTGTCCGACTCGTGAGATGGCATACGCAATGTTGAATCAGATCAGGCCGAGTTCCTTGCATTTGGCTTGCAACTGCGTGGCCGAAGGCTCCACCAGCCATGAGCCATCGGCGAACCGAATCACGGGAATGTGCTGTTGTCCGCTGATCGCAATGGCCTTCTCTGCAGCACCATCCTCATGCTCGATATCATGAAGGCTGTAGGCGACCCCGAAACGGTCTAATGCTGCCTTGGCTCGATGGCAGTCGCCGCACCAGTCGGCTCCATAGAAATCAATTGCCGCATTGTCAATCATAAAATCACTCCTTACGAGGCATTAATCTCATCAAATTTAGGCGATGCCTCAAGCAACATCTTCGTATACGCATCTTTAGGGTGTCGTAACACGGAACCGACAGCTCCATATTCGACAAGATGGCCGTCTTTCATTACCGTCACCTCATCCGCAACTTCCTGAACAATGTCCAAATCTCATACTCATGCCCCGACAATCCCGGATAATGCACGGATTTTACCAGCGGATGCAGCAACAGATAGCTGGAGATCGCACGCGCGTTCTCCTGCTGGCGGTCCATGCGCAGGGCGAGCGTCTGAATACCACGACGCACCGAATCGCATTCGTTCGGCGCAAGCACGCCACCCAAACGATTCTGCGCGAAGTAGACACGTTTGCCCAACCCGTCGTCCTTGACCACCACAAGACCGGCGTTGACTTCGGAATGGCCGGCCAGATACTTGGTAGCGGAATGGATGACGATGTCGGCACCTTGGTCGAGCGGCAGCTGCAGATACGGGGTAACGAATGTGTTGTCGACAATGGAAATCGCACCATAGCGATGAGCGATTTCAGCAATCTTCGTCACATTGTTGACCTGCAGCAACGGATTGGTAAGAACTTCGAAATACACGGCCTTCGCCGGACAACCATGCGCGGGTCCCTTGGCGGAGTGCCCGGAAACAGCGGCATCAAGCGCTTCGTAGTCGGCGGGTTCACGGCTCCGGTGTTGTTATCGTTGACCGGCAGTCCGTGGACAAACTGAGTGTTGAATCTGGTCATGGTGCGCACCCCCTCGGGTTGTGGCTCATTGCCGCATGCCATTCACGCGGTCACTGGTACCCACTAAACCGCATCCTGCGTTTCAACGCGCGCCGCGCCTTATCAACGTTTGTTATAGAACGCGCGAATCGCCATAACGTTTTCTTGTAAGCGGCTATCAAACGGCGGAGATGCAAGGCATCGCACCGCAATCGCCCATCCATGCAAAAAGGCTACGTAGGAAAAATTACGCTAGCACAGCAGCCACCCGGCGCACAGCCTCACGCAACTGGTCCTCGGATTTAAGCAGGCTGAATCGTACGTAATCCTTGCCCACTTTGCCAAAACACGTGCCCGGCAGCGCGGCGACGGACGCACGTTCCAACAGCATGTCGGCAAACTGTTCACCCGTCTGATCTTCAGGAGCGTGCACCCAAGCGTAGATGCCACCGTCTGAATCGAAAACATCAAGTCCGACTTCACGCAATCCACCTGCCACGATTTCGCGACGAGACGCATACCGTTCCGCAAGTTCGGCCACACAGCTCTGATCCGACAGCAGTGCACAGTGCCCGCGTCTTGAATGCTGGACGTAACCATGGAACCCATTTGATAGTGGTACTGCTTCACATGAGACACAATGTCGTCGTTGCCCGCGATGAAACCGGCACGCCAGCCGGCCATCGCATACATTTTCGACAGCGAGCATACTTCCACCGCAACATCGAAGGCACCCGGCAGCGACAGTATGCTGATTTGCTGCGCATCGACCCCCAATCCCGCATAAGCGAAATCCTGCACGATCGCGAAATGATATTCATGAGCCAAATCGATGGCACGTTGCAGAAACCCACGCGGAGCCTGCGCACCCGTCGGATTGTTCGGATAGTTGAGCACCAGCACTTTCACACGATTCCACACTTGCGCAGGCACCGCATCCAAATCAGGCAGGAAGCCACGTTCCGGCAGCGACGGCAGCAGAACCTCCTCGGCACGGCTCATCACCGTCATGCAATGATACGAGGGGTAATACGGATCCGCATATGCCACAGCATCGCCCGGCGAAACAAGCACGGCGAACAGCGCCGCGAGACCATCAACCGCGCCCTCCACGGCAAAAAGCTGGGTTTTCCAATCAACCTCAACACCATACGTGTTGCGATACCACTGTTCGGCAGCCTGCAGAAAACTCGGTTTGCCGTCAAACGGCGAATACCGGGCATTGGCCGGATCGTCAACCGCCTTTTTGGCCACTTCTCGAATGAAGTCAGCGGGGAACGCATCCGGATTGCCTTTGGCCAAATCGATCACATCGGCCCCGTCCGCAACCGCGGCAGCCACTTTGCGATCCATATCGGCGAACACATTCGGCGGAATCGACTGCGCCACCGTAGTGAACGCAACAGGAGAAACATACGAAGTCATTCATCAACCCTCCCTATCATCGTGCGACTGTATATGCGCACATTCACGCATATACGCAACCATCAGTGCGTCACCTTGCGTGCGAACCAATCGCCGATCCATTGAATGATCTGCACAATGACGATCAGAATAATAACAATCACGACGAGCACGCCGGTTTCGTAACGGTTATAGCCGTATTGAATGGCCATATCGCCGATGCCGCCAGCGCCGATCGTTCCGACCATTGCGGAATAGCCAATCAGTGAAATAATGGTGAGCACCACACCACGAATGAACGACGGCAAGGCCTGAGGGAATACCGCATCCACAATGATTTGGCGTGTGGTGGCACCAGTGGAGATGGCAGCTTCAAGCAAGCCCGGATCAACTTCGGAAAACGCGCTTTCCGCGATTCGCGCAAAGAACGGCACCGCGGCGATCGACAGGGAAATTGCGCCACCTGTCGGCGTGTAAGGATCACCCAGAATCAATTGCGCAACCGGAATAAGCACCACCATGAGAATCAGGAACGGCAGCGAACGAATCGCGTTGACGATGAAACCGACAATAACGTTCAACGCATGATTCGGCGTGAACAAACGATTTTCGGTCAAATACAGCAGCAACGCCACCAACGTGCCCAACACCACGCCGATAATCGCCGACACCACAACCATGTATGCCGTGTCGATCAACGCCTGACCGAGATTGTCTTGAAGGATTTCCAGAGTTTCTTCCATTGTTCTCACGCCTCCTGATTATCCGCAGCTTCGGCGGCCACAACCAGCTGCCCACGATCAAGTTCCCGATAGCTGAACACATGCGTTCTCAACGTATTCAACGCCTGCACCAGCGGCTCCCCCGCGCCAGAAACGAGCACAATCAGAATGCCGATGGCCTGCGAACCGAAATATTCCACATTCGCATGCAGCACGTCGATGCTCACGCCGTAATCCTGCGCGACCCGGCTGATGAGCGGTTCGAGTGCCGCATCCCCCTTGTATCGCAGTTCCACGATGGTGCCGGCCGGCAGCGACGGCACCAGCTGCGGCGGCACCGCAATGCCCAGATAGCGTTCCACCAACGCTTTGGTGGTCGGATGCTTCGGCGTGCTGAACACGTCGAAGGTGTTGCCTTGCTCCACTACCACACCGTTTTCCATAACGGCCACTCGGTCGAAAATCTGCTTTGCCACGTCAAGCTGATGCGTGATGAACACGATGGTAATGCCCAGTTCGCGGTTGATGCGTTGCAGAAGCGCCAGAATGCCTTCCGTGGTTTCCAGGTCAAGTGCGCTGGTAGCTTCATCGCACAGCAGGATTTCCGGCTTGTTGGCGAGCGCACGTGCGATGGATACACGCTGTTTTTGCCCGCCCGACAGGCTTGACGGGTAGCTGTCGATTTTGTTTTCCAAACCGACCAGTGCCAGCAGTTCGCGGATGCGTGCCGACCATTGCGCTTTCGGATATCCGCCGGCTTTCAGCGCGAATTCGATGTTCTTGCCGACCGTGACATTGGTGATCAGGTTGAATCCTTGGAAAATAAAGCCGATTTTCTTGCGCAGGTCGCGCAGCTGACCGCCTTTGAGTGCGGTGATGTCGCTGCCGTCGATCACCACATGACCGCCCGTCGGTCGTTCCAGCAGGTTGATGGTGCGCACCAACGTGGATTTGCCTGCTCCGGAGAAGCCCACGATGCCGAAGATTTCGCCTTTTTCCACGCTGATGTTCACATGTTTGACCGCTTCGACGGTTCGTCCGCCTTCATGAAAGGTCACGGACACGTCGTTGAGTTCAATAACGCTCATGGTTCGTTCCTCATTCCGTTCAAGTACGTGTTTACGTTCGTTCGATACGTTTCGTTCGATACGTTTCGTTTGATGAATCTCGTTTGCATAAAGCCCGTATGAGTTTCCCAATTCATACGGGCCTTTGCATATTACCTATCGCCGCGCTGCAGCGGTCACCAAGTGGTCGGCTTGCCGAAATCCTTGAACTCGCTCTTGGCGATGGCGTCCTTGAATTTCTGACTGACGAGCAGTTTCTTGACGGCCTTGCCGAAGTCGGAATCGACGTCCTGGGTACGGACCACGAACACTTCGATCACGCCATCATCCTGCTTTTCCATGGAGAGCGCGTCGGCAGGCTTCAGATCAGCAGCCCAAGAGTAGTTGCCCGGCACCAGAGCCACATCAACGGTGTCCAAGGAACGGGCCAGCTGTGCAGCATCGATCGTTTTGATTTTGAGGTTCTTCGGATTGGATGCGATATCGTTGACCGTGGCCTTGGTGGCATCGACTTCGCCCTTGAGCGTCACCAGACCCTGCTGCTGGAGCACGCCGAGAGAACGTGCCAGGTTAGAGCCATCGTTCGCGATTGCGACCGTAGCTCCGTCTTCGATGTCATCGATGGACTTGTACTTGTTGGAATAGATGCCCAGGCCAAGGTTGGGGTCTGTCCAAGGGCGGTCAGGTCGAGATTGTTGTCGGCGGTGAACTTCTTCAGATAATTGCCATGCTGGAAAAGATTCGCCTGAATGGAACCAGATGCAAGTGCCTGATTGGGCTGCACATAATCGTTGAACAGCTTGGTCTTCAGTTTGAAACCGTCATCCTTCAGCAGTGGCGCGATGACCTTGTCGACCATGTCGCCGTATGGTCCTGCGCACACGCCGACGGTGATTGTGGTGGTTTTGCCCTTCGTGGTGTTCAGGCTTTCCTTGGATGCGGATGCGCTGTTGCCGGAACCGCATGCCGCAACGGAAATAAGTGTTGCAGCGGCAAGTACTGCTGCGGCGATTCGTTTGATGCCGTCCGGCCTCTTGAAAATAGCGATGGTCATGGTTGTTTTCCCTCTCCTACTTGTTTTGAAAAAATACGATTATTCCGTTACCGGCTTACTGGCTTCGACGTCGGCTTTGGCCTGTGCGACGATGTCTGGATTGTGGATGGCGAAGGCTTGTTCGGCGAGATGCACTTCGCGGGTTAGGAATTCGTGCAGCTTGCATTCGTAGCCATGCTCGCGTCCGACTTTGGCGATATAGCCGTTGATGTAGTCGACTTCCGTTGGACGTCCCTTGGTCAGGTCTTGATACATGGATGGATAGTGCAGCGGATGTGCCACGCCCGCGGTGTGCAGAATGGTTTCGACTTCCGTTTCGCGCGTGCCCAACAGTTGGTATCCGGCTGCTTCGGCCGCGCTGTAGGCTTCGTCGACCAGCTGTTCGGTGAGCCAGCGTGCGTCGGGATGCGCATGGAATTCGCCGAAACGAATCTGGTACATGGTACACAGCGTGTTCAGTACCGAGTTGAATACGATTTTCGCCATGCACATGCCGATGAAGTTGTCCACGATGGTCGGGTTGAGCGTGGCCGTTGCGAAATCCTCGTACAGCGCCTGCTCGTGTTTGCTCACCTCGTCAGTCACATCATCCGCGTAGGCACACAGGTTCATGGCCTTGGCATGTACTCCGCCGGTGAAGTTGAAATCGCCGGGGCCGTACACGTAGGCACCGATCAGTGCGGTACCGCCGTAAATGCAGTCTGTGGAGAAGTATTCGTTGAGCTTTTCGAAGTGTCCATAGCCGTTCATGGCGGAGAACACGATCTGCTTCTCATTGAACAGATGGGCGCAGCGCTTGAGCACGCCGTCAAGCTGCATCTGCTTGAGGAACACGATCCACACGTCCGGCTGGCCGGCGTATTCCTCCGGATAGTACACGTTGATCGGCACGAGATGGCGGTCTTCACCGTCTTGCGACACGTAGGCACCGCCCTGCTCGCGGATCTTCTCGACGTTCGGCTTCCATGTATCGACGAAGTCGACGTCTTTGTGCGCGAATTCCTGCAGCAGCACACCGTACTGGATGCCCATTCCGCCGGCACCGATCACTGCGTACTTCATGTTCCGCGCTCCTCTCTCGTAAAACATCTCGCTTGTTTTTCAAGCCGACAATCACAAGATATCGGAAAAACAACATGGCAACATCGGCGTGGCTATATACGCTTTTTATGGAAGGCGCGAATCGTAATAATTGTTTTTTATATAGCGTTATCAGCAATCATATATTTGTATGTAAATATGATTATGTAAATATAGAAAAACCTTCCGCCTGAAGCGACGGAAGGTTCAAAATATTTAGTTTGATTAACTAGTTATCAGTCGACCACACCTTTTTCGACCACGATTTCATCAGGATCGACTTCGTCGCCATACACCGGCTTCAGTGTCTCCTCATAATCCTTGTGGAAGAAGTTTTCATCGCCAAGCTTGTCGATTTCGTCGTTGATCCAGTCAAGCAATTCCTTATTGCCCTTCTGCACTGCGGCAGCGATGGTGTCCTTATCGCCCAGTTCGGTGATACCGACCTTGAAGCCTTGTTGGACTTGGCCCATGCGAGCACCTCGGTGTTGTCGGTGGAGAAGGCGTCGCCACGGCCATCGAGCAGCGCGTTGTAGGCATCGGCGTACTGGTCGTACTTCTGCAGCTTGATGTCGGGGTAGTTTTTCTCGAAGAAGGTTTCGGCGGTGGTGCCCTTGGTCACGATCAGGGTCTTGCCCTTGAGCTGGTCAACGTCGGTGATTTCGGCGTTTTCCGGGGAAACGACGCCCAACGCCACCTTCATGTACGGCTTGGCGAAGTCGACCTTCTCCTTGCGCTCGTCGGTGACGGTGAAGTTGGCCAGCGTGATGTCGACCTTGTTGGAGGTGAGCACGTCGACTCGGGCGGCGGCGTCAACGGAGGTGTATTCAACGTCTACGCCAAGATCCTTGCCCAAGCGCTCGGCGAAGTAGACGTCGTAGCCGGCATAGTTGCCGTCCTTGTCGACGTAGCCGAACGGAGCCTTGTCGGAGAACACGGCGACCTTGAGCTTGCCGGACTTCTTGATCTCATCCAGAGTGCGGGCGGTGGCGCTGCTGCTGGAACTGGAATCGCTACCCGTGGAGCCTTCGTCGCTCGGAGTGGCCGCGGACGGACCGCAAGCAGCCACGGAGGCTGCCATGATCAACGCGGCCGATGCGGCCACGATGCTCTTGAATGTTTTGTTGATGATTGATGCGGTCATGGTTTCTCCTCTCTTGCAAAGATGACTGCTATCAAAATCTTGGGTTTCGCCGATTCTCGCCATTTGTCTTGATTATTCGGATTGATCGGCGGACTTGCGGTGCCGGTCGAATTCAAACGTATGCAGGAACTGCTTGGCACGTTCGGTGGTCGGATTGGTGAAGAATCGTTCGGCATCGTCGGACCGTTCCACAATGCCGCCATCTTCAAGCAGGATCACCTGGTCGGCGATGGCTCGCGCGAATTGCATTTCGTGCGTCACGATGAGCATGGTCTGGCCGGAATCGGCGAGTTCGAGCATCACGTCGAGCACTTCGCGCACCATTTCCGGATCGAGCGCGGCGGTGACTTCGTCGAACAGCAGCACTTCCGGATGCAGGATCAGCGCACGGCAGATGGCCACGCGTTGACGCTGGCCGCCGGAAAGCTCGTGCGGCCAGGAATCCTTGCGGTCGGCAAGCCGACGCGTTCCAGAAGCCTGATCGCCTCCTGCTCGACTTCGCCCTTATCTCGCTTCTGCACCAAGGTCGGCGCCAGTGTGATGTTGCCAAGCACGGTTTTGTTGGGAAACAGGTCGTAGCTTTGGAACACCATGCCAACGCGGGTGCGTAGTTCGCTGCTGCGCTTGCTGCGTCCAGCGGACTCAGTGCCCGGCTTGCCCGTTTCGATCACTTCGCCGTTGAGCGAAATGGTGCCGCCCTGAATCGGCTCAAGGCCTGCGATGGTGCGCAACAACGTCGATTTGCCGGAACCGGAAGGCCCAACGATCACAAACACCTTGCCATGCGGCACGTCGAACGAAATATCGTTCAGCACCGGCCTGTCGGCATTGGCGTACTGCTTGACCAAATGCGCAATCCCAAGACTTGCTTGGCCTGCCTGAGTCTGCTTGCCCGCTGCGTCAGTCATGCGACCACCTCTTTTCCAGTCGGCGGGCCACGATGGACAGCGGCCAGCACACGATGAAGTACATGAAGAAAATCACCCCGTAGATCCACAGGGTTCCGGTCGGGTATTGGAAACGGTTCGCGTCGATGATCTGTTGACCCACTTTGATGACCTCGACCACGCCGAGAAGCACGGCCAACGACGTCGTTTTCACGATTCGTGTCGCCAGATTCACCGAAGCCGGCAGAAGCTACGCAACGCTTGCGGCAGAATCACTGTGACGAACGTCTGCCAGCCACTCAACCCAAGCACATACGCGGACTCATACTGGGCTTTCGGAATCGACTCAAGCGCGCCACGCACCAAATCGCCCAATTCCGCGCCGCCCCACAGCACGAACACGAACACGCATGCGCCGGTCGCATCCAAATTCCAATTCCACGCACGGGCGAAACCGTAAAACGCGATGAACAGCAACGCCAATTGCGGCATGATGCGAATGAAATCCAAATAAATCCTGGTCAGCACACGGATGACGGATTTTTCATCGTCATCAGCCAGCCGACGACCAATCCCACAGGAATGGAAAGACCCACCGAAACGCCGGCGATCCATACCGTAACCCACAGGCCCTGCAGCAGGCGCGGGAACACGCCCGGCTCGAGCAGAATCTCAGCGCCGCTCATAGTCGAACCTCCGTTCCAGCCAAGTGCCGAACAATGAAATCGGCAGCAGAATCACCAAGTACGCGACGACCAGCATCAGCAACGATTCGTACGTGCTGTAGTACATGCCGATCAGATCCTTGGCCATGTACATCACGTCGGCGAGCGCGATGGCCGACACGACGGATGATTCCTTGATCAGGAAGATCACGTTGGCCACAATGCCTGGGATGGACGTGCCGATGGCCTGCGGAATCACCACGCGGCTCAAGGTCTGCCATTGGCTCAGGCCCAGCACGTATGCGGATTCGCGCTGCACGTTCGGAATGGTTTCGAGGCCGCCACGCATCGCTTCGGCCATGTAGGAGCCGCCGAGAAAGCCGAGTCCCACGATCGCGCATTGTTCCGCGGACCAGACAACGCCAAGCTTCGGCAGACCGAAATACAGGAAATACAGTTGTACCAGCAACGGCGTGTTGCGGCTGAGTTCGATGTAGACGCGCACAATCTGCTTCAACACTGGGATGCGTGCGATTTCAATGCCCGCGCAGATGAGACCGACCACAATCGAAAGCACGATGCCGAATACGGAAATGAACAACGTCATCGCCGCACCGTTGACGAAGAACGGCGCGTAGTGCGTCACGAATGTCCAGTCGAACACACGCGCTCCCCTCTTTCTCGCTAGGTTTTCGAATGTTCTGCGGATCGTTTGAAGCCTTCTCAGGCTGTTTCCAAGCTTTAGCCTTGAACGCGCCCCATCGTACCGCGCGATAATCACGGAACAGGCCACGTCGTTATCGGTTTTTCGTATAAGCGTTTATCAACCTTCAAGAAATGCTTCCCGGTAATCCTTGCCACAGTATTGCACGTCGGCGCTTTCCGCCGTCAGCTCATATCGAAATGTGAAGATTGGGTATGCCTTGCGAGAGAGTATGCACATGCTCATTCGACATGCAACGATGGAGGATTTGGACGCGATTGAGGCTGTGGAGGCTGCCTGCTTCCCGCCTGCGGAGGCCGCAACGAACGAGAGCCTGACCGCACGCGTCGCCACATATCCGGAACATTTCTGGCTTTTGATCAACACTGACGCCGATGACGACGCCTGCTTCCCCGCTTCCGTGGAAGATGGCACGTTGGTTGGTTTCGTCAATGGCATGACGACCAATGAGAAAGATTTGGCTGATGTCATGTATGAGGATGTTTCCATGCATGACGAGCAGGGTGATTGCAGATGATTTTCGGCGTGGATGTGGCTCCCGTCTACCAGCATCGCGGTTGCGCCAGCTATCTGCTGCGTCGTGTGATCCTTGATTCGACGATTGCCGGACGCAAAGGCATTGTGCTGACTTGTAAGGAACGTCTTGTTGGCTTTTACTCCCGCTTGGGATTCATGGACGAAGCATGTCGGCTTCCACACACGGCAATGTGGCTTGGCATCAGATGCGCCTGACGTTAGCCCACACCACCGGTGAGTCCAATGATTCCAACGCCTCCGTCGACACTGATCCGGATGCGATCACCATGGAGATCCCCGTCGTGCCACTTACTGATTGACGCGCGTGTCGCAGCCCGCCCAACCAACCGCGACACGCCGACGATTTGCATTCCGCCGAGAATCCACGTAAGTTAGCACTCGCTTCGGGCGGTTGGCGCAGAGGTAGCGCACTTCCCTGACACGGAAGGGGTCACAAGTTCGAATCTTGTATCGCCCACGCGAAGCGGGTAACGAAGCCGGGAAACCGGTGGAATTATCCCACGGGTGATTGGCGCAGCGGCTAGCGCACTTCCTTCACACGGAAGGGGTCATAGGTTCGATTCCTATATCACCCACTGAATTTCCGCTTCTCACGGCGGAAGTTCTTTGCGGACATAGCTTAGTTGGTAAAGCGCAACCTTGCCAAGGTTGAGACCGCGGGTTCGAGTCCCGTTGTCCGCTCCACCAAGCCCCACCTCGTGTGGGGTTTTCTTTTTCTCACACATCTACTCCACTCGCGTTTTTAAAAAAATAACTGCCGACACGCGGAACTTTGCACAGTCCGGCGTCGACAGCCTATCTACATGTTTTACGCTTCTTCGCCGTGCCAGGCGTAGTCGAGGTGCATGAATTCGGGGACCTTGTACCATTTGACCGGATATCCGGCTCCGTGTGCACAGAACACCGAATCCGGCGTGTTCTCCAAGTCGGATTCCGGATCGTAAGCCATGTTCTCGATCACCTCGTCGGCATTGTGGCACGGCTGGTAGCCGGCGAACACGCAACTCAAATGCCCACGCCCATGCGTGTAGGCGTTGACGTCCATCGCATAGTCACGCATTTGCGCAACCGGCGCCTCACCTTCAAGCACCATGTATTCGCCGTCACCGTCAGGCGTGTCGAACGAGCCGCTCATACGCTGAATATCGGCCATCGCATGGCCGACCATATCTTGCGGAACCTCCAACCGGAAGCCATACCATGGCTCCAGCAAACGGCAATCGCCGCGCTCCTTCGCTTCCATCAACCCCTGACGAATCGCACGATACGTGGCTTGACGGAAATCGCCGCCTTCCGTATGTTTCAAATGCGCACGGCCAACCAGCAACGTGATCTTCATATCGGTGATTGGAGAGCCGGTAAGCACGCCCACATGCTCACGCTCCTGACAATGCTGCAGAATCAGCCGCTGCCAGTTGCGGTCGAGCACATCCTCGCTGCACACGCTCGCATATGCCATGCCACTGCCGGCAGGCAACGGCTCAAGCAGCACATGCGTTTCCGCATAGTGACGCAACGGCTCAAAATGCCCCACGCCCTCGATCGGATGCGCAATCGTCTCCTTATATAGGATGCCGCCCGGACCGAACGAAACATCCAAGCCAAACCGGTCATGCATCATCTGCTGGATGACTTCCAATTGCACCGCACCCATCAATTGCAGATGCACTTCGCCAAGATGCGGCTGCCATACCACATGCAGCAACGGATCCTCATCCTCAAGCTCACGCAACGCAACCAGGCAGGCATGAATATCGCACTCCCCCGGCAGCAACGTGTACGTGAGCACCGGCTGAAGCACCGGATTTACGCCGTCAGGCTCCTTCCCAAGCCCGGCACTGGGAAATGTTCGCGTCAAGCCCGTAACTGCGCACACGGTGCCCGCAACAACCGAATCGACCGTACTGAACTTCGCGCCTGAATACACGCGCACCTGATCGGCCTTCTCATGCCACAGGCCATCATCACCGATTTTCGACTCGCCAGGATCGGAACCAACCCGCGCAGTGCCGGAAAGCATTGTTTTCGCTTTGAATTCGCCGCCCGTCACCTTAAGCCAAGTCAGTCGATTGCCTTGCGAGTCGTGCGATACTTTATATATACGCGCGCCGAATTCGCCGCCATACTCCGGCTCGCGCACATACCATTCGAATCCTGCGATGAATTCGTCGATGCCCTCCATTTTCAGCGCGGAACCGAAGAAACACGGGAACAGGGCACGTTCGGCAATCAGTTCGCGAATGGTTTCGTCCGGAATCGTCCCTTCTTCCAAATACGATTCCATGGCGGTTTCGCTTTGCATGGCGATGTCTTCCATGACATCGGCAAGCGCCTCGGTTCCGTTGTGCGATCCGGTAAAATCTACGCATCCGTCAGAGAAACGTTTCTTCAGCTGCTGCAGAAGTTTCGTTTTATCGGCTGCGGGAGCGTCCATTTTGTTGATGAAGATGAATGTGGGCACGTTATAGCGCTTCAGCAATCGCCATAACGTTTCGGTATGCCCTTGGATTCCGTCCGCGCCGGAAATGACCAGGATCGCATAGTCGAGCACGGCGAGGGTACGTTCCATTTCCGCCGAAAAATCGACGTGCCCCGCGTATCAAGCAACGTGAGGGTGAGATCCCGCGTGGTGATGATCGCCGGTTCGGTGAAGATGGTGATGCCGCGCTGCCGTTCCATCGTATTGGTGTCAAGAAACGCGTCTCCATGATCGACGCGACCGAGCTTGCGTACGCTGCCCGTGGCATACAGCAATGCTTCCGACAGCGTGGTTTTGCCTGCGTCAACATGCGCCAGAATGCCGATGACGATTCGTTTCATGGGTTCCTCCGCTGCCCAAGCGACAGCCGAAGCAGCCGCCTATCGATATACGAAAGCCCTTACGCCTACTGACGTAAGGGCTTGATGGTGACCCCGGGAGACTCGACTCCCGACCTTGAGATTAGAAGTCACATGCTCTATCCAGCTGAGCTACAGGGCCAAACTTGAATCAGTATAGCCAGTTCGCACGTTCTTGCCAACTCGAACGCGCTGAGCAGCGATCATACCGACGGCAAAACCATGGAACCAACGGCTCCCCGATCCCAAACAAGCAAGTCATCAAGACCGGGGAGCATGGGTTCACGGCTCGATAATCCAGCTCAAACCGACCAGCACGATAAGGAACAGCACATTCACCGCCGAATAGACGGCCAGATAGCGCCCCTTCTTATCGGGGTACTTACGCGTCACGTTCTTGTATCCGATCAGCGAGGCCATGGATGCGATCAGCGTACCCATGCCACCAAGGTTGGTGCCGATGATCAGTGCACGCCACTGGTCGCAGAAGCCCGACAGCAGCAACGTGGTCGGCACGTTGGAAATGAACTGGCTGGACACCACGGACACTTCCAGCGGATGCGCCCCCACCAAGGAGGCGGCCAGCTCGTAGAATTCCGGCACGCGTTTCATATTGCCGATGAAAATGAAGAACATGCAGAACGTGAGCGGCAATCCCCAGTCGATATTGCGGAACACGCGGCGATCGCAGAACAGGAACGCCACCACCACGATCACGCACATGGCCCATAGCGGAATGAAATCGCTCACAGCCAGCAAACACACGATGAACAGCGCGCAATATACGATCGTGCGCCAACCACCGTAACCTGCGCCGTAGCCGGTCACACGAATCTCATCCGGCTGCGGCTGATCGGAATTCGGAGCGAGCACATTCTGTTCGATGCCGCTGCCGTCGATAGAGGAAAATTCGGAAACAGGTTTCTTACCGAACACCACACAGACGATGACCACCAGCAATACCGCCGCAGCAACGGAATACGGTGCCATAATGCCGATCATTTCAGCGGACGGCATGCCCGTCAACGCTTTCAAATACAGGTTGTGCGCATTGCCGATCGGCGTCAACATACTGCCCACGTTCGCGCCGACGGTCATCAACGTGCCGACCAGCACCGCATGCTCCTCCATGTGAGCCATGGTGAGCACCGCGATCGCGAATGGAATGAACGTGACCAGCGCCACATCATTGGTAATCAGCATGCCGGAAAAATAGGTGAGCGAAATCAGCGTGATCACCAATCCGCGAGCGGTGCTCACATGATGCAGCAACCGCGAACCGATGATGCGGAACACACCGATGCGCTGGAAACCGCACACCACCAGCATCAGGCAGATCAGCTGCGAAATGGTGCTGGCATGAATATATCCGGCATACTCCTTGTCAGGAGGCACGATAAAGCATGAAATAAGAGCAAGTATGGAAGCAACTACGAGAATAGTCTCGTTTTTCAGGATTTTGACGACCAATCGTCGCATTCATTCCTCCGTGAATCCAGTTTGCAAACCGTTTGCAGACCCGGGCGATTTACTCAAGAAACGCCGTATTCACTTTACCCGAAAAATCGCGTACCACATACCCTTGGCATACTATTTTTCCGACCATTCCAACGTTTTTCAGCCATGCGCCTTACTGTTCCCTGACTTTGCAAACCGGCAAAACTGTTTTGCAATTGCAAAACACGCCGAAGGATACCGTGCACCAGCCAAGAATTCGTTAAGTATTCTTCCTGCGTTCACCACACGTTCGCCGGCTGTTCATACCGCACTCAGGCATGTGGCAAATTCAGGTAAACGACAAAGACGTTCGGGGGTTGACGCTCCGGCACACCAAATATTCAGGCGACGTTATTGCCGAACACCCTCGTCTGCAGATCCTTGCGCAACGTTTCCAGCTTGGTAATCTGGCCAAGCAGCTCGATTTTCTCGGCACCGTCCGGCAGTTGCGCCATGCGACGCTGGTCCGCGCCGATTTTGCGCATGATGCCCGTGTCAAGCAGTCGAATGATGAGTTCAGACGCGTATCTGCGTTCGTCGTCGGTCGGCTTGCGCAATTGCACGTTGCCTTCCTGCGATTGTTGCGACGCACGTTCCGCGTCAGTATCGCTCGGAGGAAGCGGCAATGGCATGACGGCAAGCTCGTTGATGACGGATTCCAACATCGGACCACCCGCTTTGGTGAGATTGTGCATCCACAATCCTTGCGGGGTATCAGCAGACGGCAGTCCCCCGGCCGCCGCGACCGCTTGGAATAACGTGCGGAATACGGGGGTCATGAAGCTCGACAGCGTAAGACTGGCGAACAGTGTCGGATCAACGGCAAGCGGCACTTGAATCAGGGTTGCCATGAACTGCTGTTCGCAAATGAACACGGCATCATCAATGCGATAGTAGGATTGCTCCGCCGCATCACGATGTTCCAACGCCTTCCGCGCGGAAGGATTCGCATACGGATTCGCGCCTTGTTCCATACGCGGTTCCACCGCAGCTCCGGCATTGCCTGCAAAACGACGTTTCGGAGCGTACGCATCTTCGTCCCGCACCTGCAGTTTGCGTCGTGCGTCACGCACTTCACGCTGCATGATATCCAAGTCGACGCCGATCTGGCGCACCGCCTTGCGTGAATACAAATCCAACAGGGAACGGTCACGAATCTGTGCGATCAACGGCGCCACCGCCTTGACTGCGCCCATTTGCCCAGTGGTATAAGTGGTGTCGAAACGCCCGATCGCGGTTTTGATCACGAAATCATACAGTGGTTCGGCATGATCGATCAACGCGCGAACCGCCTCATTACCTCGCTTGATACGCAAATCGCACGGGTCGAGATTGTCGTCGGCCACAGCAACGAACGCCTGCGTCGAAAAAGCGGAATCCAAGCCGAACGCATGAATCGCAGCCTTCTGACCGGCCGCATCGCCATCGAAGGTGAACACGATACGCGAACTCAACGCCTGTCCTTCAACCTTCAACGGACCAACCAGCTGTACCGCACCCAACGAATCGTCGGCGATCAGACGACGCACGATCTTGGCATGCTCGGCACCGAACGCGGTGCCGCATGTCGCGATCGCGGTATCAATGCCGGCCAAATGCATGGCCATCACATCCGTATACCCTTCGACGATCACCGCCTGACGTTTCTTCACAATCGCCGACTTCGCCATATCAATGCCATACAGCACCTGGTTTTTCCGATACAACTGCGTGTCGGGAGTATTAATGTATTTCGCGCTAATCGAATCATCCTCATACAACTTGCGAGCGCCGAAACCAAGCGTGCGTCCGGTTGAATCGCGAATCGGCCATGTTACGCGGCCACGGAAATAGTCATACACCCCATGCTGGCCTTGACGGGCCAAACCTGCGTCCAACATTTCCTGCTGTGTGAAGCCCTTGCCTGCCAAGTACCGCACCAGATTATCCCAGCCTTGCGGAGCATATCCGCAACCGAATCGTTGGCAATCGGCCTGGCTGAAATTACGGCCATCAAGCAGTTTGCGCGCGGCGAGCGCGTCTTTGGTCATCAGCTGCGAGACGAAAAACTCCTGCGCGGCCTCGTTGGCTTCCAACAGGCGGGCACGTTTCGAACCGGTATGCTCCTTCTTGGCGTTCGACTGGTCATAACGCAATTCGATATGGTATCGGTCGGCCAAAAGCTCGACGGCATCACGAAAGTCGACGTTCTCCTGATGCTCCACATAGCCGAACACGTCTCCGCCAAGACCGCAGCCGAAGCAATGCCACACACCGAGCGCCGGACGCACGGAAAAGCTTGGCGTTTTCTCGTCATGAAACGGGCACAGCCCCACGTATGTGCCAGTTCCTGAAGGTTTGAGCGTAACCGTTGCAGACACAATGTCGTACAAATCGGCGGTGGCGCGAACTTTTTCGATATCTTCCTTCAGAATCATTCCTGGCATAGCTCACCACCTTAACAGCAAGCGCGGCACGTTGACCAACCATCGAACGTACCGCGCCCACCATATTGACTTTCACGGCGTGCCTTGTTTTCCACGCCCGTTTCCTTACAGAATGGTTGCGGGATCGAGCTTGGCGAGGTCCTCTGCCGGCAGCACCTCCGTAGCGTGCTCATACAGGCGCGGGATGCGGTTGCACAGACAGGTGAAGATCTCATAGCTGATGGTGCCTGCGGCACGACCCCAATCGTCGGCGGTCGGTTCGGCATAATCCTCGCCACGGCCCGGACCGAACAGCTGCACGGTGTCGCCCTCATGCACGCCAAGCTTTTCCGCGGCACCGTGCAGGTCAAGCATGAACTGATCCATGCACACGCGGCCAGACACACGGTACAGGCGCGGACCTTCCGTAGTCATCACACGCACCGGACCGCCAGGCTTGACCACATGCTTCGCGCCTTCCATATCGAAACCGGAAGCGGAACGGTGAATGCCGTCCGCATAGCCTACAGGCACGATTGCGGTGGACGTGTCTGTAGGAGTCAGGTACGTGCGGCCATAGGAAATGCCATGTCCCGCCTCCACATCCTTGACCGTGCCAAGCTGCGCCTGCAATGTCATGGCCGGAGTCAAATCATACGTGCCAGGCGTGCCCATAGCCGGATCAGCCTCATAACCATACAAGCCAATACCCGGGCGGGTAAGCTCAAAATGAATCTCCGGGCGCGAAAGCGTGGCCGCCGTATTGGCAAGATGACGAATCTCCGGCGCAATGCCGGCAACTTCCATACGACGGGTAAAATCCTTGAAATTCTCGATCTGCCTATCAGTGGACGCCACGAATTCAGGCACGTCCGGAGCGTCGGCCACCGCCAAGTGGCTCCACTGGCCGACGATATGCAGCACACCCTCCTTAGCGAGAGGCACCAGCTTGGCGAGCGCCGCGTCAAACGTGGCCGGAGTGAATCCATTACGTCCGAAACCGGAATCGACCTTCACATGCACACGCGCGGTTTTCCCAAGACGACGCGCCGCGGCCGCAACGCCGTCAATGCCCGGCAATGAGCCTACGGAAATATCGATATCATTGTCGATCAGCTCGTCAAAAGGCACCGCCATGCCGTTATATACCCATGTCAGAATGTGACAGCGGTCCGGCCCGATGCCCGCCTTGCGCAGCAGCAGCGCCTCATGCGACTGCGCCGTACCCAGCCAGGTCGCACCTCCCGCAAGTGCCGCGAGCGCGGCCGGAATAAGACCATGCCCGTACGCGTCGGCTTTGACCACACCCATCACGGCAGTGCCGGAATTCGGACCGCCAACCACGCTCACCAAATGACGCATGTTGTTTCGCAATGCGGCCATATCGACGATGGCCTGCGCCGGGTATTGCTTTTGGGCGGCCTCATAATTGGCCTTGCCTTGTTCGGATGAGAATTTCCATTCACGGGCAGCATTGAAAGTCATGGCTCTATTGTTGCGCTCCCATATGACGGCTTCGAAAAAGACGCGCACACATGGTGAAACGATTCACGGGGTTTTCACGGTTTTGTC
>ENA-OPZM01000029-OPZM01000029.1-human-gut-metagenome-genome-assembly--contig:-NODE-29-length-56060-cov-12.854969_pt1 | contig 56060 bp, 55 predicted proteins | sample MGYA00242478_ERZ504493 | MGnify/ENA primary metagenome ERZ504493 (study PRJEB26092, sample SAMD00036227) | human gut metagenome | host: Homo sapiens | study: EMG produced TPA metagenomics assembly of... | reverse complement strand
CTGCCAATGTTTCCCATGTTCGCCATGTCGTACGGCGCGTGGGCGCTCGGTTTCGGCATTTCGTTCTGGCAGGCCACCGCCATGACATTATTGGCGTGGTCATCTCGTTCCTGCTGGTCGGCATCATTTCCATCGCGGGCAAACGCGGCAACGCGCCCACCATGGTGCTCACCCGCGCCACGTTCGGCGTGGAAGGTGCCAAAGTGCCAGCGGCTCTGAGCTGGATCGCCACATTAGGCTGGGAGATTTCACTGACCACCACCGCTGTGTTGGCATTATCAAGCACCATCGAAAAAATCGGTTGGGGCTCTGGTGTCGCGCCCAAGATCATCTCCACCATTGTGGTGGTCGGCCTTGTGGTGGTCGCAGGTATTTTCGGATACGACCTGATTATGCGTTGTCAGCAGGTCATCACCATCGTGACCGGTGTGATCACCGTCGGTTTCTTTATCCTCGGCTGGGGACATATTGACTTTTCCGCCATTGACTCGGTTCCGGCGGGATCATTGCCGGCCATGCTCGGCTGCTGCTTCTTCGTGATGACCGGCTTTGGCTTGGGCTGGGTGAATATCGCTGCCGATTACTCGCGCTATCTGCCGCGCAACTCCTCCAATGGCGGCATTGTGTTCTGGACCACATTCGGTGCGTCCATTGCCAATGTGTTCCTGATTTTCTACGGTCTGCTGCTCGCGGTTTCCAATGCCGACATGGCGGAAAACGTTGGAAATGATCCGATTGGAGCCATGGCTTCCATTCTGCCGACCTGGTACTTGATTCCGTACACCATTGTGGCCGTGCTCGGTTTGATGTCCGGCTCCATTATGGACAATTATTCCAACGGGCTTGCGCTGCTGTCGTTCGGTGTGAAGTTGCCGCGTACCGTGGCTGCCGCGCTCACCGCCGCTTTGACTGTGCTTGGTGTGGTCTACGTGACTTTCTTCTCCGACACGTTCATTGGCCCGTTCCAAGGCTTTCTGACCACGCTCGGTGTGCCGATGGCCGTATGGGCCGGCATGTTCGTGGCCGATGTGATCATTCGCAAGAAGGATTACAGCACCGCTGATTTGTATGATCCGAAGGGGCGTTACGGTGCGTGGAACGGTAAGTCTTTCGCCATTCTTGTCGTCGGTACCGTGCTTGGTTGGGGATTGGTGGTCAACACTGCCGCCAGCTGGCTGAACTGGCAGGGGTATCTGCTGTTCCTTATCGGTGGCAAAGAAGGTAGTTGGGCTGCCGCCAATCTTGGTGTGATTGTTGCGCTGATTATTGGTCTTGCGGGATCGTTGATGTTCCAGCGTGGCGATATTGCCAAGCAGGAAGCTGATCTGCCGGTTTCGGAAGCATGAGTTGCTTATTGCGATAATACAAGGAAAGGAAAAGTCATGATTGCGGAAGATGAATGGCTGGTAGTTATCGACAGGCAGCGTGTTTTTGCGGAAAGTGAATGGTCCGCATGGGCTTGCCCGGACGGCTCCTATCACACTACTGATGAAGCGTTCGCACGATTGGCTAAGGCGTTCGGCGATCGTGTGGTCTATACGCGATATGTTGCGCCTGAGTCACCGCAAAACGCTTGGGTTGATTATTTCAAAGATTGGCCGCAGTTTTTGGTTGCTCCCGACGATCCGATGTACGATCTCACCGCGGATACCGCGGAATTGGCGCAAGGCCATGCCGTGGTCAGTTGCGACACTTTCGGCAAGTGGGGAAGCGTGCTGAGCGAAGCATTAAAGGCGCTAAAAAGATCACGGTATGTGGTGTCGCCACCGATTGCTGTGTGCTTACCACTGTGCTCGCCGCGGCTGACAATGGTGTAGCGGTACGCGTTGCTGCTGACGCTTGTGCAGGCAGTTCGCCAGAAAACCATCAGATGGCATTGAGCGCCATGGCATTGTTCACGCCGCTGGTCACCGTCACTGATACTGATTCCATCGTAGGATAGGTAAGGACTTTGATTCTGCGGGGTTTGTTGAGTTCTGCTCAGCAAGCCCCGCTTTTTTGTATGTCGTGCATATTGCGCCAAAACTTGGATGATGCTCGGCTGGCATCGGTAATGAGCCATTAATCTTGCGGTGCGCTTTTGTAACTGCGGCGTAACAGTGCGGTGGTGATTGTAACGGACGATTCCGGCACAATCGTGGGTATCGACAGTTTCGTGAAGAGGTTTTACTGACGGACATGTCTCTCACAGGAAAAATCCCATGTATGAATCGAGGCCACCATGGCACAGCAGATCACTAGCTTGCTTGACGATCCTACGCAAGCGGTCAGTCTAGACACTTTCAGTGGGCTCACCAAAGGATGCCCCGCACCATTCTGGCTTTTCCAAGGCGTTTGCGCGGCTTGGGGCATCGACCACCAGCGGGCGCAACTCAACCTCATCACCGTATCCGAGAACGCGACGTTCCTGCTGTTGCTGGACGGCGAGCCCCAAGGCGTGGTACGTGTCTCGCAGCCGGGCTATGTGGGAGGTCCCGAGGCGGTGGCGTCGGAAATCAGCTGGTTGAATGCGTTGCATGATATCGAAGGTATCAGCCTGATCAATCCGGTTCCCACCATCCGTGGCACGTTCGTAACGAAAATCACTGATCTGAACGGTGTCGGCTGGACGGTGATCTCCACGAAATATGTGGAAGGAACCGTGCTGGAAGATCTTGAGAATCCTGCACCGTATTACGAGACGATCGGTGAATGGGCTGCGAAATTCCATGAGCAGTCGCGCACGTGGAGCAAACCGTACGGTTTCACCCGCTTCAATTGGGATCTTTCGAACATGGTTGGTCCGGCACCGCGTTGGGGACGTTGGGAAAACGCCAATCTCACCGACGAAGAGAAGCAGCTGTGCGACACCGCGCTGTGGAAGGCCATGGACGTGGTGATGAAAGTGCCGAGAACCAACGAAACTTGGGGCTTATCCATGCCGACTTGCGCCCGTCGAACGTGATTCGCGGCAATGACGGGATACTGACCGTCATCGATTTCGACGATGCCGGATACAGCTGGTATCTCTACGATTACGCTTCATCGCTGAGTTTCATCGAACATGAACCGTATGCTCCCGATCTTGCCAAGGCGTGGGTCAAGGGATACCAGCGCGTCGCAGGTTCGTTCACGGATGAGGAACTGCGTATCATGTCCGCGCTTTCCATGATCCGACGCATGCAGATGCTCGGCTGGACCACCAGCACCGTGAGGATGCCCTGCCCGACGGTCTCGCTGCACAGCAGGCTCCCGGCAGCGTGATGTGCGCAAAAAACTATCTTGAGGATCCGCTCTGGCTGCTGCATTAGGCAAGTTGCATGAAACAAGCGTAATTACGCAGAAACCAGACAATCCAAGAAATCCAATCGTAAGCACGTAAAAATACGCAATTACGAAAATCTCAATTTTTATAACTTAACAACATCTGACCGCAACCAACCAAACGAGGAATCAATGGCATAACTCGCCGAACAATAAGAGAGGAAGGCGATTACAATGACTGCGTCAACTGTTTCGGGACGATCGATAGGCGGCGTGACCTACGTTGAAACCGACAAGGACTATTTCGCAAAACGACAGCTTAAGCGAACCGCGGGAGCGTTCGGTCTATGGGCCATCGGCATTTCCGCGGTGATCTCCGGCGACTTCTCCGGCTGGAACGGAGGCATCGCCCAAGCCGGATGGGGTGGCATGCTGGTGGCCGCCATCGTGGTGTACCTCATGTACGTGCTTATGCTCAACTCCATCAGCGAAATGGCGTCGGCCATGCCGCACACGGGTGGCGCGTATTCCTTCGCGCGTGCCGCCATGGGTCCGTGGGGCGGCTTCTTCACCGGCCTTGCGGAAACCATCGAGTATGTGATGACCGCAGCCACCATCGTCTACTTCTCGTCGGCATACGCTGATGCGATCCTGTCGAACCTGACCGGATATTCGCTTGACGATCATGGCTTGGCTTGGGTTTGGTGGCTTGCCTTGTATGCGATTTTCGTAGTGGTCAATTGGCTAGGCGCCGAAACGTCGTTCCGTTTCGCCGAAGTCGTGTCGATCGCCGCGCTCGCCATCGTCGCACTGTTCGGTATCGGCGCTTTCGCCACTGGTAAGGCCGATTTCTCCACGCTGCTCAATATCACGCCTACCGAAGGCAACTCCGCGTTCCTGCCGTTCGGCCAGGTGCCATCTTCTACGCCATGCCGTTCGCCATGTGGTTGTTCCTTGGTATTGAGCAGCTGCCTCTGGCTGCAGAGGAAGTGCGTGAGCCGGAAAAGAACATTCCGAAGTCGTCCCGCCTGTGCATTTTCACGCTGGGATTGTCCGCGCTGATCATCGTGTTCCTGAACCCGGCTGTGGTCGGTTCCGAAGCGCTCGCTGGTTCCGATGAGCCGTTGCTGGATGGCTATCGTGCGATTCTGCCGGGCAATCTCGCCGCGGTGCTGTCCGCATTCGCGTTGATCGGTCTGCTCGCTTCCATCCAAGGCATTATGTTCGCGTATGGCCGCAACCTGTATTCACTGTCCCGTGCGGGCTATTATCCGGCGTTCCTGTCGCTGACCGGTAAGAAGAAGACGCCGTACTGGGGTCTGGTCGTCGGCGCGATCATCGGCTTCGCAGCCCTGTTCATCATCGCGTACGGCGGTGATGGCGCCGGTTCGGTGGTGTTGAACATCGCTGTGTGGGGGGCGGTGCTGGCATATCTGCTGCAGATGGTTTCCTATGTGATCCTCAGGAAGAAGATGCCTGATATCAAGCGTCCGTTCACCAGCCCGTTCGGCGTGCCGGGCGCGGTAATCGCAGGTTTGCTTGCATTCTGCATTTTCGTTGCCGTGCTGCTGAACCCGGATTATCGACTGGCCGTCTACGCCATGGTGGTCATCTACGTTCTCGCGACCATCTTCTTCGCGGTTTACGGACGTAAGCACCTGGTGCTTTCTCCGGAAGAAGAGTTCGCCGCTTCCGGCGGAAAGGTCGCATATAAGACTGAAGACTGACTGATTTTCTGCGATTATCGTTTCGTTTTCTTGAAATAAAACGATATTGCCAAGGCCGTGTTCATCTGGGATGCGGCCTTTTTCAATCATCGGAAATATGTAAAAAGGTCAACCAAATAGGTGGAAAACAGCGGAAATGGTTTGTTTCTGCGCTGTATCAGCCACCCAACATTACTGCGTTACCGTGTGGGTAACGCCACAGGAAGCCAACGAAAGAAGGAATCATGGCAACTCGATCAACCATCATGGACACCAATAGCTTCCGTCCGGAAATGGCGGCCGCGCTCGACCCAGAAACACGCAAACTAACCGAAGAGCGTGACGTGCTTGGTCCGGCCTACCGTTTGTTCTACCGCAATCCAGTGCATCTGGTGAAGGGCCGTGGCTCGCATCTTTGGGATGCCGACGGCGAGGAATACTTGGACGTGTACAACAATGTCGCATCCGTCGGCCACTGTCACCCGCGCGTGGTGGATGCACTTACCCAGCAGGCTTCGATGCTCAACACCCACACGCGCTACCTGCATGAGAACATCCTGCATTATGCGGAAGATATCCTCTCCACCATGCCTGACGAACTTGACCGCATCATGTTCCAGTGCACTGGTTCCGAAGCCAACGATCTGGCCATTCGCGTAGCACAGACCTACACTGGCGGCGAAGGCGTGATCGTGACCAGCGAGGCCTACCATGGCAATTCGGCACTCACCTCCAAGCTTTCCCCAGCGCTCGGCACCGCGCAAACGCTTGGCTTGACCATGCGCATGATTCCCACGCCGGACACTTACCGCTTGGTCATTGACGGCAAGCCTGCCGCGGAATGCGCCGCCGAGGAATTCGGCAACTGGATGGCTGGCGAAGTGCGCAAGGCCGTTGCCGATATGGAACGTCATGGCATCAAGTTTGCGGCATTGCTTGCCGACTCCATCTTCTCCTCCGACGGCGTGTACCCCGATCCGGTCGGCTATCTGAAGCCGGTGATCGACACCGTTCATGAACTGGGTGGCGTATGGATCGCCGACGAAGTGCAGCCGGGCTTCACTCGCACCGGCGACGCATTCTGGGGATTCGGACGCCAAGGCATTGTTCCCGATCTGGTCACATCCGGCAAGCCCATGGCCAACGGTCTGCCCACGTCGATGATGGCCGCCCGCCACGAAGTACTTGAACCGTTCGCAGGCTCCATTCCTTACTTCAACACTTTCGGCGGCAACCCGGTATGCATGGCCGCGGCCCAGGCGGTGCTTGACGTGATGCGTGACGAAGACACCATGAGCAACGCCAAGAAGGTCGGCGCAATATTCAAGGATGCCGTCGCGTCGCTTATGCCGGCACACCCCTGCATCGGCGACGTGCGTGGCGCGGGCCTGTACATCGGCTGCGAAATCGTCAAGCCGGGCACCAAGGATCCCGACCAGCAGGCAGCGCTCGATATCCTCGAAACCCTGCGTGACAACCACATCCTCACCTCCGTATGCGGCCGTTACGGCAATATCCTCAAGCTGCGCCCGCCGCTGGTGTTCAGCGAATCCGATGTGGATTGGTTCATGGATGGATTCATGAAGACTCTGGAAACATTGAAGCTGTAAAACGACAGATAACCATAAAGAAAGGGCGCGGATATGGAAGATCATACCGGCATTGGGCGCACGCGAAGCGCTACGAGCGAACTAGTCTACCGTATCCGCGCTCGCATTCGTGAACAGGAGCTTCTTCCCGGAGAGAAACTCGGATCGGAACGGGCGCTCGCCGACAGTCTTGGCGTCAGCCGTTCCGATTTGCGCAATGCGTTGACCGTGTTGGAATCCGATCATGAAATCATCCGCAAAATCGGGCGTGCCGGAGGCATCGTCATATCGGACGGACGTTTGGAACGCAATATCAACACGGTGGAATCATTGCCGACGATCGCGCGAAGACAAGGCATGCGCGTTTCGTCGAAAGTATTGCAGGCGGTGATTGCCCCGGCTTCCGTTTCCGACGTGCGTTTGCTGCGATTGCCGGGCGAGCATCCGATGATCTACGACATTACGCGATTGCGGTATATCGAAAATCGGCCGCTTTCGTTGGAACGGTCGCATTTGCCGGCATATCTGTTTCCTCTGTTCCTTACACGCGATTTGACGACCCCGTTCTACACCATGTTCGAACGTGATTATGGCGTGTATCCGTGCAATGTCGACGAAACATTGGAATCGGTGGTCGGCGACGAGCAGGAGAACGAGCTGCTGCAGATCGAGGCGGGAACTCCGCTGATGCGCATTCACCGGATCGCCTATGCGTCGGATGGATGCCCGTTCGAGCGTGCCACTGACGTGTATATCGCTGATCGCATGCGATTCACCATGCATTATTCCGGCTATGTACGCCTGTCCGCAACGTCTACGCAGAATATGACGAAATAAGACGGAAGATTCTTCGGTTATACGATGCGGCGGTCGGCGGCCCAGCGGGTGAGTTCGGTGCGGTTTGACAGCTGCAGTTTGCGTAGTACGGAGCTGACGTGCGTTTCCACGGTTTTGATGGAAATAAACAGTTCCGCAGCCACTTCCTTGTACGTGTAGCCGCGTGCGATCAGGCGCATGACTTCCTGCTCACGGTTCGACAAGCGGTCCAGCTCGTCATCGTGGATCGGTCCGCTTGCAGGGCCGCCCATGCCAGTCGGTGAGCCATTTTGGAAAGCGGACAGCACGAATCCCGCCAATTTCGGCGAAAACACGGCATAGCCCTCATGCACTTGCTTGATGGAAGAAATCAAATCATCGCCGGAAATCGTCTTTGTCACATAGCCTTGCGCTCCGGCACGAATCACCGAACCGACATCCTGCGGCGAATCAGACACCGACAGCGCCAGAAACATGGTATTAGGGGAGTATGCGCGCGATTTCACGAGAATCTCGGCACCGCCGCCGCCCTCGCCGCCGGGGATATGCACATCAAGCAGCACCACATCCGGCTTCGTCTGCGCGATCATCGCCACCGACCCCTCGACATCGGCCGCTTGTCCGACGATGTCGAAATGCGGCTGCAGCGTTGCGATAACGCCTGCACGGAACATTTCATGATCGTCAACGATGGCGATGCGGATCTGCTGTTCCTGCTCGTTCATTGCTGCTCCTCGAAATGGTTGGTAGGTTGATTGCTGAATTGATTGGTACGTTGATCGTTGGATTGACGGTTATGGTGATTGGGAAAATCGGTTTGTTGTGAGTTGCTTTGCGATTCGTGCGATTGCTGCGCATTCGTGTCGGCGGCTGCGGATGCGGGCATGTCTGCGATTGGCATATGCATGCGCACCTCCGTGCCCCATTGCGGTCTCGATACAATCTCCACTGTACCGCCACGTCGCTTGATTCGTCCGATAATCGATTCACGAATGCCAAGGCGATTCGCGGGAATCGCATTCACGTCGAATCCGTTGCCATGGTCGCGCACGAACACTTCCACCAGTTTGCTGCTTGCCTCGCAGTAGACGGAAATCGGCTCTCCTCCATGCGCTACCGCATTGATAAGCGCCTGTTGCGTGGCGTCAAGCAGCGCATCGGTTTGCGCGCTTGGACGTGCGTCGCCCACCGTCACCACTTCGATTGGCTTGCCATGCGTGTCTTCCACATGTGCGGCGATTTCTTTCAAGCCGGCGTTCACGGAACGGTCAGACGTGGTGCGTTCCTGATACAGCCATTCACGCAATTCGCGTTCCTGCGAACGCGCCAGCGAAAACACCGTCTGCTGATCGTCGGCATGCAACTGAATCAGCGCCAACGTTTGCAGTACGCCATCATGCAGATGCGCGGTCATGTCGGCACGTTCCTCTTCGCGTTCCTTCGATGCGCGTTCCGTACCCAAATCGCGAATCAGCGCCATGATCCATGGCACAATCGCAAGCAATACGCCAATCAGCAGTGCCAAACCGGCGCACAGTATGCGAATCATGGAAAACGCGTCAAAATGCATGCAGGAACTGACGTACAAAGCGTATGCGGCGAAAATAATCGCAATGCCGCCAAGCATCGTCCATAGTTGACCTTCTTCGGCGTTGAAACGCAACCAAGAGACGCCGATACCGACCAGACCAAGCAGCAGGGGCACAATCAGAGTGCGTTCAACACCGCCTGCGAACATGACGAAACAGATGGAAAGCAGCATCAGACCAGCTAATGCAAGCAAAGCGGGTTTTGGTGCTTTCTTCAGTGTCTGCTCAAGACTTTCGCTGGAAGATTGCGTATCGCCATGCGTTCCGTCGTTGCATGCAGTCGTATCTTCAAAAGATGGTGGTTGCGTGTGCTGACCATCTTGCGGAGCTGTAAAAGATTGATATTCCAGGGAAACAGGATATGTTCCGTACGGCATGTTGCCCCGGGAAAGCGGTGCCTGCCATGGCGAACGCTTGCCTGCGATAATGTACGTCTGCTGTATGGGGTCTCCCACGGGAAGTGCCATCCACAGGAAAATGTAAGCGATGAGCCTGAACCGAACAGACATGTGGTGGCGAGGAAAAACAGGCGCACCCATAGCACGGCAATGCCCAAATGCATGCTGATCGCCTTGCATACGCCGGCTCCCATGCGTCCGTATGGAGGACGCATCAACGGCAGTTTGGCCGGCTGCGTCGGCAGCGGACGTCCCTCATGCAGGGCTTGATCGCAGCAGTAGCGCATATATACGGCGCTCGCCTGGTCGTATTGGCTTTGCGTATACCACGGTTTTCCTAAGGATTTCATACTTCTATTGTGCCCTGTGAGGGACGCCGTTTCAGGGCATTCATATAGTGTTCAGGGCAGATTCAGGGTGTTCCCCGATACATGTGGCATGCGCGAGTTGCTGTAATGGAACCATGAGCAATGCAAACAATGGTCCGCTGGGCGATCGCGGCAACGCAGGGCCGCAGCCTTCTGCTGGACAGCCGTATCATCGGCAGCCTGCGTACGGTTCGCCGCAACCTTCCCGCGGCGGCCGTTTCTTCGCGTGGATTCGTTCCAGCCAGGTCAAGCGTGGACATGACCGTTGGATTGGCGGCGTGTGCGATGGCATAGCACGTCGTCTTGGTTGGAATACCACGTTGGTTCGTGCGCTTATGGTGGTTGCCACACTGTTTTTCGGCGCGGGTGCCGCGTTCTATGGCCTGGCGTGGTTTGTGCTGCCGGATGAGCGCGACAATCAGATTCTTGCTGAGGATTTGATTAACGGCAAGTGGGATTGGAATTGCATTGGCGCGCTGTTGTGCTGCCTTGTTGCCATCTGTTTGCCGGGGGCAGGATGGTTTGCTTTCGCGTTGGCCGCGTTGGTGCTGTGGCTTCTGCTCAATAGGCAGATTTATGCGCCGAATGTTCGTCCAGCTCAGTGGCAGCAGCCCCCGTATGGTCAGGCTCCGTACGGTCAACCGCAATATGGTCAGCCTCAATATGGAAGTCCTTCGTACGGACAGCCGGTGCTCCTGCATCGCCGTCTCCAACGCAATCGAATCCTTATACTCAGCCGATGCAGGCGAGCGGCGCATATAACGGGGTGGCCAACACGGCTTCGTCACCGGAATCGCAATCGCATCAGCCCCAACGCCTTCAGCCTCAACAGCCTCCATATCATGCCTACCAACAGCAGGTCAATGGTCCGGCCGCTTTTGCCACGGCCAATGTTCCTCCAACATTCACCGCTCCAGCAGCCCCGGTAGCGCAGACGCCTACGCAGCCAAGAAGGGGGCGCCGTAAGCCGGCTGGTCCACTGCTGGTATTGATGATGTTCGGTCTCACGATGATCGCATGCGCACTATGCGTATGGTGCATTATGACGTACGGCGTTCAAGGCGGGCAGCGGGGCACCGAATACACGTTGCAGGCATGCGCGGCATTCGTCGGTGGCATCTGTCTGGTGACGGGAATCGTTATTGTCGCGCTCGGATTCGCGGGCAGAAGAACGGGAGGATTGCATCCTCTGACATGGATATCCGTATTCATGTCGTTGGTCATGGTGATGGCTTTGGCGGGTTATTCGCTGTTCAGCTATCGGATTGACACGAGCATTCCCTCATCCTACAAAAGGGTCAATGTGTCGGGAATGACCACCATGGGCTCCACCGCCAGTGAAATGAGCGAATACGAGCAGGGCATCGTCGCGCAAGGCAATGATTACGCCACCGACGTGCTGCATATCGACTTAAGCGATTACGCGAAAAACAACGGTCCGCACAAAGTGGATCTTCAGGATGGCACGCAGGGCACGACTTCCTGCCCTACAGGAACGTTGAATGTGGTGGCCTCAAGCGCACAGGTCGTGGTGACCTTGCCGAACGGCTGCTGGTGGGCGTTCGGGTCTGACGGTAATTTCTATAACATCACCGATTTCGTCGGCAGTTCGGACGGGCTCACGTTGGATTCCGGCAATATCTATGTCTCGCTTATGGGCAACGATTCCACGAAATCGGTAGTGAAAAAGCGTGCGCTGGGAACTTACGATCGGAGTTGCGGCTCGTACGGAGACGAATCCGGCATCGAGGATTTCGATGATGAGACCGATACGGAAGATGGCATGGATACCGGCGCCGATTCCACTAGGACCGATTCCCCCTTCAAAGACGGGAATGTAGATAAGCCTACCGCGAAATCTACGACAATCATCAATATTGGCCGTGCTTCACCGATGATGGCAAGGCTCCGGTCATGCCAACCGGACTGCGGATCAATACTATGGCAACGGTCGGCGGCAGCGTCGCGGTGCAGTATGCGTCCGACAACACATTGGGCAAAGCGGGAAAGGAGTGACCATGAGCGACGACAAGACCCAGGAAATGCCGGTCATGGCTGATGCCGGAGATATGCCTACCGAAACGTTGCATACCGTGGATGCGCAGTCCACGTATGACCAGTCGCAGCGCAGTGGGCGTGCAACGCAGGATGATAAGCCGCGCGTGGAATCCGCTCCAGCGCAAGGCGTTCCGACCTATACCGCTTCGGTAGCCGGTGCGAATGATGGGCGCAAGAATCGGCAGACTGGAGACGACATCATCAGACCTTCCGGAAGAAGCGGTTCGACCATCGCGCTCGGCGTGTTCACGTGCTTCATGGGGGTGGTGACGCTGCTTTGCGGCATGCATGTGCCAATGAATCTCTGGTGGTGGGCCAGCGATCCGAAACAGTTCTTCGTATTCCTGCTCGGAGGCATCGGCGTGCTGCTTATCGCCGTCGCCGTGATCTGGGCGATAGTCAGCGCGGTGCGTTCAAACCGATCCAAGAATGGAGGCGATGCGGACAGCGACGATCCATTCGACGCTCCCCATAGCTCGGATGCCACGGCCTTTTCGACTGATTCGGATAAGTCACCGATTTCGGAACGATCGTGAGAATCAGCTGAATAGCCCCTGATATCAGCCGCACCAACGAAATCGAGGCTGACATCGCAAACAAATACGTGACCACCATGCATGACCAAATCCAACACTTGCTTTTCCATCTTGACGTTGGATTTTGGTCGTACCATGGTGGTCATTTTTATGGTGATGTACGGGGCTTACTGCAGTTTTCAGTAATTGTCACGGTGTGTTTTCACTGTGTTTACTGTGCGGCCTCAGCCTGTGCCAAATCCTCAAATCCAGCCAAACGAACCGTATTGCGAATCGTCTCTTCGGTGAGATTGCGCCGCTCATGCCGCAAACGCTCCACAAAATCGTGGTACAACGCCACGGTACGGTCGGAATAGGTGCCCAATTCGCCGCGCAGATACGTTTCGAACGACGTGGTCTCTGGCGTATCTTCGACAGTGGTCAGCACACGCATCGCCTCGCCGAGATGAGGAAAACGCTCACGAAAATCACGCGCCCACGACACCTGAACTGTTATGATGCCTTCCTGCAAGACGTTGCGATTCGCGGAAATCCGGGGAATATACGGCGCAATGTTTGCACAATACTCCTGTGGATATGTGGCTTGCATCATGCGACCATACTTTTCCGTCACCAAATTACGTCCAACACGGTCGGCTTCCTGCAAGTCCGACCGGTAACTGCGCAGCAATTCCTCCGGCCACGTCATGAACTGACTGGCACGCATCTGATGAAACATCGGCCAATTGCCTTGGCAGGACGCGCGGCCGCCCTCATTATTGGTTTGCTGAAACTGATTCCACTCCAGTTTGATAATGGATTCAACAAGATTTGCTGTATCGTGACCGTCTATTACATCTGAAATTACGCTGCTATTCATATGATTTCGATTCTTGATTTCGTCTGATTATTGCTCTGATTTGCAATGCTTGCGATGGATTTTTTGATTGTAGCACGTCACAGGCTGTGCAGACAACTCGCGTCGGACTTGATATGGTTCTCAACATACGGCCGCTGCCATTCCACAAACGTTTCGTGGGATTCGGTCAATCCCTCCCGCAGCAATTCATCCACAACATCACTGCAGATGCGTTCAACAGTGGCGATAATGCGCTCCGCCGCAGGCTTCGCACCCTTGCCGCCCTCACCGAAACCGACACCACCGAAACATGCGGCGGAACTCAATCGCAATATGTCTTCCAACTGTTCGCACACGCCGGCCAGCCTTGTTGCCATACGGCGGCTCAGCTTGCGCATGGCAGCAAACTGCCATTTGTAATACGGCAGATACCCAACGCTCACCGGCTCATTGATCAGAAACATCAACGAAGCCGTGGCGTTCACGAACTCATGAATGCTCAACATCGCAGCAGCACCATCGCCACGTTGCAGCATGCGCGGCAGATTGTATTGCCCCGCCTGAGCCATCATGCCCAAACGGCGGGAAATCAAGGAAAGTCGAACATCTTCCGGCATGAACTTGAACCCCTGCCGAGTCTTGGAAAACACCCCCAACGGATCAGCGAACACCTGACCGTTTGTGGCAGTGGCCAACGTATCTTCCTGCAAACTTAGCCAAGATGCAACATCGTTCTGCGCCGGAGCCTCACGAAACAGCGTGATCCGCTCGAAAAAATCGCCGATACGAAACACGCCATCACGGCGGAACTCGCCTTGCGCACGCGGCGTAAGTGGCGATTGAGATGCGGCAAGAGCGTCGGAATTAGCCGAACCATGCCCTGCAAAATGCGGCTTGCCCTGCTCGGCAACAGTGAAATCGCGACTCAACGCATCGTAATCAGCCTGCAATTGCTCGCCAATCGCATCATAATCCTCATCGGTAAGCCACAGGCAGAAACGCGGCACGAAATCATGATCGCGCGACAACTCATCGTCGAAACCGAAACATTCCGAACCATAACCGACCAAACCTGCGGCAATCCGCCCCTGATATGCCGAATATGCGCCGGCAAGCAACGGTTTGCCGAGATCATTCCAGAATGCGCGAGACAAAGCAAGTCCTGAAATATGGTGAGAAATCGCAGGAATCGAAGATGCGCCGGATTCTGCCATATAGTGCGGTTCACTTGATTGCTGAGATTCGATTGATTTCGGTGAATGCTGAGATTCCAAGGATTCTTGCGATTCTTGATATTCTTGCGATTCCCGCGTTTTATGAGATGATGGCATGTGCTTATGCAACGCCTGTTTTGCCACTTCAAGATTGACTGCAGTCGTGTGATAGTAGTCGGTGTTGCGTCCGTAGCATTCCTCAATCACGCTCAACGCATGCTCATAGCCGGAAACCGCATCCTGCAGGCAGCCGGCCATATAGCAGGCCTGCGCATAGCCGGCCAGCGCCGAAGCATAATGCGCACTATGTTCCAAATGCCCGGTACGGTAGATTGTCAACGCTTTCTGGGCGTGCTGTATGGCATCGCTCGCCCAATACCGGTCCATCTGCAGGAGCAGCAACGCAAGATTGGTGTGCGTGGAGGCAACGTCGATGTCAGCGCTCGCATCGGGGGAAGATTGCTCCAACAGGTCCAGCGCCTGTTCCAGCTCGCGCTTCGCCTGATTGAGACGACCGGTTTCGCTGTACAACATGGACATATTGTTGTGCAGCGCGGCCAGGCGTCGGTCGGTGGGGGAGAAGGCGGACGTGGCCGCGTCCAGCGCCTGACGGTACAGCTGTTCGGCCTCCTCGTACTGGCCTGCGGCTCGCATGCCCGTGGCCGCGTTGATCAGCGTCGTAGCCCACGCCTGCGGGTCGATTTCCTGAAGATGCAAATGATCCGCAATGCTTAACGATTCGCGGATAATCGGCAGATTGTCGGTATGGCGACCTTGCGAACGATAAAACCCCATCGTTTCGTTCAACACCGTCAGCAAACCGGCGTCATTATGACTGTGTTCGGCTTCGGTTCGTGCCTTCTGCAGATACGGTTCAGCCTGTTCGGGAGCCTTATGCACATCGAAAATCGCATCAAGACCACGCAAAAATCGTTGTACATCAAATGTTGCGCATCCGTCATCGCAATTATCCATATTCAGATTGACATCACTGTCTGCCATCGCAATCCCTTCATCGGTGACTTTCATCATCTCCCGAACTGCAGACGACATCGCAGACGGCGAAACAACGAAAGATGGGGAACATGCGATACGTCGTAAAAAGAACAACGGGATATCTCATCACAATAATTGTGATGAGATATCCCGCTACATAACAGAAATAATCGAAATAACTGACTGTCGAATGTCAGACATGCACTTCGCGCATACGCTCCGTAGCACCCGTATGCGTTTCGTAACGACGCGAATAGGTGACCAGCATAATCACCGCGATCAAAGCGATCGGAGCACCGGCCAAACCGGTGTAATGGTAGTTCATGGCGGTTGCCGTCAATGCGGCGCCACCAACGATCGAACCAACCGCATTGCCAAAATTGAACGCGATCTGCACGGCCGCGCCCGCAATCAGCTCGCCGCCGCCCTCGCCGGCTTGCACCATCAGCAGCTGCTGTGGAGACGAGTTGAAGAACAGTGCGAAACCAATCAGGAATGTCAGCAGAGCGGTGGTCACATGATTGCCAGGAACAAAGAACACCAGCAACAAGCCAAGCGTGGCAATGGCCTGCGAAAGCCCGGCAGTGGCACCCGGCTTCCACAAATCAGTCAAACGACCGCCCGCAATACCACCGATCACCATGCCGAAACCAGCAAGCACCATTAACAGGGGAACCAGCGAAGAATCCCATCCACCGACCTTCTGCAGCCACGGTGAAACGTAGCTCCACCAGCAGAAAATACCGGAATTACCGCAGAACACCGCCATGAGAATAAACCACGGACCGGCGTGAGTGAGGAAACGGAACTGCCCCTTAATGCCAGCGTCCTTGATCGGCGCGACGAACGGCACCCACGCAATCACCAACATCATCGTCATCAACGCCCAAGCGGCAAGAATCGCAAACGCCAAACGCCACGACAGCATTTCCGAAAGCAATGTGCCCGCAGGCACACCCAACATATTGGCAACCGTCTGACCCGTCACCATCATTGACACGGACTGCGCTTCCTTGCCCTTATCGGCCAACGTCTTGGCGATCAGCGTGGCCGTACCGAAAAACGCGCCATGCGGCAAGCCCGAAATGAAACGAGCAGCCAACAACATGGGGGAATTGAACGAAACCGCGCTCAACGTGTTGCCGACCAGTGCGATGATCATGAACAGAATAATGAGATTCTTCGGCGGGACCTTACGGCCGAACACCAGAATCAGCGTGCCCACGCACACGCCGATCGCATATGCGGAAATATAATGGCCTGCCGCAGGAATGCTGACCTGCATGGCGGCGGCTGTCTGAGGCAAAATGCCCATCATCACGAATTCGGCGGCACCAAGAATAAAGGCGCCGGAAGCCAAAGCCAGAATGCTTCTTTTCACAGTCTCTCCTCCATGAACGGGAAGCGTGTTGGTGTGCGCAATTGTTTACGCGCTTGTGTATTACGTGTTTTTTGATTTTTCAGGTGGTTGCGTCTCGCATATGCTGTTTTGCACCGCTGATGCGCTGGGAAATAAAAAAGGCGGAACCGAAGTTCCGCCTTGAGTTGTCGGGCTGGCGGGATTTGAACCCGCGGCCTCTTCGTCCCGAACGAAGCGCGCTACCAAGCTGCGCTACAGCCCGTTTGGCAACAGTTGGAAATATTACACGATTGCTTAGGTAATGCAAATACGGCGTGTCGCGTGTGGTGTAGTGGCTTCTCGGTACACTGTGGGCTTATGAGTGAGACCATCGAATCGCAAGAAAATCAGAATGAAGAGCTGCCGTTCCCGCTATGACTACGGTGGAGCGCGCCGAAATGCTGCTGCAGCAGGATGCGGCTATCTACGCCAAGATCAATGACGGCGCCACCCTGGATGAGCCGTCGATCCGGGCAATAAGGAATTCGGCCCGCTGGCGCATCCGGAACAGGTGCAGATGCGCGTGGCCAAGCGTGCATGATGCTTAAGGACGGTATCCAGCCGTACCCGGTGACCTTGGACGTCACCGCCACCATCGAAGAGGTCCGCGCCAAGTATGACGGCAAGCTCGAAGCGGGTGACGAGACCGAGGACGTGGTCGGCATCGCCGGTCGCGTACTTTTCCTGCGTAACGCCGGTGGCCTGTGCTTCGTGCAGCTTTCCGCTGGCGACGGCACCAAGATCCAGGGCATGATCTCCAAGAAGGAGATCGGCGCCGATTCCTTGAAGCAGTTCAAGCAGCTGGTTGACTTGGGTGATCACCTGTTCATCAAGGGCCGTGTGATTGCCTCCAAGACCGGCGAGCTGTCCGTGTTCGCCACCGAATGGGCCATCGCCGCCAAGGCGTTGCAGCCGCTGCCGGCCCTGCACAAGGACCTGAACGAGGACACCCGCACCCGCAAGCCGTACATCGGCATGATTGCTGACGAGAAGATGCGCAATATGGTGCGCAACCGTTCCAAGGCCGTTGCTTCCCTGCGCAAGACCTTCGCCGATCACGACTTCCTCGAGGTTGAAACCCCGATGTTGCAGACCGTGCACGGCGGTGCTGCGGCCCGTCCGTTCACCACGCACATGAACGCATTCGACCTTGACCTGTACCTGCGTATCGCACCGGAACTGTTCCTCAAGCGTTGCCTGGTCGGCGGCATCGACCGTGTGTTCGAGATCAACCGTGACTTCCGTAACGAAGGCGTCGACGCACCCATGCTCCGGAATTCACCATGGTTGAGGCCTATCAGGCTTACGGCAACTACGACACCATCGGTGCGCTCGTCAAGCAGCTCGTGCAAGACACCGCCATGGACGTGTTCGGCACCCACAAGGTGACGTTGCTCGACGGTTCCGAATACGATTTCGGCGGCGAATGGAAGACCATCAGCATGTATGATTCCCTCTCCGAAGCGCTCGGCGAGGAAATCGTGCCGAATGGCGGCCCGGACAATCCGGGCACTTCCGTGGAACATCTCGGTGCCATTGCCGACAAGCTCGGTGTGGAACGCGACGATGTGGAGAACCACGGCAAGCTCGTCGAACACCTGTGGGAGCACTTCTACGAAGACAAGCTGTTCGAGCCGACCTTCGTGCGTGACTTCCCGGTCGAAACCTCCCCGCTGGTCAAGGGCCACCGTTCCAAGCCAGGCGTGGTCGAAAAGTGGGATCTGTATGTGCGCGGCTTCGAGCTGGCCACCGGCTACTCCGAGCTGAACGATCCGGTTGTGCAGCGTGAACGTTTCGTGGCTCAGGCCAAGGATGCGCTCGCCGGCGACGAAGAAGCCTGCGATATCGATGAGGACTTCCTCGAGGCTCTCGGCGTGGGCATGCCTCCGGCAGGCGGCATGGGCATGGGTATCGACCGACTGCTGATCGCCCTGACCGGCGCCACCATCCGCGAAACCATCACCTTCCCATTGGTGAAGCCGCTGAATTAAGGCAAAGCTTAATTCAATATCGGCTTCACGCGAGGCTGAAAAGAGAACAGTCCAGTGGACTGTTCTCCAGCCGGAGCCATCCTTATAAAAATTGCCGCTGAATTAAGGCAAAGCCTTAATTCAATATCGGCTTCACGCGAGGCTGCTTGGGTATAGCCAGGCAGCCCCGCGTTTTTTTTATTCTCCAATTCTGTTTTATTCCCTGATTTCTGGCGCTGGTCCTGTGCTTCCGCGCACGACAAGCGTTGGTGGAAACAATAGCGTGCGCTGAGCGTCTTCGGACTGATGCTTGGATAGTAATGTGGCAAGTGTTGCTCGGGTCATTTCCGCCAGTGGCTGCCGCATGGTGGTCAATGGCGGTCCGAGATGCCGCGCGCTGTTGATATCGTCGAATCCGGTGACGGATAGATCTTCGGGAATCGACAGTCCCAACTGATGTGCCGCGTCATATATGCCGAATGCCTGCGTATCGCTACAGGCAAATACTGCAGTTGGACGATTCTTTTGTTGCAGTAGATCAAGCGCGTGCAAGCGTGCATTTTCCGACCAGTAGTCGCCTTCTCGCACTTGAGTGTCGTTAAGAACGATGTCATGCTGTGCTAGTGCCGCACGAAATCCAGCCAACCTGGCGGGGTAGCAGGTGGTGGACATTGGGCCGGTAATTGCCGCGAATTGGCGGTGTCCTAAGCTGATAAGATGGCTGCCGATTTCGAATCCACCTGTCCAATTGTCGATGCGCACGTCCATGCAATCTTTGCATGGTGTTCCGGATGGGTCGACTACCGCATATCGAGCTCCAAGTTCTTGGCAAAGCGTTCGATCTCGCATTGGCACGTAGGCGTTGTCGAAAATCACTGCTTTGGGTCTGGCTCGGCGGATTGCTTGCCGGTAGGTGTCGTTGAGGCTGCCATCGGAGGCGTTTTTCGCGCAGATGGTCACGGTCATGCTTCGTTTGACGGCGGTGTCGGTTGCTCCTTGCATGATGTCGAGCACCCATGGGTTGTCCATGGATTCGAGCACCAACATGATGGTTGTGGACAGCGCGTGTTTGACTGGCGGTTTGCTGTATTCCATGTCTTTGAGCAGCGCTTCAATGCGTTGCCGTGTTTCGTCGGAGACTCCGGAACGTCCATTGATGACTTTGGAGACGGTGGATGGCGTGGTGTTCGCAAGTTTGGCGATGTGCGATAGTTTCGGTCGTTGACTGGCGGTACGCATATTGGTTTGCGATGAAGACAGTGTCATGATAGCAGTATAGTAGAGAAATTTCTTCTAATGATTGCTATGCAGTGTAATCATTGCATTGGAGTGCATGATAATTGCTGTTTATCTGCTGTATATTGACATTTGCAAGAAAGAAATTTCCTTATCATCTCAAGAATTTGCATTTCATTTTCTCTACTTTGACATCAGACGGCGGAAATGCAGCATACGCAATGAGCGCAGGTGCGAATCGGCCGTCAGGGATAAGAAGCATTGTCATCGCGTTGCTGCGAATGGCATGATGGCTCGTATTGCACGGGCTGTTCGGGATTCTCGACAAAGGAGTTGTTGTGGACAACGCAAACGTTAAGCTCTCCCTTAAGGAGAAGCTCAGCTATGGAGCGTCGGATTGCGCGTACAATCTGGTGTTCAACGTGGTCACCACGTACATGATGTTCTATTACACCGACGTGGCCGGCATTAGCTGCTGTCTGTCGGTACGCTGTTCCTGGTGGTGCGTGTGCTTGACGCGGTTGCAGGTCCGGTGGTGGGTGCGCTTATTGATAAAACGCATACCAAGTGGGGCAAGGTGCGTCCATGGTTCCTGTGGTTCGGTGCGCCATTTGCCATTATTGGCGTCATGGCGTTTTCGGTGCCGAACTTCGGCGGCGTAATCAAGATGATCTACGTGTATGTCACGTACATCATGATGAATTTCCTTGCGGTCACCGTGACCACGCCGTGCACCGCACTGTTGCCGAACCTCACTACCAACACGCAGGAGCGTGTCAATGCGAACGCTTTCCGTAATGTCGGCGGTCAGATCGGCGTGATTGCTTCCGGTATGCTTACTCTGCCGTTGGTCAACCTGATCGGTGGTGGCAATCAGCAGTTGGGCTTTACCGTCACCATGATCATCTATGGCGTGATCTGCGTGGGTCTGTTGCTGCTGACTTTTGCCAATACGCGTGAACGTGTGTTTACCCCTAAGGAGAAGGAGCCGCCGTTCATCAAGAGTTTCGTGGCCATGCTGCACAATGGGCCATGGTGGATTCTTGTCACCCTCAACCTTGTCATGTTCATTGGTGTGGTAACCAAGGCCTCGTCCATCGTGTACTTCTTCAAGTACAACGTCGGCAACGAAACTCTTTCCTCTTTGGCTAATGGCATCAATTCGGCTGGCATGATTGCCGGTATGATTCTTGCTCCGTTCTTTGCAAAGAAGATGAAGAACCGCAATATCGCCATCATGTTCTTCGGCTTCGGCATTATTGGTCTGCTTGGTCTGTACGTTGGTGCCAAGATCATGTCCATTCCGCTGATCTTCGTATCTATGGCGGTTTCGGCATTGTTCCAGACTGGTCAAAGCATGGGCTTCGTGATGTTGGCCGATGTGGTTGACTATGGCGAATGGAAGACCGGTGTGCGTAGCCAGGGCTTGATTACTTCCTGCGCGGCCATCGGTGTTACCTGTGGTGCGGGCATCGCCGGCTGGCTCTCCAGTTTTGTGCTGGAAATCAACGGTTTTGTGCCTAATCAAGAGCAGGCGGCGCAAGCTCTGAACGCCATCAACATCAACTTCGTGTGGATTCCGATCGCCTGCTGCGCTATCGGCACTGTGCTGATGCTGCTGTACAAGGTCGATGATCAGATCGGCACTATTCGTGAGGAACTCGCAGCCCGTAATCAGGTCGTTGCTGAGTAAACGCACCCTGCGTATCGCGCTTCGGGCTTCGAAACGGTTTGATCCCAATTCCCTTTTTCGTTCGAAGCCCGGAACATTCGTTTTACAAACCAATAAGGAAATCATCATGAGTGTTATGGAACCTGCTGTTTTCACAGTGGAACGTGCCGACGGTACTTCTTTGACGTTACGAGGTACCCGTTATCTGCCGGAAGGTTTTTCGGAAGACGGACATTCGCCGGTGGCGGTGCTTTTTCATGGCTTCGGGGGCAATCGCATCGACTTTTCCGGATTTGTCGTGCAAATGGCGCGAGAACTTGCTTCTCGTGGCCTCGTGGTCGTTACTTACGATCGTGCTGGTCATGGCGAAAGTGATGGTACTTTCTTCGATACCACCGTTAGTGGCGATGTCGAAGACGCCTTGCAGGTAGTGGAGCAGGCTCGTCATATGAGCGGCTGCGATCCGGATAATCTGCATTTCGCTGGACTGAGCCTTGGCGCGGTGATTTGCACGCTGTTGGCACCGAAGGTGCCTGGGCAGCCCAAGTCGATCGCTCTGTGTTCTACGGCCACTTCGTATGTTGATGAGATTGCCGGTGGGCATATTCAGGGTAAGCCTCTGTCTGCCATCGAAGAGCAAGGCTATCTTGACTTTATGGGTGTTGCCATGGGACCGGCCATGGTGGAGGATGCGGGTCGTACCGATCCTTACGGCATGGCTTGCGGATATCGCGGTAAGGTGCTTGCCATCCATGGCACCAAGGATTTCATTCCTGTTGACTATATTCGTCGGTACGAGGATGTGTATGGCGAAAATATGCAGCTCAAGGTCATCGAGGATGGCGACCATGGTTTCGGCAATGTGAAGCATCGCGAAATGGTTATGCCGGCTCTCGGTGATTTTGTGGCAGAGCAGGCAGGTCTGTAAGGCCGGAAGGCTTTGCGCCGTATCGGACTTCTTGTCAGTGCACGGCAAGAATAATCTGCGACCTGTAGTGTTGTGACCTGGTCGCAGATTTGGGGCATTCGTTCGCGAATGCTCCTTTTCCCGTATCCCTTTCGTACCACCCAGCTTGCCTACCGCAGAATACATGGGCGTGAGGATGCTGAATCGCAGGGTGCGATTGAAGCTCTCCATGTTTTCAAAAAAGAAATCCCACGGGTTTCATGATATTTCGCATGAGTGACGTTCTGGGGCATTCTCCGGTATTGTATCGATTTCTGGAAACAGACGAAATATCAATGAGTATGGTCAGGTTGTGAATCTGGAATGCGGGTAGCGGCTGGAAGGCGAATCGTGAGTGTGATTCTAGAATGGCGTTCATGGGAATGACGATTTGGATTCGTGGCGCTCGCCCTCAAACGCTGCCGCTGGGTCTTGCCCCGGTTCTGGTCGGCGTTGCCGCCAGTTGGCGGTGGGAGGCTTTGGGTGGCCTGCGGTCGTGCCCAGCTTTTCCGGGAAGATTGCTGGAAGAGCATGATGCTGGTGATGTGCTGGGGTATTGTGCGTTTTCTCGGCCGTGGTTTGCGGTCGTTGCGATGTTGTGCGCCGTGGTGGCGGTCGGTCTGCAGATTGCTGTGAATTATCTCAACGATTATGCCGATGGTGTACGCGGCACGGACGCCCGACGAGGCAGTGACGCCGCGGGACCTCGGCGGTTGGTCGCTTCCGGAGTGGATCCCAGTCACGTGTTGCTGGCTGCCGCGGTCGCTGCTTTAGCCGCCTGTGCCGCCGGACTGGTCGCTGTTGTCATAACTGGTCGCTGGTGGCTGATAGCGCTTGGCGCAACCTGTCTGGTGGCGGCCTGGGGATATACCAACGGTCGGCATCCTTACGGATATCGGGGTCTGGGCGAACTTGCGGCATTCGTATTCTTCGGGTTGGTTCCAGCCCTCGGCACGCAGTATGCGCTAAGCGGGTCGATCACCGTGACGGGGGTGGCCGGTTCGGTGATCTGCGGCCTGCTGTCCGTCAGCGTCATGATGGTGAATAACCTGCGCGATCTCGAAGATGACGCCGCGCACGGCAAGCGCACGCTGATGGTGCGCATCGGCAGTGGGAAGGGCAAATGCTGGTGCATGCGTGCGCTGGGATGGGCTGCTGGTCTGACGGTGGTTTTCGCCATGCCATTATCGGTGTATGCCAAACTTCTGGATCTGCTCATAAAGCTGCCTGCGGAGGTGGATCGCGACCGTTCATGCACGGAATATGGCATATGCGGTGACTGGTCGTGGGGAAACGCCGATTGGATGAGCCTTGCGGCGTTCGTATTCATCGCAGGGTGTGTGGCGATTGCTACTCGTGCCGTCGCGGCCGTCCGGCATGACCAGTGGCGTCGGGCGTTGCCATTGTGCTCGATGACCTCGTTGGTCGCAGCCGGCGCGTTCGTGCTCAATGCCTGTCAGGCCGGTTTCATGGCGTAGCTGCATCCTGCATTTACGATTTCGTCATTGAGCACCGGCGATTGCCTGATGATGCAAACGGCATGCAACAGAATGAAAATTGTTGCATGAACGTAACCAAATAATCGTCATCGACGGTTGTGTTGGGCGTGCTAGGCGGTAGACTGGCAGGTATGACTTACAAACTAGTACTGCTCCGTCACGGACAGAGCGCATGGAATAAAACCAATCAGTTCACCGGCTGGGTCGACGTCCCGCTGACCGAGCAGGGTGTCGAGGAAGCCAAGAACGGCGGCCGCCTGCTCAAGGAGAAGAACGTCCTTCCGGATATCGTTTTCACCTCGATGCTGCGTCGTGCCATCAACACCGCCAACGTGGCTCTGGATGAGGCAGATCGTCTGTGGATTCCGGTCAAGCGCAGCTGGCGTCTGAACGAGCGTCACTACGGCGCTCTGCAGGGCAAGAACAAGACCGAGATCCGTCAGGAGTACGGTGATGAGAAGTTCATGCTGTGGCGCCGTTCCTACGCCACTCCGCCGCCGGAGATCGATCCGAACGACGAGTATGCGCAGAACAACGATCCGCGCTACACCGGCGATCCGGTTCCGGAAGCCGAATGCCTGGCCGATGTGGTCAAGCGCGTTGAGCCGTACTTCAAGTCCGACATCGAGCCGGAGCTGAAGGCTGGCAAGACCGTTCTGATCGCCGCTCACGGCAACTCCCTGCGCGCCATCGTGAAGATGCTCGACAACCTCTCCGAAGAGGAGATCGCCAAGGTCAACATTCCGACCGCAATGCCGCTGCTGTACGAGCTGGACGAGAACTTCAAGCCGATCAAGCCGCGTGGCGAGTATCTGGATCCGGAAGCCGCCGCTGCTGGTGCCGCCGCTGTCGCCGCCCAGGGCCAGAAGTGAGTTTGTTGCGATTGATACGCAGGTAGTCGCGTTCAATCGCACGGAACGTATATGAAAAGGTGGAAATCCACAGTACGTGGGTTTCCACCTTTTCATATACGTTGCCTTTGTTGGGCTATTGCATCTGTCTGCCGTATGGAATGCGGAACATGGGATGTGCGGCAGACGGACGTCAATCGCAATCGGCTCAGATCACGCCGTATTCCTTAAGTAACATCGGAATATCGGTGGAATCGAGCTTCTTCAGAATCTGTTTCAACACGGTCTTTTCAATGGGGTTGAGTTTCATGTCGGTAATCGGCTTGCCGTCGCGCAGCATCACCGTGGCGTTGAGCAGGTTGCGTACGTCGTAGACCGAACCCCACACTTCCGGCACGCCACGGTCCACATCGCACAAGGTGTACACCGCTTCCATGCCGGTGCGCATCGAATACTCGGTGGTGAAGATCGTGTCGCGCGGGGTTTCGGCGAACTGGCCGAGGAATGCGAAATTCACGGCACCATCAGGCACCACATCAGGGCGGTCGCCGGCGGAACGAGGCATGAAGAACGCATCGATGTATGGCATCATCACCGGCACGGTGTTCGCATGGTTCGTGGCGAGATCCTTGATCTTGTCGGTCGGCACGCCCATATGGTAGAGCCATTCCTCGCAGATCTCCTCGCCCGTGCATTCCTGCATCGGCTTCTTCACGTAATTGCCCGGCTTGTCGGGGAATAGGCCGTACACCCACACGCACAGCTGATCCTTCGGCTGTTCGCGGAATTGCTGTTGACGGTTCAACGTCCAGCTCATCAGCCAGTTGGAATCCTCAACGGTTACGATGCCGCCGGTCACCACATGGCCGGTGAACGGGTCACGCTTGCAGATCTTCTGAATATACGGCGGAATCTCCATGTCAAGCGTGGTCACGGTGGCGCTCATCCACTTCGAATGCTCCGGATCGCCGCAGAACACGTCCGGGTGACCGAAACTTGGGTCTTGCTTGGCAATGCGACGCCACATGTCCCAGCCGCCGCCGGGCTTGATCTCCGGAGCCCATGCGGCCGCTTCGGTCTGCGAGCCTATGGTCGAATTCTCCACGCAACCACCGTTAGTAATGAATACCAGATCGTTTTCGCCCAAATCAATGCTTCGCGCGGTGCCATCCGCTTCGGTCAGGTCGATGCGCGTAGCCATTTTCTTGGTTGGCGAACTGTACGGATTGCGTACGAACACGCCGGATTCAGCCTGCTTCTTCAAAATCGTGTCTTGACCGGTGCCTGTATGCTGCCGAACTGGACCCATGCCACCGCCGATCTTGAAATCGACGTTCTCCACCTTCACGTTGTAGTGGAACTGCACGCCGAATCCTTCCAAATACTTGATCATCGGCAGAATCATCGACTCATACTGGTTGTAACGGGTAAAACGCAACGCGCTGAAGTCTGGCAATCCGCCAATATGATGAATATATCGACGGATATACAGCTTCATTTCCAACGCACTATGCCAATTTTCGAAAGCGAACATGGTGCGCCAGTACATCCAGAAATTCGAATTGAAGACTTCATCGTCGAAATAATCAGAAATTTTCTTGCCGTACAGTTCCTCATTCGGCGTGAAGAACAATTGCATGATCTCCATCGAGGCTTTGTCTGACAGATTGAATTTGCCGTTCGTGCCTGCGTCAACGCCGCGCGCTTTTGTGGAGCGGCAGAGTGAGAAGTTGGGATCTTCCTTGTTCAGCCAGTAATACTCGTCAAGTACGGAAACGCCTTCCGTTTCGATGGATGGAATGGAACGGAACATGTCCCACATCACTTCGAAATGGTTGTCCATTTCACGGCCGCCGCGCATCACATAGCCGACGCGGGAATATTTGCGCCATCGCAGGCGCCTCCCGGAACCGCGTCCTTTTCGAATACGTGAATGTGGCTGCCCGGCATTTGCGCGTCTCGCACCAGGTAGCAGGCTGCGGTGAGTGCGGCCAAGCCGGTGCCGATGATGTACGCGTTCTTGCTGTCCATGCCTTCGGGCTTCTTCGGCCGGGCGAATGCTTCGTAATTGCCGTTGGAATAATACATGACTGCCTCCTTTGGATGTCACTGCACATATTGTGCCGCGACATTGCGTAAAAGTATATGGGCAAAAAATAGACAGATTGTTTAATTTTTCTTACGGCTTGACGAAAGTGAAATAATGCGGGAGATAGTGCTTGACGATTCGTGCTGAAAGATTGCAAAAACAAAACAAGAAGGCGGCTTCAGTGGGGAACGGAAGCCGCCTTCTCAAAAGGAAGATGAAAAAGAAGATCGCAAGAAAAAAATCAGGCGATGTCGGTGTCTTCGTCGCGGGTCGGCTCCTTGGACGGGTCGAAACCGGAGACGATGTACACCACGCGGCGAGCCGCGGACACGGCGTGATCGCCAAGACGCTCCATGAAGCGGCCGATCAGCACCACGTCGATGAGCTGCTGGTTGGTGCCAGCCCAATCCGCGGACTGAGCCAGTTCAAAGGTCTTCTTGTGCAGTTCGTCGAGCTTGTCGTCGTTGATGATGATCTGTTCGGCGGTCTTGGTGTCGCGGTCAGACAGCATGGCCACGGTCTGGTCGGCGACGTCGTTCAGGAACGCCTGCATTTCGGCGAACAGCGGTTGGGCTTCGGCCGGCAGCGGGGAAGCCGGGTAGGTGCGGCGGGCGGCTTCGGCGATGTGACGGGCCAGATCGCCCATACGTTCGAAGGTGGTGGCCAAACGCATGGTGGAAACAACCACGCGCAGATCGGTGGCAACCGGGTTCTGCTTGGCCAGCAGCTTCACGCACTGGTCGACAACGCTGGCTTCGAGGGCATCGATTTCGATGTCGCCGTCGATAACGCCTGGGCGGCTTCAAGATTTTGGTTCAGCAGCGCGTCGCCGGCACCGTTGATCGCCTTGCGCACGCCTTTGACCATGTGGTCGAGATCATCGGCAACAGCCTTGAGCTCCTCGTTGAAAATAACGCGCATGTGACTTGCCTTTCAATGCTTCATATATATCTGGGTTCGATATAACCTCTCACAAGTCTATTAGACAAACGCCATATTCGTAACCACTGCTCGTGTTGTTCCGTCAAAGTTCACCAACGCGTTCACCTTGTGTTCACGAACGAGCGGTGGTGTCGCGAGTTGGGGAGCCTCAAGAGTGTGCAACAATGAAACCATGGTTGAATCTTTGGGTTCGTGGTGGCGTTCGCTGACGCACCGCAACGACGATGATGAGCATGATGCCGATGACGACACATTGGATGGTGCCACCAACGCGTTGCTTTCCATGCTGCCGTTGGCGTCCGTCGTAGTTGACGAGCATGACGAAGTGATTCGCGCGCACCCGTCGGCGTATGCGCTTGGCGTGGTGCGCGATGATGCCATCGCGGAAGAGACCGTGCTTCGCGCAGTGCATGAGGTGCGTTCCTGTGGCGGCAAAAAACAATTTGATTTGACCACCACCACCCAATATGTCGCCCAGCAAGTGCCGAAGGCAGGCAAACCAACCACACGTGAAATCGCGCGCCAGGCACTGATAGGGCAGTCAAACCCCAATACTTCCGGCGCAACCGTTTCCCGACCCAACTGGCTGAAAATCATCGTCGGCAAACTCAATGAGAATCTCATGGTTGTGCTCATCAGCGATGTGAGCGAAAGCGTACGATTCTCGCAGGTGCGCGATTCGTTCATCACCAACGTTTCCGAACAATTGCTTGAGCCGACGCAATCATTGGAACAGCTGGCGGACATTGTGGAACGGGGCGGTGCCAGCCAACAGGACGTCGAACGCAACGCCACGCAGCTGCGTCAATCCTGTTCCCGTCTTGAGCATATGATTTCCGATCTGCTGCTGCTGATCAAAGCGCAGGAGCCAATCCTGCCGACCGCCGACAATCGCATCAACGTGATGGAACAGGTACAAGCCGTGGTGCAGGCGCATCTCGATATGGCTGCGCAACGCGGCATCACCATCGAGACCGGCGGTGACGAATCGCTATGCATCAATGGCGAAGCGATCAGATTCAGGCGGCGCTCGCAAAATTGATTGAAAACGCGATTACGTATTCAAAAGACGGTTCTACGGTGAATGTCGTCGCCAAAGCCAATGAGGAGCATACGGAAGCGGTAATCAGTGTTCTCGATCGAGGCAACGGCATCGCCATCGGCGAACAGAACCGTATTTTTGAACGGTTCTATCGCGGCAGCAATCAGAATGAGCATTCCGGTGACGGCATTGGTTTGGGACTTGCGATTGTCAAGCATGTTGCGTTGACCCACCATGGTTCCGCGTCGGTGTGGAGCAGCCCGGGGCAGGGAAGCACGTTCGCCTTGGTGCTGCCGTTGGGCGGGGAATGATGTAAGACATTCGGCAGATGTTGCAAATATCTCAAATGGAGATAATGCGATGCCCGTCTCGCTTTCGATAAGGCGAGACGGGCATCATATTTTTTTGAGGATTTTTCGGGGGTATATTGCCGATTACTCGCCAAGACGGCGATAATCCCAACGGTCGAAATGCTCCCAAACCAGCATGAGCACGCCGATGACCGTACCCGCTTCGCAGACGGTTTGCGCGCGTTCCGCGTCGATGCCGAATGCGATAAGTACGATGCAGACCACCAAAGCGATGGCCCATAGCGCGGTGCCAAACATGAATACCTTGCGTAGGTCGACGCGCACCGGTTTCGGCGAAGGTTTCCTCACGCTGGGATCAATAATCGGAGCAATCTTCATATCGCCACACCTTACCTTGCATCAGAGATGTTCCACCACGTAGTCGATACAGCGGGTGAGCGCATCCACATCGCTGGGTTCCACGGACGGGAACACGCCGATGCGAAGCTGGTTTCGGCCGAGCTTACGGTATCCGTTGGTGTCCACAATGCCGTTTTCGCGCAATGCCGCCACCACTTGGGATGCATTGATGCCATCGTTGATATCGATGGTGACCACGGCGTTGGAGCGCGCGTTCCTGTCGTTTACGAACGGGGAGGCGTAATCGGACTTCTCCGCCCACTGGTACAGCAGGGACGCAGACCTTGCGCAGCGGGCCGAAGCCCAGGCGAGCCCACCGTTGTCGTTGAGCCAACGAACCTGGTTTTCCAGCATGATCAGCGTTGCCACTGCCGGCGTGTTGAGCGTCTGATCCTTGCGGGAATTCTCGATGGCCGAAGTCAGGGAAAGGAACGGAGGAATCCAGCGGCGTGCGCCCGGAAGATCCACGCTTTTGGCGATGCCGTAGGCGCGTTCGATTGCAGCGGGGGAGAGTACGGCAATCCATAGTCCGCCATCGGATCCGAAAGCTTTTTGCGGCGAGAAATAGTAGGCGTCGGTCTGGCTGATGTCGACCGGCAGCGCGCCGGCGCCACTGGTGGCGTCGATCAACGTGAGCGCACCCTGCTCCTTGGTGCCTGCGATGCGTTTGATCGGTGCGGCAACGCCGGTGGAAGTCTCATTGTGGGCCCAGCAATAAGTGTCCACGTATTCCGTGAGTTCAGGCAGGCGATATGTTCCCGGCTCTCCTGCGAAAATCTCCGGCTCCTCAAGGAACGGTGCGGATTGCGCTGACTTGGCGAACTTCGAGCTGAATGAGCCGTACGTGCCGAATGCGGCCTTGCGGGTGATCAGCGAGGCGCAGGCGATATCCCAGAACGCGCTGGCTCCGCCGTTGCCCAGCACCACTTCGTAGCCATCGGGAATCTGGAAGAATTCGGACAGTCCTTCGCGGATTGAGCCGACCACCTGCTTGATGGGGGTCTGTCGATGGGAGGTTCCCAGAAGATTACGGGCTCCCTTATCGAGCGCTTGGATTTGCTCCGGGCGGATTTTGGTCGGCCCTGAGCCGAAACGTCCGTCTTCCGGAAGCACGTTGGAAGGAATGGTCACAGTGTTCGTCATGACAACCTAGGGTAGTCAGATGGTCGGATTGTGCGTGGTGATGACCGCTTTTCGGAACCATGACGTGGCGATGATGACTGCGATATCCCGGTGTCGGTGTAGCCTGAGCTTCCGTGACGGTTCTGTAACCACGCGGTCATAAGCCTGCTGTGGTTGAAGTAATCCGCAAGGAGTGTTGATATATGAGGCATGCGGCGCATAAAGCTGCCAAGGTTTCGAATGAGCGTTTCAGCGTTGCCAAGGCGCTGTTCACCTCGAGCCGCGGTTCCCACACCGCCAAGGCCGTTCGTATGGTCCAGCTGGCAAATGGTGGGGGTGCCGTTGTAGGTCTTGAGCCTGCGGTTGCCGAAAAGCTGAATGAAGTGGCTCCGATGAGCCGCCGCGCCATGCGTGAAGCCGCTCGTGCGGCCGGTCGTCGCTCCGCATTCATGGCTTCCGCATCGCTGGCCGCGCTGGTCGGCACCGCGGCCACTGCCATGGCGGTCGGCCAGCAGAATGCGTCTGAAATGACTTTTGCCGACAATGCCGCCACTACCACGCAGATGAAGCGTGTCTCCGACGATGCGGCATCCCGTTCCGAGTCCCGTAGCGATCTAGACGCTCTGGCCTCCACCAGCAATAGCGGTGATTGGCAGCTTGGCGAAACCAGTTCCTCCATGGACACGAATCTTCTGTCAAAGTCCATTGCCGACAATCCCAATGTCGCCGTTCTCATGGATCAGGACGCCGGTCTTCTTCCTTCGGGCTTCAATCCGAACCACGGCACCGGTGATACCGGCAATGACTATCCATACGGTCAGTGCACATGGTGGGCGTATACCCGTCGTGCACAGCTTGGTCTGCCTGCCGGAAGCCATTTTGGTGATGCGCGGAGTTGGGGTGATTCCGCTCGCGCTCTCGGCTATTGGGTTGACAATACGGCACGTCACGTTGGCGATATTGTGGTATTCGCTCCAGGCCAAATGGGCGCGGACAGCTATTACGGGCATGTCGCGATTGTCGAAGGAGTGAATGCCGACGGTTCGATTAAGATTTCGGAATCCAACGTCAAGGGTCTTGGCGTGATTTCCATCGTACGTTCACTGCGCAGGAAGCTTCGCAGTTGACATATATCCATTACTGATTTCTCTGTTTTCGTTAATCTGCGCTTGCCGTCACTTTTTTGGCGTAGCGTGATTGCGTCGGCGTGTCGCGTGATATGACACTGTTCTGGTTATCTTGCTGTTCTGCTGCGGGGGAACGTGTATGGTAGCTTCGGACACGATGAATATTGCTAAACGTTTCACGAGTATCTTCGCCGTTGTTGCTGTATCTGCCTTGTTGGGTGCGGCGGTTCCCGCCGCAAGCGCAGGCGGTGCTATGGCTGATACCACGGTAACCGCTACACGTTCTTTCCCGAAGACCACCGCGGCCAAGCGTGATTTTCTCGCCGAGCACACATCCACGGATGTTGAATCTAACGCCGATTGGGGTGGCATCGAAAGCTTGGATGTTCCCCAGACCGAGTCTCAGGCGGAAAAGGACCAGAAGGCTCAGGAGCAGGCTGAGGCCGAAGCTCAAGCACAGGCGGCCCAAGCTCAGGCACAGGCTGAATCTCAGGCTGCCAGTCGTTCTTCCGATCGTGCTTCCATCAGCGTTCCTACGGCTCCCGCGAGTGCCACTGGGCAGGCTCTGGCCGACTACGCTCTGCAGTTCCAAGGTTATCCTTACGTGGCCGGAGGCAATACTCCGTCCGGCTGGGATTGCTCTGGTTTCGTACAGTGGGTGTTCGCCCAGTTCGGGGTAAGCCTGCCGCATTATTCTGGTGCCCAGATGAGCGTTGGAACGGCAGTTGGAAGCATTGCCGAAGCAGCTCCTGGGGATATCATCGTCAATACTCAGCATGCCGCGATCTATATTGGCAACGGCATGGTGATCAACGCGCTGAATCCGGCTCAGGGAACGCAGGTCACTTCGCTGGCCGTGTTCTCAGGTGGCTATGCGATTCGTCGTGTGCTCTGAGTGAACATACGGTTTGATTTTTTTAAGGCGTATCCTTTCGGGGATACGCCTTTTTGTATGGAAAAGACCGAGTCGTTACTGACAAAACCGCATGTCGCGCGGTATGGTGGAGCCTAGAGGCGACGCATGGTCGCGTTGCCGAGGTGATTCAAGGAGGTCGTCCATGATTAACGACAAGGCAATCCTCGTTGGTGTTGATGGATCCCACGCCAGCTATAAGGCCACTTGGTGGGCTGCGAACTATGCGAAGCATGCGGGACTGACGCTGCAGATCGTATGCGCATACTTGTTGCCGAGCTATGCCGCTGTTTCCTTCGACGCGACATACACCGCCATGGGGGATGACAATGCGGCCCATAGCGACGCGCAGGAGATTCTTTCGAAGGCCAAGGCCATCGCCGACGAGCAGGGTGTTGAGGCTACCACGCTTATTGTTACGGGCGATCCGGCTTCCGTATTCGTGGAACTGTCTCGTAACTACAATCTCATCGTCATCGGCAATCGCGGCAAAGGCGGTCTGGCGGAACGTCTGCTGGGCACGACCAGCTCCAGTCTGCCGGCGTATGCATACTGCCCGATCGTAGTGGTGCCGTACACTGACGATGACGGCAATCTGATGCACTTGAACAACACCATCACCAAGGTGGCCGTCGGCTCCGACGAATCCAAGTGGGGTTTGAAGGCGCTGGAGATCGCGGCGAATTTCGCCGCCGCATGGGATGCCGAGCTGGATGTTATTTCCGCGGTGCCGAACATGAAGGGTTCCGACGACGAAGGTGTGATGGCCTCGTTCAAGGATGATCTGGAAGTGCGTATCAAGCCGCTTGAGGAAGCCCATCCGGATTTGAAGATCAACAAGCAGATCGTGCCTGGCCCGGCGGTTGGCGCGCTGACCAAGGCCAGCTATGATCACGACGTCGTCGTGGTCGGTTCCCGTGGTCGCGGCGGCTTCACTGGCCTGCTGCTCGGCTCCACCAGCCAGGGCTTGCTGCAGCATGCGGTCGGCCCGGTGTATGTGGTGCCCCGCAAGTATGTCGAGGCTGCGGAAACCCGTCTTGACACGGTTCCGAGCTCGCCGGCGGAAGTCAAGCCGAAGGCTCTTGACGATATCAAGGGTGTCGAGGAGGTGCCGGTTTCCAAGGCCGAGCCGGATGTGGTCGAAGCCATCGAAACCAAGATCGATCCCGATCGTCAGTAAATTCAACAGGTACATATAAAAAGGCGATTGCAACACTGCGAAAAGCGTTGCAATCGCCTTTTTTAAAAAAAAGAAAACGTCAGTGCTTGATGGTGACGTCCATGCGGACCGGAGTCTTCTCCACGTACGTATGCTTCACCGTGCAGCCCTTGTCGATATGACGAGTGACGCGTTCCTTAAGCTTTGCCGCATCCTCATCGCTCAGACCGGCGTCGGTGGCGTCGATGACCACCTGTTCGTCGAAACCGATGTATGCGTCATTGTCGGCGTCATAGGTGCCGTCCACAACGATTTTCGCGCCCTTGCCCTCGCCCAGCGTATGCTCGACGGCGAACTGGCTTGACAGTGCGGCGCAACCGGCCAGCGCGATCTTCATCAGGTCGCCCGGCGTGAACTGTCCACGACCCTTGCCGAACTTGATATGCGCGCCATCCTCGCCGAAAGCATCCCAAGAACCGTCTTTGTTACGCTCGACCCACAGTCTTTTGCCCATGGTGAACTCCTCATCGTCTTGCCGGGAGCGCCGTTCGCTCCTCGCCTACATACCTAATGTAATCCATTGATGCCTGTTCGCTAGGAGGCATTCCGAAAAGCGTAAACAATCAACGCGCGGGTGGCATATGCTTGACCTGCCGTTCTGTACTGTTAAGCTTGCAACCATGGCTTTGACACCTGAACAACTTGCAGATATCCGTACCCGTATTCCGGCACGCCCGGAAACCGACATTCCCATGCCATATGAAGACCTTGTGCGCAAGATCCTGACGGAAGGCACGTTGAAGTCCGATCGTACGGGCACTGGTACCGTCAGCCTGTTCGGCCAGCAGATGCGATTCGACCTGAGCGAGTATTTTCCGCTGCTCACGACGAAGACGGTGTTTTTCAAGGGACTTGCCTATGAGCTGCTGTGGTTCCTGAAAGGTTCCACGAACGTGCGTTGGCTGCAGGAGCGCAATGTGCATATTTGGGACGAATGGGCCGATGAGAACGGCGATTTGGGTCCCGTATACGGCGCGCAGTGGCGTAGCTGGCCGGCGCCCACGCCCGATGATCCGAACCGTACCATCGATCAGATCAGCAATGTGCTTGATCTTGTCGAGAATCACCCGGATTCTCGTCGTATGGTCGTGTCCGCTTGGAATCCTGCCGAAGTGGAGAATATGGCGTTGCCGCCATGCCACGCGCTCTTCCAGTTCTACGTGGCGGATGGCAAACTTTCGTGCCAGCTATATCAGCGTTCCTGCGACATGTTCCTCGGCGTACCGTTCAATATCGCATCCTATTCGCTGTTGACGTTGATGATCGCTCAGCAGGCGGGACTGCAGCCGGGGGAGTTCGTGTGGACGGGTGGCGACTGCCACGTGTACGACAATCACATCGACCAGGTGTTGGAGCAGTTGAGCCGCGATCCATACCCGTATCCGCAGATCCGTATTAACAAAGCCGATTCGCTGTTCGATTACGATTACAGTGATTTTGAAATCGTCGGCTACCAGCACCATCCAACCATCAAGGCGCCGGTGGCGGTCTGAGAGTCGTCGCCAGACGTTAGACTACTGACCCTAGTTCGACTGCAAGGAGTGAGTGAAATGGAGCATGACAGTAGCCGCAGTGGCTATCACGAACCCGAGCCCGGACTTGCCGGGCTTGAGGACGAGGAGGATTGGGGCGATGATTTCCCCAAGACGTTCTCGGTGAATCTGATTTGGGCGCAGGCCTGTGACAAGGAAGGTCATGACGGCGCCATCGGATTCGAGGGTGGCATGCCATGGCATCTGCCCGAGGATATGAGGCGTTTCAAGGAGCTTACCGTCTCGCATCCGGTCATTATGGGGCGTAAGACGTGGGAGTCCCTGAGCCCGAAGTATCGTCCGCTGCCGAATCGCGACAATATCGTGGTTTCGCGTGATCCGGCTTACACTGCGCCGGGAGCGACCGTGGTCGACAGTCTGGATGATGCGCTTGATCTGGCACGACAGGAAGCCATTCCGGATGACGGTCTTGACCGCAGCGAAATCTGGATTATCGGTGGCGGCCAGCTGTTCCGTGAGGCCATGCCATTTGCGGACAAGGCGTATGTGACGCAGATCAGCATGCATGCCGATGCCGATACCTACGCGCCCGACGTGAAGTCGCTGGTGGAATCCGGCGCTTGGAAGGTGCTTGAAGAGGGCGTGTGGCAGAACACGCGGAAGGGTTCCGGAGATATCGCCGGATTCCGTTTCATGACGTATGCGAAGAATCGCGAGGAGTAACCGTATGTATACCGTGATGACCGTGTGTACCGGTAATATCTGCCGTTCTCCCATGGCCGAAATCATTCTGCGCACTGAATTCGAGCGTCGTGGCCTTGCCGACAAGGTCAACGTCGAGTCCAGTGGCGTGAGCGACGAAGAGTATGGCAATCCGATCGATCGTCGTGCTGTCAAAGTGCTCCGTGAGCGTGGATATGAGCTGCCGGCACATCATTTCGCCCATCGCATCACCCGCGATGAGATCGAGCGTACCGACCTGTTTCTGCCGATGACCGCTTCGCATATGCGTGCGCTACTGCGTCAGCTGCCGCAGGCCAAGCGTGAGAACGTGCATATGTACCGTAGTTTCGATCCGAATCTTGCCAAGCCTGTCGCAGGCTACGAAAGTGAGATTGATTTGGTCGATCCTTGGTATGGCGGCGCCCGCGAATTCGAAGTGGCGATTGACCAGATTGAGGAAGTGGCCCCGTTCATCGTTGATTGGGTTGAGCGGCAGCTCTGACGATTGCATACGATTTTTCCGTCGAAAAGCCCGGTTCGCAAGAGCCGGGCTTTCTTGTATCCGTATGATTTCAATGATTTCGAAAGATCTTAAGAAATCGCAAGAGATTGCAAAAGTAATATTGCGCAATTGATGTAAATCAGAGAAAAATAGAAATGAAAAATAAAAAAGCGACCCCGGCCGGACTTGAACCGGTGACCTCCGCCGTGACAGGGCGGCGCTCTAACCAACTGAGCTACGGGGCCGTTGTTTCAGCCTTGCGACTGGCAACAGATAGATATATTACGGCAAAGTCGCTATCGTGCAAATTTCGGCGTGTCATCGATGAATATTCGTATGAATTGCTGAAAGAAAGTATTTGCTTAAACTGCGGCAGTAGTAGGGAAGAAAAGCAACGGCCGGTCGCATATGAGGGGAAAACTTCTCATATGCGACGGCCGTTACCGTTGCGGTGCCGTGTTGTCGCTCACGACACTACGAATTGCTGGTGGAATCAGTCGGTCTGTTTCCAGGTCTCGACGTCGATGTGGTGTTCCGGATTGGCCTGCCATGCATCCCAAGCGGACTTCACGATGTCTTCGACGTTGTACTGTGCGTGCCAGCCCATCTCTTCGTTGATGCGCTTCGGGGAGCCGATCAGGTGCGGCGGATCGCCTGCGCGACGGGCCATGACGGTCTCTTCGAACGGCAGGCCGGTGACCTTCTTGACCTCATCGACGATCTGACGCACGGAGGTGCCTTCGCCGGTGCCGACGTTGAAGGCGTCGTACTTGCGTTCATCGCGGTCCAGATACTTCAGGGCGGCGATGTGGCGTCGGCCAGATCGGAGACGTGGATGTAGTCGCGCACGCAGGTGCCATCCGGAGTCGGGTAGTCGTCGCCGAAGATCGCAGGGGCCTTGCCCTTCTTCAGACGGTCGAACAGCATCGGGATGAGGTTCAGGATTGCCGGATCCTCAAGCTCGACCGGGCCGCAGCCGGCCACGTTGAAATAGCGCAGGCCGCAGAAGCGAATGCCGTACGGCTCTTCGCAGGCGCGTGCCATCCACTCGCCGAACAGCTTGGTCTGGCCGTACGGGTTGATCGGCAGCATCGGAACGACGTCTTCCGGAACCACGTCGACCGGCGGAACGCCGTAGGTGGCTGCGGAAGAGGAGAAGACGAGCTTCTTGGCGCCGGAGTCGCGCATGCCGATGAGCACGTTGAGCATGCCGTTGATGTTCTGCTGGTAGTACCACAGCGGCTTTTCAACGGATTCGCCGACCTGCTTGCGGGCTGCGAAGTGGATGACGGAATCGACGCCTTCGGCCTTCATGATTTCGGCGAGGCGTTCGCCGGCACCCGGTGCGGCGATATCCATGCCGTACAGGCGGGAGCCTTCGATGCGGGTTGGCTTGCCGTAGCTCAGATCGTCAACGACGACGACCTGTTCGCCGGCCTGGTGAAGAGCGTGGACGACGTGAGCGCCGATGTAGCCGCACCCACCAGTGACGAGAACTGTCATGTTCTGTCCTTTCCTCCAAAATGAGCGTTAAAGCGCTTTGGTTCGAAAAACAAACGTCCAACGAACGTTGTTCACTTTTGCTCTAGTTTGTTACCTTTTGAACAATTTGAGTATAACACATGAACAGGAACGCACATAATCGACCCTTTCCTGCGTTTCCTCTATAAATTAGGGTATGCAAGAAGATGTGAACACGCCGACTGAAAATCAAGTTAACGGCGAAAACGAACAAAACATGTCAAAAACGCAAGATGAACAACGGCTGATGCTGGCCAGCGTCCTGCCTTGTATGGGCGCAAGGTGTTGTCCTTCGTGCGTCGTTCCGCCAGGCTCGACGCACGCTTGCAGCGTGCATGGGATGCCTATGCAGATACGTATCTGCTGAAAATCAACGCGGGCGAGGGGTCGCTTGATGTGCGAGGCGATCTGGTGTTCGATCGGGCGTATATCGCGGATGTGTGGGGCAATGTCAATCCTCTGATTGTGGAAATCGGCACCGGCCAGGGGGAAAACGTTGTTGCGGCCGCTGCTGAACACCCCGATATGAACTTCCTGGCGCTTGAGGTCTATGATCCGGGCGTGGCGCATACCATGCTGCTCGCAGGCAAGCAGGGCCTGACCAATCTGCGCATCGCGCAGGTCAACGCTCCTGAGCTCTTCAAAGCCGCGGCGGATGGATCGATCGCTGAAGTATGGACCTTCTTCCCTGATCCGTGGCCCAAGATGCGCCACCACAAGCGTCGTATCGTGCAGCCGGAGCTTGCCGGCGAGATTCATCGCACGTTGCGGGATGGGGGAGTGTGGCGTATCGCCACCGACATCGAAGACTATGCATTGCATGTGCATGAGGTGATGGATGGTCTTGAAGGATTCCATAATGACGGCATGCTTACGGTGAGTTTGCCGGTCGAGCATGTTGGCAAGGGAAATGCCGACGAAGCGGCCGGTCTGCGACACGCCGATTTCACCGAATCCGAGCGTTTTTCCGGACGAATTCTCACGAATTTTGAGAAAAAAGGACTTGCTGCCGGTCGTGTGATTCATGACCTCACCTATCGCTGCGTATAGTGCCGGTTGGTCTGTTGTTGAAGTGCTGAAATGGCTTGATTTCAACGATTTTCAGCACTTTGGCAACGGGTTGATGGCGATTTTGCGACGCTGCGACACGCCGAGATTTGCATGTTCTGAGGATTCGCGTATAGTTAAGCGAGTTGTCACGCGGAAACGCTGAAAGCGCCCCCTTCGTCTAACGGTTAGGACACCAGACTTTCAATCTGACAACGAGAGTTCGACTCTCTCAGGGGGTACTTACCTTGGTAACAAGGTGGCAATGGCCCCGTAGCTCAGTTGGTTAGAGCGCCGCCCTGTCACGGCGGAGGTCACCGGTTCAAGTCCGGCCGGGGTCGCTCGAACAGATTCCTGTTCATGGCTCTGTAGCTCAGTTGGTAGAGCGAACGACTGAAAATCGTTAGGTCAGCGGATCGATGCCGCTCGGAGCCACCATGCTTTGAAACCTCGGAAACATCCGAGGTTTCTTTGTTTTTGCCCACACGTATGACGATTGCGGCCGTATGTCTAGCGCCAAGCACTGATGCCGGCTGTTGGTTGAATACGCGCTCGCATTGCGGGTAAGCCCCCTAAAATGGTCGACGCAAGTCATGTTGACTTGCGAGTTACTGAGAAATGACTAAGAAAACCTCCGTTAGAGGGGGAGTCTGTCTGCTGTTTGGCTACACTGGAACACCGTAAGGCAGTAACAATGGGGGTTTGTGGGCAGAGTTATGCCGTAACCCCGTTAAGGGAGTATTCGCTGGGGTGGCGGCATGGAAGTGCTTCTGGTCGGCAACACCGACTTCATTACCAAGCAGTGGATTCAGCATTCCTTTCCCCGAGACCATGTGGTGATAGCGGAACGAGAAGGCACCGTAGACGGCAATGACCGTCTCAGAATCGTCAACATGTCTGACGCCAACACCCTTGCCGAAACTCTTACCACATACGAATTCGATCGCATCGTATTCTTTTCCGAAGGCCTCACCCCGCGAAGTGAGCGTGACGGCGATCTCGGATATCTTCGCAGATTGCTGCACGCCATACGTAACAGATCCACGCAAATGCTGATGGTATGCGGACCGGAATCCGAATTCACCTATCCGGAAAACGCCGACGTACGTGATACCAGCAAAAGTCTGATGTCTCGAGCGTCGGAAGAACTCTGCCTGTATTACGCGCGCACCTACCGTCTGGAAGCGAAAATCATTCGCTGTCCATACTTGTATGCACCCGAGCGCAATGGAGCAACCGCATATTTCGGCAGACTGTTCGAACAGGCATCGGCAGGGTCGATCTCATTCTGCGAACGCAAACAGCAACAGACATGCTTTCTCTGCGCCGACGATCTTGCCGAACTGATCTACCGCATGTTCGACGATTGGACCGCCGAAAGCGAAATCTTCCATGTGCCCAACGTGTTCGACTTCACATACGGTGATTTGGCTGATGCGATCAGCGCGGCATTTCCCGGATTATCGGTGACTTTTGGCAAAGACAGACCCCAACATTACCCAGCAGACGATCATGTGCTGCGATTGCGCTATGGCTGGTCGCCGCGATATTCGCTCAAACAGGATCTTCCCCCTGTGCTTCAGCGCTGGAAAGAAGCGCGTGCTCAGGAACAATCCAAGAAGCACCCGGTCTGGGATTTTCTACGCAACCATTCAAAACCATGGATCGCAATCGAAATCTTCATCGCGTTCATATTGGAAGAACTGCTTCGCACCGCGGTACAAGGCAACAGCCAGTTGGGAACCGTGGATTTGCGCCTGTTTTTCGTGGTGATCGTCGGCACGATGCACGGACTGAACGCAGGCGTGTTCGCGGCCGCGCTCGCATGTGTCGGCATGGCGTTGTCGTATGCATCGAAGGGCGCTTCATTCGCTCCGCTGTTTTACGACACGTCGAACTGGCTTGCGTTTGTGGTGTATTTCGTTGCCGGCGCAGTATGCGGGTATGTGCAGCTGCGTAATCGCGAAAACCTGCGATTCATGCGTGACGAAAACAGTTTGCTGCGTGAACGACTTGCGTTCCTGCGTGACCTGTACCACGATGTGCTCGATGATCGTCGTATGCTGCGCGGGCAGATTATCGGCAGGCGTGACAGTTTCGGCAAAATGTATGCGATGACACGTGAATTGGACGAAGTGCAGCCGCAAAAGCTGTATCACACGACCATTCGCATTATGCAAGACACATTGGGCGGCGATAGTTTCGGTGTTTACCGCATTGACAGCGGCGGTCGATTCGCGCGTTTGATGGCTGCGAGTCCGCAAACCGAATCCCTGTTCAGCAAGTCGGCGCTGCTTGAGAATTATGCCAACATTATTACAGCTTTGGATCATGGTGGATTGTGGGTGAACCGCAATCTCGAACCGGACCTTCCGATGTATGCGGCAGGCGTGCATGCCGATGGCAAGCTGGCCGTGGTGATTGTGCTTGCCAAAGCGCAGCCCGACCAAATGAATCTGTACTTCCAGAACCTGTTCACCATCATGTGCGGCTTGGTGGAATCCGCGATGGTGCGTGCGTTCGACTATGAGAATGTGGCGCGTCAGGCGATGCTGGTGCCGGGCACCGAATTCCTGAACACTCGGGCGTTTCTACCCAAAGTGCTTGCCGCCAACGAACTCAAGCACGACCATATGGGCGATCACCTGCTGCTGCGTGTGGATGATGCTTGGCAAGACAATGGCAGCCGTCTCATGGGGGCCATTCGTCAGACGGACGAGGCGGGTGTACTGCAAGACGGCAACGTGTATGTGTTGATGAACCAGGCCGGCAAGCATGAGCTGCCTATCATCAACAAGCGTTTGGCCCAAGCTGGATTGCATGTGACACGCGTTTCCGGGCAAGAGGAAGACGCGCTGCTGGATGAGGCTTCGGAACAAGTGGCCGCCGAATCGCACGAAGGCGGCACGGCATGAACACAACGGTAGTGACGATGCTGCTTATCGTCATACATGTGCTGGTATGCGTGCTGATGTGCGTATTGTCTCGTTTTGGCGTGCTTCGTGTGGAAGGGCGTCTGCTTCCTTTTATGCTGTTGGTGCCGCTGTGGGGGCCGTTATGCGTGCTCTTGCTGCATGTGCGTACGCTGATTCGTGCGGGCGAGCATACGGCTCCAGATCTCGAACAGATGCGCGTGGACGATGAGGAACGTCGAAGCATTCTCGTTGAGGAACGAGCCGATTTCGCCAATACCGTGCCGCTGGAAGAGGCGTTGATCGTCAACGATTCGAGTCAGCGTCGCAGTCTGGTGATGTCCATTCTCAACGACAATCCCAGCCATTATATCGATGTGCTGTCGCAGGCCCGACTGAATGAGGATGTGGAGGTCGTGCATTACGCGGCTACCGCCATGCACAGATCAGTGCCAAGGAAGATCTTGCATTGCAGCGCTGCCGCAACGATTATCTGCAGCATCGAAATTCCGAAACGATGTTGGAACGCTATTGCGATGCGCTGGAACGATATATCAATTCCGGTATTGCGCAAGGATACGCATTGCAGTTGCAGAAGCAGCGATATGCCGAAGTATTGCAGGAACGACTTCGCCAACATGGCGATTATTACGTTGCGTGCCGTCTTGCGCAAATGCAAATCGATCTTGGACTCTTTGATGATGCCGCGCACACCATTGACGGCGCTATGGAACAGTGGCCGGATCAAGGCGATGTATGCTGATGCGTCTACGACTCGATGCCGCACGCAATGATGGCGATGCGTTGCGCCACACTGTTCAGCAGATCGAAAGCAAGCATATTTATCTCGGTGGCCAAGGAAGACGTGTGCTGCGGTTCTGGACCGGAACCAAGGAGGCTGAACGCGCATGATCAGAGGATTCCTGTCAGACGTGTTGGCCAAGTGGAAACGATTCCGCTGGCAAGGTTTGGTCAAAGTGTGGGCCGTGTTCATGGCCATCGCATTGGTGTTGCTGGTGGAAAGCTTGGGCGTGCATTACGGTGTCACGCGGTTCGACATCACGTATTTGGATCGAAACAAAGCCATTCCTGCAGCCAATGCCATCGCTGGCGAAAAAGCTACGAATCTGTTGGTGGTCGACAGTTCGCAGGAGGGCGTCAGCGATGCCGAAGCCATGCTCGACCAGATTCTGCTTGATATGAAAGTCCCCACCACTACGGTTGACGTGGCTGACGAAAACGCTGAATTTCCAGCGTTGACTCACTACAGCACCATAGTGGTGGCCATGCCTAATCTCGACCGTCTGGGCGAGCATGTGCTGCAAATCATGCAATGGGCCAAAAAAGGCGGAGGAGTCATGTTTGCCATGACTCCCGAAAAACCGGCTATTTGGATGTGATCGGCCCGCAGATCGGCATTGAATCGTCCGCATACGAATATGTGCTGACTAAGGGCATTACACCCTCCAAGGATTTCATGTTGGGCGGCGGCCAGACATACACGTTCAGCGATCCGTTTGAATCGTCGCTGAGTGTCGCATTGCATGATCGCGCACAGGTCAAGGCCGTCAGCAGTAATGGGCGCACACCGTTGATTTGGAGCACGTTCGTGAATTCAGGTTCGGCGGTGGTGTGCAATATCGGTATTTACGGCAAGGTGCTTCGAGGATTTTACGCTTCGGCGTTCAGCTGCTCGGTTCTGCCACGGCCTATCCGGTGATCAACAGCGCGGCGTTCTACTTGGATGATTTTCCCTCTCCGGTACCGTCAGGCAATGGCAAATACATCAAACGTGACTACAACATGAGTATTGCTGAATTCTATTCTCAAGTATGGTGGCCGGATTTGGTGCGTCTTGCGGAACGGTACGGTATTCGTTTCACCGGTGTGATGATTGAGAATTACGGCGATGACACCAAGGATGATCCGGTACGGCAGACGGACGGCGCACAATTCGAGTATTACGGAGGATTGCTGCTGCGGCAAAACGGCGAAATCGGATATCACGGGTACAACCATCAGCCGTTGGTGTTGCCGAATACGGATTACGGTAAGGAATACGCGTATGTGCAGTGGCCGAATCGCAAAGCCATCGTCGATTCGTTGAACGAACTGATCGCATTCCAGAAAGACGTATTGCCTGCCGCAACATCGTCGGTATACGTGCCGCCGTCGAATATCCTCTCCCAAGAAGGACGGAAGATCATAGGCGAGGATGTGTCGCAGATTCGCGCCATCGCCAGTACGTATATGCCTTCCGACAGTTCCTTGACGTACGTGCAGGAGTTCGGTGTTGCGGCCGATGGCGTGGTGGAGGCTCCACGTATCGTGTCCGGCGGCATGGTGGGTGACATGTACATGCGTCTTGCCGCGGTTTCCGAACTGAACATGCACTATGTGAGCACGCACTTCATGCATCCCGACGATTTGCTTGATGAAGATCGTGGAGCGAAAGAAGGATGGAAGAAGTACTACCAGGGATTGGAAAACTATCTTGACTGGCTGGAATCGTCGGCACCGTCCATTCGTATGCGGACAGGCACGGAATGTGCCGCAGCCATCCAACGTTTTTCGGGATTGACCGTTTCGATGGAACGTCCGACGATAGTTGGGATCTGAAACTTGGCAACCTCACCGATCAAGGGTGGCTCATGTTCCGTGCCAACAATGGCACGCCTGGCAGGGTTCGTGGCGGAAGCCTCACCAAGCTGACCGGCAACTTGTATCTGCTCAAAGCCACGAACGCCACGGTTCATATCGAACGCAAGACTGGGGGAGAGGCATGAGAATCTGCCTGGTTTTGGAAGGATGCTACCCGTATGTGCATGGTGGCGTGTCCACGTGGATGCACAGTTATATCGAAGCGATGAAAGAGCACGAGTTCGTATTGTGGGTGATCGGCGCCAAAGCCGAAGACCGCGGCAAATTCGTATATGACCTGCCCGACAATGTGGTGGAAGTGCATGAGGTGTTCCTCGACGACGCCTTGCGTCTGAGCGGTGAACGCGCGCAAGTGTCGTTCACCGAAGAGGAATTGCGGTCATTGCGCGAACTGGTGAATCTTGGCAGCCCGGATTGGGATGTGCTGTTCAACCTGTTCCACACCAGAGGCGTGCATCCGCTGTCGTTCCTGCAAAGCCGTGAATTCATCGACTTGTTTACGCAAATCTGCATGGAAGAATATCCGTATGTGGCCTATGCCGACGCTTTCCATACCGTGCGCTCCATGTTGCTGCCGGTGTTGTACTTGATGGGCTGCGAAGTGCCGGAAGCGCAGATCTACCATGCGATTTCCACTGGATATGGCGGATTGTTGGCTTGTTTGGGGGGGGGGGTATCAACCATGCGCCGGTATTGCTTACGGAACATGGCATTTATACGCGTGAACGCGAAGAGGAAATCATTTCCGCCGAATGGGTGTCGCCAGCGTTCCGGCCGCGTTGGATCCGCTTCTTCTACATGCTTTCGGAACAGATCTACCATCGTGCGTGGCGCATCACCAGCTTGTTCGGTCGTGCCCGTCTTATCCAAATTGGCATGGGTGCGCCCGCCGATGCCTGCCAAGTGATTCCCAATGGCATTCAATACGAACGTTTCTGCGATATTCCCCTGAAGCCCGACGACGGTTGGGTTGATATCGGCGCGGTGGTGCGCATGGCGCCCATCAAAGATGTGAAAACCCTGATTCACGCGTTCCATGAGCTTTCCTCTCGCGTTGACAATGTGCGCTTGCATATTCTCGGCGGTGTTGACGATCAGGAGTATGCCGACGAATGCTATGAGCTTGTGGAACAGTTGGGTGTGCGCAATCTTGAGTTCACCGGCCGTGTGAACGTGGTCGAATACATGCGCAAGCTTGATTTCACCGTGTTGACCAGCATTTCCGAAGGCCAGCCGCTGTCGGTGCTGGAATCGTTCGCAGCCGCACGCCCCTGCGTGACCACTGACGTCGGCTGCTGCCGTGAGCTTTTGGAAGGCGAGGAAGGCGACGATTTCGGCACGGCAGGCTTCTACGTGCCCCCGATGTACCGCGAGGGCCTGAGCCGAGCCATGGAACGCATGTGTTCCAGTCGCACGCTGCGTGAGACCATGGGGCAGATTGGCCGTAACCGTGTGAACGCCTATTACCGGCATGAGCGCATGCTTGACGATTATCGCAAGCTGTATAGCGATACCGCGGATCAGTTCGGATTGAATCAGTTCGGATTGGAGCGCTGATATGGCCGGTATTGGATTTGAACTGAAGAAACTGTTCCACCGTAGAGGCTTGATGGCGATGCTGCGAGCCTACGGCTATGCCGGCGTGATTTGCGCTGGTCCGATGCTGTTGGGTGTACTCCTGCAGTTCGGCGTGCTGATCGTGAGCAGCTGGTGGCAGGTGGGCCGCCCCGACCGCGATCTGCTCGTATGCATGATCACCTACACGCTGCTTGCCTCGTTGGTGTTGACGAGTTTTCTGTCGATGCCGGTCACCCGTTTTCTGGCGGATATGTTGTTTGATCACGATGAGAAGATGATTCTGCCGTCGTTCTGGGGTTCTACTGGCATCATGCTGGTGGTGGGCGCGGTGTTGTACACGGTTTTCCTGCTGTTTTCCGGTGCCACGTTGATGCAGGGCGCGTTGTGTTTGTGGCTGTTTCTTGAAATGATCGTCAACTGGAATGCGATGAGCTATTTGACGGCCATCAAGGATTACAAAAGCATTCTGTATTCTTTCGTGGCTGCGGTGTTGGTGGCGTTCGTTACGTCATGCGTGTTGCTTGCGTTGGCCTGCCCTCCTGTGGAGTCGCTGTTGTTCGCAGTGGTGCTTGGCTATGGTGTGATGCTGGTGTGGGATGTGCTCTTGTTGCATCGTTATTTTCCGCAAAGTCGTAAGCATCCGTGGCTGTTTTTGCAGTGGGTCGATCAGTTTCTGCCGTTGGCGTTGACCGGATTGCTGACCACCATCGGCCTGTTCGCCCATTTGGTGATCACATGGTGCGGTCCGCTCGGCATCAAGGTGAAGGGCCTGTTTTATGGCGCGCCATATTACGATGTGCCCGCCATGCTGGCGTTTTTGACGATTCTGATCACCACGGTGAATTTTGTGGTGTCGGTGGAGGTCAATTTCTACCCAACATATCGGTCGTATTACAGTCTGTTGAATGATGGAGGCACGGTCAAAGACATTACCGTTGCCGAAAACGAAATGTTGGCTGTGCTCAATCGAGAATTGCATTACACGGCGTTGAAGCAATTGTTGGTGACCGCTGCGTGATTTCATTGGAAAAAACAGTGCTGAACGCGCTTCCTTTAGGATTCAGCGATGTGATGCACGGATATTTCCGTGTGCTCTGCGTGGGGTATGCCCTTTATGCGGTCGGCAACACCGTGATGCTGATTCTGCTGTATTTTACCGATTATTCCGGTGCATTGACGGCGTCGGCATTGTTTGCGGGTTCGACGGTTGTGTTCACAGTAATCGGACAGTTCTTCACTACGTCGCTGTTCGGTTTCGGTTTTCTGATGGGGGCATCGCTGTTCGCCATATATGCGACATTCCGGCTCGCCTCATACACCGACAATCTGCCATACCGAGTGCTGGGGCAGCAGCCGATTGTGGCGCAAACGAAACGTGGACGTTTCACCGAACTGGGCATACTGCTTGAACATGGCGAACAGCGGGTCGACCAATCATTGCATCGCTCAGGGCATGCACGGTCTTCTGACAAGGCGAATATTGCAGAAACGGATGTCATAATCGGGAGGAATCGTAAATCATGACATGGTGGAACCGACGCAACACAAAAGCCATTACCATGCTTGTCAAGCAAATAGCGGCATTGACGGCAATGCTGACGGTGCTTTCCTGCGCCGGATGTGCGACTTCGTCACCCAACGATAATGAACAATCGCAATCATCGGATTCGTCACAGACGCATGAGCAAGTCAAGAAAAGCGCTGAACAAAGCATCGACGGCGCACACTTGCGCGACAACGAATCGTTATACAAGGTGTATGACGACAGCGGTGTCGAAACCATGTATTTGACGGTATCGCGCGGTAATTCGTCGGAAGGCACCGACCATAGCTGGAGCGAAATCAACCAGTATTCCGTTGATGACTATGCGGCCATGGGCGTGACCGCTACAAGGTCAATGGTTTGCTGCAGGTCGGCGACGAACAAGGACCGGTTTCCGGGGAGCTTGGTTTTGGTGAAAGCGCGCCGAACGCCACCGTGCAGATACGTGGCCAGTCATCGAGTAAAAACGAGCAGAAGAACTACAAGATCGAGTTGAAAAGCGGCAAAGGCAAGTGGCGTGGGCAGCGTACCATCGCATTGAACAAGCATATGGGCGAAGGTCTGCGTTTCCGTAACAAAATGGCGTACGATCTCATCAAAGGCATCGACCAGATGATGGGACTGCGCACGCAATTCGTGCACTTGTACGTGAAAGACGAGACCAGCGGATCGGATTCCTTCGACGATTACGGTCTGTACACGCAAGTCGAACAGCTCAACAAAACCGCATTGCAGGTGCACGGACTCGATAAAAACGGCCAGCTGTACAAAGTCAATTATTTCGAATTCTATCGAGACGAAGACGTGATCAAACTCGCCGATGATCCTGACTACGATCAAGCGAAATTCGAAGAAAAACTGGAAATCAAAGGCGACAACGACCATACCAAACTGATCGCCATGCTGAACGATCTCAATGATTATTCAGTGCCGATGGGCGAAATCCTCGGCAAATATTTCGATACCGAAAATCTCGCATATTGGATGGCATTCCAATTGCTGACCGGCAATATCGATACGCAAAGCCGCAATATGTACCTGTATAGTCCCACGAATTCGGATACGTTTTACCTGCTCGACTGGGATAACGATGGTATGCTCATGCGCAAGGAATACGAGATCAGGCAACGTTCCGAGGGCCAAAGCTGGGAGAACGGTGTCAGCAACTATTGGGGCAACATACTGTTCCGACGTTGTCTGCAAACCAAGTCGTTCCGAACCGCGCTCGGCAAGGCCGTGAAAGACGAATACAAGTATATGAGCGCCGATCGCATCAATTCCATGGTGCGGCGGTACCGTTCCATCGTTGAACCATACGTACGGAAGATGCCCGACTCCATGCATGAGCCTCTGACGTCAAGCCAATACGACACGGTGGCAAACCAATTGCATAGCGAAATCGAACAGAACTACCAGACGTACCGAACCGGGTTCAATAAGCCCATGCCGTTCTATATCGGCAAGCCGACTCCTACCAACGGCAAGCTCAAACTCAGCTGGGATGTCTCCTATGATTTCAACGATGAGGATCTGCGCTATAGCGTTACCGTGGCCAAGGATTACGAAGGCAAAGACGTGGTGTTCACACAGAGCGACCTCGTATTGCCGGAAGCCGTGATGGATATGCCTGGTGAAGGCCAGTACTTCATCAAGGTGAGCGTGCGCAATGCATCAGGCGAGACGCAGGACGCGTTTGACTATTACGTCACCGACGGCAACAAGATTTACGGCACCAAGTGTTTCTATGTGAAAGCCGACGGCAGCATTGTGGAGGATGCCAATGTGCAGTGATGGTGGCAATCGCGGAACGTCGCTGCTGCAACGTATCAAACATCGCGTCGGCGAGGAATTATCCGTTCCACCGCGCACAGCCAAGGAACGGTTCCGTCATGAGCTCAAATATCTGATCTCATACGCGCAAAAAGCCGACTTGAACGTGCGTATGGCGCCGCTGCTTGGCCTCGACAAGCATGTGAAAAACGGCGGCTATATGATTCGCAGCCTGTATTTCGACGATTATTGGAACACCGCATATCAGGAAAAAGTCGACGGTGTGCTGCTGCGTAGGAAATACCGTATTCGCATCTACGATTACAGCGATCGTGTGATCAAACTGGAACGCAAACGCAAAAGCGACAGTTGGATCTACAAGGAGGATGCACCGCTCACGCACGAGCAGTTCGACCGTATTCTTGCCGGCGATTACGAATTTCTGCGTGACAGCGAGTATCAGTTGTGCCGCGAGTTTTATGTGGAATGCATGTGCAATGTGATGCGCCCTCGCGTGATCGTCGATTATGAGCGCGAACCGTGGATTCTTGACGCCGGAACCGTACGCATCACCTTCGATATGAACGTGCGTGCGGCGGTCGGCGGATTCGATATTTTCGACTCCACACTGCCGGTACTGCCCGTGCTTGAGCCGGGCAAGCTGGTGATGGAGGTCAAATTCACCGAGTTCCTGCCGCAAGTGGTGCGTGATCTGCTGCCCGGCAAGGCGCAGGAGTTGACATCGGCTTCGAAATACGTGCTCTGTTACGACAAAGCCTCGTATTTGCGGGGATTCGACTACTGGCAGGAAGGCTGGAGCGTGCCAAGCCTATAAAGCCAAGCCTGTAATCGGCTGGCATGTTGACTGGCATTCCAGCAAAAACAAACGTTACGAATCAAGGAAGCAGGAGAGAAAGAAACCATATGAGCGTCAATGACATGATCAAAAAGTCGGTGCTGAAATCCTTCGGCCAATACAATGTGCCCAAAATGGCGCTGGCGTTGCTGGTGGCGTTGATCGTCGGCATCGTCATTTACTGCGTGTACCGCCGTTTCTACACGGGTGTGGTGTATTCGCGCAGTTTTGCCGTTACGTTGGTGGGCATGTGCGTGCTCACCTGCATGGTCACGCTGGCCATCAGTACGAATATTGTGATTTCGCTTGGTATGGTCGGTGCATTATCGATTGTGCGCTACCGTACCGCGGTCAAGGATCCGATGGATCTGTTGTATTTGTTCTGGGCGATCACGTCTGGTATTGCGGCGGGCGCCGGCATGTATGTGCTGGTGATTGTTGCCGGATTGGTGATGATCGGCATGCTGGCTCTGTTCTACTCGCGTCAAGACAAGGGGCGCGTGTACATTGCGGTGATCCACTATGTGGGCGATGTAGTGGGAGATGAGATCACGCGCGTGTTCGGACGCACCAAATTCTTCGTAAAGTCCAAAACCATGCGTGGCGAACGCACGGAAATGGCGGTTGAAGTATTCTGTGATGATAAGGACATGACGTTCGCGGAACGCGTTCGCGCCATTGAGGGTGTCGAAGACGTGACGCTGATACAGTACAACGGTGAGTATCATGGGTAATCAATTCGATGTTGCCGCAGGCGCGCGGCTGGAATCCACGGGCAGGGCGCCCAGCAACGACGAAATCGTACCCAGATTCTCTCTTGACGACATCAACCAGGCGTTTGACAACAACGAATTCTGCTTCTACCTGCAACCCAAATGCAATGCTGAAACCGGCGCAATCGTGGGTGCGGAGGCGTTGGTGCGTTGGAATCATCCGGAATATGGCTTGGTGTCTCCCGGCGAATTCATTCCTCTGCTTGAACGTGAGTCAATGGTCACGCGGTTCGATTTGTTCATCTGGCGTTCCGTGTGTGAAATGCTGTCGCGTTGGGATGGGGAGGGGCGCAATCTGGTGCCGGTGTCCGTCAACGTGTCGATGACGGATATCGAGGCGATCGATGTGGCGCGAGTGCTTGGCGACCTGCTCGATCGGTTCAGCATCGATGCTCGCCTGCTGCAGGTGGAGATCACGGAAAGTGCGATCGCACATAACGTGGATGTGGTCGAAGAGGCCATTCGGGACCTGCATGCGCGAGGCATTGCCGTGCTGATGGACGATTTTGGGTCGGCGTATTCGTCACTCAACATGTTGAAGGACATCAACGTCGATGCCATCAAACTCGACATGAAATTCGTTGACCTGAATGCTGACAATGCGGCGAAAGGTTTGAAAATCATCGAATCCGTGATCGACATGGCCTACCAGCTGAGACTGTCGATCATTGCGGAGGGTGCGCAGACCGCCGAACAGGTGAGCAAGTGCGTGAGCTGGGATGCATGTACATCCAAGGATATTATTTCTACCGTCCGCTCACTGTGGAAAAGATGGAGGATTTGCTGGAACACCGCCCGGATGACCAGCATTTCTGGAATATCTCCAAAGATCTGATGCATCGCGACTACCGCATGTCGACGAACGGCCGCAGCATGCTCGAATCGTCGTCATTGTCGGCGCATATTTTTGAAATCCTTAACAAGGGCGTTGCGGAACTGTCCCGACTGAATCTCATCACGGGAGAATATCGCACCATCAAACGCGATCCGAAACTTCCGGACGTGTATGCGGATGATTTTCATGATTTCTGCCATGCATTGGTTTCAAAACGGATCATTCATCCAGATGATGCCGGAGAATTCCTGAAACACACGCGATTGTCTGATTTGCGCGACCAACTATTCAGTAAGAAAAAATCGGAATTCACGTATTTTAGAAGCGAGGTCGAGACGAAAACCAGCGTGATCGCATTCGGTGTGCTGGTACCCCCTGATTGCAGCGAGGCCAATCCGTGGGCCGTGGTGCTGATCGGATTCGACCTGTCGCTCGACCTAATCGCCAAGAACATGAAGGAAATCTATCGGCAGGACTCCTTGACGGGATTGCTCAACCGCAATGCATACGACAGCGATGTGGAGCAGCTGCGGAGCGCCGACATCGGGGCGGTGGTGTGCGTGTATGCGGATATGATCGGCCTGCACGAGGTGAACAACCATCTCGGGCATAAGCAGGGCAACCGCATGTTGTGTGAGTTCGCGGACGCGGCGCGCGCGTTCTTCGGCGATGACCGGTTGTATCGCATCGGCGGCGACGAATTCGTGATAATCAGTTCCGCGCATACGGAAGCGCAGACACGCAAGCAGCTGAACTACATGCGTGAGCGCTTGCATACGCAAGGCTGCGAGATATCAGTGGGCGTAGCGTCGAGCGAGTCGACTTCCGATCTGCCGAAAATCATCGAACAGGCCGAAAACGAGATGCGCCGCGAAAAGAAGGAATACTACGTGCGAGGCGGCAGCAAACGCCAGCTGCGCGGGCTCAACAAAAAACTTGAGGACATTCTGGTGCGTAATCAGGATATGGAATCGTTGCTGCGGTATTTGAACGGACGCTATTCAATCGCATGCATGGTGAATCTGCGTACTGACTCACAGCGTGCGATCATGGTGCCCGACTATTTCCAGAAGATGCTTGACGCGCATGACGGTTCGTTCAAAAGCGCGCTGCATGACTATTGCGAACGATTGGTGGCGCCGTTCTGCAAAGACAGTTTCTCCCTGCTTATGGATTACGACTTCATTCATGCCCGCGTCGAGTCGGTCGGCGTGTTGCAGTACGGGTACACGCGAAACGACGGAGAGAAGTTCCTGCTTACGATTTTCGCCGATCGACGTTCCAAAGACGAGACCATGTGGGTGTTCTCCAAGGATGATCTGCCGCAGGTCGAGCTGGAATTATTCGAGTCATAAGGCCGTATTGTCTGGTTTTATGCGTTTTTGTGTGATGCGTTCGCATATTTTGTGAGAGCGCTCACAGAAAAGGTTGTGTCGATTTCCAGCCGAATCGCAAAATGGGGTCTATGATGAGAATCGTCGGTCATGGCAACGGTTGCTATGACACGGCGAACAAGCACAGTCGCTTAAAGGAGACATCTATGGTCTATCGCATGATTTTCAACCAGACTGCATACTTCGGTCGCGGCGCCATCAAGGAGATCCCGGGCGTTGCCAAGTCCCATGGCTTCACCAAGGCGTTCATCGTCACCGATCCGGTACTGCTGGAAACCGGCACCGTCAAGAAGGTCACCGATGTGCTTGATGAGGCAGGCATGCCGTACGAGGTCTTCGACAACGTCAAGCCGAACCCGCCGGTCGAATGCATTCAGGATGGCGTTGCCAAGTTCGCCGCATCCGGTGCTGATTTCCTGATCGGTCTGGGCGGCGGCTCCCCGCAAGACACCTGCAAGGGCATCGGCATCATCACCGCCAACCCGGAGTTTGCCGATGTGCTCTCCCTGGAAGGCGTTGCCGACACCAAGAACCCGTCCGTGCCGATCTTCGGCGTGCCGACCACCGCAGGCACCGCTTCGGAAACCACCATCAACTATGTGGTCACCGATACCGCCAACAAGCGTAAGTTCGTGGCCGTCGACCCGCACGACATTCCGATCGTCGCCTTCGTCGATCCTGATCTGACCGACTCCATGCCACGCGGCCTCAAGGTCGCCACCGGTCTTGACGCCCTGACCCACGCCATTGAAGGCTACATCACTCCGGGCGCTGGAGCCTGTCCGACTGCCTGAGCATGCAGACCATCCGCATGATTGCCAAGAACCTTGCCAAGAGCGCTGACGGCGACGTTCCTGCAGGCGAGCAGATGGCCTACGCCTCCTACATCACCGGCATGGCCTACTCCAACGTCGGCCTCGGTCTGGTGCATGGCATGGCCCACCCGCTGGGCGGCCGCCTCGGCGTTGCCCACGGCGTTGCCAACGGCATTCTGCTGGCACCGGTCATGGAATACAACAAGGACTTCACCGGCGAGAAGTATCGTGACATCGCCGACGCCTTCGGTGTCGAAGATGCCTACACCGGCGATCTCGAGACGGTTCGCGAAGAAGCCGTCCAGGCCGTGCACAAGCTCACCGTCGACCTGAAGAACCCGACCACCATCTCCGAAGTCGGCGCAACCGAAGCCGATCTGGAAGCACTGGCCCACGACGCCTTCAACGACGTGTGCACCCCGGGCAACCCGCGTCAGGCCACCGAAGAAGACATCCTCGCCATCTACAAGAGCCTGATGTAATGCGAAAACTCTCACGAATCGGCAATCGCATGCAGCGAATCTGCAGTGAAACCCGATTGTGAGAGAACATCGCTGAAAGCATTAAAAATCGTGGTGCGAAACTTCACAAAGCATTCGCACCACGATTTTTATATCTGCACATAAATTACGGATTAATCGAAATAATGTAAACAATAATCCGTGATTATCAATCGCAAGTATTGGAATTACTCGTGCTTTTCGCTCCACTCCTCATCGGTGGGAGTGTCATCGTACCATTCGCGGCCTTCCTGCTCGGCCAATTCCATCTGCTCGTTGATCCACGCCGCCTCCGCAGGATTGATATCGGCGGTGTCAAGCACCTTCTGCCATACCGGATACAGCAGATGCATCACCGGATATAGCGCGGTGAGTAGAATCTCCGGCTTATGTTTGCGCGAATGCTGTGGATGCGCGTCGAACGTGTTCTTGAAACGACGCATGTAATTGTTGAACGACGTGAGCGACGTGTCCATACGGCGGGCGCTGATGCCGGCGATCATACGCGGGCAGTACACGGTTTTCAGATCCTTGCCCAGCAGATGCAGCGAAATATCGATATCCTCATGCATCACATCGGCCTTGTCTCGGCACACTTCGTCAGAATTTCGCGCCAAGCTGAAGCGCGGACCGCCATATTCGAGCCAAACAGCAACGGCTGGCCGCCATCGGCCTTGTAAATACGCTTGCGTGTGGAATTATCCCCACGCAAACCAAAATGGCGGCTCGGCAGATCGTAATACATCACCGGACCAGTGGCACCCATGGCCTCCGGTCCTCAGTGAAAATGCCGGACACCACTTCGACCCAATCCGGGCGAATCATGCAATCGGCGTCGAAACGGCCCAGAATGTCGCCGGTGGCGTGGTTCAAACCATAATCGCGCGTCGGAATCAGCCCCTGCTCCTCATCCTGATGCAGCAGACGGACGGGTGCTTCCGGGTGGTCTTTGATGAACTGCTCCACCATGGCACCGTCGAATCGGTGAACGATTGTCGACAACGATCACTTCATGGGGCATCACGGTCTGCCTAGTGGCATTCAACAGG
>ENA-OPZM01000028-OPZM01000028.1-human-gut-metagenome-genome-assembly--contig:-NODE-28-length-56633-cov-19.244965_pt1 | contig 56633 bp, 52 predicted proteins | sample MGYA00242478_ERZ504493 | MGnify/ENA primary metagenome ERZ504493 (study PRJEB26092, sample SAMD00036227) | human gut metagenome | host: Homo sapiens | study: EMG produced TPA metagenomics assembly of... | reverse complement strand
CCAACAGCGATACGCGTCGGGTGCTGTGGTACATGCCGTGGCGCAACGATCCGGCGCGCTGGAACCGGCGCATACGGCACTCCGGTGGAGGGTCGCGTTATGCGGCTGATTTCCGCCGTTTCACCAAGCATCCTTTCATCCGTATGGCCAATACCCTTCCGCCGCTGTACTGATTCCCGGATTCCCGCGGCCATCCGCGCCGGTTGAGACGGCAATCGTCGTCGATGCCGGAGGCGCGGATGAAGGACTTGACGGCGCGGATGGCGTGTCCCACTTGCAGCTTAAGCGCTTAATCACTACAGTAGGGCACAGCGGCGAGGGAATATGACGAAGTTTCCCGAGCGCATAACCGAACAAGGTGCGAACGCAAGGGGCGCATGCACATGCGGCGCGTCGCTCATCGGCGCGCCGGAACGTGCGTTGCGTGAAAACCAAGTGCGCGATCGCAGGAAATCAGGAAAGGATTTGACATGGCTGTCGAAGACAAAAAATATCAGCTGGGAACGGCGGAAAACAAGGCGTTCCTCGACGCGGCCCGCGACAATCTGCTGAACTTCGGCACGAAGTTCCCGGCTCCCGACGGCAGCTCCTACTGGCTGGGCGACGACGGCACCCCATGGAAGGACCGCAATCGCGCCACTTGGATCACCTGCCGCATGACCCACGTGTACTGCCTGGGCGCATTCGTCGGTTTCCCGGGTGCCGAGGAGCTGGTCGACGCCGGTCTGAAGGGTCTCAAGGGCGCGCTGCATGACGACGTCAACGATGGCTGGTATCCGGAAATCACCCCCGAAGGCGGCTACACGCCCACCAAGCAGTGCTATGCGCACGCTTTCGTGCTGCTGGCTCATCGTCCGCGACCCTGCTCGGTCGCCCCGGTGCCGCCGAACTGCTCGACCATGCCGAAAAGGTCTTCCTCGACAAGTTCTGGGACGACGAGACCGGCCTGTCCGTCGACACGTGGAACACCGAATTCACCGAACTCGACCCGTACCGCGGCCTCAACGCCAACATGCATTCCGTCGAGGCGTTCCTCGCCGTGGCCGACGTGACCGGCGACGAGACCTGGCGCAAGCGCGCGGGCCGCATCATCGAGCACGTGCTCGGCTGGGCGAAGGCCAACAACTGGCGCATCCCCGAACACTTTCATTCCGACTGGTCGCTCGACCTCGAATGCAACCGCGAGAAGCCGGACGACCAGTTCAAGCCGTACGGCGCGACTCCGGGCCACGGCATCGAATGGGCCCGCCTGATCACCCAGTGGGCCACCAGCACCTATCCGTCCGATCCGGCGGCCGCGTCCCCGTACATCGACGCCGCGGAGCATCTGTTCAACCGTGCGGTCGAGGATGCGTGGAACGCGGACGGTGCGCCCGGCCTCGTATACACCACCGACTGGGACGGCAAGCCCGTCGTGCACGACCGTATGCATTGGACGCTGGCCGAGGGCATCAACACGTCCTCCACGCTCGCCCGCGTGACCGGCAAGGAATCGTACGCCAAGTGGTATGCGACGTTCCTCGAGTACGCGGACAGCACGGTGATGGATCACGTCAACGGATCCTGGTTCCACCAGCTCGACCGCACCAACCAGCCGATCGGCACCGTGTGGCCGGGCAAGTCCGACCTGTACCACGCGACGCAGTCCATGATGATTCCGCTGCGCGACCCGAGTCTGTCCATCGCACCGGCGGCCAAGAAGCAGGCTGAGCCTCCATCAGCCGGCGTAAAAAACGGCCTTCCCGTCCGTATGTTGTCACCGCGGATCGATTGATCCGGTGATTTCCATACGGACGGGAAGGCCGTTTTATGTTGCTTATGGACGCTTCCCGCGTGGGGCTTGTCGTTCCTTTTGCCGTTCCTTTAAGGAATCGTGTAAGGAAGTGCGTAAGGAAGCGCGGTCATTCGGCGTCCGCGGCGGACGCGTCCGCCTGCTTGCGGCCGACCTGCGTGAGCTGGTACGCGGCGAACAGCACCGCCAGCCAGATGACGCCGGCGATCACGGCGATGCGATAGCTTGCGGAGAAGCACATGAGCACCACGACCAGCAGCATGAACGCGATCACCACGTACGGCGTCACATTGGCGAACGGCAGCTTGAACGCGATCTTGTCGAGCGCTTCCTTGCCCTTCAGCCCCTTAAGTTCGGCCGGGCCATCGCCAGCCGCAACCATGCGACGGAACTTGATCTCCGTAACCATGATCATGATCCAGTTGATCGCAGCCGCGATCGTGGCGATCGACATCAGGTAATTGAACGCGAATTCCGGCCATACGAACACGACGACAACGGCAATCGCAATAATTATCGCGGAAGTGATAACACCCCCGACCGGCACGCCTTTCTTGCTGAGCTTACCCAGGTAAGCCGGCGCGTTGCCCTGCTTTGCCAGCGAATACAGCATGCGGGAGTTGGCGTACAGGCCGGAATTGTAGACGCTCATCACAGCGGTCAGGCACACGAAATTGAGGATGCCGGCGGCCGCGTGCACGCCGACGGAATCGAAGATCTGCACGAACGGGCTGGAATCGCCGTCGATCTTGCTCCACGGAATCACCGCCATGATCACGCCGAGCGCGCAGATGTAGAAGACGAGAATACGCCAGATGATGCCGTTCGTGGCCTTCGGAATGGTGGTGCGCGGATTCTCGGTTTCGCCGGCGGTGATGCCGATGAGTTCGGTGCCGCCGAAGCTGAACATCACTACGACGAGCGCCATCAGCAGGCCGGTCCACGTGCCGTCGGCGTTGCGGGTCATCAGACCGTGCGGCAGGAATCCGCCGTCCACGGTGAACCAGTTGGCGAAGCTCGCGCGAATGCCGACGCGTCGGCACGTTGGCGATCACGACATACAGGCCGCCGAGAATCATGGCCAGCACGGCCACGATCTTGATGATGGCGAACCAGAATTCGAATTCGCCGAACTTGTTCACGCCCATGAGATTCAGCGCCGCGATGGCCACGAGGAACACCGCCGCCGACACCCACTTCGGAATGTTCGGGAACCAGTAGTTCACGAACGAGCCGACCACGGCAAGCTCCACCATGGCCACCAGCACGTAGTTGAACCAGTAGTTCCAGCCGGAAATGAAGCCCGCTCGCCGTGACCAGTAGCGCGTCGCGTAGTAGCTGAACGCGCCAGCCTTCGGATCCTCGACCGCCATCTCGCTCAGAGCGCGCACGATCATGAAGATCGCGAGACCGCCGACGAGGTAGGCGAGCAGAATGGACGGGCCGGCCAGCTGAATGGATTCGCTGGAGCCGTAGAACAGGCCGGTGCCGATGGCGCCACCCAGCGCGATGAGCTGGATATGGCGGTTTTTCAACGATTTACGGAGCGTCGGCGGAACCGGCACGTCGTCGGTTCCACGCGGCTTCTTTGCGGCGGTGACGTCGCTCATGGAGATTTCCTCTTCTCTGTTTCCTTGCGATTGCGCGTTGTGCGTTGCGCTCGCTGCTTGCGTTGCGTGCTGTTGCACGCTTGCATGTGCTTGTTTTGCTTGCTTTTTTGCGATTCGCCCTTTGTGAGGGAACGTTCCCGATTGTAGCGGGAAGCGGCGGGCAAAGTGTTGGTTTGTTCGTTCCGGAATGTCTGGTTTGCTTAACGGGTTGTTTGGTTTAGAAGTTCGATTCGCGCGATTGCTGTGCGATTCGAACGCGCGATTTGGACACGTGTTGCGGATGTGCGGTTTGGCGCGTCTTTCCAAGCTTCATGGTGTTCAATGGAATGAGGGGCTACGAACGGAGGTCGACATGGCATTCGTCAAGGACATGCTGCGAATGTGGGCGCATTCGTGGAAAAGATTCATTTCCATCGCCATGATCACGTTGCTCGGTGTGGCCGTGCTCACCGGCATTTACGCGGGCTGCCGTGACGCGTTCCGCAGCACCGACCGCTTTTTCGACGCGCAGGGCCTGCACGACGTCCAGGTGCTGTCCACCGCGGGCCTGTCGAACGGCGATATCGCCGCGTTGCGCAAGGTGAACGGTGTTGCGAAAGTGCAGGCGGAACGGTCGCAGGAAGTGACGTTCGATTTGGACGGCCGCAAGTCGGCGACCATGCAGGAAATCGGCACGAACGGCATTGACCAGCCATACTTGCAGGAAGGGCGCATGCCGAAGAAAGCCGGCGAAATCGCGGTAACCAGGAAATTTATTCGCGATTCGGGCAAGCGTATCGGCAGCCGCCTCACCGTAACCCCCGAATCGGCTTCCTCCGATACTTCCGATACTTCCGATACGAACGGTGCGGACGGCACGAATGAAACGAACGGCACGGACGAGGCGCCGAGCTTCCCGACCAAGCTCACCATCGTGGGCGTGGTGCTCGATCCGCAGAACCTGAGCAACCCGGACGGCTACTCCGCCATGACCTCGTTCCGTTCCACCGCCACCACCGACTACACGTTCTTCGCGCCGTCCGATGGCGTGACCGGCACCCTCTGCACGTCCGCCACGCTGCTCGTCAAGGGCGCGGCCGCCGAAAGCACGTTCGACGAATCGTACGAAAACACCGTCAAGCAGGTGACCGACCGCATCGACGGCACCGTGAAAACCGACCGCCAGAAGGCCCGCCGGCAGGAACTGCTCGACGCGGGCAACAGGAAGATCGCCGACGCGCGTGCGGAGGCCGACAAGAAGTTCGCGGACGCGCAGTCGCAGATCGACGCGAATCGGCAGCAATTCAACCAGCAGGTCGACCAGATTGTCAGCATGCAGGCGGGCGCGGCAGCTGCGGGAGCTGCGGCAAACGGCGCGAACGCAGGTGCGGCGGCGGCCGCAGGTGCAACTACCCCCCAACTTGACGAAACCACGCGTGAAACAATGCGTGAAACCATCATCGCCGCTAGTCCCGAACTGACGCAAGCCAAGCAGCAGCTCGACCAGGCGCAATCGCAATTGAACGAGCAGAAGGCAAGTACCGAACAAACGCTGAAAACCAAGGAAAACGAGCTGAAAACCAGCATTCCGCAAGTGCGCTGGTATGTGCAGGACCGGCAGTCGCTCGGGGGGTTCAGCGCGCTCAAATCCGACCTCGACTCCATCCAGTCGCTCGGCAACGCGTTCCCGATTGTGTTCCTGCTGGTGGCCGTGATGATGAGCCTGACCGCCATGGCGCGCATGGTCGAAGAGGACCGCTCGCTCATCGGCACGTACGTGGGGCTCGGCTACGGGCGGCTGGCGGTCGCGTCGCGCTACCTGCTGTTCGCGCTGCTCGCCTGCCTCATCGGCGGCGGCCTCGGCCTGATCGCCGGCTTCCTTGGCATTCCGGCGTTCCTGCTGGTCGTATTGCAAGGCATGTATGTGATGCCCGGTCTGCGGCTGGAATACGACTGGCTGTACGGCTCGCTCGGCATCGCGCTGTTCGTGGTCGGCGTGCTCGCCGCCACCATCTACGCGTGCGTGCAGGAAATGCGGCAGACGCCCGCCGCGCTGATGCGTCCGAAAGCGCCGCGCGCCGGCTCGCGCATTCTGCTGGAACGGATTCGGCCGGTCTGGAATCGCATCGGCTTCCTCGGCAAAGTGACCGCGCGCAACATCTTCCGCTTCAAATCGCGCCTCATCATGACGGTCGGCGGTGTGGCCGGCTGCACCGCGCTGATCGTCTGCGGCCTGGCCATCAACGACACCGTCGCAGACCTCGGCATCAAGCAATACCGCGACATCTACCAGTACGACCTGATGGTGGTTTCCGACGATTCGGACGCGTCGGCGATGCGCACGAAGGTCGCGTCAGACGGGCGCGTCACGTCGTCGCTTGACGTGCGCATAGAATCGGGCGATCTGGCGATTTCGGGCGGTGGCGACGGTGACAGCGGCAAGGCCGGCAGCAGCGGCAGCGAAAGCATCCAGCTGGTCGCGGTGCCGGAAAAGCATCTGTCCGATTTGGGCGAAATGGTCACGTTGCAGCCGGTCTCGTCCGGCATGCTGGGCACGTCCGGCGTCGGCAAAACCGGTTCGCTGAAACTCGATGACGATGGCGTGATCGTCGCGCAGTCGGCGGCAAGCGCGCTGGGCGTCAAGGCCGGTTCCAAGGTGCGACTGACCAACGGCGACGGTGTGCGGGCCACGGCGAAGGTGAGCGCGGTGAATCGCAACCTCATCGGCTCGGATGTGTATGTAAGCGAAACCTACTACGCCAAGCTTTTCGACTCGAAAGACGCGAAGAACACCAAGAATTCCAAGAGTTCCGAGGATTCCGAGCTCTGACGTGGAACGCCATGCTCGCCAAGCTTTCCGGCTCCGACACTTCGCAAACCGACTATGCGGAATCGCTCGAAGAGGACAGTTCGGTGATGAAGGCCGTAAGCTGCGCGCACATGGCCGACAGCTTCAAATTCGACCTCATGGGCGCGGTGGTGGCGCTGATCGTGGCGCTCGCTGGCGGTCTGGCGCTTGTGGTGCTGTTCACGCTCGCCAATACGAACGTGTCGGAACGCGTGCGCGAGATGGCCACGCTCAAGGTGCTTGGCTTCTTCGACCGCGAAGTGCACCATTACGTGAACCGTGAGATGATGATCCTCACCGTCATGGGTGTGATACTGGGCCTGCCGCTCGGCCGGCTCGTCGGCGGCATGCTGACGATGGCGCTCAACATGCCCTCGTTGTATTTCGAGGTGGAGGTCAAGCCGCTGAGCTACGTGATCGCGGCCGTGGCGACCATGGCCTTCGCGCTGCTCGTGCAGCTGTTCGTCAACCCCGTCCTCGACCGCATCGACCCCATCAGCTCCCTCAAGTCCGTGGAGTAGCGCCCCTCCGAAGCCCTCTCAGTTCTTCGGGTAGCGGTAGTTGTGGGGGAGTTGGGTGGTGAGCTGCGGGTCGAGGCCGAGTTCCTTGAGTTGGCGGTCGATTTCGAGGCGCGCACGTTCCGCAAGTTCGGCGCGACGGCTGTCCAAACCGTTCAGCCCCTCCTGCTTTTCCAGCGATTTCAACGTCTCCGCCATACGCTTGAGCCGGTCCTGATGGTGCAGCAGCGCACGTACCTGCGCATGTTCGCGTACGATCGTCCGCCAATCGGATGGCGTGTGCGCAATCTCCCGAACCGCGGTGACGGGGTGTATGTCGGCCACCTGATACGTGATCGAGCCGAGCAGCGGCATCAGGAACACCGTAATCGCGCCGGCTGCGACCAGCGTCGACGCGGTGTCGCTCTGCATGGTGCCGACCTTCACCGCCAGCGACGTGACGGCGACGATGATCGGCAGCGCGGTCGTGCAATACAGGGCTACGGTGACGCGGTGATGCGATGACAGCGGATTCTTGCGTTTGTCGAGCGATAGCGCAACATATACGGGCACCGCGCGAATCAGCATGAGCATGACGATGAACGCGACGAGCAGCGCGGGCCGGCTTGCCACGGCGCGCACGTTGATCGCGGCGCCTGACACCACGAAAAACACAGGAATGAGGAAGCCGTAGCCGACACCCTCCAACTTCATTTCCAGCGACTTGCTGCCGTCGGGGATGATGTAACGCAGGATGAAGCCCGCGGCGAACGCGCCGAGCACCGCGTCAAGTTCGAACAGCGCGGAAATGGTGACAAGGAAGATGAGCAGGAATGTGGTCAGTCGCATGAGCGTTTGCGATGACGTGTTCGCATTTTCCGTAAGGAAACGGTACAGGCGATGGCCGGTTCTCAGTGCTTTCGTAGGTAGCATCGCGCACAGTAGGCAGATGGCAAGGAACGCGCCGAGCACGAGCATGGTTTGCCAGCCGGTTCGGGTGGATAGCAGGATGGCCATGGCAAGGATTGGGCCGAGTTCGCCCCACGTTCCGTACGAGATGATGCGTCGCCGATGGGGGTGCCTTCGAGGTTGCGTTCCTTGAGAATCGGCATGAGCGTGCCGAGCGCGGTGGTGGTGAGTGCGATTACCGTGGCCACGCCGTTGATGCCTTGCTTGGTGAAGAACGGAAGGAATGTCACAACCAGCCAGGCGAGGCCTAGCGTGATTCCCCATGTAAGCAGTCCGACTTTGCCTTGATGTCCGGCGAGTCGTTTGGGGTCGATTTCGTAGCCGGCGAGCAGGAACAGGAACGCCATGCCGAGCTCGTTCAAGAGTTTCACGGCGTCGTTTACTTCGATCACGCCTAGTCCGTACGGGCCGAGCGCGGTTCCGGCGGCGAGCAGCAGCACGGTTTGCGGAATGAACTTGCCCGGGATCAGCTGCGCCACGATTGGGCTGACGGCCGCCACCGCCATGATGATGGTTAATGAAACGAGCTCTTGCGTCATGTTTCCAGCCTAGTGAGTCTGCGTGACGGTGCTCGGATACGCGGTGACCCCCATGACGCGCTGGGGGTGAGGTTAAGTTTTTGTTAATTTTATGGGGGGGTCTATGAGCTTTTATTATCCGTGGAAAATGGCGGGACTGTTTTGTTTGAAGGTTGGCCTCCTCTTTTCGTTGAAGGGGATGGGTTTTCGTTCGAGGGTTTTAACGAGGGTGTTAATGGAAAGAGCCCGATATGATGCTGAATCGAGCTGTTTAGGCGATTTAGGGGGTGTAAAAGAATGATTGATGGCAAATTCACAGCAAAGGAGCGTGCGTATCTGGCCAGCCTGCCAGCGGTCAAAAGCGTGAGCCCATCCCATATCCGGTATACCGATCGCTTTAAGGTCGAGGTCATGTGCCGGTACAACGCGGGCGAATCGCCGTCGGCCATCTTTCGGGAGGCGGGTCTCGACCCCAAGCTGATCGGCTACAAGCGCGTGGAACGGTGCATCGCGCGCTGGAAGCAGCAGGAGGAGCGGAACAAGCGCAGGAACGAACATACGAACCATTACATGCAGGATTGTGATGACGAGCTGGAAGCCATCGAACTGCGCGGAGACGATGTGGATCAGTCCGTGGTGGATCTTTATGGCGCTGGCGCGGCAGGGACGTCGGGAAGCGACGTCGCGACGAGAAACGTTGGCGCGTCGGGAAGCAACGGCGTGCAATCGCAAGGCTCGGACAAGTTGCAGGAATCGCGCGCATCGCAGGATATGCTGTCGAAACTTGCACAGGCACAGCTGACCATCAACAAATGCGACATGCTGATAGCCAAGCAGGCGTTGCGTATCGACGAGCTGGAACGCGTGCTGCGGAAGTTCATCCAGTGATGCGTGCGAAACGTATGAAAAACATGGAACGTACGGAAGGCGCAGAACCGTCTTTCAACGAGATAATCGACGTTTCCGACGATATGCGCAGACGGCGTGGCCGCCGCAGGAAAACCGTCGCCATGCGTGTCTCCGCTGCGCTGTTGATCGTCATTTCCATTTGCATCGGCGGTTTTCCGGCGATGCTGCAATACCGGTCGGCGCACGAACTGTCGAATACGTCGGACCGGTCCGCGCGTGCGGTTGCGGGTTGGCCGTATCCGCAAGCGGACGACGCGATCGCCGCGGCCAAGGAATACAACAAACGGCTCGCCGCATCGGGCCAGCCGATCCTCGGCGAGGCGAAGGATCCGTTCTCCCAGGCGCAGGGCAGTTCGCGGTCCAGCGAATCCGGTTCCAACGAATCAGACAGCGCCAGCGCCAAAGATACGGAATATCAAAGCCTGCTGGATTCCGGCAGCGGTGTGATGGGCACTATCCGTATTCCGAAAATCTCCGTGAAACTGCCGATTTACCATGGCACGTCGCAGTCGGCACTTGCGTCCGGTGCGGGGCATTTGTATGGCAGTAGTCTGCCGGTGGGCGGCAAGAACACGCATGCCGTAATCACCGGGCATCGCGGGCTTGTGGATGCGATGATGTTCACCCGATTGGATGAAATGCGCGTCGGCGACTACTTCTACATCGAAGTGATGGGCCGCACGCTCGGCTACCGGGTGGACCGTATTTCCGTGATCGAGCCGAATGACACTTCTACGTTGAAGATCGTGCCCGGCGAGGACCGGGTGACGTTGATGACCTGCACGCCATACGGTGTGAACACTCACCGATTACTGGTTTCAGCGGTGCGTGCGCCGATTCCTGGAGTGGTTCCCGAGGAACGGAATGCGGCGAAGGACGCGCGGACGATTGCGATTGCGGCCGCGGTGGCCACATTGCTGCTTGGTCTGTTGCTGGTTTGGCTGCGCAGCCGGCCGTGGCATATTCGCAGACATGCGGCTTGGTGGCCGAAGCGTGGCTAACGACCGCTGTTTGCCGATGCCCCCTGCCGGCTTTTTTATTCGGGTATCACCCATATTGTGAAACGTTGCGATTGCAACGGTTGACGGTGGTATGGTACCTCGACTTTCCCGCACTTAGGGTGTGCATCTCCCGACGTCTTTTCTCCTACATTCAAGATTGGAGCGCCGGAAGTGTATCCGTACTGGACATAGCATGTGCCGGTGCGTGATGCGCGGACGGTGTTAGAGACGGAAACCGCGTTGAAGCGCGGTATTAAGGGGACAATGCACATGAGGCATGTACATGAATCTGAGGCAAAGCCAAAAGGGAACTTTGCCAAGCGAATCGTAGCCGCGGTAGCCGCGGTCGCCATGCTTGGTGGCATGGGCTACGCCACCACTTCTACTGCACTAGCCAATGACGTCAATGCCACTGTTGAGCAGCAGAATGGTATCAGCATTGGTCTGCATGATTACGATCGCAACTCCATCAACAATAATCATGCGTTGCATTTTATGAGCGGAGGAAACGAAGCCGGCTATAACCGCTATGTTCAAGATGGCAGAGGTGCGTACGCGGGCATTGTGAAGCCTCTGCTGACTAACGATTATCCGACCATGGCGGATGGCAACGAATCGCTGGATTATCTCTTCGGCGGTGCGTCTGATAATGCTGTGACTAATTACACGCCGGACGGTGGTTTGCTGACTCCGGATGGTCAAGGGAATTACAGTTTCGATGCGGCGTCGAAATATGCGAAATATGACCACAATAGCAATCGATTCGAATTGACCAATCAGACCCAGAGCGGGAATCGTGACCCGCTGTTCACGCCGTTTGGCAATGACAGCGACGACAATAGGTATTCGTTCGGCATGAACCTTGGGGCCGATTTCTATATGCCTAAAGATGGCAAAGTCAACAATCAGAACATGGTGTTTGATTTCACCGGTGACGACGATGTGTGGGTGTTCATCGATGATGTGCTGGTGCTTGATTTGGGTGGTATCCATCAGGCGATACACGGAACGATTGATTTTGCTACTGGGAATATCACGTATGATCGAAATCAAAGTTATGGTTCGGATCGCGCGACGACAATTAGCCAGGCATTCAGTAATGCGGGCAAGAACTGGGATTCCGCTGCATATAAAACCCATCATTTGAGCTTCTTCTATCTGGAACGTGGCGACGGTGGCTCCAACTGCAAGATCAGCTTCAATTTGCCGGTGAAGCCGTCCAAGGCCATTGACATTGAAAAGCAGACATTGGGCACTATTCCAGCCGGTCAACAGTTCCAATTCCAGCTGTTCGCCAATGGCTCGCAAACGCCATATGAAGGCAAATACAGCGTTTACAATGCGTCCACCAATCAGGTTGTCAGCTCTGGTTTGAACACCGGTTCGAACGGTGTGATCACTTTGGCCAAAGGCCAATTTGCTCGTGTGCAATCCAATGATTTCTCTGATGACACAACCTATTCGGTGCGTGAGCTGAATTCCGGCAAATACACTGTTTCCGCGAATGGTGAGGCGTTGTCGCAGCACAACGATGGAAATGGTGGTTCCTATGCGGAAACCCATTCTTTCAAGGTGAGCGATACCAGCCATGTGACTGTTATCAATTCCAATGTGAAGCCACAAAACAATAAGACCATCGAAAAGGTCGATGGTGATGGCGACCAGTACGAGTTGCATTTGAATGCTTCGGGTGATAGCGCTTCTTCCGAAACCACTACCGTCACGCCAGCCGACATTGTGCTGGTTATGGATAAGTCCGGCAGTATGCAGGATGAAAACGACAATCGTGATACTAACGCGAAGAACGCGGCAAATAAGCTTGCTGAGAAATTACTGACCGAGGCGAATTCCAAATTATCGGAATCTCAACAAGTCCAAATGGCGGTTGTGACATTCAGCGACAAGGCCTCGACTAAGCAGAGCTTCACCACATCTGTCAGCAAGATTAAAACAGCTGTGTCCAGCAAACCTGATGGTGGAACCAACTGGGAGGCTGCGCTTAAGCAGGCGAATGATCTGCAAGGACGCACGGGCGTGAAGAAGCACATCATTTTCTTGTCCGATGGCAATCCGACGTTCCGTATATCCAATTATCCGATTGGGTGCAGCAAAAAAAGGTGCAATCCTGATGATGATTGGCGTACTACACCTCAGGGTGTGCATGGTGCAGGTACCGAGGGTAGTGATAATTACTACGGTTACAACTATGCTGCCGCTCTGGCCGAGGCCAACAGGCGGGAGAGTAATGTTTCGCTTTATGTGGTGAAGGCTTCGACTGACGCCAATAGAATGTCCGATTTCGCCCGTGAAGCCAAGGCAGTGAACGGTAAGGAATTCGATGGCACGAATGCTGAGAATCTGACGCAAGCATTCGGCCAGATCTATTCCAGCATCACCTCATCCGCGAAGATCAAGGTCTCCTCCATCACTGACACCTTGTCCCAGTGGGTCGACCCGGTCGATTTCGCTGGCGTGGCCGACGGTGCCGATATCACACAGTATGTGACGGTGAAAAACGGCAATAAGGCGCTGACGGGCGGATATACGGCCACGTACGGTGTCGATCAATCTGGCAATCGCACGGTGACGGTGACGTTTAACGGCACAGACGGTATCGTTACTGAGAAAGCCGACAGCATCGACGTATCCTTCAAGGTCAAGCCAAGCGATGCCGCCTATGCCACTTATGCCGGCAACCAGCAATACCCGAATGTGGAGAGCCGAATACTGGCACCGCATCTGCGGGCCAGCCGGGATTCTATTCCAATGTGGACGCGCGATTGAACTATTGCGTGCTTACCGAGGTTAATGGAACTACGTCATGCGCACCGACTGAAGTCGAGTATCCGCATCCTGTGGTGCAGGTGAAGCTCGGCAAGATCAAGATCGTCAAGCAATGGTCGGATGGTGCGAGCAAGCATGATGACGGTTCCGTTACGGTGCAGTTGCAGCGTAAGAAGAGCGGCGATTCCAATGCTCAGCTGGAGGACGTCGGTGGCGTAATCACGCTGAATAAGGGCAATGGTTGGCAGACGACTGTCGACAACCTGGTTCCTGGATACACGTATTCCGTGGCGGAAATCTCTGGTGATGACCGATATGACGTCTCCTATACGGGAAACAATGTCGACTTGACCAAGCAGATGGTGTGGTCTTCCAATGCCGATGCGGGCACGTTGAACGCGACCATCACTAACACGTTGAAGACGGTTGCCCTGGAGAACGCGATTTCGGTGAAGAAGGACCTGGCCGGACGCGAGTGGAAGACCTCCGACACGTTCGATTTCACTCTGGCGGCGAAGGGCAATGCGCCGTTGCCGGATAAGTGCGAAGCCGATCAACCTTGCACGGTGAAGGTGAACTCCGATTCGGGCAGCCATACCGCGTCCTTCGGCAACATCACTTACAACGCTGGCGATGCCTCTTACACGTATTACGTGACGGAGGTCAAGGGCTCTATCGCTTCATTGCATTATTCGCAGGCGAAGTATGAGGTTGTCGTGACTGTCGCGAAGGACTCCAACGGAGAGTGGAAGGCTTCCGTGAAGTCCGTGACCAAGGTGCTGGATGACAACGGTGCAGCAGTTCCCGAATCGCAAAGTGCTGCTACTGAACCTGTCACCTTCACCAACCGATATGTCGCGGTGTCGGCGCTGCCGTTGACGGGTGGTGCGACGGGACGCCAGTGGCTACTGGTCGGTGGCGTGATCGGCGGACTCGCGGTGCTGCTTATCGGCGCTGCCGAAATTTGGAATAACAAGAAGCGACTCGTCTGAGTTGCTGTGTGAGGCCGGAATGCCTACCAACTTGAGGGCATTCGGCCGGCAAATCAAAATTTGCGGATCGCGGGAGCAAGTTGGGTTCCCGCCTCCCGCGATTGCAAAAACAAGTAATCAAACAATAAGGAAGAGAGGATTCTCATGAAGATGAGGAAACTTTTCGCCGGCATCGCCGCCGCTGCGACGCTGCTCGGTGGCATGGCATTGGGCGCAGCCAGCGCACAGGCTGATGACACTCCTACAACGGTGACGAGGGACGCGACGTTCACGTTCACTGCTGAAACCGCTGAACAGTTGACCAACGCCAAACTGAAAGCATACAAGATTGGCGATTATGTTCAGTATGGTTCCGGCGAGAACGTTGCTTATGGTGTGGTGACGAATTCTAACAATAAGACTGCCGTTGACTCCGCGTTGAAGGCTGCCGGTGTGGATACTACGGATTCTGAGGTGGACCATCTGGCCGCAGCCTGAATGCCGGCCAACTGGATGTTTCTGATGTTCGCCCATGGGCTTCTCCTACGGCAACTCGTAAGTTTGCCGATGCTTTGGAGAGCGAAGGCCGTTTGACTAGCGGAACTGATGTTACGCTGAGCAACCCGGTTGCTGCACAAGACGGCTCTTATTCCGCCACCGTGTCTTTGCAGGCAGGTATCTATGTGTTCATTGACTCTGCGGTTGCTACTGGTTCTGTGACCCAGGCAATCCCGATGATTGTCGCTTCCGGCACGGTTGCTGATAAGGTCTTGACTGATCCGATTCGGGGCGCCAACACCGTGAACATGAAGAACACCAACAACCCCGAAAAGACAAAGGAAGTCAATAAGACTTCTGCTGCCATCGGTGACACTCTGACCTACACCCTTACCGGCGTTGTCGCGAACCCGGCTCCGACCGCGTTCAAGTTCACCGATACTCCGAGCAAGGGTCTGACCATCAAGGCTAACAGCTTCCAGTTCTTTACGGAGGAGGCTAATGCGGAGCGCCAAGCTGAACCTGCGAGCAACTTCAGTGTTACCCCGACTGGTGATTTCACGGGTAATGGTACCGCATCTTTCGATGTCGAGGTGGAGAATCCGTCCGCTTATGCAGGCAAGAAGATTGTGGTCACCTTTGAAGCAGTGATCAATGACGAAGCTGACGTCGAGAATGGTGTCGTCAACAAGCTTGACAACTATGGCACCTTGGTTCAGGTCCCGACCACGTTTGGCAAATTCGAATTCACCAAGGTGGATCCTGATGGCAAAGGCATTGAGAACGTTACCTTCCAGGTAAAGGACGGTGACACCACGCTGTACTTCGTGAAGCAGAAGGACGGTTCCTACAAGAAGGCTGCTTCTGCTGCCACTTCGGGCGCAACTGCTGATGTCAAGACTGGTGCTGATGGCAAGCTGTCTTTCACCGGTCTTGATAAGACCAAGATCTACACCGTCACGGAAACTGTGCGCGCCAGCGATGCCTACCTCAACATCATGCCGAGCTTTACTGTGTCTTTCAGCAAGGAGGACGGTTCAGCTGTTCTGACCGCCACTTCCGATCCGTGGGGCCTGGTCGACACGTCTGCCAAGACCGTGAAGAACATCAAGTCCATCACCCAGCTGCCGCTCACCGGCGCTGCGGGAACCATGCTGTTCACCGTTGTGGCTCTGCTCGTGGCTGGCGCTGGCGTGACCATCGCCATCAAGTCTCGTCAGAACGCCGAGGCCTGATCGCCCATCTCTGACGGTGTTCGATAAGAACACCAATCCAGAGTGATTTAAGGTCGACCCATTATGGGTCGGCCTTTTTGTATTGCTCTGTATTTCATGTGGGATTGCTTGGATTGCGCCATATTACGTTGCTTTGGACGTGCCACCCGATGTGGGTGGGCATTGCATTTTTCGAGGGTATAAGGAGTTTCGGTGGGATGTGTTGCAACAAACGGAATCTGGAACGTGAACCGTTATGGGGGCTGTTAGTCAGGGGAGTGAAGTGGGGGTATTGCACGGAAGGAGGGCCATAGAATCGCAGGCACATCCGCAAAAGAAAGCAACGAAGCATCAATGGGAGGTATTGCGATGCGCAGTGGGGGGAGCATTCAGTGACGAGGAGATTCAGCTGTTGCGTGGATTGCCGGCTGTTTCCAATGTGACTCGTGATCGTATCACCTATTCCGACACATTCAGACAGGTGTGCACTATCCGATATCTTGCGGGGGAGTCGCCCACCAAGATCTTCCGCGAAGCGGGTCTGCCGCCGGAATTGGTTGGTTACAAGCGTATCGAGCGCAGTGTGGCGCGGTGGAAGGATGCGGCCATCAAGTCGGTGAGCGGCAGCGACACCATGACCGATGGTGAGATCATAGCGCAGCTTGCGGCGCGGTATAAGCGTGCGTTGGCGACGAGGCGGAGTCTTGAAGACATCGCCAATACGGCCACTGAGCCGAAGCCTGCCGCAACGGCTGCGTCGAATGACGTTCATCCGTTGTCTCTCGGACTGTTCGACGGTGATACGGCCGGCATTATTATCAGGCAGCAGGCTCGTCGTATCGACGAGCTCGAGCGCGATGTGGTGAGGTTGCGCAACAAGCTGGACAAGGAAGTCGGGCCCAATCCTGCCTCCGCTGAGGCCTGACTTATGCTATCTAGCTTATAGATGGCGGATGGTTCGCCCCATTTGCCAGTTCGGGGGTATAAATCATACCCCGAACCGCCTATTCTCGTCTAGCACCCGCCATCTATAAGCGAGATACCTTTCCGCAAAGCCCCAAATCCGCCATCTATAAGCCAGATAGACCCATCAGTTTGACCATGGATAGACTCGGTTAGAGATGCTCTTGGCAAAAATGCCAATTTCGGCTCCTGCAAAGGGTTTTGATGGGTCTAACCCATGATTTACATAAAACCTAACCCACGATTTGCATAAAACGTGGTTCGCTCAGAGCTGTGGCCGGAAAGACCGCTAGGTCCGACCGATGCTATCGAAATCGTTAGGAAAGGAGGCACGCGGCGCATTGGGCGGTTCCCGCGGTAGGGTGTGACCATTATGACTTTAGGGAATACGAATACCGGGAAGGCCGGCACAAACACGCAAGCTGCCGACGCGTCTGACGCAACGCAGAACGCGCAAAGCACACAATCGCATATCAAATCCGTCGAAAGCCTCGACAAAGGCAACGACATGGAACGCGGCCTGAAAAACCGCCACGTCCAGTTCATCGCCATCGGCGGCACCATCGGCACCGGCCTGTTCTTAGGCTCCGGCAAGTCGATCGCGCTGACCGGACCGAGCATCATTTTCGTATACATCGGCGTGGGCCTTATCATGTTCCTGCTGATGCGAGCCATCGGCGAAATGATGTACAGCGACCCGAGCCAGCACACCTTCATCAACTTCATCACCCGTTATCTTGGACGTGCATGGGGCAAATTCGCCGGCTGGACGTACTGGATCGTGCTCATCCTGACCGGCATGACCGAAATCACAGCCGTCAGCACCTATTTCGTCACATTCTTCGGCACGTTCGGCATAGACCTCAACGCGTGGAAATGGCTTATCGAACTGTGCTTCCTTGTGGCGCTCACCGGCATCAATCTCATTGCCGTGAAAGTGTTCGGCGAGGCGGAATTCTGGTTCTCCATGATCAAAATCACGCTGATTGTGGGTCTGATTGTCACCGCCGTGGTGATGCTGTTCCTCGGTTTCAGCTACCCGGCCACGCATATCGAAGGCGTGGACGGCACGGTCTCCGGTGCACTGTGAGCCTTACGAACATTACCGACGGCTTCCAGCTTGCGCCGAACGGCTGGATGAACTTCTTCATGAGCTTCCAGATGGTGTTCTTCGCCTACCAGCTCATCGAATTCGTAGGTGTGACCGTATCCGAAACGCAGAACCCACGCAAAGTGCTGCCGAAGGCCGTCAACGAGCTGATCATGCGCATCCTCATCTTCTACGTGGGCGCGCTCGTGGCCATCATGGCCATCGTGCCGTGGCGCAACTTCCATCAGAACGCGGACGGCTCGTTCGGTTCGCCGTTCATCATGGTGTTCAAATACGCTGGGCTCGACTGGGCCGCCGCGCTCGTGTTCTTCGTGGTGATCACCGCAGCCGCGTCGGCACTCAATTCGCTGATCTACTCGGCGGGCCGCCACCTGTACCAGCTTGCGCAGGACTCCGAATCGCCCGCTATGCAGCGCCTCGGTGAGGTGTCGGATCACAAGGTGCCGGCGAAGGCGATTATCGTGTCCGGCTGTATGATCCTGTTCTCCCCGCTGATCAACGCGATCCCGGGTATCTCCAGCGCGTTCGTGCTGTTCGCCTCCGCAGCCAGCGCCGTCGTGATCTTCATCTACGTGCTGACGATGCTTGCGCACCGCCGCTACCGTCAAAGCGCCGACTTCCTGCCGGACGGCTTCGTCATGCCGGCATGGCAGGTGTGCGACTGGATTGCGATTGCGTTCTACGTGTTCGTGTACGTCACGCTGTTCCTGTCCGCAGATACGCGCGGTTCCGCCATCGCCGGCCTGCTGTGGCTCGTCGTGTTCGGCGGCTACTGCCTGCTGCACGAGCGATTCCAGAACCGCGATTTGAAAGCGGCTCTAGGGAAGTAGACGTATTGCCTGTCGCTGCGGTATGCGTGGCATGCGCGTGTTGCGCTACGTGTCGCGCATCCGACGAAAGAGGGCCGGTGGAAACCTTGCGAAAATGTGCGTTTCCACGACCCTCGTCGTGTAATCGCAATAAAACAGTGCGAAACGTTAGTGCACGAATCGTACGAAATCGGCGCGAATCAGCGATGTAGTCGGCTTCGTTCGTCGGGCTGGACGGCACGGCGTGATCTTCCGTCACCTTGCCCAGGCCGGACAGGTACGCTTCACGGCCCGCCTCGATCGCGTTCTTGAAGGCGCGCGCCATCAGCGGAATGTTGCCGGCGGAAGCGATCGCCGTGTATGCCATCACCGCGTCCGCACCCATCTCCATAGCCTCCGCAGCCTGGCTCGGCCGGCCGATGCCCGCGTCGATGATCACCGGAACGTTGGAGTTCTTGATGATCACCTCGATGAAGTCACGTGCGCGCAGGCCCTTGTTCGAGCCGATCATCGCGCCGAGCGGCATCACGCATGCCGCGCCCGCGTCCTCAAGACGTTTCGCCGCGATCGGGTCCGGGAACATGTACGGCATGACCACGAAACCTTCCTTCGCCAGCTTTTCCGTGGCCTTGATGGTCTCCTCGTTGTCAGGCAGCAGGTACTTCGCCTCGTGCTCGATCTCCACCTTCACGAAGTCCGTCTGGCACACTTCGCGCGCGAGACGTGCGATGCGCACCGCTTCCTCGGCATTGCGTGCGCCGGACGTGTTCGGCAGCATGGTGATGCCCTTCGGAATGTAGTCGAGCAGGTTGTTTTCGGTGGTGCGGCAGCGGCGCAACGCCATGGTGACGATCTGCGTGCCCGCGTTCTCGATGGTCGCCTTGATGAGGTTCAGATCGTAACGGCCGGAACCGAGAATGAAACGGCTCGTGAACTTGTGTCCGCCGAGGATCAGCGGATCGGCGTCGCCGGTGGCGATCTCGTCGTACGCGTGCGCGTCCGGCTCCGGCAGGATCGCCGTGTTCGTGGTGGTGCCGACCAGCTCGTCGAGCGTGGCGTTCGGTGCGGCCGCGACGTCGGCGGCTGCGGTGGTGATGGTGTTTTCGGTGCTCATCGTCGGTTCCTTTCGTTGGGGTGTTTGGTGTTGCTGTTGTTGCGATTGCTGTGCTGCTGTTGTGTTGCCGTTGCGTCGCTGTTGTGTTGTGTGCAACGTGCGTTTGTAATCGCAATAAAAATTTCGATTACGGCAGTGGAGTAACGTAGCAGTGCGTCAGGCGTCTTCCTCGCGAGGATCAGTCGCGTGATCATGTTCGCTTCGTGGCAGGCGACCACGCCACGCGCGGCGCCATCAGGCCGGCACCCGGTACCGGAGCCGTCTCGCCGTCGCCGCAGAAGTAGAAGTTCTTCGAAACGCGACGCGTGCTCACCAGGTTGGAGCTGCGGAAGCCGGCCATGCCGGACGCGCTGACGAGCTTCTTGCCCGGCAGATTCTCCAGCACCGCGTTGACGAGCATCGTCTTGTTTTCCGGCACGTCGAACGCCTCGCAGATGATGTCCTCGTTTTCGAACAGCGTCGGCACGTTCTCGTCGGTCACCTTGACGGTGTCGATGGTGATGTCCGTGAACGGGTTGATTTGGCGCAGATTGCTGCGCAGCGCCTCCGTCTTGTACTGGCCGAGGTCCTTCAGGAAATACTGCTGGCGATTCAGGTTCGTCATATCCACGCGGTCGAAGTCGATCAGATGCAGATGGCCGACGCCGATGCGGGTCAGCGCCACCGCGATGGTGGAGCCGAGGCCGCCGCAGCCGCAGATGGCCACGTGCGCCGCGTCGAGCTTGTCCTGCGTGGCGGCGTGTGACGGTCGAGCAGGGCCGCGCGGATCTCCTCGCGGCTGACCAGGGTGGCCGGGTCGGGCTGGTTGTCGAAAGCGTGCTGGCGGGCGTCGATCTGCGCCTGCGATGCGGATGGTTCAAAAGTCATGGTTGTTCTCGTATTCTCGTTTCCGCTCGTATGGTTTGTTTCGCTGCTATGCTCAGCCGCCCTGCACGAACGTGACGATTTCCAACGTGTCGGTGCCCTTGAGCTGCGTCTGCGCACGCTGGGCGCGCGGCACGATCTCGCCGTTGAGCTCCACGGCCACGCGGTCGGCGCGCAGACCGCGCTGCTCCACTAGTTCGGCCACGGTGATCGGCGTGGCGACGGCCTCTTCCTTGCCGTTGATGATCATTTCGGTTCCCTTCTGTATGTCAGGCCCCACGAGTGCCGTTCCCGCCGAAACGGACGTTCAGAACTGCTTTGTGGGCTTCCGAGCGTCTGCTTCCGGTGAATCGGACATTCACGGTTGGTACGAAAAAAGGGTCGCCGAAGGAACCGTACCCTATGAGGTGGTGCGCCCCTCCGTGACCCTAATCACGCGATATTCGGTTATCGCGAACGGAAATGAGATGCGCCTCGCGGCGCGAACAACCCGTCTCCTTACGGCGGCATTACCCGCATCAAGTCCTCGGTCGAAGCTTTATGAGCTCCCTCTCAGCCTTTCGGCTCCCGTTCGGTTGTGTCTTTATCTTCGCGCACGCGCCCGACAAGCTTGCGCCGGTTCACGTTGGGTTAGTCTTGATGTGAACATGCGCGAATCGGCTGCGTGCCTGCAAGGAAGGGGAAGATGATGATGAACGGTGAGTTGGCAGGATTTACGATTCCTCGGCTCGGCATGGGAACGATGGCTTTGGCGATTGAGGGGCGTCCGGATCGCGATACTGCGATTCGTACGATTCACACCGGTTTGGACGCGGGTGTTCGCTATTTGGACACAGCTTGGTCGTATTATCTGCCGAGCGAGCCTGGTACCGGCACTGCGAAAGATTTGGGGTATGGCGAAAAGTTGGTGCGTGATGCGCTCGCCAGCTGGGACGGCCCTCGCGATGAAGTGCTGGTCGCCACGAAAACCGGCTATCGACGCACCATGGAGGTTCCCGCTTTTGTTGCTCCTGTGTCCGATTCGCCAGAATCGGACACTCAGGGGCGGGATTCCGAGGGCTGTAGTCGTCGGCCTGGCGGGGAACGCCAGCATTTGCAGGCGGCGGGCAGTCAATACGGGTGGATGGCGGATTCGCGCCCCGAAACCATGATTCGTGACGCCAAGGAATCCGCGCTGCACTTGGGCGTCGATACGCTCGACCTGTTGTATTCGCACGGACCGGACCCGGAAGTGGCTTATGAGGACCAGGTCGGCGCGCTGAAGCAGCTGCTTAACGAGGGCGTGATCCGGTACGCGGGCATTTCCCGCGTGGACAACGCGCAGATCGACATCGCCCGCGAGATTCTCGGCGACAAGCTGATCGCCGTGCAGAACCAGTTCTCGCCCTCGCACCCCGACCCTGAGCATACGATGGAGCACTGCGCGGAACTTGGACTCGCGTTCGTGTGCTGGAGCCCCCTCGGCGGCTTCCTCGACGCGTTCGACCAGCGCGCGTACGACCCGTTCCGCACGGTCGCCGGCAACCACGGCTGCTCCTACCAGCGCGTGGTGCTCGCCTGGGAACTGAGCCGCTACGAGCGGTTGTTCACCATCCCCAGCGCCCGCAATCCGCAGGAGATCAACGATTCCTTTGCCGCCGCCGAATTGACGCTTACGCAGGATGAGCTGGCGATGCTGAACGTCTCCGTCGACGCCCGTCGCGGCTGAATTCCGCGCAATACGTACGATTGGCCGCGCCCGATTCCGCACAATAATCGCGATTCGGGCCGCGGCCTTTTTCGTGCCTTCTGTAGCTTGCTCGCTGCAAAATCGCCCTGGGAATAACTTACACTGTAAAATGTTTACACTGTAAGATATTATGACGGCGATTGCGACGGAAGGAGGTGCCGCGTGGGCTTTGAAGAGGGACTGTTCCACGAATTGGCGACCAACACATGGGACAAACGCTCGCGCATGCAGCAGGAGATGGTGAAAGGCGCGAAGGGCGAACCCTTCGCCGTGCAGGAACTCTATAGGAAAGGCCCGCTGACGCCATCGCAGCTCGCCTCTTCAATGAAAACCACCACCGGACGCGTGTCCACACTGCTGTCCGCGTTGGAGAAAAAAGGCCAGATCACACGCGAATCCGACCCCGACGATCGCCGTGTGGTGCACGTGAACCTCACCGAAGCCGGCAGGGAACGCGCCGAACGGCAGCGCGAAAGCATGCGCGAGGCGATCTGCTGGATCTTCTCGCAGATGGGGGAGCGCCGCGCGCGCGAATTCGTTGAGCTCACCGAGGAATTCACCACGTACATGTCGCTGTGCATGCCCGGCAAACCGCGCCCCACGGCGGACGAGGTCAAAGCCGCGTTCTCAGGAAACGCACAGGAAGACGCGTAGTATCTTACGCTGTAAATAATTCACAGTGTAAGTAATCGCAATCCAGTAATCGCAAAAACCGCGAAAAATCGCAAAAACTAATCGTAAGAAAACAAGCAAAACACAAAACAAGAGAAGGAACCAAGCATGCTTCGCATCGTACGATACCTCTCCAAAGCGGAGATCGGTCAGATGCTCGTCGCGCTGGTCAGCATCGTCGGTCAGATCTGGCTTGACCTGACCCTGCCGGATTATATGGCCGACATCACGCAGCTCGTCGAAACCCCCGGCAGCGAAATGCGCGACATCTGGGTGGCCGGCGGCAAGATGCTGCTCGTCTCGCTCGGCTCGGCGGCCTGCGCCATCGTCACCGGCTTCATCGCCGCGCGCGTGGGTGCCTCGTTCAGCCAGCGCCTGCGTTCGCTCGAATTCAACAAGGTGGAAAGCTTCGGACCGGCGGAAATGAACCGTTTCTCCACCGCGTCGCTGATCACCCGCTCCACGAACGACATCACGCAGATCCAGATGTTCATCACCATGGGTCTGATGATGATCGTCAAGGCGCCGATCATGGCCGTGTGGGCCGTGTGCAAGATCGCAGGAAAGGGCTTCGATTGGACGCTCGCCACCGGCGTCGCCGTGGCCATCCTGCTGGTGGTCATCGCCGTGATCATGCACTTCGTCATGCCGAAGTTCAAGGCCATGCAGCGCCTGACCGACAACATCAACCTCGTGGCGCGCGAGAACCTCACCGGCCTGCGCGTGGTGCGCGCGTACAACGCCGAGGACTACCAGGAAGCCAAGTTCACCGAAGCCAACAAGGAACTCACCGAAACCCAGCTGTTCACCAACCGCGCCATGGCCATCATGATGCCGTTGATGAACACCATCATGAACGGCCTGATGCTCGCCGTCTACTGGATCGGCGCGTACCTCATCGACGCTGCCGACGCCGTCGACAAGCTCACCACCTTCTCCAACATGGTGGTGTTCTCCAGCTACTCCATCCAGGTCATCATGAGCTTCCTGCTGCTGAGCATGGTGTTCGTGCTCTGGCCGCGAGCCGACGTGTCCGCGCAGCGCGTGCTCGAAGTCATCGACACCGAGCCGATGGTCACCGACGGCACGCAGGACGCGGGCAAGCCGGGCGAGGAAGGCGAAATCGAATTCCGCAATGTGAGCTTCGCCTACCCCGACTCGCGTCACGCCATGCTCGAAGGCGTCAATTTCAAGGCGAAGAAGGGTCAGACGGTCGCGTTCATCGGCTCGACCGGCTCCGGCAAATCGTCCCTCATCAACCTCGTGCCGCGTTTCTACGACGCCACGCAAGGCGAGGTGCTCGTCGACGGCGTCAACGTGCGCGACTACAAGCTGAAGGCGTTGCGCGACAAGATCGGCTACGTGCCGCAGCAATCGTTCCTGTTCAAGGGAACGATCGCCAGCAACGTCGCGTACGGAGATACGGACCGCGACGACGACACCGTGCGCCGCGCATGCGACGTCGCGCAGGCGACGGAATTCATCGACAAAAAGCAGAAGAAGTACGATTCCGGCATTTCGCAGGGCGGTTCCAACGTTTCGGGCGGGCAGAAGCAGCGTCTGTCGATCGCACGCGCCGTCTACCGTCATCCGGAAATCCTGATCTTCGACGATTCCTTCTCCGCGCTCGACTTCAAAACCGACCGTGCCGTACGTGACGCGCTCGAAAAGGAAGCGAAGGATTCCACGAAACTCATCGTCGCGCAGCGCATCGGCACCATCATGAATGCCGACCGCATCATCGTGCTCGACGACGGCAAAGTGGTCGGCCAGGGCACGCACGAGGAACTGCTCGACACGTGCGAAGTGTATCGGCAGATCGCCGAATCGCAGTTGAGCGAAGACGAACTGAAGCGCTGAAAGGGGGAGACATGCCAAGAGGAATGGGACGCGGCCGTGGGGCCGTGGAAAAGCCGAAGGACTTCGGCGGAGTGATGAAGAAGCTCGTGAAATTCTGCAGCCGGTACATTCCGGTGATGATTTTCGCGCTGGTTCTGGGCGCTGCCGGCACGGTGTGCCAGATCATCGGCCCGGACAAGCTCAAGGACATGACCAACGAGATCACGAAGGGTCTGCCGGCCATGGTGCACGGCAAGCCCGTCATGAATTCGATCGATATGGACGCGGTGTCGCGCATCGCATGGCTGCTCGTCGCGCTGTACGTCGGGTACGCGCTGCTGAGCTACCTGCAAAGCTGGCTGATGGCCAACGTCACGCAACGCACGGCACAGCAGCTACGTGAGGCGATCAGCCAGAAAATCAATCGCCTGCCGCTGAAATATTTCGACAAAGTCAGCTACGGCGACGTGCTGAGCCGCATCACCAACGACGTCGACGCGATCGGACAGACGCTCGGCCAGTCGGTCGGCTCGCTGATCACATCGATCACGCTGTTCTTCGGCGCGCTCATCATGATGTTCTACAACAACGTGACCATGACGCTGTGCGCCATCGGCTCCGCGCTGCTCGGCCTGATCATCATGGGCGTGATCATGAAGGTGTCGCAGAAGTACTTCACCCGCCAGCAGGTGGCGCTCGGCGACGTCAACGGCCACGTCGAGGAAATGTACACCGGCCACACCGTGGTCAAGGCATACTGCGGCGAGGAACGCTCCATCGAGCAGTTCGAGAAGTACAACAACGACCTGTACGTGTCCGGCTGGAAAAGCCAGTTCCTGTCCGGCCTGATGATGCCGATCATGAACTTCGTCGGCAACTTCGGATACGTGGTGGTGTGCGTGGTCGGCGCGGCGCTCGCCATGGACGGCAAGATCGAATTCGGCGTGATCGTGGCGTTCATGATGTACATCCGCCTGTTCACGCAGCCGCTGTCCCAGTTCGCGCAGGCCTTCCAGAACCTGCAGCGCTGCGCAGCCGCATCCGAACGCGTCTTCGGCTTCCTTGACGAACCGGAACTGGCCGACGAAACCGGCAAGCGGGCGTTGCTCGGCGTCGGCGCGGACGGCAAGCCGCAGCCGGTGCGCGGCGACGTGGAATTCAGCCACGTGCGCTTCGGCTACGACGCGGACAAGACCATCATCAACGACTTCTCCGCGTCCGTGAAGGCCGGCCAGAAGGTGGCTATCGTCGGCCCGACCGGCGCCGGCAAGACCACCATGGTCAACCTGCTGATGCGCTTCTACGAGATTTCCGGTGGCACGATTTCGATTGACGGCATCGACACCAAGTCCGTACCGCGCTGGAACGTGCACGACCAGTTCTCCATGGTGCTGCAGGACACGTGGGTGTTCCGTGGAACAGTGCGTGAAAACATCGCGTATTCGAAGCCCGGCGTCACCGACGAGCAGATTGTGGCCGCATGCAAGGCCGTCGGCCTGCACCACTACATCATGTCGTTGCCGAACGGCTACGACACCGTGCTCGACGACAAGGCGTCGCTTTCCCAGGGCCAGCGCCAGCTGCTGACGATCGCCCGCGCCATGGTGGAGGACGCGCCGATCCTGATTCTTGACGAAGCCACCTCCTCGGTCGATACACGCACCGAGGAGCTGATCCAGAAGGCCATGGACGCGCTGACCGTGGGCCGCACGAGCTTCGTGATCGCGCACCGCCTGTCCACCATCCGCGACGCCGACATGATCCTGGTGATGAACGGCGGCGACATCGTGGAACGCGGCACGCACGAGGAACTGCTCGCCAAGGGCGGCTTCTACGCCGACATCTACAACAGCCAGTTCACGCTGGCCGAGTGAGGTTGGTGTGCTGACTCGCTAAAAAATCCGGAGGGACCACCCCTCCGGATTTTTGCGTTTTGGCTTCGGCATTTTTATTGTGTTGCGCTGACGGGACGGCGGATTTACCATTGAGGTGACTGACGTCAATCGATTGACGTATTTGAAAATCACAAAGAAAGTGGGCAGTCATGAAAAGCATCGAAATCGGCAAATCGGCAGTGGTCGCATCGCAAGCGGCGTTAGGCGTGATGCGCATGGACGCGCTGGACGCGGACGCGGCGGCAGAAGTCGTGCGCACGGCCGCCGAGCATGGAGTCAACTTCTTCGACACGGCGGACATCTACGGATTCAACGTCAACCACGACCATGCCAGCTCGCGTGTGCTCGGCCGCGCGTGGAAGGACGCCGGGCTCAAGCGCGAGGACATCTTCCTGCAGACGAAGTTCGGCATCAACATCGACTTCAGCGACCCGAACAACATGCACGCCACCCGCTACGACTTCTCCGCGAAGCACCTCATCACGCGACTCGACGAGGAACTGGAAGCGCTCGGCACTGACTACGTGGACTTCGCGCTCCTGCACAGGCCCGACACCCTGATGGAGGCCGAAGAAATCGTCGAAGCGTTCACCACCCTGCACAAGGCGGGCAAAGTGCGTCACTTCGGCGTGAGCAACGTGAACCCGTGGCAGGCGGAACTGCTGCAATCCTGGCTCGGAGACGACCCGGCCATGAGGCTCGAGGCGAACCAGCTGCAGTTCGGTCTGATGCACGCGCAGATGGTCAGCGACGAGCTGATGACCAATTCCGGCGCCGAAGGCATGGTCGTGGCCAACCATTCGGACGGACTGCTGTCCTACTCGCGACTGCGCCACATGACCATCCAGGCATGGAGCCCGTTCCAGTCCGGCACGGAATACGGCCCGTTCGTAGGCAACGAGCACTTCCCGGAGCTGAACAAGGCACTGGACGAAAAGGGCGCCAAGTACGGCGTGAGCGCCAACGCCATCGCCACCGCATGGGTGCTCAGGCATCCGGCGAAGATCCAGATCGTGCTCGGCTCGATGAACCCCACCCGGCTGGGCGAAATGCTCGACGGCGCGGACATCGACCTCGACAAGCAGGATTGGTGGGACCTGTACGTGGCCGCCGGCAACCTCATTCCGTGAGTTTTGTTGGAAATCAGAAGAAGCGGCCGGGGAAACCGGCACTGATGGTGGCGTGACGGTCGACGTCCAACGTGGCGCAATCGAAAGCGAAAGTGCTGCTCAGCTCGTTCGGATCCGCAACGAACAGCGCCGTAGCCAACCCGTCCGCCACCGCAGTCGGATAGTCGCCAAATGACGCGGATCGCACCGCAACCCAGGCGGCTTCCGTTTGTTGCACGGGCAGGCCGTCGATGGCGTTGAGCAGGTGGTGAATCGCCAGATGCGTCTGTTCGTTCACCGCCACCTCCCAATGGCGACGGCTGGGCGCGCTCGCACAGAACGCGCCATCGCCGATCAGTGCGACGCCGACCGCGCAGGACGGATCATCCGGATCCTCAAGCGCCACACGGATCGGCTTGTTCGTGCGCGCCAGCAGATCGCCGCCCGCATCAATCACAAATTCCGGGGCAGCGCTTTCGCGTTTGCTGTCTGAGGTGGAAGATTGGCATGTCGGGTTGGTCGTTTCGGCTGACTTGACATGCGATGTGCGCGAAAGTTCTGAATCGGTGAGCAATCCGCCCAGCGAATCCACCAGATAACCCTTGCCGCACGCGCCGAAATCCACATGAACCGGACTGCGTGTAACCAATGTCGTGCCACTCGAACGAACCACATCACGACCCCATACGGCCCGTCCGTGCAGCGCGCCCAGGCGCTCGCCGGCGTCGGCTTCAACGGTGAAACTCAGCGCGGGGTCGTAACCGAGACGAATCAGGTCCTCGCCCACGCACGGGTCGATCGCACCGCGCGTGGCGGCGTGCAGCGCGTCGTACAAATCGAATAGCGGGCCGGCCCAATCGGGAAAATCGAAATACCCGCCATGCTCCGCATTGCCGATGTGCGCAACCAGCGAATCAGCGCGAAACCGCGAAAGCGCATGCTCGTATTCATCGATGAACCGTTCCATCTCGCCGCGCAATTCCGCAGTGATCGGGTGAGGCGTCGAAATCAACAACCCCGTGCCGAGCGCCTTGGGAAACGCGGTGGTGTACGGCATGCGCTGTGCGAGCGGTGCAATGGAGTCCATACCACGATGCTAGCGCGTGCCCGGCTTGGCGTAGTTCGTGCCTGGGGCTGGCGGGCGCGGGATTTTGCGTGCGGTCGAGGCGCGGGCGTCACCGAGGATGGTATACGCATTGTCAACGCCCATTGATTGGCTGTTGGGTGATTGAGCCAATTGAGACGCGTATCTCGCTTATAGATGGCGGATTCCGGGGTTCGCCCGGTGCTATCTCGCTTATAGATGGCGGGTCTCGGCGGAGAAATGAACCTAGGGGGCATCTTTTCGCCCCTCTAACCCTTGTATTTTGCAAAGGGGCCGCCATCTATAAGCGAGATACCAACTGTCACCCCGCCAAATCCGCCACTCATAAGCGAGATGTTTTTTCGTGGGTGTGGCATGAGGCATCGCCTTATTTTGATACCCCCGTAGCTTTGTATGGTTACGATTATGCTAATCGTGATTATGCAAGTCGCGATTATACAAACTGACGCTTTGGCATGGAGTTCGCTTCACGTTTTCGGGCGGACGGGGGTGTTGCGGAACGGCGGTGAGCGTCACAATGTGAGACGACACGCGGAAAACGGGAAAAATAAAAACGGCGGAATTCCAACGTTTTTTCATGCGCGATACAACAAGACCAATTAAAAATCAAGACTGTTATTCAAAAAACTTTCGTTCTATCTTGGCTTCCGATGCGCGCTTCGTACGTTGGGTACGTCGGGGAAAGCGCGCCGAAAAGATTTGCGGAAGAAAGGTTCGACCCATGTCATCTCGCGTCGCGCAGCGCCACGCAGCCGGTTCCTACGATTCGTGCGGTTCGCGCGTCTCGGCTTCCGGTCGTCTCATCACGCTCGTCGCCGCGCTGATGATCGCGCTCGCCACGCTGTTTGTCGGCATCGCGATGCGCGGCAGGCGTCCGCCGCTGACGGCAACCAGACGAATTTCGATTCCTGGACTGCCGTCGCGCAGAATATCGCCAAGCAGCTCGCCACCGCCGAAAAAGACTACAATGACGGCGATTACGGCCAGGCCGGCACCGAATTCCAGACCGCGCATTGGATTGGCTATGATGCGTCCAACTTCTCGAAAGTCGTCAACGACACCATTTCCGCCGAATGCCAGCAGACACTGCTCAGGCAGTTCACCGATTTGGAAGGACTCGCGTACCAGCAGGGCCAGGGGAGCGCGATCGCAAACGGAATCAACGCGCTGAACGCGGACCTTGACACGGCCGCGCAGACGCTTGACGGCAACGCGAACCTCGCCGACCCCAAGACGTACGCGAAGCAGCGCGCCGAACAGACCGCAGCCGAACGCAAGAAGCTCGACGCGGCCAAAAAGAACTCCTCCAAAGGCAAAGGTGACCGCACGTGGGGCGACGTCGCCAGCGAAATGAACGTCATTCTCGACAAGGCATACAAGGCCGCCATCTCCGGCAAGGGCGCGGAAGGCTCCAGCCTCGTCAACGACGCGTACTACCAGTACTACGAAAAGCTCGGCTTCGAAAAGAACGTCATGAACGCCATCTCCGGCGACCGCGTCTCGCAGGTGGAATACCAGTTCAAGATGACCCGCAAAACCATGCGCGACGGCGGTTCCGACAAGGAGATCAAAAAGCTTGTCGACGACCTGAAAAGCTGGCTCGTCGAAGACGCGGCCACCCTCGACGGTGGCGCGGCTGGCAACGTCAACGCCTTCACCAAAGCCATCACCAGCTCCGCCGGACAGGCGTTCCTCATCCTGATCCGCGAGGGTCTCGAAGCGCTGCTGGTGGTGGCCGCCGTGGTGGCCTACCTCGTCAAATCCGGCAACCAGCGTTTCACCAAGTGGATTTACCTCGGCGTGCTCGCGGGCCTTGCCGGCTCCGGTCTGGTCGCCGTGCTCTTCACGTTCCTGTTCGGCGGCTCCGGCCCGGTCCAGGAAATCAGCGAAGGCGTGTGCGCGCTGATCGCCATGCTCATGCTGCTGTGGACCAGCAACTGGATGCTCAACAAAAGTTCCGTGGAAGCGTGGAACCGTTACATCCGCACCAAAACCGAGTCCGCCGTGGCCGACGCGCAAAACAAAGTCGCCGCCGGCGAAGGCGTGGGCCTGGGTATGGTCGTTTCGCTCGCCATGCTGAGCTTCCTAGCCGTGTTCCGTGAAGGCGCCGAAACCGTCATCTTCTACGAATCGATCTACTCGATGAGTCGCGACGCGCAAGGCATGTGGATCGGCGGCATCGCCGCGGGCGTGGTGCTGCTCGTCATCTTCCTCGTGCTGCGCTTCACCTCCGTAAAGATTCCGATTGGCCCGTTCTTCCTCGTTACGTCGATCCTGATGGCCGTGCTGGTCGTCATCTTCGCCGGCGGTGGCATCCACGCGCTCATCGAAGGTGACCTGATCGACGGCCACTACCTGTCCAGCGTGCCCACAAACGACTGGATCGGCCTGTATCCGTACGTCGAATGCCTTGCGGCACAAGCGATCGCGGCGATTGCCGTACTCGCGCTGTTCGCCGTCGGCTTCGCACGCAAACGCAAGTTGCGCACGCCTGACAATCGCAAGTAATACGCAAATTTTCCGAGATTTACCGATATTTTTTCCACATCCAACAACAAAGGAAAGAGAAATGAAGAACAAGAAGATCGCCGCTCTGCTCGGCATCCTGCTGGCCGGCTCCATGGCCTTCTCCCTGTCCGCATGCGGCAATTCCAACGATTCCGCCGCTTCGGACAAGTCCAGCGCCTCCGCGTCGGCTTCGAAGGCCGACGACTCCAGCAAGGACGATTCCAGCGATTCCGCCGGTTTCGAAGAGATCCAGGTCGATGAGAAGCACTCCGACCAGGAATGCGGCCCGCTGACCGTCAACGCCGTCTACTTCCAGCCGATCGACATGGAACCGTCCGGCATGGGCCTCAAGGCCGCCGATGCGAGCTTCCACCTCGAAGCCGACATCCATGCAACCAGAAGGGCACCGAACTCGGCTACGGCAAGGGTGATTTCGTGCCGGACCTGACCGTCAACTACGACATCATCGACAAGACCTCCAACGCGTCCGTCGCCTCCGGAACCTTCATGCAGATGACGCCTCCGACGGCCCGCACTACGGCGCCAACGTCAAGCTCGACAAGGCCGGCGCGTACAAGCTCGTGCTGAAGATCGAATCCCCGGAGAAGAAGGGCTGGATGCTGCACGTCGATCCGGAGACGGGTGTGAAGGGACGCTTCTGGACGGAACCGATCGAGGTCACCTTCCCGGACTGGAACTATACGCCGCAGGAGTGGTGATCTCCTAGCGTAGCCCGTTCGCGGTTTCGGTATGCATTACCCGACACATTCAAGGCCGTTCGGCCAAGCTTACGGTCGGGCAATGCATACCGAAACCGCTCTCTCGCGTTTAGGGGGATGGATTCACCTCTGCGATTGTGGAGGGGGTCCGGGAAATCCTCGCATTTTAGGGGAGGGATGAGAGGGGTGGGACTCTTTGGGATGGGGCGGAATGGGAATCGTTGGGCTCTTTGAGTTGGGCTTTTGGATGAAAGGATTTTGGGATGCTGCTGCAGTTTGTGACGGTGTTGCAGGGGGTGTTGGCGCCGGCGCTGCTCGTCATGGCGTTGAGCGTCATGCTCACCGTCGGTGAGGGGCGTGACAAGCCTCTGAGCGCGTACTGGCGGCTGGCCGGTTTCGTTGTTGGATTCGCCGGCGTAGTCGTATTCGCCGCGCTGCGCGCCACCGCCGTCATCACGCAACGCACGTTCGTCAACTATCCGACCCTGTGGTGCTGCGTGATCCTCGACGTGGCCGTGTTCGTCATCGTCCTGTTCGCCCGCCGCATCACCGCCGACTGGCACAACCACCGCGCGCTGCTCGACATCGCGAATCTCGTTGCGGCGCTTGCGATCGCGGCCACCACCTTTCGTGCGCTGCCCGACGTGATTCTGCGACTGACGATCTTCGTCGAGCCGGGCGATCCCATCTTCACTTCCGACATGCTGTTGCGCGCGCTCGGCTTCGCTTTGGGCGCGGCCGTCGCAATCATCGCCGCGCTTATCTTCCGCACGATGCGTTCCACCGCCGTCCGCTGGTCGTTCACGACGGCGGTGCTGCTGTTGGTCGCGCTGTTGTTCGCACAGCATTTCACCGACCTTGCGCAGATCCTCCAATCCAAACGCATCGTCAGCTTCCCGACCGCCGCCTTCCTCGCGCTCGTGTGGGGCATCAACCATCAGCGCAGCCTGACCATCGCAATGGCGCTCGTCTTCGCCATTCCGGCAATCGCCAGCATCGTCATGGGCTTCAAAGTCAAGCCGACCGGCGCCAACGAGGCGATCGCACGCACGCATATCGCGTTCCGCCGCCGCGCGAAAGCGGCCGGCGCGTTCAGCCTGGTCGCCATGATCTGCGTCACCGTGGCCCTGACGTACGGCGTCGCGCAAACGCAGAAAGTCGTCACGCTGTCGCCGCCGGAAGACTACTCGCTCGCCGACGGCGTGGCCACCATCAAATTCAGCCAGATTTCCGACGGCCACCTGCACCGCTTCGAATACCGCGCGAAGGACGGCACCTCCATGCGATTCATCATCATCAAGAAGAACGGCGGCGCGTACGGCGTCGGCCTCGACGCGTGCGACAACTGCGGCGACGCCGGCTATTACGAGAAGGACGGCAAAATCATCTGCAAGAAGTGCGATGTGGCCATCAACCTCGCCACCATCGGCTTCAAAGGCGGCTGCAACCCGATACCGTTCGACTACCAGGTCAAGCCGGGCAAAATCGTCATCCAAACGTCCACGCTCGACGCGCTGTCGAGCCATTTCCAGTGAGTGCCGAGAAAGGTAAGGGGGTGTCATGTTCTTCTTGAAAATGATCTCTCGCTCGTTCAGCCGGCAGTTCAAACGCCGTCTGCTCATCGCCGTCACCGTGTGCCTGTCCGCCACCGTCAGCGTGGCCATGCTCGGCGTGGTGTTCGACGTGGGCGACAAGCTCAACGCGGAGCTGAGCACGTACGGTTCGAATATCGTCGTGCAGCCGAAGTCCGACGCTGTGGTGAGCGATTTGTACAATACCGGCGATTCTGCTGGCTCGGCTTCGGGTAGTTCGTCCGGTTCGGACGGGGGTTCCACTTCCGACGGCTCGGCTGCGGCGGACAGCGCCGACCCGACCGCGTTTCTGAAGGAGTCGGACGCGCAGAAGATCAAGACCATCTTCTGGGCGTTCAACATCACCAATTTTGCGCCGGAATTGAACATCCACGCGGATGCGGGGTGTGTCGGTTCGGGGGCTGGTTCGGCTGGCTCTGCTGGAACGGCTGGTGCGTCAGGTGCGGCTGCTTCCGCGGCGAAATGCAAGGCGACCAACGTGCCGATCGTGGGCACGTGGTTCGCGAAAACCCTGCACATGGACTCCGGCGAGTCCACCGTGGCCGGCATGAACGGCATGCGCTCATGGTGGAAAATCAACGGAACCTGGCCGAAAGACGACAGCGAGCAGGCGATGGTCGGCAGCGCGCTCGCCGCGAAACTGGGCGTGAACGTCGGTGACAGCGTTACGCTCGACAAGACGATCGCCGTCGGTGCGGACGACAATACGAACGGAGGTACCGGGAAAACCGGCAAATCCTCCACCGAACGCAATCGCGTGAAAGTGAAAATCGTCGGCATCTTCGATTCGGGCGATTCCGACAACAGCGCCATTTATATGCCGTCCATCGCCGCGCAAACGCTTGCGAATCTGCCGAATTCCATCGACAAGATTGAAGTCAAGGCGCTCACCACGCCCGACAACGACCTCGCGCGCAAGGCGTCGAAGAATCCGAACGCGCTCACGCAGGACGAGTGGGAGACGTGGTATTGCACCGCGTATCCGTCGTCGATCGCGTACCAGATCGAAGAGGTGCTGCCGGGCGCGGTGGCCAAGCAGGTGCGCCAGGTGGCCGCGCTGCAGGGCGATGTGCTGAACAAGACGCAGGCGGTGATGGTGCTGATGACCGTGCTGTCGCTGGTTGCCGCCGCGATCGCCGTGGCAAACCTGATGGCCGCGTCGATTGGCGAACGCGGTTCGGAATTGGCGCTGTTGAAGGCGATCGGCGCCACGGACGGTGCGGTTTCGCGCCTTATGCTCGCCGAAACGGCGGTGATTTCGCTGGTTGGTGCGATTGCCGGTGCGCTGCTTGGCTCGGGCGTTGCACAGATCGTGGGGCACGTGGTGTTCGGCTCGGGCATCACCATGCGTCCGATGGTGTTCGTGTTGGTTTTCGTGTTGCTGGCGGTCACTGTGCTCGTGGCCTCGCTTTCGTCGATTCGGGCGATTCTGGGCTTGCGTCCGGCGGAGGTGCTGCATGGTAGGTGAGTTGTGCTTGGCTTTCGTAGGGGGTGTGCGATGACGAATCGCAAGATGTTCTTCACTATGCTGTGGGGCGCGGTGTTCCGCCGTCGCTCCCGTGCGATGATGGCCGTGATCGCGTCGCTCGTCGGCGCGGCCACGCTGTTCTGCCTTGCATCCGTGTGCGTCGCGGTGCCGCAGCAGATGAACGAGGAAATGCGCGCGTACGGCGCGAACCTGATCGTCACGCCCGCGTCCGCAACGGGCAAATCGCAAGGCATCGATACTGCAACCGTACGCAACGTGACGGCGCTCATCGGCGCCGGACACAGCGTGAAATCAGCCGCATACCGGTATGAGAGCGTGCGCATCAATTCCGCGCCGTACACCATCGCCGGCGTGGACGTGAAAGCCGTCCGCGCGCTCAATCGCCATTGGAACGTGACGGGCGATTGGCCCGGCTCGGGCAACGTGATGGTCGGCCGCGACGTCGCCGACGCGCTCGGCGTGAAGGTCGGCAGCCGCGTCACCATCGGCTACCGCGCCGCCGACGCGTCTGCTTCAGCGTCTTCTTCCGCGTCCGCAAAATCCGATTCGGACGAATCAACTGAAACGGCAGAATCGTCCGCGCAAGGCACGCAGAGTACACAAACTACGCAAGGCGAACAGACCACGCAAGCCACGGAAAACGGCCGCGTCTCGTCCGACATCATGGATAACAACGGCACCGAATTCCGTATCGCTGGCATCGTCGACACCGGCGGCAACGAGGATTCCATCATCTACGCCACCACCGCGGACGTGGCCAAACTCGCCGGTTCCAAGCGCGGCGCCGACGTGGTCGAATACTCCGTGAACGCCATGGGCGACGAGCTCAACGACATCGTCAACAACATCAATCGCAGTGCCGACAAAAACCCGAACAGCGCCGTCAAAGCGCAGACCGTCACCAGAATCACCTCGTCCGACACCCGCATCATCGCCATGCTGCAGACCCTGTTCTGGATTGTCTCGCTCGTCGTGCTCGTGCTGACGCTTGTCGGCGTGGGCACCACCATCAGCTCCATTGTGAGCCAGCGTCGCAACGAAATCGGCCTGCGCAAGGCCCTCGGCGCGATTCACGCGCCATCGGCGTCGAATTCTATGTGGAATCCGGCATCTACGGCTTGATCGGCGGTCTGCTCGGCACTGCTATCGGCTATGTGCTGGCGCGTGTGCTGTGCGCCACCGTCTTCGCCCGCGCGATCGGCTTCGACTGGCTGCTCGGCGCCGGCTCGCTGCTGCTGAGCGTGGCGATCGCCGTCATCGCCTCCATTCCGCCGGTCCGCCGCGCCACCCGTATCGACCCCGCCATCGTTTTGAGGGAGGAATAATCATGGACAACGAACATATGCTGCTGGAACTCGACCACATTTCCAAGATCTACGGCGATCTGCACGCCGTCGACGACCTGAGTCTGACCGTTCCGCAAGGGCAATGGCTGGCGATCGTCGGTTCGTCCGGTTCCGGCAAAACCACGCTGATGAACATGATCGGCTGCATGGATACGCCGTCGAAGGGTTCCGTCATGCTTGAAGGCCGGCGATTGGAGGATTTGAACGCCCGCCAGCTCGCCGATGTGCGTAAGAACATGATAGGACTAGTGTTCCAAAAGTTTTACCTCGTGCCGCATCTGACGGCGGTGGAGAACGTGATGGTGGCGCAATACTACCATTCTGTAGTCGATGAGAAGCAGGCGATGGAAGCGCTGGAACGAGTGGGATTGAAGGAGCGTGCGCATCACCTGCCCGGCCAGCTGTCCGGCGGTGAGCAGCAGCGCGTGTGCATCGCCCGCGCGCTCATCAACTGCCCGAAGCTCATCCTCGCTGACGAGCCGACCGGCAACCTGGACGAAAAGAACGAGAAGATCGTGCTCGACCTGTTTCGCCAACTGCACGAGCAGGGCACGACGGTCATCGTCGTCACGCATGACGCGCTCGTCGCTTCCTGCGCACAACGTGAGATCATGCTTAACCATGGCGTGCTCGTCGGCGAACAGTGGAACGACGAGGAGGCGAAACGTGCGTACGAGGCGGCCGGTGGCAAGCCTGCGCACACCGGTTCCGCCGAGGAAGGCGCGCAGAACGGGGGTATTGCGATTTCGTTCGCCGACCCCACGAAAGCCGCGAAAACCGGCGATACGGACGCGGCCAACGTTGCCGTTGCGGCTGGCGTTGCCGACGATACGGACGTAGAGCCCGACGTCACGAAAGGGGAGCAGGCATGAGCACCGCACAATCGAACGCAGTCAAAGTCATCGCACTGTCCGCGGCGAGCATCGCGCTGCTGTCGGCATGCGGCGAGCCGAAAGCCACGCCGATGGACGACGAATACGCCGGCAATTCCGGCGAAAGCGTGCAATCGCAGGAAAATAAGTCGAAAACTGACGGCAAGGCGTCCGGCGACACGGCAGACGACGGCGACGCCACCAAAAACCGTGCCGACGCGAATTCCGCAACATCCGACAAGCAGGACACCGGCAACTACGCGGATGGCGACTATTCGATCAACGGCCAGTACGGGCCGGTCGGCGAGGACACCATCGACGTGCATCTGACCGTTAAGGACCAGAACGTGACGGCCGTGAAGATCGTCGGCCATCCGTTCACGTCCATCTCCAAAAAGCATCAGAACGACTTCGCCAAAGCCGTGCCGGACGCGGTGGTCGGCAAGCCGTTGAAGGACCTTAAAGTAGACAAGCTCGCCGGCGCCAGCTGGACCTCCGAAGCCTTCAACAAGGCGTTGGAAGTGGCGCGTCAGGAAGCGTCAATCCAATAGCCCATCCTTCTGAAACCGACACGGCATGTCCGTCTTGCGTCGGTGCGGACGGTTTTCCTGTGGTTACCGTGCGGATTCGGCGCATACGTTCGGCCAGAGCAACGTGGCCATGTTCTCGGCCCAGGAATCAGACTTGCGTTCCTTGCCGGATTGCCGTTCCCCTCCGGCTTCCTGCCCCGCCAACGCTTTGCAAGCCAGCATGGAACCCAGCACCGTGCTGAACAGGAACGTGTAGTCCAAACGGTTTTGAAACACTCCGTCGGCGATGCCACGTTCCATGAACCCCACGAACCGTTCTTCGGCCGGCGCCAGCACTTGTGCTGCGATCGCCTTCAGCGTGGCGTTGTCGGAAGACAGCACCACGCCCACGGCTTTCAATCCGAGTTCGCTGTCGAAGCAGTCCTGGATGCGTCGCAGCATGGTGGCCAGTCCGCTCCGCGACGGCTTCAAATCGTTGAAATTCGGTAGTCCGGCAACTTCCGGTTGGATGCGTTGCAATAAATCGTCGGCGTTTCGGTAGCGTCGGTAGATTGTGGTCTTTGCTACCCCTGAACGTCGTGCGACCTCTTCGATGGTCACCGCTCCGATACCATCGGAAATCACTATCCCCAATGTGGCTTTCATGATTTTGCGGTCGGTTTGCTCCCGTAATCGCTCACGTCGGCCACGTACTGTGCCGACGTCTTCCTGCGTGGTTTTTTGCACCGTCTTCCGCGTGCCCTCTTGCGTGGTTCCGCCCATCATGCCGCGATCACTTTCGTGCTTTCCAGCTTGCTTACGTACCAATGGTTGAACTTGACCAGTGGAATGCGCAGTAGCAGGCCTATCAGCAGCAGCGGCGGAATGAACAGCAGTAGCGCGCCAATCGCAAACCAGTAATCGTTACTGTAGATTCCGCCGATCGCCGCGCGCATTGCTGTGATTGAATGCGTCGCAGGCAGGAACGGGCTGATGCCGCTGATGATTTTCGGCAGCACGGCCAGCGGATATGCGCCGTTCGCTCCGGAGATCTGCATGACGAGAAACAGCACGCCGATGGCTTTGCCGACGTTGCCGAAGCTGGCCACGAGCGTGTAGGTGAAGAACGAGAACACTAGGCTGCTCACCCAGCCGGACAGCATGAACAGCAGCGGATGCACCGCCTGGACATGGAGGAACAGCAGACTGCCTCCCAAGGAGAACGTGCTCTGCAATAGTCCGATCACGCCGAACACACCGTAATGTCCGAGAAACAGCTGATGCGGTTTCGGGTCGCCGAGTTCCTTGCGCACTTTACGCGAGACGGTGGTCTTGAGCGTCACTGCCATGAGCAGCGAACCGACCCACAGTGGCAGGATCGTGTAGAACGGTGCCATCTGCGAACCGAAGTTCTTGACTGGGAACACCGCGTTGCGTTTCACTTTTACAGGGGCTGCAAGCGCGGCGGCCAACGAGTCGGTATTATCGCTGAGCACATCTTTGACGGCGCTCATATCGCCGCTGTTCAGCGCATCGGTCAATGTTCCTGTGAATGCGCCCAGTTTTTTGCCCGCGCCGGCCAGACTATCGGCGGTGGAATCCAACACGCTGCTGATGGCGGTCAGATTCTTATCCGCGGTCTTGGTGGTGCCGTTCAGATTGCCCAGCGCGCCTTTCAGATCGGCCGCTGTGGCATTGAGCGCGGTGGTGGTGCTGGTAATGGACGTGGCGATATCGTCAAGTTGCGGTTTCAGTTGGCTCTCATAGTCGGTTTTGATGCCACTGACGGACGTTGCCGCCTGCTGCGCCAGTTTCTTGATCTCCGCACGTTCGGCCGTGGTATCGCTTACTTTGGCGTCGATGTTGTCGGCGCTGCCATTCAGCGCCGATGCTAGGTCGTTGAGCTGTGTGATGGTGGTGCCGACGTTGGTTTTGAGATGGTCGATGGCGTTCCTCACCGCTTCCGGCAGCTTTTCGTTTGCGCTGAGCGCGTCGAGCGAATCATAGATCTGCTGGTAGCTTTGCGCCTGCTTGCTGATGTTCGTGGCCTGGTTGCGTAATGCGTTGGCGGTGTTGCCGGCCTGCGTGCCCGCATTGCCGAATAGGCTGTCCACATCTGCTTCCATGGCTGTGAAGCTGTTGGCGGAATCAGTCAGAGCCGTGCCCAGCGCGGTGGTGCCGGTCTTCAACGCGCCCGTCAGATCCTCCACGCCGCTGCCGGCTTGCTTGAGTGTTGTTCCTACGCTTTTCGCATTGCCGCTGACATTGGCGATCAGACCGTCGGAGGACTCAAGCAGATGCCGTGCGCTTTGGGTCAGCGTGCTGAACGTGCGGAGCGTTCCGGAAGCGTCGGTGAGCGTTTCCGCGAAGTCGCTGATATTGCCGTTGAACTGCGTGAGTTGTTCCTGCGCGGCTGGCTTGTCGAGTTGGTTGGCGAGCTGCGATGCCACACTCAGCGCGGTGCTGGTCAGTGTTTCGGAGAACGTCTCGTTGACCTGCGCGCTGACCGTATCGGCGCCTTGGCCTGTGATCTTCGGAGCCAAGGCGTTCTTCTTTTCATTGTTGTAGTAGGCGATTTCGGCGTGGTCGCCATCGGATGCGAAGAACGTCATCATACGGGTGCTGAAGTTCTTTGGAATCACCACAGCTGCGTAATATTTGCCGGATTTGGTGCCGTTGATGGCTTCTTTTTTGGTGGTGAAGGTCCAGTCGAGCTGATCGTTGGAACGCAGCGTGTTAACCACTTGGTCGCCGATGTTGATCTTCACTGGAATGAGGTCGGACCGGTATCCGTCGTCCTCATTGGCTACGGCGAATTTCAGATTGCCGGTATTGGCGAACGGGTCCCAGCTGGCGGCCACGTTGAACCATGTGAAGATGCCGGGGATCACAACGAGTCCGATGACGATGATGATGGAGACGACGTTGCTGGTGATTCGCCGGATGTCGCCGACGAACAGTTTCCAGATGGTTTTCATGCGTTGCTCCTTTCCTCGTTGTTTTCGTTGTTTTCGGTTGTCTCGGTTGTCTCGGCGGTCTCGGCGGTCTCGGCGGTGTCCGTGGCGGCATCGTTCGCGGCGGCGCTTGGACCGGTCGTCTGCATTTTCTGCATTTTCTGCACCAGTATGGCGATTCCGTCATCTTCATTGTGGTTGACGCCCGTCACGTTTTCCGTCGTTTCTTTGATGACGCTGGTATTGCGATTATCGGATGTCGTGCGTTTGCCGCTGGTGCGTCTCCGCGTTTTGCGCAGCAGTCTGTTCCGCCGTTCCTGTTGCGCCCGCTTTTTGCGACGGATGCGTGCCGCTTGGCGCTCCACCAGCATGGATTGGATCGATTCATCGCTCAAATGGCCGAGCTCCACTTGACGGTTCAGATTATCGCGCATGTATTCGATGACCATGAGGAAGCCCATGATGAGCAGAATCCAGACGACCCACGTGGCCAGTACCACCACTTTCTCTCCGTTGGTGAACGAGAACACCGCCGCCAGAGTTACCGGAACTACGAATCCGATCACCAGAGCTCCGCGCTTGAGTTTCGGGTACAGTTCCGCGAACCGACTTGCGCGTTCCTCGATCACCTCGCGGTAGCCGCCTTTGTCGGCCAGCACCTGAATGGCTTGGGACATGTTGTATCCGCGTTCCGGAAGCTCCACTTCCTCGCCGATAATCATGTCGCTTTCCTTGATTTCGCGGGCGAAGAGTCGGTTGAGGTTGACCAACAGAGGACGGACCACCAGACCGATGACGAACGCCATGGCGGCAAACAGCAGCAGCGTGCCGATCGCCTTGATCCAATGGCCGTCGTAGAAGCCGGCGATGGTCTCGCGGAATGCGTCTATCGAATAGCTGAATGGCACGAACGGATAGACCATGCGGAAGAACTTCGGCATCATCTCGATCGGATACAGGCCGGAAGCGCCTGGAATCTGCACGATCACCAACGCCACGCACAGGCCCTTGCCGATGTGCATGAACGTGGTGGACAGCGCGTACGTGATGCTCAGATATACCAGCGATGTGATCATGCCGGTCAGTATGAACAGTGGCGCGCAAGCCGTCTGCACGCCGAGTATCAGATCGCCAACGGTGCAGATCGCGCCTTGAATGACGCCCATCGTGCCGAGCAACAGGTATCGGGCCAGATACTTTTCGGTTGCGGTCGGATCGAGACCCTCAAGCCCCTCGTCGTCCACCTCCACTTTGTAGATCACCACAAAGGCGAACGCGCCCACCCACAGTGCCAGATTGGTCATCAGCGGAGCCATGCCGGAGCCGTAGGAGTTGACGGGATACACGTTCTTCGTGTCGATTACGGTCGGGGACTCCATGAACGAGGCGATCTTATCCGCGTCAAGCGAACCGCTGCCGGTCAACGATGCGAGCAGATCCGCAGTGCCCAGCGCCTTCAGGTCGGTGCTGACGGTGGTGAGCTTCGTCTCCATCTTCGCCAGCTGCTGGTCGGTTTGCTCAAGGCCGATGCGGGCGTCTGACGCCACTTGGTCGAGTTGGTCGAGCACGATGTTGGTTTGCCTGACCACGCTGTCCTGGCTGGTCACGGTGCCGGCAAGTGTTCCGGCCGTCCCAGCCAGCGAGCCCAGCGCGGAATTCAGTCGCGGCAGTGCGCCTGAATTGATGGCGTTGCGCGCCGTGCCTGCGCTTTTGAGCGAGTTCTGCGTGCCTATGTTGAAATCGGTGGACAGTTTGGATACGCTGCCGGCTGTGGCCTGTGTGTTCTCGCTCAGGGTTTTGAGGTCGACGAGTGTTCCGGCTGCCGTGTTGTTGGTATTCTCCAGTTTGCTGATGATTTGCTGGTATTGCGCGTTGTCGCTGGCGGATTTGAGCTTCTCGAGCAGTTTCGCATTGCTGTCGGTGATGTTTTGCATGCCGGTCACCGCCTGCTGCGCCGATCCACTTGCCGCGGATACCGCCGACGAAATCTGGTTGATGCTGGCTGTGGATTGCGCCGTCGCTTGGGAAACAAGTCCGGATCCGGTTTCCAGCGCGCTGTTGGCGTTGGACGAAAGCGTGTTGAGCTGGGTTTGCGCTGTGCCGATGGCGGTGGATGCGCCTGCTAGTCCTCTGCCTGCGCTCGCCGCGGCCAGCTGCACGTCGTTCAGGGCATTGCGTGCTGCTTTTGTCTGCTGTGGCACATTGGCTAACTGGGTGTCGAGATCCGCGATTGCGGAGCGGATCGTGCCTACGTTCCGCTTGGTGTTGTCGAGTTCGCCGATGGTTTCGTTGGCGATGGCGTTGGTGTTGCCGCTGATGGTGCCGTTGGCCGAGTTGACGGCTTTGACGAGCACGTCGCTGACGGTGGAGACGAAGGTGTTGTTGACGGTGCGGTCGACCACGGTCGCGCCTTGGTCGGTGATTTTCGGTGAAATCGGACTCGCCTTCTCGTTCACGTAATATTCGAGCGTGGGGCGATGCTTGCTGTTGGTGACGACGTTGGCCAGATCTTCGCTGAAGTCGGAAGGGATGACGATTGCGGCGTAGCAGTCGCCCGACTCCACCGCTTCCATCGCGTTGGCTTTGCCCATGAACTCCCAGCCGAGCTGGTCGTTGCTCTTCAGCGTGCCTTCGATTTGATCGCCGAGATTAACTTTGCCGAGCAGCGCGTTGTCTGTGCCTTTGTCCATGTTGGCCACGGCCACTTTGATGCTGTCCGTGTTGCATAGGGATTCCAGAACCCGTAGATGTTGAACCATGCGTATAGCGGGGGAATGAGAATCAGGCCGATCATAATCACCCACGCGGCGGGTACGGTGACCAATCGTTTGAAGTCACGGCGCAGGATCTGCAGTACGTTGTGCATTGTCTCTCCGGTTTGGCGAATCAATTCCCTTATATGGCGATACGTGTTCCGTAGCGCTACGCGGTTCGTATCGTATACCGTGCTCTTGGACAATCGCCATCGCGTTTCATGGATGACGGAAATCGGGTCGAGTACTGCGGCAAAGCCTCGGCAAAACCATCGCCGGCTGACGTAGCCCCTTCCGCTCACGTCCGTGACAAATCGCCATTTCTGTATGTCCGTGAGCGAAAGGTGGTAATAAATCGCTATTTTCCGTCCGTATTTATACCCCCATTCGCTCACGATGCGCTATACATCGCCATTTCTTGCGGACGTGAGCGAAAGGTGGTGTGCGAATGGCGATTGCAGCCAGCTGACGTCCCCCTCTTTTGCTCGCGTCCGCCAATAATCGCACCTGAACCGCTTTTCTTGCGGCGGATATTGCCTACGTTTGGTAGCGTGGGCTGAAGGAAGGAGCGGCATATGAGCGAAACCGCACAATCTGAATCACGATCCGAGGATTCCGCCGCGGGCAAGACGGATGGAGAAATCAAGGCGATTGCCGCCGAAACCGAAATCGCGGCTATCGAAGAAGGCGGAAAGCAGGGCACTGGCGAAGTCGGCAATCCCGCTGACCGTCGTCTGCCGTTAATCGTTCGCATTTACGGCATCGTCATGCTTATTGAAGGCGTGGTGACGCTGCCGTTCATTGTGTTGGCGTGCCTGTACTCGATTCGCGCGGTGTTTTCCGGCAAAGTGGCGTTCGATGCGCTCAGCTCACCGCGATTCTGTCGGTGGTTCACGCGGCCGTGCTGCTGGTCGCCACCGCGTGTCTGGCGGTGTTCGGCGTGATGCTCATTATGAACAAGCGTCGGCATATCGCGCAATGGACGTATCTGATGATTCCGCTCACCCTTGCCGAAGGCTTGCTGTCGCTGGCATTGCAGGGACTTGGTGTGAATTTGATCGGCCCGGCTATCCAGCTTGTCGTGCTCATAGCCCTGCATGTCACTGCCGATCCGTCGCTGCGTGAGGAGCGTCGTCTGCAGTTCGCGCTTCGACGTATGGATGCCCGTAGCGCGTACGAAAGTGCGGCTTCCCGAGGAATGGCCGGCCGCGACCTGACTGGCAGGGGCTATATTTCGCTGGATTTCTTCAATCTGTTCTGGCTGTTCACCATTGGTTGTGTGTTCGGTTTGGTGATCGAAACCATCTACCATTTCATCCTGTTTGGCGAATACCAGGACCGTGCGGGCTTCCTATGGGGGCCGTTCTCGCCCATCTATGGTTTCGGCGTGGTGATCGTCACCGTGTTGCTCAACCATTTGTGGCAGTCGAATTGGTTGCTGATTTTCTGCTCAAGCGCGGTGATCGGTGGCGCGTTCGAATATTTCACCAGCTGGTTCATGCAGGCCGCGTTCGGTATTCGCGCATGGGATTACACGGGGCAATGGCTTTCGATTGACGGGCGTACATCCGGCAAATACATGTTCTTCTGGGGCGTCCTCGGCTTGGTTTGGGTCAAGTTGATTCTGCCGCGATTATTGCGATTGATCCAGCGTATTCCGTGGAAGATTCGCTATTCGTTGACGCTGGTCTGCTTCATTTTCCTTTTCGTCGACGGTGTGATGACGCTGATGGCCCTTGATGCTTGGTATTCCCGCATGGCTGGGGTTGCGCAGAATTCGCCCGTTTCGCAGTTCTTCGCCACGTATTTCAATGACGATTTCATGGCCCACCGATTCCAGACCATGAAGATCGACCCGTCCACTGCCGGTCGTATGTAGGCTGGTTTTTGCGTTTTGCGGGTTTTGCTAAGCGGCTGGTCGGGCGATGTTCCGGCTGGCCGCTTTGCTTTGGGTGGCTGATTTTGAACGATTTCGGACGATTGCAGTGGGGTTTTGTTGCGGGTTTTGCCGCGGGGGATTTGATTCTTCCGGATTATTGCCGTTTGGGATTCGTGCCTTCCGGCTGTCTGGATGCTTGACTGCTGTTGCCGCGCCTACGCCGCGATGCTTTGCGCCAGCTGGCGGATGAGGTCGGGGCGATGTCCGCTCCATGAGGAATTCGGTGAGATGACGACCGGAATTTGCTTGAAGCCGGCGTCCTTGATCTGTTCGAATGTGGACGGATTCTGCGTCAAATCGACCGCCACGTACCGCACTCCCAGTTTGGAAAGCTCTTGTTCGGTGGCCTCGCATTGAGGATTGTTCGGATTGGTGAAGACGGTCACGGTCATTACTTTTCCTCCCTATGCAATCGGCTTCCTTTGGTGCGGAAGATCTTGTCGGCCACGTTTTTTGATTTTGCCCGGCTGAGCAGGCCGTTCATCAGTATACACTACCCGTAGTGGCGTTTCGTGCGTTCGCCCACTGTATATAGTGGGGAATTTCCCGTAATACCGAATCTATGCGAACAAATGTTCGATATATTCGAGTCTATCATTATCGTCGATTGCGCCACGCCGGTTGCATGCGTATGGTCCGTCCGCGAATCGCCCGCGGGCTGTTCGCTATTCATTTTGGAACACATATTGCGATTTCGCTCGTTTTCTTACGATTGTGAGCGAAAGGTGGTGCCGCATAGTGCGGTAGGGGGTATAAATCGCCTTATTTTCCATACTTTTCGGCGCACGTCGCGAAATAATCGACCGAAATTGCGATTCGTGAGCGAAAGAGGGTGCGCGATATGGTGCGTTCCGTATTGAAGTGCTGAGACCTCATCCCGAAACAAATGAAAAAGTCCTGAGAACCATCGGCTTCCAGGACTTCGAACCTGTGCCCCCCGTGGGATTCGAACCCACAACCCACGACTTAAAAGGACGCTGCTCTAACCGTTGAGCTAGAGGGGCAACAGCAACACAGTATACAGCATATTCGGACCAATCGCCACCACGGGCGTCGGACGGGCGTCGAAATGGCCTCGGAGTGTTGGTGTGCCTACAATCGAAACCATGTCATGTACCACAATTCTTGTAGGCAAAAAAGCAAGTTACGACGGTTCGACCATCATCGCCCGCGACGACGATTCCGGTTCCGGCCGTTACGATCCCAAGAAATTCGTAGTCGTCGCACCGCAGGAGCAGCCGCGGCACTACCGCAGTGTGCTGAGCCACGTTGAAATCGACCTTCCCGACAATCCATGCCGGTACAGCATCGTACCGAACGTGCTTCCAAATCGTGGAATCCTTGCGGAAGCTGGCGTCAACGAACGCAACGTGGCCATGAGCGCCACCGAAACCATCGCCGTCAACGAGCGCGTGCTCGCCGCCGACCCGCTGGTCGCACTGCAGTCGGCCGACGAAGCCAATGGTAAGCCGGAAACCCCAGGCGGCATCGGCGAAGAAGACATCATCACCCTCGTGCTGCCGTACGTCAACACCGCGCGCGAAGGCGTGAAACGTCTGGCCGAACTGCTCGAAACGTACGGAACGTACGAATCGAACGGCATCATCATTTCCGACGTGGACGAAATCTGGTACGTCGAAACCATCGGCGGCCACCACTGGATCGCCCGCCGCGTGCCGGACGACAAATGCGCGATCATCCCAACCAGCTTGGCATCGACTATTTCGATTTTGATGACGCCTTCAGCGACGCACGTGAATTCATGTGTAGCGCCGATCTGCAGGAATTCATCGAAACGCACCATCTTGGGCGCGCGGCGGGTACGCAGGGCGGCATGAACGGCGGCCACTGCAACCCGCGTATCGTATTCGGCACCGCCACCGCGAAGGACCACATCTACAACACGCCACGCGCCTGGTACATGTACCGCTATCTCGATCCGGCCGACGCGGAAAACCTTACCCCTGAATCGGACGATATTCCATGGTGTCTCGAACCGGAGAATGCCGTGACCGTCGAGGATGTCGACTTCCTGCTCGGTTCGCACTTCGAAGGCACCCCGTATGACCCGTACGGCACGCAGGGAACTGAGGAAAGCCGCCATCGCTACCGTCCGATCGGCATCAACCGCACCGGACACATGGTGGCCATGCAGATTCGCCCGTACGCGCCCGTCGAAAGCCGTTCGATCATGTGGATTTCGTACGGTTCCGGCGCGTTCACCACGTCCGCCCCGTTCTATGCGAACGTCGACGACACCCCCGCCTACCTGCGCGACACCACGCCGGAAGTCTCCACGGACTGCCTGTATTGGACGAACCGTCTGATTGCTGCGATCGCTGACGCGCACTTCTACGAGACGAGCAATGCGATTGAAGGATTCTCGGAAGACGTCCGCTCCTTCGGCCACCGTTTGGTGGAACGTACGGATGGCGAGCTTGCGATTGGTGGTGCGGAGGCGGACGCCAGTGCTGGTTCTGTGTCCGTTTCGGTCCGTCTCGCGGCGGCCAACGACGAAATGGCGGAATATTTGCGATCGCGCAATACGAAGCTGCTCGGCGACGTGCTGTATACGTCCAGCAACCTCATGCACAACAGTTTCGCCATGTCGGATCGCTGGAACTAAGCCCGCTGACGCTTCACGTGTCCGATTCTGGCGAATCGGACACGTAGGCATCAAAATAAAGCGCTCCTGTGTCCGAATCACCAGAATCGGACACAGGAGCGCCTGGCCAATCGCAGTAATCGCGTGCCTTCCATACCGCTATACCGCGAAACTCGCGCGAAATCAGTTGAATCCGACCACGTGCTCCGCCACAAAATAACCTTTGCGGATCACGAACCGGCCGAGCGAACCGTGCAGGTTCAGCGCACGTGACATCGCCTTCTTGCGCACGTCCGCGTAAATCGTCGGCGAATATGCCTTGATGTCCGCCCAAAGCTGCTTTTTCTTCTCGTAATTCGCGTGATCGCGCGACAGAATCATGAACACACTCGCCACGGAGCTTTCAATCGCCAGAAAATGAATCATGTAGCGGTACAGGCCGTCCGGCACCGTACCACGTTCGGGGGTGGCGCGCACCATGCATTGGTTGACGAGCCGCAGCTGGTCCACGCGTCGGATCATCACGTCCGTCTGCACGCTCTGCCCGTCGCGGCCGATGAAATAGTGGTAGAACGGCGTATCCACGTATTGCAGCGACTTGACCCACGGGAACGGCTGGTACGCGTAGATGAAGTCCACGTAGAACGTGTGCTCCGGCAGCTGCATCTTCGATTCGCGCACCACGGCGGTACGGTAGATCAGCGCGTGCATGAGAATGTATTCGGTCAGGCCGAAATGTCCCAGATCGTCCCACGTCAAGCGCTTGCCGGGCTCCATGGCATGCCGGAAGTTTACGACGTGCTTGTTGCGCTTGCCCACCTTGTCGTACACGTAGTTGGTGACGAGCATGTCGAGCGGCTCGTCCTTATCGACCTCGCCGCGCAGCACGGCCATGACCTGTTCGAGCGATTCAGGGCCGACCCAATCGTCCGCGTCCACGACCTTCACGTACATGCCGCTCGCCGCCGCGATGCCGGTGTTGACCGCGCCGCCGTGGCCCTTGTTCTCCTGATGGATCGCGCGCACGATTCCCGGATTGCGCGCCTCGAACGTCTTCGCCATCTCCAGCGTGCCGTCGGACGAGCCGTCATCCACGATCAGCACTTCGATGTCGTCGTTGCGCTTCGGCGCGATCAACGATTCGACGCACCGTTCCAGGTATTCCGTCATGTTGTACGCGGGCACCACGAAGGTGAGCGTCTTCTTCTCCTGCATATTCTTCCTCGGATCGGGCTCGTGTCGGGCCGTGCGGCTGGCCGACCGCTCCGGCCAAAAGCATAACGAAACTAACGTAGCACCATGTGCGGTTCCGGGGCGCGGTTTTGCACACAAACGGCACCCTGAAATACGCAATCTGCACCTGAAATTTCCCCTAGGGTCATTTCGGGTGACGGTATGTCAGTTTTCGTCAATTGTTGATTGTTTTTGCGATTCGTGCGGGCTTTGCGGGTGTTGCGATTCGTTCGTCTCGTCTGATTCGTTTGATTCGTCTGCCGCTTGCGATTTGCCTACTGCTTGCGATCCGTCCGTCACGGTCGTCCCGTCCGTCGCGTCATCTCCCGCAGCAACCGCCTTCTCCTGCGATTTCGCGGCCTTCTTGCCCTGCTTCTCCTGCTTGGCGATCGCCTTCGCTTTCCGCGCGGCCTGCTTTTCCGCCTCGCGGGCGGCCTTTTCGCTTTCGTAGCGCAGTTCCGGCTTGGCTTCCATGCGGCTCAGCCCATACCATGCCAGGTTCACGATGTGCGCGGCGAGCTGCTCCTTGCTGAGCTTGCGTTGGTCGGCCCAGTATTGGCAGGTGTACACGGTCATGCCGATGAGCATCTGCGCGTAATACGGCACGCTTTTGGCCGGCAGATGCTGGCGTTTGAACGCGTCGGTGAGAATGTCCTCGACGCGTACGGCAATGTCTCCAAGCAGCGAATTGAACGAGTTGGACGGGTCGGTTTTCGGCGAATCGCGCGTGAGCACGCGGAAGCTTCGGCGTTTTCCTCCACGTAGGTGAGCAGCGCAAGCGCGGTGCGTTCCACGATTTGGCGCGGATGCGCCTGCGGGTCGGACAGCGCGTTGATGAGAACGTCGGTGAGCGCGCGCATTTCGCGGTCCACCACCACGGCGTACAGGCCTTCCTTTCCTCCGAAATGCTCGTACACAATGGGCTTCGATACTTTGGCGGTGGCGGCGATCTCTTCCACGCTCACTGCTTCGAATCCCTTGGCCGCGAACAGCGATCGACCGATTTCGATAAGCTGTTCGCGCCGCTGGTACGACGTCATTCTGGATGTATTGGCCATACTGCCTAGTTTTTCACGTCCCGTGGATAGCCCCTTGACCGTCCGATCCTCACGTATCGTCAGTTTCTGCGGAATCGAACACGTGTGTCATATTGACAATGCTCCATTATGGCTTTAATATATTTAATAAATAATAAATTTTATTAAAAGGGGTGATGTGGACCATCTACCAGAATGGTTGGCCAACCTTGCGGAGGAGGATTTGGCCTTCATTAAGAACTTCGTGCTATCGTCAGGATCTCTGAAGCAAATGTCTCAGCTGTATCAAGTCTCCTACCCGACCATGAGGCTCCGGCTTGACAGGCTTATCGAAAAAATACGGTTGAACGACAACGAGACGGAGGATCCATTCATCCTCTTGGTGAAGAGTCTCGCCATCGACGATAGATACGACGTCGACACGGCTCGAATACTCATAGACGAGTACAGAAAGAGAAGGGATGAATCATGAGCTGGACATGGATCGCATTATTAATCGAGATCCTAGCATAATCGCCGTATTCGTTCTGGTCTTCCTCATCGCGAGGAGCCTGATTCGCTACGCAAATTCCCTAAAGAAAGGAGACGGTTCTTCAAAGCAGGCAGCAGAAGACAAAAAAATCACTCTTCACGATTTGTAAAAACGTTACCAGATATATCGAAGTCAAAATCGCATTATCGATGCCTTGCATGGCAGAGCATCTTATTCCCCTGGCGGATCAGACATCCGTGGTGCGTCCGCGGGGCGGAGCCGGAGTGTCCGTTGCGCTTTTTAGGCTGGAGCCATGGATACGAATGTGATTATTGCGATTGTCGTGGTCGTCGTTATCGCGGCATTACTTGCGATTGGCGGATGGTGGTTCGGTAAGAGCCGCAAGTCCGCCGTGGACAAGTCCACGGAAGCGGCGAAGGCGAAGGCCGATGCTCGTTTGGCTACGGAGAAGTCCGCCGCGCAATCTGCCGCCGCAAGTGCCGAAAACGCTGAGAAAACCAAGGAAACCGCGGAATCCGCGACTTCGTCTGCCACACCTGAATCGCCAGTGGCAACTGAACCAACTCCGGTCGGGTCAGCCGTAACTGAATCCGCGACCCCAGCCGTCGAAACCCCGGAAGCCGCCGGTACCCGCATGCAGCGGCTCAAGGCGCGCCTGTCCAAGTCCGGCAACCCGTTCGGCAGGGCACTGTTCAACATCCTCGCCAAGGATCAGCTCTCCGAATCCGATTGGGAGGATGTCGAAGACACCCTTCTGCTTGCCGATGTTGGCGCGGAAGCCAGCGAACAGCTTGTCGAGGAACTACGCAACGACGCCCGAATCGCGGGCCAGTCCGACCCGGCCGAAGTGCGTGCCGCGCTGAAAGACAAGCTGCTGAAGCTCGTAGCACTGACACGGATCGCCGCCTCAATGCCGATAAGGAAGGCGCGAACAAGCCGAGCGTCATCATCATGGTCGGTGTGAACGGCACCGGCAAGACCACTACCGCGGGCAAGCTTTCCCGCCTGCTCGTCTCCGAAGGCAAGCAGGTCATGCTGGGCGCGGCCGACACGTTCCGCGCCGCCGCCGCCGACCAGCTGGAGACCTGGGGCGCGAAGGTGGGCGTGCCGGTCGTGCGTTCCGACAAGGACGGCGCCGATCCGGCGTCCGTCGCATTCGAGGCCAGTGCCAAGGCCAAGGAAGAGAACGCCGACGTGCTCATCATCGACACCGCAGGCCGCCTGCAGAACAAGTCCAACCTCATGGACGAGCTCGGCAAGATCCGCCGCGTTACCGAAAAGAACCTTCCGGTCGACGAGGTGTTGCTCGTGCTCGACGCCACCACCGGCCAGAATGGCATGACCCAGGCCAAGGTGTTCGCCGAAGCCATCGGCATCACCGGTGTGGTGCTCTCCAAGCTCGACGGTTCCGCCAAGGGCGGCATCGTCATCTCCGTGCAGAAGGAGCTTGGCGTGCCCGTCAAGCTCGTCGGCCTCGGCGAAGGCCCGGACGATCTCGCCCCGTTCGATCCGGAAGGCTTCGTCGACGGCATCCTCGCCTGACGTTCCCATATTTTCCGGATTTGCGATTTCCGTAGCGAAAACCTCCCGCCACGTTCCGTACGTGGCGGGAGGTTTTCGTATTGCGATTACTGCTCAGCGCCAGCCGTACCGGCAACCGCAGCCCCCACTCCCGGCACCTTCCGGATCGTCAGCTTCAGCAGCAGCGGCGCGACCAGCGTCACCAGCGAAATGATGAAGATGATCGTCGAATAGTATTCGCTGCCGAGCACATGCTCGTTGAAGCCGATTTGCGCGGTAATCAACGCCATCTCGCCACGCGGTACCATGCCCGCGCCGATCATCAGCGCCGAAGCGCCGCCAAAACCGGCCATGCGGCCACCCAAACCGCAGCCGACGACCTTCGTGATCACGCCGAGAACCGTCATGATCGCAATGAACACAATCATCTTCGTATCATCCACGCCTGTGGTCTGCAGGCCGATGCCCACGAAGAACACCGGCACGAACAACGTGTCTCCAACCGGCTCGATATACCGGTCCGCGTCCTCCGCGTAATCGCTGTTGCTTACCGCGATGCCGGCGAAAAACGCGCCCACCGCGTAGCTCAACCCGGCCAGATTCGACGCCCACGCCATCGCCAGGCAGATGATCACGGCCATCACCGCGATGCCGGACGCGCCTTCAGCACGCCAGCCAGCGTCATCAGCGCCGGCGCCACCCAAACCACCGCCACGGCGGCCGCCACAAAGAACAGTACCTGCTTGAGCAGAATCAAACCCAGCCCTGCCACGTCCACGCTGCCGGTGTTGACGAGCGTGCACATCACGGACAGCAGGATCACGCCGATCACATCGTCAGCCACGGCCGCGCCGAGAATCGACACGCCTTCCTTCGAATCAAGCAGTCCGGCTTCCTTCAGCACCGCCACGGAAATCGACACGGACGTGGCGGAGAACACCACGCCGATGAACGCAGCCGGAATCGGCTTGAAGCCAAACAGCAGGCTCACTCCACCCATCACCGCCACGGGGAACACCACGCCCATGCACGCGATGATGACCGCCGCCTTCGAATATTTCTTCAGCAACTGCAGGTCGCAGCCGACACCGCCCAAAAACATGAGGATGATGATGCCGAGGTCGCTGAACAATGACAGCGAATCGCTCATGTGCATCACGCCCAGCAGCGAAGGGCCCACGAGAATGCCGACGAGGATCTGCCCGATCACTTCCGGCAGCTGCGCTTTGCGGCAGATCAGCCCGGAAACCGTGGTCAGCATCAAAATGGCGCACAGTGAAATGATGAACGTTGCCATGGTCCTCGCCGCTCTCTCGTTACGCGCGCCATACGTTCGCCGCACCGCGCGTTCGGTGTACATGCCACGCGCTCGCCGTACGCGGCGTTCTCTCGTCGCGTGCCACGCGTGTTCCGTAAGTTTCAGCTACCCAACTTACTCCGTCCGCAGCGTTGCCCGCCGCTTCCGTCCACCGTCGCAATTTCATATTGCGATTGCCGGGCGATTATGCCTTCCATATTTCCGTACCGCCAGTTTCGTTGGAATTCCGCCATTTTTCGGCGTAGGTTGACGTTCCGCGCGGATGGCGTTACGTTGGCGTAACACGTCGTAACGTTTTCAAAACGCGGCCGGCGTTCCATATCGTTCTGTCAGCCCCACACGATGGGGACGGAAATGTTGAACCAAATATAGAGAAAGAAAGAGGAGGGTGACATGGGCCAGCTTGATTCTGGAAATGCCGCGTGGATATTGACTTCCGCGTCCCTTGTGTTCCTCATGACGCCTGGTGTGGCGTTCTTCTATGGTGGCATGGTCCGCGCCAAGGCCGTGCTGAATATGATGATCATGGAGCGGCCGCACTGTCCGTCACGATGATCATGTGGGTGCTGTGGGGTTGGTCGATCGCCTACGCCGGCACCTCGGTCGGCGGCATCTTCGGCGACCCGGCAACCGGCTTCCTGCTGAAGGACACCATGGTTTCCGATAAGGCGTCTTCACATCGGCCGCACTGAACGGCAACAACTACCCGGTCAGCGTCGACGTGGCCTTCCAGTCCGCGTTCGCCATGATCACCGTCGCGTTGATCTGCGGCGCCATCGCCGAACGTGTGAAGTACTCCACGTGGATGATTTTCGTGGCGCTGTGGATCACGTTCGATTACGCTCCGCTCGCCCACATGGTGTGGAACGGCGGCCTGCTGTCCGCTGACGGCGCCATTTCCCAGGCGATCGGCGCAGCCGCCCACGATTTCGCAGGTGGTACGGTCGTCCACATCAACGCCGCAGTCGCCGCTCTGGTCATCGTGCTGATCATCGGCAAGCGTAAGGGCTTCGGCACGCAGCCGTTCCGCCCGCACAATGTTCCGTTCGTCATGCTCGGCGCCTTCCTGCTGTGGTTCGGCTGGTTCGGCTTCAACGCCGGTTCCGCTTCGCAGCCAACGGCACCGCCGGCTACGCGTGGGTTTCCACGTCCGCTGCAACCGCTGCGGCAATGCTCTCCTGGGGCTTCACCGAGAAGATCCGCACCGGCCACTACACCGCAATGGGTGCCGCTTCCGGCATCGTCGCGGGCCTCGTCGCCATCACCCCGGCCGCCGATGTGGTCTCCCCGCTGTGGGCCATCGTGCTCGGCGCCATCGCCGGTGTGCTCACCTGCCTGGCCTGCGGTCTGAAGTTCAAGCTCGGCTATGACGATTCCCTCGACGTCGTTGGCGTCCACGGCGTTGGCGGCTTCACCGGCACCGTGCTCATCGGCTTCTTCGGCGAAGGCACCGGCCTGTTCGCAGGCGGCGACTGGAGGCAGCTGGTCGTCCAGCTCATCGTCGCTCTCGTGGCCATCGTCTGGTCCGCCGTCATCACCGGCATCATCGCCTTCGCTCTGGAGAAGACGATCGGCTGGCGCGTCACCGAAGCCCAGGAAGTCGGCGGCATCGATCTTGCCGACCAGGGCGAACGTGCTTACGATTTTGCTGGTACCGCCAGCTCCGTCCTCAAGGAGGTGAAGTGAGATGAAGCTCATTACCGCTATCATCCAGCCCCATAAACTCGACGATGTCAAGGAAGCCCTCGCAGCCGCGGGCGTGCACGGCCTGACCGTGTCCGAGGCAAACGGTTATGGCCGTCAGCGCGGCCACACCGAGGTCTACCGTGGCGCCGAATACACCGTGGATCTCATTCCGAAGATCCGCATCGAGGTGCTGTCCGACGACGCCGATGCCGAAACCCTGGTTGGCGTGATCGTCAAGTCCGCCGGCTCCGGCACCATCGGCGACGGTAAGGTCTGGGTGGCTCCGCTTGACTCGGTGACCCGCGTGCGCACCGGCGAAACCGGTTCCGCCGCCATCTGATCCGTCCGGCCTTGTGATCGGGCCGATTCGGACAAGATGAAATAAAGACCCCCGGGCTTGAAGTTCGGGTTATCAATTACGACACATCCCCGTACGTGCCTCGCGCCGTGCGGGGATTGTCATAAGTCGTCATAGGTTTCATAAGGAACGTGCGTTATGACTTCAGCAGTCGATGGTCTCAAACAACGGTTCATGGCCATGAGCCAGCCCGACGCCGACGGCGTCTACCGCAATGGCGCGGCGAAACGCAAAGCCCGCACGGAATTGGCCATGGGCAATCTCACACAGTTGTGGAACGAAGCCTGCGAGGCGGTTTCCTTCGATGTTCCGGCAACCGGCATCGGTCTCGGCGCGGTCGGTTCGCTGGCACGTGGACAGGTGGGCCCCAGCTCCGACCTTGATCTGGTGGTCATCTACGAGCCGCACGCGCTGACCGACCAGCAGCTCAACGAGCTCGCCAACAAACTGTGGTATCCGATCTGGATTCCGGCCTCGACCTCGACCAGTCGGTACGTACCGTCGCGCAATGCGAGGCCGTCACCGACCGCGACCTGCCCGCAGCTATGGGATGGTTGGACGTGGTGCCGATCGCGGGGGACACTGGACTTATCGAAAGCACAGCCGTATCCATATTGGAACGATGGCGCAAGGCCGCACGCAAACGTCTGCCGGAACTGCTCGCTCCGCCAAATCGCGCCTCGACGAATTCGGCCGCATGGCCTACATCAACCAGCCGGACATCAAAGAGCACGCGGTGGTTTGCGCGACTCCGTATTGGTGTCCGCGCTCGCCGCATCCTGCTTGCCGACCGTCCGCACGGCACGTATGACGACGCCGTCGAACGGTTGCTGGACGTGCGCGACTGCATCCATCTGTCGCCGGCAAAGATACGAACATGCTGCTATCGCCCTACCAAGCC
>ENA-OPZM01000027-OPZM01000027.1-human-gut-metagenome-genome-assembly--contig:-NODE-27-length-56790-cov-16.089865_pt1 | contig 56790 bp, 61 predicted proteins | sample MGYA00242478_ERZ504493 | MGnify/ENA primary metagenome ERZ504493 (study PRJEB26092, sample SAMD00036227) | human gut metagenome | host: Homo sapiens | study: EMG produced TPA metagenomics assembly of... | reverse complement strand
CCGGCGCAGGCAACGTCAACATCACAGCCGGCCCTGACGCGGTGATCGCCATGCAGGCTCCGGCGCCGACGTGGTGCTTAACGGCATCACCGGCTCCATCGGCCTCGAACCGTCCATCGCGGCACTGCAGGCAGGCTCCCAGCTGGCATTGGCCAACAAGGAATCCGTGGTGGCCGGCGGACACCTGCTGTTTAGCGCGCAGGTACGCGACAAGCAGATCAATCCGGTCGATTCCGAACATTCCGCCATCTGGCAGTCGTTGCGTTCCGGCACGCACGGCGAAGTGTCCAAGCTCGTCGTCACCGCTTCCGGCGGTCCGTTCCGCGGCTGGAAGCGCGACCAAATGACCGACATCACGCCGGAACAGGCCTTGAACCACCCCACATGGAACATGGGGCCGGTCGTGACCATCAACTCGTCCACGCTGATGAACAAAGGCCTTGAAGTCATCGAAGCAAGCCGACTGTTCGACGTGCCACCGAGCCGCATCGACGTGACCGTGCACCCGCAATCCATCGTGCATTCCATGGTGGAATTCCGCGACGGCGCCACCATCGCGCAGGCTTCGCCGCCGGACATGCGCCTGCCGATCGCCCTCGGCCTGTCCGCGCCGGAACGTCTCGGAAACGTCGCCGCCGCATGCGATTGGACGAAGGCGGCTACGTGGACGTTCGAGCCGCTCGACAACGAGGCGTTCCCCGCGGTGAACCTGGCCCGGCACTGCCTCGAATCGTCCGAAAAGCATACGGCCGTGCTCAACGCGGCCAACGAGCAGGCCGTCCACGCGTTCCTCGAACACCGTCTGCCATACCTCGGCATCGTCGACACCGTGCGCGAAGTGCTTGACGAGATGGACGCCGAACTGCGCGGCAACCCGCTGTTCGCTTCCGTGGAGGAAATGAGCCGACTCGAGCAGGAGGCTCGCGCCCGCGCCGACAAGCTGATAAACAAGTAAAGAGCACAAGCCGTAAGAACCATCGCGGGACGCATAGCGCGCCTCGCACATGCAAGGATCACGTATGCCAGAAATCGAAAAACCGTTCCGCAAAACCGGTGACGCGGCCATCAGCGAAAGCCCGCTGCATCCGCGCCGCAAGTCCCACCGCATCATGGTCGGCCCGGTGCCGGTCGGCGGGGGAGCGCCGATTTCAGTGCAATCCATGACCAATACGCTGACGGCTGACGTACCGGCCACCCTGCAGCAGATCGCGGAACTGACCGCGGCCGGCTGCGACATCGTGCGCGTGGCCGTGCCAAGCCAGGATGATGCCGACGCATTGCCGGAAATCGTCAAAAAATCGCCGATTCCGGTGATTGCGGACATCCACTTCCAAAGCAAGTACGTGTTCCAGGCCATCGACGCCGGCTGCGCGGCCGTGCGCGTGAACCCCGGCAACATTCGCAAATTCGACGAGGTCGGCCCTTCGATCTGCAAGGCCGCCACGGATGCGGGCATTTCCCTGCGCATCGGCGTGAACGCCGGTTCGCTCGATAAGGAGCTGTACGCCAAATACGGCGGCCCGACACCGGAGGCGCTGGTGGCGTCCGCGATGAAGGAAGCGCGCATGTTCGAAGACGTCGGCTTCCACGATTTCAAGATTTCCGTCAAGCACCATGATGTGGTCACCATGGTGCAGACGTACCGTCTGTTGGCTTCCAAGGGCGATTGGCCGCTGCATTTGGGCGTCACCGAAGCCGGCCCGACCTGGCAGGGCACAATCAAAAGCTGCCTGGCATTCGGCGCGCTGCTGGCCGAAGGCATCGGCGATACGATCCGCGTTTCACTGTCCGCGCCTCCCGTGGAGGAAGTGAAGGTGGGCTGCAAGCTGCTGGAATACATGGGATTGCGCCCGCGTAAGTTCGACATCATCTCCTGCCCGTCCTGCGGCCGTTCCCAGGTGGACGTGATTCAGCTGGCCAACGCGGTGACCGAAGGGTTGAAGGACGTGACCGCGCCGATTCGCGTGGCCGTCATGGGCTGCATCGTCAACGGTCCGGGCGAGGCTCGCGAAGCCGATTTGGGCGTGGCCTCCGGCAACGGCAAGGGGCAGATTTTCATCAAGGGCAAGGTCATCCAGACCGTGCCGGAAGACCAGATCGTGGAAACCCTGCTCGCCAAGGCGCAGGAGATCGCCGCGCAGATGGAGGCCGACGGCCAGTTGCCTGCCACCGCCACCGGTCCGGTGGTCGTGCCGGTGACGCAAAACGCAACTGCTGAAAGCCATGTTCCAGCGTGCCGTCGGTAGCATGCAATCGCAGGCTTCTCAGCAAAGGCCGGTAGAATGAGCGGCGTGTCAGAGCAGGAACGTCAATCATCAGCCGCCAGCCAGTCATTACGGCAAGAATCGGCTTCATCGCCCGCGCGTCCGCAACCGCAACATCAACCGTGGACGCGCGGGCGGCGACTCATGGTCAACCTGCCTATTTTCATCATGCTGCTGGGCATTCTGGTGTCCGTGGCCAATTTGACGGCATCCACATGGAACTACGAGCCGACCGAGCAGACCATCGAAACGCTTGACGCCAACACCGCCGTGACCTTCGCCAATCCATCCGGCGAAAAACTGGCGAAAAAAGGCGATTACGAGGTGGCGAAACGGTACGTCACCATCAAAGCGAAACGGCCTTCCACCGGTGAGATACAGAACATCAAAGTGCTGATCCGCAAACCGAAAGGGGCTGGGAACGGACGTCCCGGTGTGGTTTTCATGCACGGCGCCGGCTATGGCACCTGCGACAATTCCTTCGGCGACATGGCCTCCGACCTGTCTTCGGCGGGATTCGTGACGGCGGTGCTTGACAAGCCGGTCTGGTCCACCAACGACGCCAATCGCGACTACCCGGGTTCCGCCGCCATCTACGACCAGGTCATCAACCTCCTGCGGAAAATGGATACGGTGGACGCCTCCAAAGTGGGCATCTACGCCACTTCCGAAAGCACATGGATCTCATCGTATCTGCTGCAGCGCGATCCGGACGTCGCTTTTCAGGTGCTGCTCAGTCCGATGGTCTACGAGCCGCGGTATTCGCTGGGCTTCCTCGCCGCACAGGACTTCGCGCTCGTCGGCGCGCATGACGGCTACCAGTCGATCGTCCGCCGCGTATTCAATATCGACGCGTCCCTGTTCGGACTCACCAACCTCGACATCGACACGTTGACGCCGAAAGCGTATGCCATTCCGACATTGGTGGCATATGGCACGAAAGACGTCATGACCGCGCAGGTGGAAGGCACGGAGAAAATCGTCGATCTGGCTCACCAGGCCGGCAACTGGGACGTCACCATACGCACGTACCCCATCGCCAACCATGTGCTGAGGCTCGGCGACGAAGCCAATTCCGGAACCCCGTTCGCCGACGCGTACGTGGACGATGTGGTCGACTGGGCCGTCGGCACCACGCACGGACTCAAACAGACCAGCGAACGCGTGGCCGGCACCAGAATGTACCAGTCAATCGCAGTGCCATTGGACCTCAAAGCCAATCGCGGCCTGACCATCTACCTGGTCGCGTTGCATGCCAGCATGCTGGTGCTGCTGCTTGCCGCAGGCGTGCTGTGCTCGCCGTGCTGATGCGTAAGATCTGGGCGCGTGCCCACGGACGACGGTATCGGCTGGGGCTTGCGCAAGGGTTCAAAAACTCGCTGGTCACGTTGACTATCGCCACTATGGCCACGTTCGTGCTGTTCTGCGCCGGCCTTGGCGATGTGATCATGGGTGTGGTCAAACTGGCATGGGGCAGTGCCCCAGTGGAGAATCCGGGCGTGATGTATTGGAGCTGGCCGGTGATCCAGATCGTGTGCGTCGCCGTGGTGTGGGCATGGTCCCGCGTGTTCATGCGGCTGATCGAAGAGGCAACCCATCGAGCATCGCGCAGTGGCCGCCACGTAAGGGTGCTATCGGCGAAATCGTCAGCGGACGCAGCCGGTGCTGGCTTCCACGCGGTTCGGACGCGTGATGTTCTGGCTGACCGTGGCCGCCATGTTCTGCGTATTGCTGGTGTTCGCGTTCTGGGGGCTGTTCATCTACTGACGGGGCGAATGTATCTCGGAACGCGCACGTGCGGCGAGCGTATGCATAACAGGATGCGATGAACGGCAAGAAAAGGAGGTGCGATGCCGCTGTATCAAGACGAAGGCGTGGTGCTGCGCACCGCCAAACTCGGCGAAGCCGACCGCATACTCACCTTGCTCACACGTGACCATGGCAAAGTACGCGCCGTCGCGAAAGGCGTGCGCCGTACCAAATCGCGTTTCGGAGGCCGACTCGAACCGTTCATGCGCGTGGCGCTGCTCATTGCGGAAGGTCGTTCGCTCGACGTCGTGTCCCAAGCCGAATCGATCGCCGCGTATGCAGGGCCGATTTGCGCCGATTTTCAAGCGTATACGGCGGCGAACGTGATCTGCGAAACCGCCGACAAGCTGGTCGCCACGGAAAAGGAGCCTGCGGCCGCGCAATATCGTCTGGTATTGGGCGCGTTGAACGCGCTTGCCAAACATGCACACGACTCGTCCGCAATCGGTGATTCGTACGTGCTGCGTGCGCTGGCGATCGCTGGTTGGACACCCCGTCTGCGCGTCTGCGTGGTGTGTGGCGAGCCGATTTCGTCCACGCTGTCCTGGTATTTTTCGATTCCCGCCGGCGGCCTGATGTGCGCCGCCGACCACACCCCCGAATCGGAAGCGGTGTCGTGGGATGCGATTTGCCGGCTTTCGGCGCTTGTCGATGGCGATTGGGGGGAGCTGGACGGTGTTCCGGCGGCCGCGTCGATTCAACGGGAAACCCACCAAATAGTGGAAGAATGGGGCGAATACTATTTGGAACGGCCGATTCGTTCCATGCGCTTGCTAGATTAGCGGGTATGGCTTTTGAGAACGTGGATTACAAATCCCTTGACATTCCGGCGGCACCGTTTTCCGACCCGTCGATCATTCCCGATTTTCCAAAGAACAAGGTTCCGCGCCACGTCGGCGTGATCATGGACGGCAACGGCCGTTGGGCCCAGCAGCGCGGACTCATCCGCACCGACGGCCATCAGGCGGCCGAACCGGTGGTGTTCGACACCATCGCCGGCGCCATCGAAGCGGGCGTGCGCTACCTGTCTCTGTACACGTTCTCCACGGAGAATTGGAAGCGTTCGCCGCAGGAAGTGCGTTTCCTTATGGGCTTCTCGCGTGACATCATCCACCGTCGTGTCGATCAGATGAACGAGTGGGGCGTGCGCGTGCGCTGGTCCGGCCGCCGTCCGAAGCTGTGGAAATCCGTCATCGACGAGCTGGAAGTGGCGCAGGAGAAAACCAAGAACAACAAGACCATCGACGTGGTGTTCTGCCTGAACTACGGTGGCCGCGCCGAAATCGCGGACGCCTGCGCGGCCATCGCACGTGAGGTGCGTGACGGCAAGATCTCCGGCGATCGTGTGACGGAGAAGATGATCGCCGAGCACCTGTACAACCCGGATATTCCCGATTGCGATCTGGTGATCCGCACGTCCGGCGAGCAGCGCACGTCCAACTTCCTGCCGTGGGAAGCCGCCTACGCGGAACTCGACTTCGTGCCGGAACTGTTCCCGGATTGCGGCCGTGATGTGCTGTGGCGCTCCATCGACCACTACATCCACCGCGATCGTCGTTTCGGTGGCGTGAAGCGATAAGGAACAGCCCGGTGGGCTGTTCCAGCTTCACGCCCGAGCGGCTATGCCGCGAGGGTAATGTTGAGCCGGCCGTAGGCCGTCAATAATTGCAGGACGTGAAGAAATAAGAAAAAAGACCCCCGCGGGGGTCTTTTTCTATTCTGCTCCTAAAACGGCTTTTAATCGCCTGCCAGTTGCGCGATTCGCCACGTGAAATCAGTTATGAAACGATCATGATCCACGGTGAGCGCCACGTGCACGCGTGCGCCGACGGGTCAATCAGTCCGGCCGGATCGCCGATGGTGCGGCCGCGCGTGCCATGAAAATCGCCTGTCTCCGTTTCGACCTTCATCGGCAGATCGAAACATTCCACCAAACTCGGATCCGCCGCTACGGCTGCGGCGAGCGGATCGTGCAATGGCATGCCCGTTGAGAAAAGGCGTGCGTCCGCCTGAATATTTGCGGCAATCGAAAAGTCGACGATATCGGCAAGAAACGTCCGCGCATCGGTACGCGGATCATGCGATTGCGATGCTGCCTGGCGCCACCGCATAGTCGCGTCGGAACCCAGCAGGCACTGGTGCGTCACGTCCAAGCCGACCATGGTCACGTCCGCGCCGGAATGGAATACACGGTCGGCAGCCTCCGGATCCTGGATGATATTCGTTTCGGCGGTCGTGTCCCAGCAATTGCCTTCCTGCGTGAGCGTTCCGCCCATCATCACCAATCGCAGTTTGCTTGCGATTTCCGGCGCCGCAGTAAGTGCCGCATCGACGTCAGTCAGTGGGCCGGTCGCCACTACCGTGACGTCGCTGCCGTATTTACGGACCATATCGACGATGAATCGCACACCTTCCGGTAACGCAGGGGAGTGGGCAGCGCCATCGCAGGTCGTGAACGAAAGTGAGAACGAATCGGCGGCAGGATTCGCGTGCGGGTCGTGTACGTCGTATCCGCCGACGGAAATCAGCCGCGCCTCACTCGAGTGTCCGATTCTCCTGAATCGGACACATAAGTAGTGCTGAGGGTACCGGGAATGTCCGATTCACCCGAATCGGACGCATAGACGGTGTTCGTGGTGCTCTGAATGTCCGATTCTGCAGAATCGGACACATAGGGTGCCGAATCGGACTTCCAGATGTCCGTTTCACCAGAATCGGACACGCAAGCAACGGCAGGAGAGCCAACAGCCGGACCGAATCCGCCCAGCCCATCCGTACCATGGAACTGCGCGCAACCTGCGTCGGGAATGAACGAGGCCGCCCAGGAGGGACGTGTCGAACCACGTAATACCGGAACGTTCCGGAACCCCAACCGTTCCAGTACGTAAGCCGTGTTGTATACGGCAGTGTCGGCTGCAACGTTGCCGTAGGTGCCGATGACGCCCAGTATCTCGATGTTGTTGAACGAGGCGAGATATGCCAGTGCAAGCGCGTCGTCAATGCCGGTATCGACATCGAGAATTAGCTTGCGATTGCCGTTCGTGGTTTTCATAGGCACAGCCATAGTCACAACCTCCAACTGCGATTTTCCAGCACAAAAATGTACGGTACCATATGTGCCAACAGCGTCAGCACCTCAATAACCAATAGTGCAAAAATGCGCTTCGACCCGTGATTTCGGGCGCGTTTCACATGTTTGGCACTATGAAAGCTGAAGATGGAGCAGGCGACTGCTTACTTCAAGAACTCGTCGGTCGAGATGTCCTTGGCCACAGGCGCGGTGTGAATCACCTTATCGTGCGAGTCGGTGTAGGCGTTCTCTTCGGCGAGGAAGTCAAAGTACTTCTGCGCGCCGGCTGTGTCGTTGGTGCCGAACGTGAACGAGCCGTCCTTGATCTTGGCCGGATCGCCCCAATACTGGTCGTCCACGATAGTCTTCATACTCTTCTTGACGAAGTCGAGCTTCAGATTCGCGTCCGGAGCCTCCTTGACGAGAATCGCAGCGGCGTCATCAGGGTGCGAGTAGGCGTATTCGTAGCCCTTCTTGGTGGCCTGTACGAACTTCTTCACAAGTCCTGGGTTGGAGGAGATGGTCTTGTCGCTGGTGATCACGCCGATGGTGTCCGCATTGCCAGGCACGCCGTAATCCGGCTCGGTGAAGCAGTTGAGCTTTGGACCGTACATGTCGGCCTGTACGCCTTCCCATGTGGCGTAAAATCCGCCGAAATCGGCCTTCTTGCTGGACAGCGTCTGGAAGGTGGACGTGCCGACGGTCACCTTGTCGAACGTGCCCTTGCCTCCGTCGGTCTGAATCATGCGGCGGATCACCGCGTCGGATTCGTTGGAGCCGAACGTGGCGAAGGTCTTGCCGTCGAAATCCTTCGGGGACTTGATGTCCTTGTTCGACGCGAGCGAACACCAGATGGCGCTCGGCTTCTGCTGCACCTGCATGACCTGTTTGATTTTCGCGCCCTTAAGCGTGTAAATGCCCACGTTGGTGAGGTTGGACAGCGCGAAATCCGCCATGCCGTTGTTCACGGCCTGCTCCGCGCCGGCCTGCGCCACCGCCACGATGTCCACGTCAAGACCGGCCTGCTTGAAATAGCCTTTGTTCTTCGCCACATACACGCCGATATGGTTGGTGTCGGGCGCCCACGAAAGCATGAACGTCACCTTGGTGAGGCCGTTGCCGTCCGCCGCGGTTTTCGTGGAGTCGTTGCTTTGCCCGCATGCGGCCACGCCGACGAGCATGGCGATCGAGCCGAGGATTGCGATTGCTTTGCTGAAGATGGTCTTCTTCATACTTGCGATTTCCCTTGAATCTTGCTTCTCTACCGTTTTCTAGGGATGACGCTGCGGGCGGGGTTCGGGCAGAAAACGATACGAAGGCTAAGGCCCCCGCTCGTCCAATGCCCCCGACGTTCCTTATGATGCCTGCCGCCGCCCGGTTGACCGTTTGACGCCGAAGCTGTGGAACATTGCCGGTTTGCCACACATTGGCTAAACAGCGAGTCCCATTATACGGGTGTGCATGACGATGATGAGGGCCGCAATGGTGATTGTTGCGTTTTCACTGGTCCGCGTCCGGATCGGCGTCCGCGTCGGCTGGGCCGAGCAGCAGGCGTTCGCTGAGATTCACGAGGCACATGAGTATGCCGGTGATGACGATGATGACCAGCGTGGCCGAGAAGATCAGCGGCGTGCGGAACGAATTGTAAGCCGCCTGCAGCCAGATGCCGAGGCCCTTGCGCGCACCCAGATACTCGGCAGTGGTGGCGGTGGCGAAGATGTAGGCCGCGGAGACGCGGATGCCGCCGTAGATCTGCCGTGCGGCGACGCGAAGCTTCACATGCCACAACGTCCATGCGCGGGTAGCGCCGCATGTCAACGCCACATCCGAATAGAACTGCGGCACCGCCTCAAGCCCGCGAACCGTCTGCACGGCGATCGGAAACAAGCCGAACACGGCCACGATCACGATTTTGCCGGAAATCTCGAAACCGAACCAGATCAGAAACAGTGGCGCGATCGAAATCAACGGCATCGTCTGCGCGGCCGACAGCAGCGGGAACAACGCGGCATCGGCAATACGGGAGCAGTACAGCAGAATGCCGATCAGAATGCCGCATGTCACGGCGAACAGGAAGCCGACGGTGCCTTCCAACAGCGTGACTTCGGTCGCGGGCCACAGGGTCGGCCATGTTTCGACGGTCGCCTGCGCGATTTCGCTGGGGGCGGCGATCATCGTGGATGGCACGTGCCCCAATCGCACCCAAGCCTCCCATATCGCCAGCAGCAACACGACGGCGATCACTGTCGGAATACGGCGTTTCATCATGCCAAGCAGTTTGTGTTGAACGTGCGATTCCGCCATCGTTCACCTTGCTTTCTGCGTCAAAGTGGACGCGCACGTGACCGACTGCGGGAAATCAGTAAGGTGAGGAGCCTGCCCGCCAATCGGCCAGAAAAGATTATTACCGGCTCGCCAGTATAGACGGTGGGGCGGAACGTAGGCAAACCCGCACAGCAAGTACGGCAGTAACGAGAGATAACGTGCGTTGGATACCATCCCAGATATCACTTTAGATATGGAGAGACAGATATGGGAAGGCCTCCGCACCCTTCCGATGCGGAGCTTCCCATATACCCCTTGCTACTGCCTTATGGTCGTTTGCCTGTCAACCATGACAGACGTCTATCATTCCAGTCCGATGGACTTCATGTGGTGAAGCACCAGGGACTTGACCTTGAGCGTGCCGGATTCGGCCACGAGCTTGATGGCGCGCGGACCTTCGGACGCGTAGCTGTACGAGCTGAGCACCTGACGGCCGTCGTTGACGTACACCTCCACGCAGCCACGGTCCACGTACACGCGCAGCTTGAGTTCGCCGGCGGCAAGTTCGGCTTCGGACAGCGGTGCCGTACGGTAGCCGCGATCGCCCTGAGCGTTGGCCTGACGGTCGACCACCACGCGGCCGATCTGATCGTCATACGCAACGGACGTGTAGGCGCCATCCTCGGTGGCGTGGACACGCAGGCCGGCACGCTCGGCGGTGGAGTTGGCCAGGTCGATGGTCATTTCGATTTCCACGGCTTCGGCATCGTCCACAATGGTCTTCTCGCCGCTGACGCCCAGATCGATCGCACCGAAATCGACGGTATCCTCGCGCAGGCCTTCCATTTCGGACACCGGCGCGGTGTGCAGGTCGCCGTCGGCGCCCAGCGTGATCTCACGCGGCAGGGTGAGGTTGCCGCACCAGCCGTCGTCCTGCATCGGAATCGGCTCGACGAACGGGCTCATCCAACCGTAGACGATCTGACGCTTGCCGTCGTTGAACGACTGCGGCGCGTAGTAATTGTGGCCGCAATCCCACAGACGGAACTCGGTTTCCGGCTTGAACTGCTCGCCCGGAGTCCAAGTGCCGATCATGTAGCCGGCGTTGTTGACGTTGCGGTTCATGAAGCCGGACGGCTTGGCACCCATGGCGGAGAAGCCGATAACCCACTTCTCGTTGCCTTCGACGTCCTTGATCGGGAAGAAGTCCGGGCACTCAAGCATAAACACGTCCGGATCCGGATGCTCGAACAGCACCTGCTCATAGGTCCACTTGACCATGTCGTCGGAGGAGAACAGCCACATCTGGCCGCGCTTCTCGGCAGAGGAGACACCGAAGGTCATGTACCACTTGTCGCCGGTCTTCCAGACTTCGGGTCGCGGTAGTGGTGGTTCACCTTGTCGGTCGGGCAATCAATGACCATACCGCGCTTAGTGGCGCTGGTCAGCTCATCGTTGTCTGGTTCGGCGAGCATCTGTACCTGCCAGTCGCCGCCGGTGTTGTCCTTGCCGTTGGCCCAACGGTGGCCGGTGTAGTAGAACTTGAGCTTGCCATCGTCGCCGATCACTGCGGAGCCAGAGAAGACGCCGTCCTTTTCTTCTTCCAGAGACGGGGCGAACATAATCGGCTCACGCTTCCAATTGACCATATCGGCGGAGGAGACGTGACCCCAATGCATCGGACCCCACTGGGTGCCATACGGGTGCAGCTGGTAGAAGACGTGCCAACGGCCCTTGTAGAAGCACAGGCCGTTCGGATCGTTGATCCAACCGCCATTGGATGCGATGTGGAACTTCGGATACCAGCGGTTGTTACGCTTGGCTGCGAAGGCCGCGACACCGGCCTCTGCCTTGGTGAGTTCCTCGCTGTGGTTCTTGATTTCGTGAAGGACAGGTGCGTCCGGAGTAAAGCCAGTCATCGTTGAATGCCTTTCTGAATCTGGGTTATGAATTGTTGGGTAAAAAGCTTTTTGAAGATGGTGCCCAAAGCGGAAAAAGGGAAACGCTTCGGACACCACGATTGTTGTTATGATGCGTACGGTACCGATGATGATCGCGGGAGAAGGGATGTAGGTTGCGACCACCATCGACGCCGTACGTCGACTTAGTACGGGCTGAGACTCAGGCCTTCACTTCCGCATCAGCGGCCTCCATGGCCTTGAGCTGCTTGTCAGTGTAGAACGGATCGCCGCCGACTTCCTGATCATCCTTCTTGATGACGAAGAAGCCGTAGACCAGAGCCGCAAACACGATGGCAGAGATGGTGAAGAAGGTCGGACGGTCGCCCATGGCATCATGCAGAGCACCCATCGGGGTGGAGAAAATCACTTGGCCGACCTGGGAAGCGATCTGGAAACCAACCATGTACAGGGTGGCAGACAGCTTTGTGTCGAAGTGCAGGGTGAAGTAACGGAACGCCGGCAGGCAGAACAGCGGTACCTCGATGGAGTGGAACAGCTTGACGATGGAGACGGAGACCGGGTCATGGAACACGCCGCACAGACCGATACGGGCGAACATCACGGTGGCGCCGAGCAGCAGGGAGTTACGCACGCCGATCTTCTTCATGATGATCGGGACGACGCCCATCATAGCGGACTCAAGGAACACCTGGAAGGAGTTCAGGGTGCCGTAGGTGGCGTTGCCGATTTCGGTGGTCGGGAAAAGGGAGGCGTAGTAGTTCGGGAACATCTGCTGATCGAACACGGTGTAGAAGGTGTTGGTGAACAGCATGAAGACGATGAGCACCCACAGGGTCGGCATCTTCAGGACGGAGACCATTTCCTTGAAGGACGGGTTGGTCGGAGCCGCGTTCGGATCAGCTTCCTTCTTGAGCTCTTCCTTCTGCTCGGCCGGAACCCAGAAAGCGTAGACGCACAGCATGCCGAGGCCGCAGATGGAGCCGACCCAGAAGTTCAGCAGCGGGTTGATGTTGAACAGGAAGCCTGCGCACAGTGCCACGACAGCGTAGCCGAAGGAGCCCCAAGCGCGGGACTGACCGTATTCGAAGCCGAACTTGCGGGAGTAACGTTCGGTGATGGCTTCGAACAGGGAGCAGCCGGCCATGAAGCCTGCGGACAGCACGATGGAGCCGAGAAGCACGCCGATGAATCGGGTGGTGCCGCCGGCGGTCAGCATCGGCTGGTACACGAACTGCACGAACGGGCCAACGCATGCAGCGACCGCAGAGATGAAGATCACGAGCTTGCGCTTGATGCCCAGCTGGTCCTGAATGGTGCCGTAAACGAACATGATGACCAGGGTGGCCAAGGAGTTGATGGAGTAGATCTGGCCCTGTTCCGCGGAGCTCATGCCCAGACCGTGGGTCGGGTCAGTGAGCCAGCGGGAGAAGAAGGACCACCAGATGCCCCAGGAACAGAAGAACATGAAAATGCCGAAGGAGCTCTGCAGATAGGAAGGATTCTTCCATACAGAACGTGTTTTACTTGCCACTTTGATTCTCTTTTTCTCTTCGCGGTGCCGCTGCCGCGCGGCATCGATCGCTTCCGATGTTGTTTTGGCTTGCGCCTGCTCGGATTTCAGCTGCCGTGCCGAAAAGCGAACATGGCTTCAAGATAGCATGTTGCAACTGCTACGTCAAACGTGACGTCAATCGTTTGACGTCAAACGTCTGTAAGGCTTTGCGGATAGTTGAAATTAAGCCTGAATCAACTGCTGGCGGACTGTTGGCACGATTGCTTTATTCGGCGTGTCGTGAACAAACGCACAATTTTCATGCATAGAAAATGGCTGTGCGAACAATCGTAAGCATTTGAATCGTTGTAAAAACAGAAAAATCAGGATATGACGGAATCTTTTTCCAACAATGCGCAGTGGATCTTCGCCGGAATCGGCGCATCAAGCGGCGGCAGGGAAGCTCTGGCGGATGGACATGAACTGGTATCCACATCCTTGCCTTCAATCATGGAAATCAGCTTGCAGGCTGACCAATAGCCCATTTCGTAATGTGGCAGTTCGACGGTGGTCAGCTGCGGTTCAAGTGTCTCTGCGAACACGCGGTGGTTGTCCACGCCGACCACGGAAATATCCTTGCCTACCGTAAGCCCTCTTCTTGCCGCGCATTCGTACACATACCAGGCGCGCGCATCATTGAAGCAGAAGAAGCCGTCCGGATGCTCGTCGTCGAACAACTTGTTCACGGCGCGTAAAGCTGGACCGTTGTGCACTACGTTGCATACCAGCGATGGGTTGAACGCACGTCCGGCCTCCTGCAACGCGGTGCGGTAGCCGGCAAGACGACCGTCCTGCGCGATCATGTTTTCCGCGCAACCCACGTATGCGATGCGTTTGCATCCGGCCTGGATCAGCCGATTCGTGGCGTCGTAGCCGATCATGAACTCGTCCGGCTCGATGCTGGGCACTTTGTTCTCGTGGTCGGTGGCGTCCACCATCACCACGGGGTATTCGTTCAACGATTCGGGAACATGTGCGATGCGGTTCGACATCTTCGAATAGAAGAATCCGTCCACGCCGTACCTTTTCAGTGTGGCGATCTCGTTTTCCTCGCTCGCCTTGCCGTCGGTGCTGACGGTGAACAGCATGTAGCCGTAGGCGCTGGCCGCGTCCTGCGCGCCCAGAATGATGCCGCCCGCGTACGGTGTGGTGGCGACTTCCTCGCTGATGAAGCCGAGGATTCGGGTTTTGTTGGTGCGTAGCTTCGCGCCAACGGATTGATTTTGTACCCGAGCTCGGTCGCTTTGTTGCGTACGAGTTTGGCGAGCGCGGGATTTACCCTGCCTTCGTCGCGTCCGTTGAGCACCAGGGATACAGTGGAGATGGATACCCCCGTTTGTTCGGCGATTTCCTTCATTGTCGTCATAATCGCAACACTATACCCAAATAAACGCGAAAAGCGCGCTTTTGCCAAGAAAAAGCGTGCTTTTTCACACGGAACGGTGTCGTTTCACCCCTATGAAAGGGTGTTACTTGGATAGAATCTCGTCCACCAGTTCCTGCTTGGCGTGGATCTGTCCTTCGAAACCGGGGCGGATGTCGAGACGGATCACCACGTCGGTGCGGTATCCCTGGCCGGCGAGCTTCATGGTGGCGTCGCGGATCACCTTGAGCACATCGTCGATGTCTCCTTCGATGTTGGTGAACATGGCGTTCGTCTCGTTCGGCAGGCCGGATTCACGGATTACGTCCACGGCCTGCGCACGTACGTGGACTTCTCCGGCTGGCGCCGGCGGGGGAGATGGCTACTGCGGCAAGCGTGTTGATATATGGTTTGCCGGTTTCCGGATTGACGGGCACTTCCTGCTTTTCTGCGTTGCGATCGAGCGTCATGATTACCTTTCTCAGCGTTGTCTCGTGTGTTTTCGTGCGATTACTTGTTGTACTGTTCCAACGGTTGCCGTGGTTCGCGTGGTTTGCGTGGCTTGGCTCAACGCCACTTCCACGCGTGGTCCATCGGACCGGAACCATGTCCAAGATCGAGCTGCGCTTCCAAAGCGCCGGTCAGGTACAGCTTGGCATGGTCGACGGCCGTCGGCAGCGCCTCGCCAAGAGCCAAATGGCTGGCGATGGCGGAAGACAGCGTGCAGCCGGTGCCGTGCGTGTTCGGGTTGTTGATGCGGCGGGAACGGAACCAGGTGATCTTGCCATCCGGCTCGACAAGCACGTCACTCGCGTCATGCGTGCCGTGGCCGCCCTTGACGAGCACCGCGCAGCCGAAATGGCCGGCGAGCAGATGACCTGCGGTCACCATGTCGTTCTCGGTGGAGATGGATTCGCCGTTCTCATAGTCGATTGCGCCCGCACCCTGCTCTACGGCCAAGTCGCACAGTACCTGGGTCTCCGGCATGTTCGGCGTGATCACAGTGGCCAGCGGGAACAGTTTGGACGTCAGCGCCGCGATGGCATCATCCTCGATGAGCTTCGCGCCGGACGTGGCCACCATCACCGGGTCGAGCACCACGTTCTTCGCGTTGTGCGCGGTCAGACGGTCGGCGATCACGGTGATGAGCTCGGCGCTGGACACCATGCCGATCTTCACCGCCACCGGCGGAATGTCTTCGAACACCGCGTCGATCTGCGCCGCAAGCATTTCCGGGGGAGTGTTGGTGACCATCGTCACGCCGGTGGTGTTCTGCGCGGTCAGCGCCGCGATCGCGGTCATGCCGAACACGCCGTTGGCGAGCATGGTCTTCAAATCCGCCTGAATGCCGGCACCGCCGGACGAATCCGATCCTGCGATGCTCAATACCGGTGGCAATGTGCTGGTCATGGTAACTCTCCTTATTAGGCTCACTGATTCATTGATTATCTTCACTGAGCTCACTGATACAGTGTAGAACCACCCTTGCGGAACTTCTCGCTCATCTCAGCGGGCTTGTCGATTTCCTGTACGACGGACTACTTCACACGCGGCGCATAGCCGTGCTTCGCGTCGCCGCGCACCGCCTTCCAGCGCGTCACCATTTCGCGGGTGGCCGCTTCCGGATCGTCGGCACCGGCGATCGCGGACACCACGAACCAGCCGGCCGCCTTCGAACGGGCCAGCATCTCCATATCGTCGGCATGTACGCCGCCGCCGACCACTACCGGGAACTCGCTCGCCGCGCAAATCGCGTTGATCTGTTCCTCGTCAAGCGTGTGCCCGGAACCGTCGTTGCCGCCCACGGAAGCCTCCGGCTTGGTGGTGGACACATGTAGCGGGCCGGCGCCGATGTAGTCGATGCAGCCGCTCGGCAGCTCGTTGATAAGCTTCACCAGACTTTCGGTCTCGGCGGACAGGCCCACGATGGCATCCTCGCCGAGCAGCGCGCGAGCCTCCTGCGGTTCCATATCGGTCTGGCCGATATGCACGCCATCCACCTTGATGCCCTTGTCGCGCGCCTGCCACACCACATCCACGCGGTCGTCGATCACAAACGCCACGGAATCGGACTTGCCGCTGTTCTTGATGACCTGCGCGATATCGCGGGCCATTTCGGTGATATCCTTCGCATCCGCGTTCTTGGCGCGCAATTGGATGAACGTCGCGCCCCCACGCAACGCGTCATCCACCACATCCGTCACCGGCCGGCCCTTGCAATCCTGCGGACCGACCACGAAATACGCGCTCATATCAAAGCAGTCGCGCATCGAGGCGAATGGATAATTATTCATTGGTTTCCCCTTTGTTGTTCTTTGGGTAAGTGCTCCAGAAGAAGTCTTGTTATTTTCCGTTTATTTTCCGTCGCACCGCACTGAACGTATATATTCCGTATATACGATTGCGATGGTGCGAAACCATCCACGGAACGTTGCGGTCAGTTGGTTTCGATGATGTCGGACGCGGCCACCTGGTCGGCGGTGACGTTCCGCAGCGCGTCGAGCAGCGCCACCTGGAACGAACCGGGGCCATCGGATTTGACTTCGGCGATTTCGGACGCACGATCATACAGCAGCGACGCGGCAAGGGCGGCGACCAGCGGCTCGGCCACGGCAAGATACGTTGCGGTCACGCCGCCGAGCGAACAGCCGGCGCCGGTGATCTTCGTCATCATCGCGCTGCCTCCGGGCAGGCGGAACGTGCGCTCGCCGTCGGTCACCAGATCAACCGCGCCGGACACCGCAACCGCGCCCTTGCCGACGGGGGAGTGCTTCGCCAAATGGCGGGCCACACGTTTGGCCGCGTCGATGGCCGCGTCGACCTCGTCAACGGCCTCCACTCCAGCCGGACGCGTGGTCGGATCAGTGCTGTCGGCGTCGGCCAGCCCCCACATCGCATCAAGCGCGATGACCTCGCTCGCATTGCCGCGCACAATGGTCGGAGGCGCGTCACGGAACGATTCAAGAATGAACGTGCGTGTTTCGCCAATGCCCGCAGCAACCGGGTCTAGCACCCACGTCTTGCCGTTTTCGTGCAGTTTGCGCGCGATTTCCGGCAGCGCGTCCTTGAAGAACGGCAGCAACGTGCCCACGTTGATGTAGTTCGATCCGGCGATTTCGGCGGTGGCGATCACATCATCCGGCAGATAGCTCATGGCCGCGGTGCCGCCTGCGGCGAGCTGCGCGTTGGCCACCAGATTGATGGTCACGAAATTGGTGAACGACTGCGCCAGCGGCGTCTGCTCGCGTACGTCCATGACGGCTTGTTTGATGGCGGCACGCAATGCGCCGAGTGCGTCATTGGCGGATGAGTCATCGCTCATGATCTGCTCCCTACGTTGGTCCTAACCAACAGGTTCAAAGGGTCAGGCGTTCATGCCTATCTCAGCTTGATGGACTTGGCCATCAAGCACCCCCGCATGTTTACAACAGTGCTTAATCTATCTACGTCCCTTGACAGGCGCGATTTCGTAGGTGATTTTGGGCTTCCGTAGGTGGTTGCTGCCGGATAAGCATCGGCGAGATGCCTGGAATTAGGCGTTTGCTCGTGTCCGGATTCGAAGCTGATCGCCTACGGAACGCAAAAATCACCTACGGAACGCAGTCAGTCGCTTTGCGTCGTGTCGATGACGTTGCTGCAGTATGCCGTCCTGCCGGCAGTCACGTCGGCGTAGAAGCGCTGTTTTTCATCGATGTAGGCGATGGCTTTACGCAGTTCCTCCAGTTGCGTCTCCAGATGCTCGCGTTTTTCGGCAAGGATTTCCTGACGTTCCGGTATCGATGACTCACCTTCGAGACAGAGTTGCGTGTAGTGCCGCATCTCCTTGATGCCCAGACCGCAGCGTTTGAGACATGTCAGGTCGTTGATCCATGCGATGCATCGCTCGTCGAAGACGCGTCGGTTGTTCTGGTCTCGTTTGAGACCGGGCACGAGTCCTGAATTGCAATAGAACTTCAATGCTTCGTAATTCATGCCGGTCAGCTCACAGGCCTGCTTCATCGTATAGGTTTTCATGTTCTCATGGAGTGGCACCGCGTGATTGCCATGCGTGGCTCCTTTCGGATGCTGCGCGGCAGGACGTTCGGCTGATGCCGATGGATGAAGTCGGGATTGGGTCGCGCATTGTTCTTTTTGCTGGTACTCATCATGCCACACTTTCGGTTGTATTTACCGGTAGATAGTACCGGCGTGTCGCAATTTGACCGGTTGTAACTACCGGATTTTATCTTTGTGGCTATGGACGGCATATGTGCCGGCATTTGATATCAACGAATTCATGGAAGGAAAAACATGGAATATGTGAAGCTCGTCAATGGCGTCGAAATCCCGAAGATCGGTTATGGCGTCTTCCAGATCAGCAAGGATGATGCTCCGCGCTGCGTACGTGAGGCCATCGAGACCGGATACCGCCATATCGACACCGCGCAGTCATATTTCAATGAGACTGAAGTCGGTCAGGGCATCAAGGATTCCGGCATCGATCGCAAGGAACTGTTCCTCACCACCAAGATCTGGATCAGCAACTACGGCTATGAGAATACGCTGAAGTCCGTCGACGTGTCCTTGAAGAAGCTCGGCACTGACTATCTCGACCTCGTGCTGCTGCACCAGCCGTTTTCCGATACCTACGGCGCGTGGCGTGCACTCGAAAAGCTCTACAAGGACGGCGTGATCCGCGCCATCGGCGTGAGTAACTTCTATCCGGATCGTCTGGCCGATATGGTCGCCTTCAATGAGATCGCCCCGATGGTCGATCAGGTCGAGACTAATCCGCTCAACCAGCAGATCGAAGCTCGCAAGAACATGGTCAAGCGGGGCGTGGCTCAGGAAGCATGGGCTCCGTTCGGGGAGGGCATGCAGAACATGTTCTCCAATCCCACCCTGGCCAAGATTGGCGAGGTACATGGCAAGTCCGTCGCGCAGGTGATCCTGCGTTGGCTCACCCAGCGCGACATCGTCGCTCTGCCCAAGTCCACGCACAAGGAGCGCATGGAAGAAAACCTGAACATCTTCGATTTCCGGCTCTCCGACAGCGAGATGACAACCATCGCGGGCCTTGACACCAAGACCAGCATGTTCTTTCGCCACGACACCCCTGAGGCGGTCGACCGCTTCGTCGGTTATGTCAAGGAACGTGCCGGCCGCGAATGATTCCGGCCCATGACATGGTCTGTGCCGGCAGCACTGTGTATCTGGGCTTCCCGATTTGGTGGATGGCACCTGTTTGGCTGGTGAACGATTCCGTCAAATCCAACGATTTCGCAGGTAAGACGATCATTCCGTTCTGCACTTCCGCCAGCTCCGATATCGGCAACAGTGCATCCACGCTCCAGAAAATGGCAGGCAGCGGTACATGGCTTACCGGGCACCGTTTCTCGGAATCTGTTTCCGAGGAGGACGTGACCGATTGGCTGATTTAGTCCAAAAACGGCATCGTCGAATAGCGAAGACATGGGGCGACCATTGTACGTTCGGCTGCAGCATTTCGTGTGCTGAATAGCAGGTCGCCTCTTCCACGCTCTTTTGAGTATCCCATCCGAATGTTTAAGCCGGCGTGGAAGTAGTAAGTGGTATGTGTGCTGTCCTGCCTTGCAGGAAGACATGGCGGGCATTTTCATTATGATGAAACGTCATCAAATATCGGATTATTTCCGATAATCATTCCACGAGATAGGCTTCCCCGTATTATTTCCTGAGACGTTTGTGACGCCCCTATGTATTTGCATGCGGGGATAGAATTGTTGACGGAAGAGAACCGTGAAAGGAATGTGCGTTGGCGAGAAATGACGGGAGTCGAAGGAGACGGGGCGGTCTTTGCGATAGGTTGTTCGGCGATCTCAGTGCAAAAAAGTTGCGTAAGGTGTTGTTTGGTGCTGTTGCGGCAATTGTCACTGTTGCAGTTGTCCTGTTTGTGTGGAACGGTGTCGTTAAACCTGTTTTTGACAATGCAAGGACCGAATCTACCATCAGTGTGGAAAGCCAGTTGCAGGCGGCTGTGAATATCGACGATCTATCGACCGCGAAATTCCATTATGGCGGTGTTGCTGTAAAGAAAGACAATGCTGGTAAGGACAAGTGGCATGTTGCATATGAGGCGACGGTGACTGCTGGCGTCAAGATGAGCGATATCACGTTCGAAGTGGACGATACCGCGAAGACCGTCACTCCGATTCTGCCGAAGCCGACTATTGGGGACGTCGTGGTTGATAGCGGCAGCCTCGACTTTTTCGAGAACAATCCGTCCGTTGAAATTGATGAGGTGATCAAGCTTTGCAAGCAGGATGCGCAACAGGAGACCAAGACAAACGGAGACATTATTTCTATTGCTGCCAGCAATCTTGAACAAACTGTGGATGCGTTGACCAAGGATCTCGTGGAAGCAAAAGGATACAAATTGCAGAAGGCCGAGACCGTAAAGCTCACTAAGGAGACCGCGCATGCTGACGAATAATCGTTCCATGAAACGTGCGATTGCCGCATTATGTGTTGCTACGCTTGCATGTTCTGCTGTAGGGTGCGGCGAGGAAAAGAAAGAAGCTATCCCAACTTTCTCGAATGCCACGTATATCGCACAGATGGCCACATTAAAATGTTATTACCACAACACGGCCAAGCTCAGTCATGAGGGATCGTGGTTCTTCAATAATGGCTACAAACGTATGTGGATGGAATACAGTGGCATCGTGAAGTACGGTATTGATGCCGATAAAGTAACAATTAGTCCAGATGCCAACGGTCATAGAGTAATCATTACCGTGCCTCCAGCTCACGTGTTGGATGATCCGGACGTAAATGAGAAGTCGTTCAGCAAACCGCTGGTGAGCACTGGTTTCGCCACTTCGATTACCGCCGAAGAGAAAACGGAAATGTTTGATAAGGCCCAGCAAAGCATGCTGAAGCAGGCGAAAACCGATTCGGCGTTGCTTGCCCAAGCCGAAGCTCGCGCGCGGACTATTCTAGAGCAGTATGTGCGCAATGTGCTTGGCGACGACGCGAAGAACTGGACTATCGAATTCAAGGATGTGCAATAGTCGCCAAGCGAGAACTGGCTTACCTCACCCGCAATTGCCATCGTGGATGGCGGTGGCCAGCTGATCGCTGGATGCATCCATCGCGTATTCGGCGACACCCTGCTGCTGATTCGTGATGCGGTCGCGGTCGGCCCCGAAAAACAGCACCGAATAGGAATTCGTCACCGCCTCCGTGCGGTCGGACGCAATCTTCGGCTGTGTGGTGCCGCAGGAGATCATGATCGAACGGTGCGAAAGTTCGTGCTTGACCATGTCCACCAGCCAGGGGCTTCGCGCGGTCTGCGTCCAATCCGGGTGTGTGGTGAGGATATGCATGATATCCCGCTGCGAGCGGTCGGGCATCTGGCAGTAATATGCCGCCACGAATCCATTCGGATTCTCGCCTGACTGGCCGCCGCAGTTGAATTCCATGGTCTGCTCGATCTGCACGCCCATCGTTGATACCACGTTCGTGGCGAGCGTGTACCATCCGGCCGGATCGAGATCGCCGTTGCGCTCAGGTACGGCGATCGCAGCCGCCGAGGCTTCCTCGCTGTGCAGATTGTTGACCGCGGACGAGACCTGCTGCTTCACGTCCGAGCGCAGCTTGTGCAATGATTCCAGTCCGGTGAGCATCTCCCGCATCGACGAATACTCACGCTGTTTGCCGTATCGGTCGATGAGCTCGTTCACCTGCGTCGGATCGTCCACCTGCAGCAGCCATTGCGCCGCATGCTGGCTGAAATCGTCCGCCATGGCCGCGTCGACCGCGCTGAGCAGCTCCTTGGTCTGTGCGTCGAGATTATGGGCCGCCACACGCATGCTGTCGATGATGGTGCGCTGCTGGTTGCGGTACAACAGCCCGATGATGCGTTCCTGCAGATTGTCCGACAGCAGATACTTGATCTGCTTGGTGTCGGCAAGCCGGTCGTAATCGTCCATATACTGTTGCACGGTTTCGATGTGCGCGGCGAATTGATCCGGATCATCCAGGCTCTGCGCGAACGTGATGCTGTCCTGCGCGGTCTGCCGGATGTCCTGCATCGTTTCGATCTGCGGCTTGACGTTGCCGGCCGCTTCGCTGGTGGTGGCGTGCAGGAAATTGGCGACGCCGGCGATGACGGCAAGCACGACGAGCACGCCCACGATACGTATGGTGTTCCGCCGGCCGCGTGAATTCGGGTTGTGGTACAGCATGTCTCCAGCCTATCTTGTGTGATGTGTCGATGTTCCGTTTGGTGTTGTTTGGACGGCATATGGATTGGCGCCCATTTCCAAGAGATGTAGCTGCGTCCTTTATAGGCATTCTTGAAGTGAATGCGGTTTGCCGAGCCATGGGCAGTACGATTGCTCATATCGCGCAGACGTGAATAATTCGGTATCGGGCAGATCTGATGGCAGAAATCAAGATTGATTATTCGTGCGATGCAGAAAGCCGTCACCGTAAGCGCTTTCCGTTGTTTTATTGCGGCCGCAGCAGATAGAACCGTGCCTCCGGTGACCCAGGAATCGTCAATTAGCAGGACGTGTTGAAGCAATGACTGATTGTATTCTTCAGCGAGGGCAAAGGTATCGAGGCTGAGTCTTCTGGCCTTTGATCCTGTGGGAACAAGCTTGATCTCAGGAATGCCCGCCATGTAAGGGTATACCAACGCGTTAAGGGGGTGACGTTGATTGTCACGAGGCGCGCCCTGTGTGGATGGCACTGTTGCCCATGCTGTCACATCCCGTCCTCCGCAAAGTTTGACGAGACATTTTCTGTGCACGATTAGAGCGTGCATCAGCATGTATTTCAGGACGTTTATGGCTTCTGTATTAGTGCTGGATGCTTTGTAATCGTACATGTACTTGGTCATCTGGCTGGCGATTTTTCGCCCGGAATATTCGGGTGCATACACCATCGCTCTAATGGGGTAGGGGAGAAGCTGAAGAGAGCCTAGGTTTTTGGCACGGGCATGGTTCCTATTGCACTGGAGGCATAGATCATAGTTCGGGCTTTTGGGCCCTCCGCAAATACGGCATATGTGGTTGGAAGGATCCGAATAGATTACGTTCGAGGCGAAACCTCCGACCAACTGATTCAGATTGTGCTCGACATTCCTGTAGACGGATAAGGTATCGGTCATGCCGTCAGTCCTTGCGCCATGTGAATGCGCTGCAGCATTTCATCCGCATCGGAGTTGATGCTTTTGATTTCACGGAGGGCTTGTTCGACTTGTTCCACACTATCCACCACGTAGACTCCGGGCTTTCCCACGTATGTTTTGGCCCATTCCGTGCTATCTACTACATTCCGTCGGATGATAACCGGTCGCCCATGCTGTAGGGCCTTTCGTGCCTGGATTCTTGTGCCGGAATATTCGTGCGCTTCAACGATCACAGTGGCGATGCCATAGCCTGACATGAGTGTGTTGCGCATAGGGAAGGTTTTTCTCGTCGGTGCTGTATCGGGGTAGAACTGAGAGAATACTAAGCCACGCTGTTCGATTTCATGTTGAAGGTCCTTGTTCGACGGCGGGTACTGACGGCAGATTCCCGTACCGATGAACGCCACGGTTCGGCCTCCCGATTCCAATGCTGTGGTATGGGCGAAGGTGTCGATCCCTTCTGCCAGGCCTGCGATTACGGTTAGTCCGTTGTCGACAAGCATATGCGCGGTTTCCTGTGCGAATGCCATACCTTCCGGAGTGCATTTGCGCGAACCGACAACACTGACACCCAGTTCGTTGGTTTGGAGTTTGCCTTTGTAGAAGAGAAATGGGGGAACGTCGATTATCGATCGAAGACGTTCGGGGAAATCCGCATCTAGGACGTTCAAAAAGTCAAGTCCGCGGTTATTCCAATCAGTGTATTCGGCTTCTGCGAGCCGCCATGCGTTTTCCAATTCAGTACGGCGTGAAAGGTGTTCGATTTCGGATGATTCGTTGAACAGCGTTCCTTGCTCGAACGATGCATCGTCCTTCTCGAAAAGCGGATATGTCACGGGGTCGATGGCGTTACGGTAAACCTTTATGGCGTTGCCTGCAATAATGCACTGATTGGCTATGGATGACCAAGTATCCGGCTTATGACAGGCTCGGAGCAAGGCCAGCAAAGCTATGTTGTTCTTGTCCTGCTCGTTCAAGAATCAAGCACCTCCCCATGCCTTTACGATGTTGAATTATCAATATAGATTAACAATTTCGATGAACATTTAGCTCGACTTGCTTTCCAAGCATGAAGAGCACAAATGCTATATGCGTGGCGTAGCGCGTTTCACTTGACCGGTCAATAATTCGGTTGCAATCTGGTTGGGGAACAAATGCCGTGCTTACCGCCGTTTGGCTCCATCCGGCCATGCGATGCCGGTGTCAGGGGAGTGCAGGACGTTCTTGTAGATGTCGTTGCGTACGTAGATTTCCACGGAACCGCGCGATCGCTGGTCTTTCCATGGCGTGACGGTTTCGGCGATGCGTATTTTCGTGTAGTCGTTCCGGTCATAGCCGAGGGCGCTGAAGAAGAACGGCTGATAGATGGTGTCGTAGAATTCGGGTTCGCCCCATGATCTCCAGGTTTCGATGTCTTGTTTGCCGGCATAGGGGTCTATGCACCATTCCCAAGAGATGTAGCTGCGCCCTTTGTAGGCATTGGACATGAGCGTACGCTTGAAGTACGGGTCGGCGGTGACCAGTGTTCCGCTCACCCATGATGTGTAGTCGATGCAATCCTTGCCATTGGCGCAGTAGCCGCCTTGCTTGATTCGTGCTTTGACGTCCGGGGACGCATTCATGGAATTGATGCGAGTCCAGCCAGCCATCCAACGGTATTGCTCCAGATGATTGGTCTTGATGAACGAGGCCACCGTCCGGGATGAGGAATACTCGTATCGTATGTCGCATATGCTGGCGTTGATCGTCCAATACACGCTGATTAGCATGGCACCTAAAGCGAGGGCCTTCAGCATGATGAGATAGTTGCGCGCTTTCTTCACCCCAAGCTTGCCGGCGAATTGGTCGGCCATGGTGGCGCACCAGGCCGGCCAATCATCCACGCCGATACGTCGCTCGTCGCAGTCAATCGCGAGCACCGCGATGAAGAATCCCAGCAGGATGCCCAGATGGTGCATAGAGAAATGCTGCGCGAACACCAAGCACATCACTGTGTACGAGCTCAGCAGCAGCATTGCGTTGTGCCGACGTCGGCTGATGTGGATGAGCGGGGCCTACATGAGCATGACACGGTTCCCGTGTACAGCAGTGTCGGTGATAGGCCGATGAATACCAGATTCGTGTCCGACACCGTCGAGGTGAATAATGCTTCGGCCGGCAGCAGCAGCCAGGAATTGCAGATTTGTATCCATAGTGGTGCCGGCTGTGTCATGCCGGAGATGTCGAAATTGCCGGAATACACGTCTTTTGCGGGCATCACGTCGATCAGTATGGCCATCGCCGCCGCGAGCAGCGCCAGCAGCGCGATGAACCGTCGCCGGTTACGTATCAACGAGTGTTCCTGCCAGACGAACCGCACTACCCGATTCGCCGCGAACATGCCGGCGATTACCAGTCCATATGAACTGGTCAGGCACAGCAGCATCATGCTGAGCGCTTCGCGCCATGGTTTCTCGTCGCGGGTTTTCCAGTTGATAGCCACCAGCAGCATGGCGGCGACCATCAGCGCATAGGGGCGCGACGTGACGCCGTACTGATAGCACAGGAAATAGGAGAACGGCAGGATGACTTTGAATGGTTCCGGCAGTTTGGTTTTGAATTCCAACAGCCAGATCATGAGTGTGGCGCATGCCAGATTGATGCTTTTCAGACCGATCTCGTAGGGTACGCCGAGTTTTGCGGGTGCGGCGAGCATCATCCACCACAGAGGCGGATGCCCCTCATAGTGTGGACGTTCCAGAATCATCTCCCGCCACGAGCAGTCGCGCGCGATGAGCCAGGCTTGCGCCTCGTCGAACCATGGTTCGTGGAAACACATCACCGTGCCCACCACGATGACATACGCCGCGAGCACGATGCAGTGCAAACGATGAGGCGTGAGCCAATGCCGAATTGCGTCGCATCGTGTTCTGTTGTCTGTGGCTGCTACTGTTGCAGAACTCATGTTTCCTGTTTCCCGTTGCGTTCGAAATACGCGCGATTGCTGCGTGACTTTGCGATTATTGCGTGGCCGCGCATGGATCATGGCGGTTCCGTCATATTCCATGTTGCGGAACGCCATTGGACATATGGGCATACCACGCGCCAGCCGTGCCGGCCATCCTTAGAACGAGGAACGTGCGCCGCAGAGCTTCTCGAACTCTTCACGCACTTGCACCTTCACCAACGCATCCTCGAACGTGATGGTGCCCTTGTTCACCAGTCGCGCCAAATCCTGGTCGAGCGTGTGCATGCCTTCCTTCTCGCCGGACTGTAGCACGGTGCGAATCTGATGCGCCTTGCCACTGCGGATCAGTGAGGAAACGGCCGGAGTGTTGATCATCACTTCAGTGGCTGGTGCACGGCCATGGCCGGTAGCGCGCGGAATCAGTGTCTGTACGATCACGGCACGCAAGGTGGAAGCTACCTGCACGCGAATCTGCTGCTGCTGGTTTTCCGGATACACGTCGATGAGACGGTCCACGGTGGAGCCGGCGTCCTGAGTATGAAGGGTTGCGAACACCAAGTGGCCGGTTTCCACTGCGGTCAGTGCGGTGGAAATGGTTTCCAAGTCTCGAAGCTCACCGACTTCGATAATGTCCGGATCCTCACGCAGCGCACGTTTCAGCGCTTCCGCGAAGCTTTTCGTATCAGTGCCCACTTCTCGCTGGCTCATCACGCAACGCTTATGCTGATGCACGAATTCGATCGGGTCTTCGATGGTGATGATATGGTCGGCACGTTCCGCATTCGCCTTGTCCACGATTGCGGCCAGTGTGGTCGACTTACCGGAACCGGTCGGGCCGCATACAAGCACCAGACCACGCGGCAACAGCGCAAGGTCGGCGATACGCGGGTCAATTCCCAGTTCCTGCGCGGTTTTGATTTCCGTGGGAATGGTACGCAACGCGGCGCATACGCCCATACGGTCGCGGTATACGTTCACGCGGAAGCGCAGCAGATCGCCAATGGCGAAGGAGATATCAAGTTCCAGATCATCTTTGAAACGTTCCATCTCTAATTCGTTGGTCATGACTTTCACTGCTTCGTACGTGTGATCCTTCGTCCACACGCTCAATCCCTTGGCGTGGCGCAGCTTGCCATCACGCGCAGCATTGGCGGGTCGTTGATTACCAAGTGCAAATCGGACGCATTGAGCTCAACCAGCTGGCGGATGGCCGACACGAATTCGTCGTCCGCGTCCGGATGTTCGGTGCGCAGCGTCTGTTCGACCTGCTCGGCCTTGATCTTACGTTCTTCCGGAACGGCATCCTCGTCGGCGTCGTTGGTTTCAGGCACTACGAAATCCGCGAATGGCCTGGTCTGCGGCTGGGGCTGACTCATCTGCTGTTGCTGTGGCTGCGGCCTTTGGAAAGCTGCGTCCTGCGGAATGTGAGTGATGGTCGGAGGCATCTGCTGCGCTGCGGTTTCGGTGATGTCGGCCTGTCGCTTAGCGAATGGTGTGGCACCCGGTACGAAGGACGGTGGATTGCTGTCGATCTGCTGGATCGGCCCATGCTCCTCATATGCGGGATTTTGCTGGGTCGCGTCAGTGTCCTCATCAAACTGCAGGCTGCCGGTACCGACTGGTTGACGGTCGATTGTTGTTGGAAAAACATGCGCTTCCTGCGATTGTTGTATGGCTTGCGTAGTCTGTTGTTGAGCAACAGACTGTTCGGATGGTTGAGACTGTGAAACTGGCTGCGGGTCGGGAATTTGCACATCCTGCTGGCTTACAGTCGGCATTGAATTAAGCGAAGCGAAAATGCCCTTAAGGCTTTCATCATCTGCCTGAATCGCATTGTCGGAAGACCAATGACGTCCCTTGCGGGGATCCTCATTGAACGATGGAGTGTTGTTGGGAATGGTCACGCCTTTGAGACCGGAAAGATATCCGCCATTGTTCCACGTTTGCTCGATGGTCATCATTGTCCTTTTAATAGGTGGGTTGCTGTCTGAAAATGTCGGTCGTGCCGGCGCTTCGACGCGCCGATGCAACCGAACGTTTTATAGGTGTTTTATAAGTGCGGAGAGGTGCATAGGTGCATGTAACGTCAGGTGGAACCTACACCGTCACGCGAAGCACTTCCTCCACGGAGGTAATGCCTTGAAGCGCCTTCTGCCAACCGTCCTTACGAAGTGTGGTCATGCCTTGCTCCTTCGCCGCCTTGTCAATATCAATCGACGTGGCGCCACGGGCTATAAGATCCTCCATTGTTGAATCCACGCCCATGACCTGCTGGATGGCCACACGGCCGCTATAGCCGGTGTTGGCGCATTCTCGGCATCCTACCGGACGCCATATCGTCGGAAGAGGGGTATCTGGCATGTGTGGAACACCCAACGTCCGAAGCTCCGCCTCGGTGGCAGTATCCTGACGCTTGCACTTCTTGCACAGGCGGCGAGCCAGTCGCTGAGCCATCACCGCAGCAAGCGACGAGCTCAATAGGAACGGCTCCACACCCATTTCCGTCAAACGTGTCACTGCGCTTGGCGCATCATTGGTGTGCAGGGTGGAAAGCACCAAATGGCCGGTCAACGAAGCCTCAATAGCAATGTTGGCGGTCTCCTGATCTCGAATCTCGCCGATGAGCACCACATCAGGGTCTGCACGAAGGATCGAACGCAGAGCCGCGGCGAACGTCATACCGGCCTTGTTGTTCACCTGAACCTGATTGATGCCTCTCATACGGAATTCCACCGGGTCCTCAACCGTAATGATGTTGATTTCCGGCTTCGCCACATCGCCCAACGTGGCATACAACGTGGTCGACTTACCCGAACCGGTAGGACCGGTGACCAACACCAGACCATACGGACGGTTGTACGCCTTGGAGAACACGTCGAAATTCCGCTGGCTGAAATTCAAATCCTCCACCTTGAGATTGCCCGAAGGCGTGCTCAGGATTCGCATAACAATCTTCTCGCCCCATACCGTCGGCAGTGCGGCCACACGAAGATCCACCTTCTGACCATTGTGCTTGACGGTGATACGACCATCCTGCGGCTTACGGCGCTCGCCGATATCCATATCGGACATGACCTTGATGCGGCTGATCACACCTTGGGTCATGGCTTTCGGCGCCTTTTGGAACACGTGCAGCACACCGTCGATACGGTAGCGCACGAGCAGACCGTCTTCCTGCGGTTCGATGTGGATATCGGAGCAGTGGTCGTCGATGGCCTGGTTGATAAGTAGACTGACGAAGCGTGCCACGGGGGAAGCGTCCTCGCCGCTGTCGGATTCGAGGTCGACTTCCTTTTTCGCGGTTGCGGCGATTTCGTGGGAAAGCTCAGTCAATTCCGCGTTGGCGCGCAGATAGCGATTGATGGCATCCTTCACTTGGGATGGCATGGCCACCATGGGAATGACCGGCATGCCGGTGCTGGCGGACACGTCGTCGATGGCGGCGAAGTTTTTCGGGTTGGCCATGGCCACGGTGATGCGTCCGTTGACAATGGACAATGGCAGCAGCTGGTTGCGACGGCACAGGTCGTCCGGCACCATGCTGATGACTTCTTTGTCTACTTGGTATTCGTTGAGGTCTACGAACGGTAGGCTCATGCCTTGAGCTAGCGCCATGGCATATTCGCGTTCGGTGTTTTCGTCCATGCCTTCGGTGGATGTGGGCATGGCGGGAAAGTCGCTAGTGGCGTCGCTGGGTGCAGCGGCATGGCGTGGCTGGCTCGGCGTGAAAATCTGGTTGATTTCTCCTGTGACCGGGGAATTCAAATCCATGCGCTGTGAGAAATCGCTCGGCGTGTCGTCGTTTCGATTGCGCTTGAGGAAAGGGAAACGGCTTCCGAACCGGCGTCGCTCATAATGACCTCCTGGACCATGCGCCGGAACGCACGGTATGACTTATGGCCCTTTGCGAACACAGGTGTTTGCGGGCCTGAGAATGTTCAGTTGTTCATGGTCATGTGAGCTAACGATTGCAGTGTTGTGCACTACTACTCGCATAGTTTAGCGGCTTTGTGACTGAAACGCCAATTGTCATGTGGTGTTTGGAAGGGTGTGAAAACGTTGGCAGGGAATCGTGATACAGTACAGATATTCATGCACCGCCTTTTCTGCGGTGATTTTTCCTGTTGCCTCCGATGATGGGGTGATACTGCATGAAGGAGCTGCTCATGGAGCACAGCTGGCGTAGGGCGGTAAATGATGCCGCGACAGGGCTTGCAATACATAACGTCAAACGATTGCCGAAACGTGGCGAGTCGGGTTTCACATTGGTTGAGGTATTGGTGGCGATTGTGGTGCTGAGCATCACAGGTCTTGCCGCCGCACAGTTCGCGATTACTGCGATTCGTACTTCTTATGCCCAGCAGCAGCGTTCAGCAGCCATTGCTTTGGGTAGTGATGGTATCGAACGCATGCGCGCACAGATAGCGGATCATACTTCTGCGCCATCCTCCTATTACACGGATTTGCTGCCTGGCATGGGTGTGATGATGTGAAGAAAGCACATGCGAATCTCACGGCAGTGGGGGCCATCACCTCACAATTCTCGGATTTGGAGGCTACGGCCACTCCGGATGCCGATACGAGCAAGTACATTCAGCCGGTGCGCACTACCACGGGCAAAGACGCCAAACATACTACATATACGGTGAACACCGTGATTGAGAAGTGCTATCGGGAAAGCGGCACCATGGATTGTAGAACCGCTTCGGAACTGGGTATTGACGGGCATGCGTCCATTAGCGGTCTTGACGGTACTCCTGACGCCTCGCTGCGATCCAGCATCCTGAGTCAGGACAACATTCCTACTAAGGGATTCACCTTTATGGCGAAAACGTATATGCCGATGGTACGCGTGGTGGTAGGCGTCACCTGGTCGGACAATATTGGCGCAGACAAAACGGCCGTGTATACCACCAATGAACTGCTGAATGTGATCGGGGCCTGAAGGAGCGGGACGGCTTATGGAAGAGAAGAACTCTGGATTCAGTCTGAATCGCCGATTATTACGTGCGCTCCGTAGGCGTGCTCGTGGTGAAGGCGGCGTTACCCTGGTGGAGATGATGGTTTCATTGTTTATTTTTGCCATTGTTTCCACCATGTTCACGGTGTCGATCGTACAATATTTGCATTCCACCACAGCCGATGCTATCCGCACCAGATCGGCTACGGAAATAGCTACATCGGTGCAGGCTCTGGACCGATATGTTCGCAATGCCGAAGGTGTGGAAGAGGCTGCCAGCGGTGACAGGTTGACTTTGGTGACCACTGATGCCGATGGGATTCGGCAATGCGCTGTGATTGAGTACACAGAGGCCACGTGGTCCGGCGGGCGAGTTGATGATTATGGTTCCGTCGTGGTGAAAACCAGACCATACGCAACCGGTGCGGGGGGAGCGTGGAGCGAGCATGCGGTGTTGACGGCGGTGATGAACAACAGTACCGCTTCAACGTCCGATGATTCGCTGTTCAAAAACAAACTGTTCAGCATGGATGGCGGTACGCGCGTGGTGCGGTATTCGCCGGTGACGGGTTCGTATGTGGGTGGCAAGCCGGTCACCTCGAACACATTGACATCGTTTACAGCTCGCAATGTGGGTTCGAGTGCTTCGGTCGACTTCAGTCAATGTCGTTGAATGACGGTGTCTGTAAGGGCTCTCCCTTGTGGGGGAGCCCTTTTTCTATACTTTCAAATACCCCCGACGCGCCCGGGGGGAAATGGTTTTTTGATGAATTTTCGTCAAAACGTGCTGAAAATATTTTCTGAAACACTATTGAAAATATAACTATTCCAGGGCAAATGTTTCAGACGAAGAGATACACCGGTAGACCGACGGACTCAACGCATGTTACGGAATCGGACGGTGGTGATTGTGTGAAGAGGGGTTATGCAATCGTATTGAAAAAGTTTGATTCGGGGTTGTGATGAAAACGGTGGATGAAACATCATTGGTGCGATTGGTGCACTGCATCTGGTACTGCAAACGATGTCAATACGACTACGCTGAGAGTTGTTGGTTATGTGAGCCAGCCACCCCCACAAGGGGAAATAACGCAAAGAAGAATCGCTGTGGACCATCCGAAGTTGGACGGTCCACGGTATGTCCTTCCAATTGGAAAGAAGGGTTCATTATGAAGAGCGTACGTAACGCACTCAACCGCCGTGCCAAGGGCGAAAAGGCTTCACCCTCGTCGAACTGCTCGTGGTCGTCATCATCATCGGCATCCTCGCCGCCGTGGCCGTGCCGATCTACCTGAACCAGCGCAAGGCCGCATGGAATTCCGCGACCCAGACCGATGTCAAGAATGCCAGCCTCGTTATGGAAACCATCATGACCGAGAATCAAGGGAAGGTTCCAGCCCTCACCGCGACAGAGTGCTCTGACACTCACGGATGCGATATCTACGACGGCAATACCGTTAATGTCAGCAAGAACGTGACGCTCAAATTCGACGCGACGGAAGGTGCAAACACTTACAAGATTACAGGTACAAATTCTTCCGACGGTGATTGCAAGACCTTTGTATATGATTCTGCTACTGGTCAGATCTCTGCTGAGTGATTTGTAGCAATGCTGTACCGCGGATGTCGGGGACCCTGTATGTCCCCGACATTCTTGTATCAACCGTAATCAAACACGATCGAACATCATTTGATTCTTTGGGGGAAAGTATGGCCGGCAACGACGCGCAGGTTTCAATGGATAACGGCACCAGGCAGTGGCGTTACAAGGGCGTCTCATTCGACGGCCAGCGTAAAGAGAAGGGTGTGGTTGAAGCGCAGACGCGCGACCAAGCCATCGAACGCATTAAAAAACTCGGACTGTATCCGACCGATCTGACCGACACAGCTGCCGGCACCGGTCTCAACACTGAAATCAACATCAAAGCGTTCGAGAAATATCCAAGCAAAAAAGACTTCGCAGTAACGGCACGGCAGCTCGCCACCATGGTGGCGGCGGGCGTCTCGCTGATCCGAGCCTTGAACATCGTCACCGAACAAATCGAGAACGTGAAACTCCGTAAGGCGGTGCAGGCCTGCGTGGCGCAAGTGGAAGGCGGCTCGTCCTTCTCCGAAGCCATGGAGCGGATCCCGATTCCCTGTTCCCGCCGATCATGGTCAATATGGTTCGTGCCGGCGAGACCGGCGGTTTTCTAGACAAGTCGCTGCTCACTGTGGCGGACAGCTTCGAATCGGATGTGAGACTCCAAGGGCAGATCAAAAGCGCCATGGCCTATCCGGTCGTGGTGTTGGGCATCGCCCTGATCTTGGTGATGGTGATGCTGCTCACCATCGTGCCAATGTTCGCCAGCATGTACGATTCCATGAATGCCCAGTTGCCGTTCGTGACCCAGATCCTGGTGGACCTCGGCAAAGTGATGCCCTACGTGCTTCCGGTGCTGATTGTGGCCGTCGTGGCGCTGGCCATGTTCTGGAAGCGCAACCGTAACAAAGACATCATCCGCACCTGGTGGGATCCGTTCACACTCAAGGCACCGGTGTTCGGCAAGCTGGACACCAACGTGGCCCTGGCCCGCTTTTGCAATAATTTCTCTTCCATGCTCGCTTCCGGTGTGCCGATTCTCCAGGCACTTGATATCGTCGGATCGACTTCGGGCAACTATGTGATTGATTCGTCTTCGAAGCGTGTGGGCCGTTTGGTGGAACGTGGCTACCGTCTGGCCGACAGCATGAGCACCGAAAAGATCTTCCCGAACATGCTGGTGCAGATGGTGGCCATTGGCGAGGACTCCGGCGCCATCGACAAAATGCTGTCCAGTGCGGGCCGAGCGTATGACGAAGAGGCCCAATCCATGGCCAAACAGCTCACCTCGTTGCTGGAACCACTGATGATTCTGTTCCTCGGCGTGGTGGTCGGCTTCATGGTGGTGGCATTGTATATGCCGATGTTCTCCATGTTCGACGCCATCAATGGTCAGGCCTGATCTGATATCCGAGTACCCGAGCGAAACATACCTTTATATATAGGAGCAAGCATGAAGCAGAACGGATTGTGGTCCAGACTCAACCGCAGGTACCGTGCGGCATTACGCGAACGCATGGGGGAGCGCGGCGCCGCCATGATGCTGGCCGTTCTGTTCGTGATGGTGGTGCTCACCACATCCGCTCTGGTCATGACTACCCTGCTTGCCCAGGCGATTCCTTACAAGAACAATAAGGAAAATTCCCAAGCCAACTATGCGGCCGAATCCGCCTTGAAGTCGGCTTGAGCTATATCAATGAGACTCTGGCGAAGTTGCAAGGTTCTACGAGTCTTGATGATTTGCAGAAGGTGTTGCCTGCCGTTGATGCTGATATGAACGACAGTTCCAAGGATGGTGAATTTGCCAAATATGATGGCGCATCCGTGTTGTTGAATCATGTTGCTTTGAATAAGACGGTAAAAACATCGGATACGGCTTCATATACGCCGGATGACCTGTCCTATCGTGTGCGCATCAATTTCTATGACACCAATCCGGATGACGCATCGGCGGAGATGATCAGCTCTCCATCCGATCTGAAAAACCTACAGTATGCCGAAGTGGTGGCCACGGGCTTCATCAACCGGTATAAGGACGGCCGTACAGCAGGCAACACCAAAAGCCCGCAGGCCATGAAGCGTGCGGTATGCAGGATCGAAGCCAAAACGGACTCCACTACCACGAATCATTCAAGTGCCTTGGGTGTTGGCGGCCGCATGGGCATGGGTTTTTATGCCGCGGCGCCCTACAACAGGCTCGATTCGCAGTTTGTATGGGTACCCGTGGATTATGATGGCGTGTCCATCGGATCCGATCCAACCGGCGAAGTTAAATTCTCCGGCACGGTGGATTCCGGACGCACCAATACCAGCCAGCTGTCCGATGGCACTGCGACGTTGAATCCAGTGAACCGCACCTGCATGCTGGCCACCACCATTCCGGTTACCAACGAGAAGAAAAGCATTGCCGAGAACCTCGATTTAAGCAAATCGCCTCAAGCCGGTTCTGGCTGGTGGTACTGCCCGCCGCATACAACGCGGGAGGTGACACCTACCAATATACTGAGGAATGCCGTGCTGACGGTGCGTACTCCTCATTGAACACGTGGGTGTACTACAAGGACAATTCCATCCGTCTGGCCTCGAATATGGGATTGTGCGTCACCGGTGTGAGTATCGATGACACCGACGGCAAGACTCCGACCACCTTGCAGCCATGCGGCACATCATACGGAGTCCACTTCCAAGGCGATTATTATATGGATCCGAATAAGGTTGCGCAGCAGACGGAGAAGAACGACCCGAACAGTCTGCTCAACAAATACCAGAAATGGAACTTCTACAACGGGTTCATCAACGCCGGATACTGGAACGAGCTGACGGGCGATGTCAGTGCGCAAGCAGCGTCATATGATTCCGCTCTGCCTGAAAGCAAGGGATATGCCGTAGCCGGCGTGCAGAGCGGCAAAAAGACCAAGTTCCAACGTCTGGAAGTCACCCATTACGGCGGTAGCCCACAAGACAGTGGCGATCCGCATTTTGCGGGCGGCAATATCAAAGCCACCCCCTACAGTCAGGCGTATATGGTGTCGCAATGGACCTATAACTTCAGCGATTCCTACTTTTCGAACGGTGCCGACATGCAGGATGCCACCGCATCCTTCAGCCAAGCAGGCGAAGCGGGATACGGCACCAATCAGATGGTGAACTCCGCATCCGGATTCTGCATGGTGATGGACGGCAACGACGTATACGCCGACACCTGCGACGTGCATAGTGCGGACTTCGACGCGAAATGCTACCAGAAGACGATCATGGGGCAAGGCAGCGATTTCATCTCGACCTCTCACTGTTCGACCGCCGACAAGGAGAACTTCAACTTCATATCCGACCGCGTCTCCTATACCGAAGATGCCAGCGCCGATGGCACTGGCATCGACACCACCATAGCCCTGCACGACACCAACGGCAACACGAAGTACCTGCATGTTTCCGGCAGTAAGGTGTCGTTGACCGATAATCCAAGTGACGCCACAAAGTTCCGCCGATATAACGAGCACAACACCTCGAAAGCGGTGAGTTACGGCGGCAAGACGCAGTATCCATGGGCTGGCACTTTCCAAACCGGCGAAGGCATGTGCCTGACGGAAATCTATCCGGGAGACTATGTGGAAAGCAATGGGAAGAAAGACCGTCAATACAATCGCTCAGACGGTCATTCCATGCTGAAAATGGTTTCATGCGGAACCGATCGTGACGTGCGTGGGCGACTGGTGAAATCGCAGGCATGGAACGCTTCAGTGAATTATGGTGATGCCGGATCGGCCGGTAGCATTACTTGGACAACGACAACGACCACCGTATCTATCCCTACCAGTACCTATTTCTCAGCGGTTGTGGACTCCACCGTCACATCCAGAAAGTGGTGAACGGCATGGATATAGTGAATGATGTTCCTACCGTGGTGATACTGCTGGTGGCCTCGCTGATCATCGGCTGTATCTTCGGATCTTTCCTGAATGTAGTGATATGGCGCGTGCCGAACCACATAAGCATCACCAATCCGAAACGTAGCTTTTGTCCGAAATGCGAATCGCCAATCGCTTGGTATGACAATATTCCCATCTTTTCCTGGTTGGCACTCGGCGCGAAATGCCGACACTGCAAAGAACCGATTGCCGCACGATATCCGCTGGTCGAATCGCTTGGCGGACTGTCCTTCCTTGCCGTAACCGCAGGTGGACTGTTCGGCGCATACCCGTTATGGGCACTACCCGTGCTGTACGTGTTCGCATGCGTGTCCATCGTCATAGCGTTCATCGACTTGGACCACCATCTCATCCTCAACGTAGTGCTACTGCCGACGCTTATCGCAACGGTGTTGCTGCTGGTTGTGGCATCGTTTGGCATAGGGGAGTGGAATCGTCTTGGTCGCGGAGCGCTCTGCGCGCTGATTCTCTTCGTGTTCTATTTCGTACTCTCACTCATCTGGAAAGGTGGCATGGGAGACGGCGACATCAAACTCGCGTTCATTCTCGGATTGCTGCTTGGCTGGCTTGGCCTGGCCGCAATTCATCATTGGATCGTTCGCCGCGTTCTTCATCGGCGGTGCCATCAGCTTGGTATTGCTGGCCAGCAAAAAGGTCGACCTTCATGGAGGCATCCCCTTTGGGCCATCCATGCTGCTCGGCGCATGGCTTGGCATTTTCGCCGGCGTACCAATCGCCACACTATACCTGCAACTCACCGGACTTGCGTAACGCATCCGCATACAAGACCCATATATATAAGGAGAGACCATGAGAGCAATAACGGCGCTGTCGATTGCGAGCGACGCCATACGAGCGGCGGTCATAGCCGACCCCTATACGGATTCGCCGACCATCAAGCATTTTCAGGCATTGCCGTTGCCCAGCGGAGCCGTGGTGGACGGCGAAGTGGTGGACACCGAAGTGGTCACCGGCCTGCTGAGAACACTGGTGCAGCGTTTCAAATTCCCGCGTGAAAACGCCTCACTCGTCTATTCCAGCCGCCGTATGGTGTTCCGTGAGACGGACTTCCCCTACATGTCCCTAGCTGATTTACGCTCAACCCTGCCATTCCAGGCCAAAGGCATGATTCCATTGCCCATTGAGGAATCCGAACTTGACTTCGTGCCGTTGTCTGTAGTGGATGACGAGCAGAACGGCAAGCAGCTTCATGGCATTCTCGTAGCCACTCTGCGCGGTGGTCTGGAAAAAACTGCGTATACCGCAGAAGAAGCGGGTTTCGTGATCACCTCCATCGACGCCGGTCCGTTCGCGTTGGCCCGCCTGTTCAGCGACACCAACCAGGCGCAGACCGAAGCGGTGGTCAACATCAACGGCAACTGCACCGACGTGATCGTGCTCAATAACGGAAAACCTGCCTATATGCGCGTCGTGCCGTCCGGTGCCGACGACGTGTCCGACGCCATCGCCAATGCGCTGAGCATCTCCTTCGAAGACGCGGAACGCATCAAAAACCAGATTGGTCTGCAAAATGTGACCGGTGACGAACGTCTCGAAAAAGCCGAGGAAGTCATTCGTGAAACCACGGCGCAGCTCATCGTCGGTATTCGCAATACGTTGAACATGTACGACGTCGACCATGCGGACAGCACCATCAGCGGCATCATCCTCACCGGTACGGGTGCGCGACTTATCGGTCTGCCCCCAGTGTTGGCAAGCTCCATCAACAAGATGGTGCGCATTGGCGATCCGTTCATCCGCTTCAAGCTGTCCAAGGAAGTCGAACGTCAGAACATTGTGGCGCACGCGGTCGATTTAGGCGGGGTGCTGGGACTGGTCATCGGAAAGAAGCCGAGGTGAGTGTGATTATGAAACTTGATATGAAATCCAAGAAAAACAAGGCCAACTCCCACCGTGGACGTGGCAAGGAAGTCGCCTATCCGGACACTTCGGACGGTCAGAAGGGCACCCTGCTATCCATGAACGTCTCCGATATCAGCAATGCGTTGAAAGCGGGCGGTATCGGCAAGCGTAGCACCGCGCCGGAAAACCCAGCCGACTGGACCATGCGCGCTAACCTGATTCCGCGTTCCATCGTCGGATTGAATCGCGATCGAGCCATCAAATACCTGTTAACGTATGTGCTGATCGGCGTGCTCATTGTATCTTTGGTGGTCAGCGTGTTCATGTTCGCCCAATCCACATGGGCGGACCATCGTGTGGAAGTGGCTCAACAGAAGACCATTTCCCTGCAAAAGGAGAAAGCGCAGTTCAAGGATGTCGAAGACACGTTGAATTCGCTGGACGATGCGCAGAAGGCGAAGATTGCCATGCTGTATGACGAAATGGACTGGATGAAGGTCGCCGATTCGCTGAACAGCTCGCTTCCGGAAGGCGGCCAGTATACGAATCTGGAACTCAAAAGCTTCCAGATCGCTTCATCGAACAATTCGTCCTCATCCTCCGACAATACGTCCACTGTGTGGTCTGGTAACGGCGTGATTTCCGCGGACTTCACCATCGAATCGCCGAATTTCTACTCGGCCAAGGACTTTATCAACAATTTCGCCTCGATCCCCACGTACAAGACGGGTTATGTGAGCTCTATTACCAAGAATGACAGTGAAGGTGGCACCACCTACACGTATACCGGAACGATTTCACTGGTGATGGACGGCAACACCACTTCGCGAAGCGACAACTCAGCAGGCGCGACCCAGGCCAACCGTGATTTGCTCGCCAAGCTGCGCGCAAGCCTCGACAAGGCTGCGTCCGGACAGTCTGATGCTTCTGCCAACCAGTCGACTGACACCTCATCCGATGCCAGCGGATCGTCCAACTGATAAGCAGGAGGAAATATGAACAAGCATAAAATCGCATGGATCGCACTGGCCGTCGGCATCGTAGTGGTGCTGATGTTGACATGGCTTGTAGGCGTATCTCCGCGTCTTACACACATTAAGGAAGCCGACGCGCAGACTGCGCAGATCGAAGAAAGCAACAAGAAAACGCGTGACCAGATTGAAACGCTGCGTATGGCGAGCGAGACGATCGGCCTGCAGAAGGATCGTTTGCGTCAGCTGCAGCGCCAGATTCCTGACGGCTATAACCAAAACGAATTCATCGATTCGTTGAATGCCGCTGCTGATGGTGCAGGCGTCTCCATCCAGTCTGTGACCTTCGATGAGGCCACCACCGCTGAAGTGCCGTCCGAAATGCAGGGAACCATCAAAGCCGGCCGGCTTGTGCAGGTTCCGGTGAGCATTACTGCGAATGGCAGCTATGATGCAATGCGTGGCTTCGTTCAGGCCGTGCAGGGCATCAACCGTATTGCCGTTCCTGAAGATGTGACGTACACCCTTGATAAGGGCGGCGACGCCACCAAGAACAACGTGACCATCAATTGTAAAATCTGGTCGCTGCTGCTTAACAATGACACCGTCGAAGAGAGAACGTTACCAAGCAGTGACAAACAATACATAAAGAACGATTCTCTCCTTATTCATTACATGGGGCCTTCCGTATTCGCGGGAAGCCCCTTTCCTTATGTATCTTCACATATTCTTATGTGTTTTCATTCGGTTCTTGCATCAATTTGCCGTTCATCCCCATCGGAAATCACGTAACTTGCCATGCCGTGAAACTGTCAGGCAAAACTGTCAGCATGTGACGGTAGGCTTTGCGCTTGTAAAGACCCCAAACCATTCAATCCAGAAGGTGCATTGTGGCTGTATCCAAACTCGATGAAGTCGTATCCCTTGCCAAGCGTCGTGGCTTTGTTTTTCCCGCCGGTGAAATCTACGGCGGAACCCGTTCCGCATGGGATTACGGTCCGCTCGGCGTGGCGCTGAAGGACAATATCAAGCGCGAATGGTGGCGCTCCATGGTCGTCACCCGTGGCGACGTGGTGGGCGTGGACACCTCCATCATCCTGCCGACCCCCGTGTGGGTGGCTTCCGGCCACGTGGCCGTCTTCAACGATCCGCTGGTCGAGTGCCTCAACTGCCATAAGCGCCAGCGTTCCGACAAGCTTGAGGAATCCTACGCCGAGAAGCATGGAGACAAGCTGCCGGAGAACGGCATGGCCGACATCGTGTGCCCCGACTGCGGCACCCGCGGCAAGTGGACCGAACCGCGCGACTTCAACATGATGCTGCGCACCCACCTCGGCCCGGTCGAGGACGAGAACTCCCTGCACTACCTGCGTCCGGAAACCGCGCAGGGCATCTTCGTGGACTTCAAGAACGTGATGACCTCTTCCCGCAAGAAGCCGCCGTTCGGCATCGCCAACATGGGCAAGTCCTTCCGTAACGAGATCACCCCGGGCAACTTCATCTTCCGTACCCGTGAGTTCGAGCAGATGGAAATGGAATTCTTCGTCAAGCCCGGCGAGGACGAAGCCTGGCACCAGTACTGGATCGACGCCCGTACCCAGTGGTACCTCGACCTCGGCGTCAAGCCGGAGAACCTGCGCCACTACGAGCATCCGAAGGAGAAGCTGGCCCACTATTCGAAGCGCACCGTCGACATCGAATACAAGTTCGGCTTCCAGGGCTCCGATTGGGGCGAGCTCGAAGGCATCGCCAACCGTACCGACTTCGACCTGTCCGCGCACGCGGAGCACTCCGGCGAGGACCTGAGCTACTTCAACCAGGCCACCGGCGAAAAGTACGTGCCGTACGTCATTGAGCCGGCCGCCGGCCTGACCCGTTCCCTCATGTGCTTCCTCGTCGACGCCTACGACGTGGACGAGGCTCCGAACACCAAGGGCGGCGTGGACAAGCGCACCGTGTTGCACCTCGACCCGCGTCTGCTCCGGTCAAGGCCGCCGTGCTGCCGTTGAGCAAGAAGCCCGATCTGCAGAACGTGGCGCAGAAGCTCGCCGCCGACCTGCGCCAGAACGAGTGGATGATCGACTACGACGAGGCCGGCGCGATCGGCCGTCGTTACCGTCGTGAAGACGAGATCGGCACTCCGCTGTGCGTCACCGTCGACTTCGACACCCTCGACGACCAGGCCGTCACCATCCGTGAACGCGATACCATGCAGCAGGAGCGCGTCAGCCTCGACAAGGTGGCCGACTACATCGCCGAGCGTATCGGCGAGAAGCGCGTCAGCGTGCCGCAGATGCCGGTCGAAATGGGTGGCGAGGCTTGGCCTGAGTCCGTCAAGATCGCCGAAGCCGGTGGCCTGTACTGATCGCCACGAATCGGTCATATTGAACGGAACAAGTCTGACCTATGCCAGATAGCATTGTGAATGCCTACGAGGAATCCGACGTGCTCGACCCGCGTACCGACGCGGAACGGCCGTCGGTTCCTCCCGTTATAAAGCCCGTTGATTTGGGTCCGGTGCACGTCGAAACGCCGGTGGTGCTTTCGCCTATGGCGGGCGTCACCAACTGGCCGTTCCGCGTGATCTGCGAAAGCTACGGTCCCGACGGTCTGTACGTGGCGGAAATGATCACCGCGCGCGCATTGGTGGCCCGCAATCCGAAAGCCCTGCGCCTATGCCGTTTCGCACCCAGCGAGAAGATTCGCTCGCTGCAGCTGTACGGCGTCAATCCCTCGATTGTGGAGCAGGCCGCGAAAATCGTCATCGACGAGAACATGGCCGACCATGTCGACCTCAACTTCGGCTGCCCGGTGCCCAAGGTGACGCGTCGTGGCGGCGGTTCCGCGCTGCCATGGAAGACGGACCTGTTCCGTGAGATCATCCAACGTGTGGTCAAGGTGTGCGACGCGGCCAACGTACCAGTCACGGCCAAAATCCGCGTCGGCATCGACCATGAACACGAGACGTTCCTCGAAGCCGGGCACATCGCGCAGGAGGAAGGCTGCAAGGCCGTCACCCTGCACGCGCGCACCACCGCCGAATATTACGGTGGGCATTCCGATTGGTCCCGCATCGGCGAGCTGGTTTCCGAGCTTGATATTCCCGTCTTCGGCAACGGGGATATTTGGGGTGCCAACGACGCGTTGGCGATGGTCGCCGAAACCGGTTGCGCGGGTGTTGCGATCGGCCGCGGCTGCCAAGGCCGTCCATGGTTGTTCGCCGACATCAAGAACGCGTTCGCCGGCAGTGACGAGCGCGTCGACCCCACGCTGGGCGACGTGTGCCGCGTGATCGAACGGCATGCCGAACTGCTGACCGAATTCTATGATGACGACGAGCGGATGGCCGTGCATGACCTGCGCAAGCACGTCGCGTGGTATCTGAAGGGCTTCCCCGTGGGCGGTTCCACACGCCGTGCGTTCATGGAATGTGAAAATCTTGAGGATGTCCGGCGCGAGATAGGCAGACTCGACCCGAACATTCGGTTCCCAGAACGCATCGCCGACAAGCCAAGGGGGCGCGTGCGCTTCGCCAAAAAGGTGCATCTGCCTTACGGATGGTTGGAATCCCGGGAAACCACGCACGAGGAGCGTGAGGCGCTGTTCGGGGATGACCCGATGGATGCCAGCTACTAAAGCCCGTCACGCATGTTCGAAGAGCCGTGTACAAATGACTGAAGGGGTCAACGCAGGCAGAATGAACATGCTGACAGCAAAAAAGTGAAAAAACGGTGGTACACGCCTGGAAAAGTGCGCGTATCATCGGCGCGATTGCGATAGAGTTGTTCATATACGTGAGTGAACAGGAGACAATGGTGAGCGAGATTGCCCAGACTGACAATTTCAACGACAAGACCAACATCAAGGTCGTCGGTGTCGGTGGAGCCGGAGGCAACGCTGTCAATCGCATGATTGCGGAGGGTCTTCAAAGCGTCGAATTTATTGCGATCAACACTGATGCAAAGGATCTGCTGCGATCCGACGCCGATGTCAAGATCTCGCTGAACGATGCCTCCAGCCGTGGTCTGGGCGCTGGCGCGACCCGGAAAAGGGTGCCAAGGCGGCGCAGGATCACCAGTCCGACATCGAAGAGGCGCTTAAGGGCTCCGACATGGTGTTCGTCACCTGCGGTGAGGGCGGTGGCACCGGAACCGGCGCCAGCCCGATCGTGGCACGTGCGGCCCACCAGCAGGGCGCGCTGACCATCGCCGTGGTGACCCGTCCGTTCAGCTTCGAAGGTCCGCAGCGTTCCGCTTCCGCCGCGCTCGGCATCGAGAACCTGCGCAAGGAAGTCGACGCGCTGATCGTCATTCCGAACGACCGACTGCTGGAATTGTCCGACCGCACCATTGGCATCGTCGACGCGTTCAAGACCGCCGACACCGCACTGCTGGCCGGCGTGCAGGGCATCACCGACCTGATTACCTCGAATTCGTACATCCACGTTGATTTCAACGATGTCAACGCGATTCTGCGTGGTGCCGGCACCGCGCTGTTCGGCATCGGTTCCGCTCGGGGAGAGGACCGCGCCACGCAGGCCGCGGAAATCGCCATCAGCTCGCCGCTGCTGGAGGAAAGCATCGAGGGTGCGCATGGCGCACTGATCAACATCGCCGGTCCGACCGACCTGAAGCTGCAGGAAGCCGCAGCCGCGGTCGCGCTGGTGCAGAAGGCCATCCATCCGGAAGCGCAGATCATCTGGGGCCTGTCCCTGGACGACGCCTACGGCGACGAGGTGCGTGTCACCGTCATCGCGGCAGGTTTCGATGCCAATTCTAAGAAGCCCGACCAGCCGGCCGAAGAAAAGCCGGCCGCGGCCAAGGAAAACACGGTACCGCTGTCCGCGTTGTCCGCCGGCGTGCAGGCTCCCGCCCAGCAGCCGCAGCCGGTGCAGACTCCGGCGGTGCCGCAGGTGCAGCCGCTGTCCAGCTACATTCCGTCCACTCCGGACCAGAACGTCGCCTCGTTCGACCAGACCACCGAGCATGAAGTGGTTTCGGCTAACGATCCGGGCGACCTCGATATTCCGGATTTCCTGCGCTAAAGTCAACGCGTAGACGCGAAAGGAACATACATGGCAGGTTTCATGAAGAACGCGATGTCGTACTTGGGAATGTCCGACGTCGCCGAGGGCGAGGATGATTTCGAGGATGACGTCGACACCGGCGAGACCTCGTTCGATTCGGATCATTCCGTCACCCCGATGCCTTCCTCTTCGGCTTCCGCTTCCACGCCGTCCGCTCCGCGTGAGCAGTCCAACCGTTCCAGGGGGGTAGAGTTAGCCGCATCACCACCATCCATCCGAAGACCTATGACGATGCGCAGATGGTCGGTCGCGCCATTCGTGACGGCATTCCGGTGGTGCTGAACCTGACAGGTGTGGCCGAAGCCGTGGCATACCGCATCGTCGACTTCTCCGCCGGTGTGGTGTTCGGCGTGCGCGGCTCCATCGAACGCGTCACTCCGCGCGTGTTCCTGCTGAGCCCGGCCCAAGTGAACATCAAGGTCGAGGAGCCTGAAGACAAGGGTCCGGCCCACGACCTGTTCGCCGACTGAGCCGTGTAGCACAGAGCAAGCACAAATCAGACGATTATGCCCCACTGAAAGCGGGGGCATTTTGTTATGCGCGCTTGATACAGTGGCAACGTGATTCTCTCGATAATTGGTAGCGTCGTCCATTTTCTGGTCAACGCCTATATCCTGGTGCTGTTCGTCCGCATGATTCTCGACTGGGTGTTGGCATTGTCGCCGACGTGGCGGCCAAGCGGAATCGTGGCCTCGTTGTTCGACGCCATCTACCAGCTGACGGAGCCGCCGTTAAGGTGGTTGCGGCAGTATATTCGTCCCGTTCCGCTCGGACCGATCTATTTTGACGTCGCGTATCTTGTGCTTTATTTCGTTCTTGTGGTCATTGATTTCCTTATTTAGCACCTCTAAAAAACCGTTTTTCCGCAAAATATCTATGGTTTCGTGCTAGAGTCGAACACTGAAAGCAACAACAGTAAGGCATCAAGCCCAAAGCGAGGTGTAAGGATTTATGGCTCTGTTGACGCCGAAAGATATTAGGGAGCATACTTTCCAGACCGTAAGGTTCAAGGAAGGCTATGACGTCGATGAAGTCGATGACTTCCTCGATCAGGTAACCGAGACGGTGGAAGCCCTTGGCAAGCAGGCAGTTGCCGGCGGACAGGCCACGCAGTCTCTTGGCCCGGATGTCGCAGGACTCAATTCCAAGATTTCCGAGTTGAATGCTCAGATCCAGTCCCTGCAGCAGGAGAACGCGACGCTGAAGTCCGCCTCCGAGCAGGCAGCTGGTGCGGGAGACCAGGCCGCTCAGGCGCTCAGGCCGCGGCCGCCAAGCTTTCCGAGGCAGAGGAAAGCAATCGTGCGCTGTCTTCCCAGAACGAGCAGCTCAAGGGGCAGATCGATCGTCTGTCCGCGCAGGTCGATCAGCTCACCGCCCAGGCAGCCGAAGCGGCCGGTCAGGCCGACCTTGGCGAGCAGCTTACCGCCGTGCAGCACGAGCGTGACACGTTCCGCGCACAGACCGAGGACCTGTCCCGTCAGCTGGCATCGGCCAGGAGCAGGTGGTCGTGGCTCAGCGTCAGAAGGAGCAGATCGATCAGCTCACCGCAAAGCTTCAGGAAGCGCAGGACCAGGTCGCTCAGGCCCAGCAGCTCACTCAGGAGCATGCTGCCCAGTCCCAGCAGCAGGATGCCCAGGTGAAGCAGCAGGCCATGCAGATCCAGCAGCTTGCCCAGCAACTGAAGGATTCCCAGATTCGCGAGGCACAGCTGCGCGAACAGGTCGCCAAGTCCGAGCCGAGCACCGAAACCGGCAGCCTGCAGAAGATCGCAGGTGCCGCGGCAAGCGCCAATACCGAGCCGGAGCGCGCCACCGCCATGCTGACGCTGGCCATGCAGCTGCACGACCAGTACGTCGACAAGGGCAAGGCCAAGGCCAAGGAGATCACCGAGGAAAGCCAGCGCAAGTACGAAGAGATCATCGGCAGCGCCAACGACTACTCCAACCGCACTCGTTCCGAGGCTGACCAGTACTCCACCGACACCCGCGCCAACGCCGACAACTACCTGTCCGGCAAGACCCAGGATGGCGATGCCTATCTGGCACAGAAGCAGCAGGATGGCGATGCGTACCTGAACCAGAAGACCGAGGAGGGCGACGCCTACCTTGCGCAGAAGACCGAGGAAGGCAATGCCTATCTGGCCGGCAAGCAGCAGGATGGCGACGCTTATCTGGAGCAGAAGCAGCAGGAAGGCGACGCCTACTTCGCGCAGAAGCAGGAAGAGGGCGACGGCTACCTGGCTCAGAAGACCCAGGACGCCGACACGTACTTCTCCGACAAGCACACCGAGGCCGACAACTACGAAGCCGAAGTGCAGAAGCGCGCCTTCGACTACGATTCGAAGACCCGTACCGCTGCCGACGACTACGCCCAGCAGGTCCGCGACAACCTCGAGACCCAGACCAAGGTCATCGAAGGCAACATCAAGGGCCTCAAGCAGTTCGAAACCGAATACCGTGCACGACTCACCGACTTCCTCGGCCAGCTCGTCAACCAGGTGTCCGATACGAACAACTACGACCAGGACCCTCAGGACAACAACGACTGAGATTAGCCTGTGTCTGACATCATGAAGAATGATCAAAGACGGCTGCGCGACCGCGTGGCCGTCTTTGCGTGTATTGCGATCGCGACGATCGCGATTGACCAGCTCACCAAGATGTGGGCTTTGTCCGCATTGGCCGATGGCCGTACCATACGCGTGATTCCCGGCCTGCTTTCGTTGACATTGGTGCGTAATCCAGGCGCCTCGCTCGGCATGGGCTCCGGCATGACGTGGCTGATTTCCCTGCTGGCGATGGCGGCCTGCGTGGCGTTGGTCGTACTTGCCGTCCGCACCATTTCCATGAAATGGACGGTGCTGTTCGCCTTCGCCTTCGCAGGAGCGTTCGGCAACCTCATCGACCGCGTCATCTACGCGGAAGGGTTCCTCAACGGCAAGGTCGTGGATTTCCTGAACTACGGATGGTCCATCGGCAACGTGGCGGACATCTTCCTCATGCTCGCGGGCGTTGCGGCGGTGCTGCTGCTGTTCCTCGGGGAACCGTTCAGCCAAAAGGACCTTGACGAGGCCAACGGCAAGACGCTTGGTGATGATGCGAACGCAACCGACGACGGGGCGAAAGCAGCATGAGCCGTCTCGTACCCGCTCCCGACGCGCTCGTCGGCAAACGATTCGACGTCGCGGTCGCCAAAATGCTTGGCATTTCCCGGGCCAAGGCGGCCGACCTCATCGAAAGCGGACAGGCGCGCGTGCTCGGCAGGGACATTTCCAAATCGTCGACCCTGCAGGCAGGCGAAACCGTAGAATTCGACATCGTCGAGGAACGGTCCGAACCGGAACCGATCGCCCATGACATGGCCGTCGTCTATGAGGACGACGATGTGGTCGTGGTGGACAAGCCGGTCGGCGTCGCCGCGCACGCATCCGTCGGATGGACCGGTCCGACGGTGCTTGGCAGCCTGATCGACAGGGGAGTGCACATCACGTCATATGGCGCGGCAGGCCGTCAAGGCATCGTGTCACGACTCGACGTGGGCACATCGGGACTGATGCTCGTATGCAAGTCCGATCTTGCGTACGTGGAGATGCGCCGGCAGTTCGCCGAACATGAGGTCGTCAAAACATATCACGCACTCGTGCAAGGCAATCTCAAAGAAGACAAAGCCACCATCGAAGCGCCGATCGGACGCGCCAAAGTCTCCGACTTCCGCTTCTGCGTGACACCGGCCGGCAAAGAGGCCATCACGCATTGGGACGTGATGGAACGTTTCGGCGAAGCCACGCTCGTATCCGTGAACCTGGAAACCGGCCGCACCCATCAGATCCGCGTGCATTTCTCATCCATCGGGCATCCGTTGGCGGGGGACGCCATGTACGGCGCGAATCCGCAGCTGAGCGAGGCGCTTGGCCTTGAACGGCAATGGCTGCACGCCATGCAATTGGAATTCCGCCATCCGCGTACGCACGTGTGGACCACGGTGAAATCGCACTATCCCGCCGACCTGCAGCATGCGCTTGACGTGATGCGCGCACGGCACGCCGACCAGTCCCTATAAAAGTGTGGCCGGACGGCCAGAAACGACTCCACGCCGTCATGAAGCCCAGCTAAATTGGAACGCATGGCTACTTCCGCAAATTTCGTGCAACTGCATAATCACACGCATTATTCGCTGCTCGACGGCGCATCGAAAATACCGGATCTGGTCAAGCGCGCCAAGGAACTGGGCATGCCGGCCGTCGGCATCACCGACCACGGCAACATGCATGGCGCGTATGAGATGTGGAGCGCCGCGGTCAACGCCGGCATCAAGCCGATCATCGGCATCGAAGCCTATGTGACGCCGGAAACCGCACGTCAGGACCCCACCCGTGTGAGCTGGGACACCAACTGGAATCCTGATCTGGATCCGCTGCATCGCCGCCGTAACCCGGATGATGTGTCCGGCGGCGGTGTCATCACCCACCTGACCATGTGGGCAGAAAACGACGAAGCCTCGTCAACCTCATGAAAGCCTCCACCGACGCGAACCTTGAAGCCGAGTCATGCGCTATCCGCGTATGGATAAGGAAATCCTCGCCAAATATTCGAAAGGCATCATCGCCTCGTCCGGCTGCCCGTCGGGCATCATCCAGACTCGTCTGCGCCTGGGCCAGTTCGATGACGCGTTGCGTGCCGCCGGCGAATTCCAAGACATTTTCGGCCGCGATAATTTCTACATCGAATTCATGGACCACGGCCTGAAAATCGAAAAGCAAGTGACCGACGGGCTGCTCGACATCGCAAAAAAGCTCAACGCGCCGCTGCTGGCCACCAACGATTCCCATTACACGCGTGCCGAAGACGCCGGCGCGCAGGACGCCATGCTGTGCATCAACTCCGGCTCCACGCTGGACGAGCCGGGCCGATTCAAATTCGACGGCACCGGCTACTACATCAAATCCGCCGAGGAAATGCGCGAACTGTTCAAAGACCTTCCCGAAGCGTGCGACAACACGTTGGAGATCGCCGAACGCTGCAACGTCATGTTCGACGATCATGAAGACGGCGCGTTCATGCCGCAATTCGACTGTCCGGAAGGCTGGGACGAGACGTCGCTGTTCCTGAAGAAGGTCGAGGAAGGCCTGGAACGCCGGTACAACGGCAAGCCGTCGCTCGAAGTGCTGCGGCAGGCCGACTACGAATGCGGCGTGATCTGCCAGATGCAGTTCTGCGGCTACTTCCTCGTCGTGGCCGACTACATCAACTGGGCGAAGGCCCACGGCGTGATGGTGGGGCCGGGCCGTGGCTCCGCCGCAGGCGCCATGGTCGCGTATGCGATGGGCATCACCGAACTTGATCCGCTTGAACACGGTCTAATCTTCGAACGATTCCTCAATCCGGAACGTGTCTCACTGCCTGATATCGACGTCGACTTCGACCCGGACGGTCGTGGACGCGTGCTCGACTACGTGGGTGAGAAATACGGACGCGACAAAGTGGCGCAGTGCGTGATCTACGGCACCATCAAAACCAAGCAGGCGCTGAAGGACTCCGCCCGCATCATGGGATACGACTTCTCAGTCGGAGACAAGATCACCAAAGCCCTGCCTCCCGCACAGACCGGCGGCAAGGACATCCCGCTGCACGACATCTTCGACCCAAGCGCGAAACGATACGCGGAAGCACGCGAATTCCGCGAACTGTACGATTCCGACCCGGACGCGAAACGCATCACGGACGAGGCGATGGGCATCGAAGGTCTGATTCGTCAGACCGGTGTGCACGCCTGCGCCACCATCATGGGCAGCGAGCCGATCACCAACACGTCGCCGCTGCTGGAACGTACCGACGGCACCGTCACCACCACGCTCGAATACCATACGTGCGAAACGCTCGGTCTGGTCAAGATGGACTTCCTCGGACTTTCCAACTTGACGGTGATCCGAGACACCCTGAACAACATCGAGGCGAACGGCAAGGAACGCATCGACCATACGAAGATTCCGCTGGACGACCGCCCCACCTACGACCTGCTGTCCCGTGGCGACACGCTCGGCGTGTTCCAGCTCGATTCCGACGGCATGCGCTCGCTGCTGAAAACGTTGAAGCCGAACAACTTCAACGATATTTCCGCACTGATCGCGCTGTACCGTCCAGGTCCGATGGATATGGATTCGCACACCAACTATGCGAAGCGCAAGAACGGTCTGCAGAAGATCACGCCAATCCACCCCGAAGTGCCGAACCGCTTAAGGAAGTGCTCGACGAGACCTACGGTCTGATCGTCTACCAGGAGCAGGTGCAGTCCGCGGCGCGAATCCTCGCTGGCTATTCGCTGGGCAAGGCAGACGTGCTGCGTCGAGCGATGGGCAAGAAGAAGCCGGAAGTGCTGGCCAAGGAGAAGATCCCGTTCTTCGCCGGCATGAAGGAGCATGGATATTCCGAAGAGGCCGCGCAGGCCGTGTGGGACATCCTCGTGCCGTTCTCCGGCTACGCGTTCAACAAGGCGCATTCGGCCGCATACGGTTTGATCTCCTACTGGACCGCGTATCTGAAAACGCATTATCCGGTGGAGTTCATGGCCGCCCTGCTGCAAGGCGCCAGCACGAACAAAGACAAGACCGCGCTGTACCTGGGCGAGGCGCGACGCATGGGCATCCAGGTGCTTTCTCCGGACGTGAACGAGTCGGTGTACGAGTATTCGGCAGTCGGCGACGTCGTGCGATTCGGCCTCGGCGCCATCCGCAACGTCGGCAAGAACGCGGTCGATGCGATCATCGCGGAACGTGAGAACGGCCACGGCAAGTACGTGAACTTCACCGATTTCATCAAACGCGTGCCGTTGGAGGCGCTGAACAGGCGATTGGTGGAATCGCTGATCAAGGCCGGCGCGTTCGACTCGATCGACCCGAACCGTCGTGCGCTGTTCACCATCCACGAAACGGCCATCAATTCGGTCGTCGGCCTGAAACGCAAGCAGGCGGAAGGCCAGTTCGACCTGTTCGCCGACCTGGACGATTCCAAAGAGAACGATTCCGCCATGGGAGACGCCATGGTGCAGGTGCCCGACGTGGAGGAGTGGGACAAGAAAACCAAGCTCAACTTCGAACGTGAGATGCTTGGCCTGTACGTGTCCGACCATCCGTTGAGCGGCATGCAGTCGATTCTGGTGTCGTTGCGCGAAATGTCGATAGCGCACCTGATCGACGCGCGGGAAGCATGCCGGACGGCCAGCAGGTGACGATCGCGGGCCTGATCACGAACGTGGACCGCCGCGTGTCGAAAAAGGGCAATCCGTGGGCCATCGTAACCGTCGAGGATCTGGAAAGTTCCATCCAATGCATGTTCTTCGGCAAGGTGTACGAGGCCGCCGCGCCCGAGCTCGCCGTCGACACCGTGGTACAGATCCGCGGCCAGGTGGAGAAGCGCGATGAGACAGTGAGCATGCGCGCCACCGAATTCACCGTGCCGACGTTGGAGGCGCAGGATGAACGTCCGCTGACGATTGTGCTGCCGCCGATCGCGCTCGACCAGTCGCATGTGCGGCGGCTCGGGCAGATTCTGACCAGCCATCCCGGCCCGTGCGAGGTGAAACTGGCGTTGATGGACGACAAAGGCAACGCCAAGGTGCTGACGTTCGGAGACCGGTTCCGCGTCAAACGCGACACGTCGCTGTTCGCCGAAATCAAGATTCTCTTCGGACCGAGCTCGCTTCCGTTGGCCTGAGCGGTTTGACTTGAACGGTTTGACCTGAACAGGTTTTTGATTGCCGGCCGATGCTGAATGGCGTCGACCGGCATATATTTTTCGCGGAAATCGGCATGGCATGGAAAACGGCGGATCTGCGTGTCTCACAATGCGGCTGAATGTGAGACGACGGGACGTTCTCGTGACTTGGCGTTGTTACCATGGGGCGTTATGAGCGAAGAAAACTATATGCGAATCATTGACCTGCGCGGCAAGAAGCTGACTCGAGCTGAAATGCTGGAAGCCATGCCCCGCGCCGAGATGGGCACCAACGAGGCCACTGAGCTCGTACAGCCGATTCTCGATGATGTGAAGGCCCGCGGCGCTGCGGCCCTGCGCGACTTCGCGGAGAAGTTTGACCATATCCGTCCCGAGCATCTGCGTGTGCCGGTCGAGGCCATGAAGGCCGCCGTCGACGAGCTCGATCCGGAAGTGCGCGCCGCCATCGAGGAATCCGTGCGCCGCTGCCGCGCCGTATCCGCATCCCAGGTGCCGGCCCCGTTCCACACCGACCTGGCCGAAGGCGCGCGCGTCGCCGAACGTTGGATTCCGGTGCAGCGCGTCGGCCTGTACGTGCCGGGAGGCAAGGCCGTCTACCCGAGCTCCGTCATCATGAACGTGGTGCCGGCGCAGGCCGCAGGCGTCGAATCGCTGGCCATCGCCACCCCGCCGAGCCGCAGCAACTCCGACGGCCTGCCGGACAAGACCATCCTCGCCACCTGCGCCATCCTCGGCGTGGACGAGGTGTACGCGGTCGGCGGCGCTCAGGCCATCGCCATGTTCGCTTACGGCGCCAAGGGCTCCGAACCGCAGGACGCGAGATTCTGTGCGATCCGGTGGACAAGATCACCGGCCCGGGCAACATCTTCGTCGCCACCGCCAAGCGCATGGTCTCCGGCATCGTCGGCATCGACGCCGTCGCCGGTCCGACCGAAATCGCCATCATCGCCGACAAGGGTGCCAACCCAAGCTGGCTCGCCGCCGATCTGATCGGCCAGGCTGAACATGACGAGCTCGCCGGTTCCGTGCTTATCACCGACAGCGAAGACATCGCCGACAAGGTGCAGGAGAGCCTCAAGTACCGCGTGCCTCGCACCGAGCACGCCGAGCGCGTCAACACGTCGCTGCGCGGCCGCCAGTCCGGCATCATCCTCACAGACGGCATCGAACAGTCCATCGACGCGGCCAACGCGTACGCGGCCGAACACCTTGAAGTGCAGACCGCTGATCCGGATGCCGTGATCGCCAAGATCCGCAACGCCGGCGCCATCTTCCGTGGCCCGTACTCCCCGGTTCCGCTGGGCGACTACATGTCCGGTTCCAACCACGTGCTGCCGACCTCCGGCACCGCGCGCTTCGCCGCCGGCCTCGGCGTGCACACCTTCATGAAGCCGGTCGAAGTCATCGAATACGACGAGCAGGGACTGAAGACCCTCGCCGCCCGTGTGAACGCCTTCGCCGTCTCCGAAGATCTGCCGGCACACGGCGAATGCGTGCTGAGCCGCTTCATCGACGACCCGTACAACAAGGCGACCATCAAGGAACAGGAAGAGCAGGCCGGCCTCCGATGAGCGAGACTTCCAGCAACGCGATTCCGGCATATCTGCCGCTGCGCAACGACCTGATCGGCGAAGAACCGTACGGCGCGCCGCAGCTCGACGTGCCGGTGTGCCTCAACGTCAACGAGAATCCGTACGCGCCCGAACCGGCCGTGGTGGAAACCATCGCCCAGCGTGTCAAGGAGATCGCCCCGACGCTCAACCGTTATCCGGACCGCGAGCACATCGAACTGCGCAAGGCGTTCTCCACATATCTAGAACGCGAATCGGGCGTGAAGCTCAGCGTCGACCAGTTGTGGGGCGCCAACGGCTCCAACGAGATCATGCTGCAGCTGTTCCAGGCGTTCGGCGGCCCCGGCCGCATCGCGCTCGGCTGCGATCCGACGTACTCCATGTATCCGGAATACGCGCGCGACACGTTCACCACGTGGAAGCTTGCGCATCGTAACGCCGACTTCACGCTTGACGTGGACGCCACCATCAAGGCGATCGAAGAGGTCAAGCCGGCCATGATCGTGCTCACCAGCCCGAACAATCCGACCGGCACCCCGCTCAAGCCGGAAGATCTGAAGCGCGTGCTCGAAGCCGCCCGTACCGCCGAAGTGGCAGGCGCCGCCGAAGGCGTGCATCCGGTGGTCGTGGTGGACGAGGCGTACATCGAATTCCGAGATCCGGGCACGCCCACCGCGCTGGAACTCATCGGCGAATACGAAAACCTCGCCGTCAGCCGCACCATGAGCAAGGCGTTCGCCTTCGCCGGCGCACGCGTCGGCTACCTGCCGCTAACAAGGGCATCATCGACTGCGTGCGCATCGTGCGCATGCCGTACACCTGTCCGCCGTCACCCAGGCCGCCGCCCTCGCCGCGTTCGAACACACCGACGAACAGCTGAGCCGCGTGGCGCACCTGCGCGAAACCCGCAACGCCACCTCCGCATGGCTCAAGGAGCAGACCTACAAGGGCCAGCCGCTCGAAGTGGCCGAAACCCAGTCGAACTTCATTCTCTTCGGCGGCCATTTCGACGACCGCGACCGCATCTTCGACGAACTGTTGAAGCGCGGCGTGCTCATCCGCGTCGTCGGTCCGGAAGGCTGGATGCGAGTGTGCATGGGCACCGACGAGGAAATGGCACGGTTCCGTGAGGCGTTGGTCGAAGTGCTGCGCATCGTGGAACAGGGCTGAACAAGCCGGAACGCAAGCTGGGATACTGTCCGGAACGGAAGTTCGTGACAGTATTCGGCAATAAGCTTGAAACAGAACAGAATCGCGGTGGCTGCGGAAGACGCAACCACCGCAATCGCAATATCGTAGCTGTAATATCGCAACTGCAACATCGCAAAAGGAGTCGCAACATGGCACGTACTGCAACCATCGTTCGTGAAACCAGCGAATCCAAGGTGGAGCTGAGTCTCAACCTCGACGGAACCGGCAAAACCGACATCGACACATCCGTGCCGTTCTACAATCACATGATGACGGCGCTCGGCAAGCATTCGCTGATCGACCTGAAAATCAAAGCCACCGGGGACACCGACATCGACGCGCACCACACCGTCGAAGACATCGCCATCGTATTCGGCGAGGCTCTGAAGCAGGCCCTCGGAGACAAGCGTGGCATCCGCCGTTTCGCCGACGCACCGTGCCGCTCGACGAGGCACTCGCCAAAGCCGTCGTCGACATTTCCGGCCGCCCGTACTGCGTGTGCACCGGAGAGCCGGAAGGCTTCGAATACTGCATGATTGGCGGGCATTTTACCGGTTCGCTCGTTCGCCACGTCATGGAATCCATCGCCATGCATGCCGGCATCTGCCTGCACCTGCACGTGATTTCCGGCCGCGACCCGCACCACATCGCCGAAGCCGAATTCAAGGCTTTGGCCCGCGCATTGCGTTTCGCCATCGAACCCGATCCGCGCGTCGACGGCATTCCCAGCACGAAGGGCGCGCTGTGATGTCCGACGACAAGGACGATTTGAACGGTTTCGACGGCTTGGGGAAGACCAACGACGACGGCATGCATTTCAGCGAAGAGGAGCTGGAAGCGGCCATGGCCGGCTTCGAAAAGGAATTCCAGGACGAGGAAGCTGCCCAACAGAACGATGCTCCCGCGCAGGTGCCATTCGATCAGCCGGATGAGACGGTTAATTCCGATGCGTCTTCCGACGAATCGCAGGACGGCCTGCAATCGAAGGAAGCCGACGCGGTACTGTCCGAAGCCGAGAACTCGCTGTCATTCGACGACGAGTTGCAGGGACTGCTGGGCAACCGTGCGAAAGTCGCGGTGATCATCACCCGACTTGCCTCCGCACGCCTGTTCGCCGCGTTCTGCCAACTGTCCGACATCTCCGCGCAATGCCTCGCCTCACCGCAAGGCGCGGTCGCTGTATTACGCAATCTCGACGGCGATGGACCGGAAGCGGCCATCAAAGATCTGACCACTGTGGTCTCCGGCATGCCTGCCGTCCTCGCGATCAACCGTGCGGACAAGCTCGAGGCGACGATGTACCTGCAAGGCAAGGTCGGCCAGACGTTCGCGCCACCGGTGCTGCTCACCTCCACCGCGCCGTTCGTCGAAGACTGCTGCTGGGCATCACCGACGTTCAGGGGGTGCGTGATTCCGGCGTGGAAACCGTCGATTCCGCAAGCCTGACCCGTGATGACGCATGAAGATCCTCGCCGAGCACACGCGATTCGGTCGTGGTTCGTCAAGCATCGAATTAACGTTTTCCCGAGGATGGATTCTTCGGCAAGCAAAAGAAGGA